>Ga0315281_10000211_pt1 | contig 77015 bp, 72 predicted proteins | sample YL17G07_0_MG_FD_204540 | JGI IMG/M metagenome (GOLD analysis project Ga0315281, IMG submission 204540) | Sediment microbial communities from Yellowstone Lake, YNP, Wyoming, USA - YL17G07_0 | ecosystem: Environmental > Aquatic > Freshwater > Lake > Sediment | place: USA: Wyoming | collected... | reverse complement strand
CGCGATTGCCATGCCAAATTGATCGAGGCGGTCAACGACAACACAAACGCAGTTTCACGTAACGACAGCCAACCCGCTCGGCTGAATAAAAGAGCGGCTTAATCCCGCAACGAAAAGTTGACTAGATCAAGCGCTCACGAGCGCAGTTCCGTCTCGCCATGCCAGATGGCTCATCGCTCGCGAACGAGCAAGCGACGTAGTTACCAACGCGATAACGACATCGAAATCAGGCAGATAAAAAGCAAAGCGAGTTACTGGCTGGAACTTGTAGGGCATTGCATGATAGTGAGGCTTCACGGAACGGCCAATCGACCTTTTGGGTAAAATGGTTCCTATAGCCTGCATAGACGACTCAAGCCCATTTTTCATTGGCTTGGACTTCTCACAGAATCCGGTATATCATGCAGTCATGCAATCATGCGGCATGAAGGACACAAAAATGGAAATCAAGACTGTCGGCAAAAGCGGTCAAATTTCTTTGGGAAAGGCTCTGGCAGGAACGGGCTTTATTATGGAAGTGCTGCCAGGCGGAGACATTCTGCTGAAACACGCAGTTGTCATACCCGTCAATGAACGCTGGCTAAACGAGCCGGCCATGAAGAAAAAACTCGCTCGTGCAGACGAATGGATGCGCGACAATGCAGCAAAGGAAACCAACCTAGACGAGCTTGAGGCCAGTCTCGGGACTGCTGCATGAGTGGCAACGATGACAAAGTATTGCTCGATCTGAACTTCCCTGGATTCCAGTCTGAACTGTTCGAATTGGACGTCACCGAGATCAAGAAGATCTTCAAGACGCTCAAGAAACTCAGAGGGATGACTTGGAACGAGGTATTCAGAGACCACGGCCTTAAGTGGGAAGAACCCAAGAGCGCTCCCGGGAAATATACGATTCGGCTGTCTCAGTCGTACCGCGCTGTGGTTGCTCGTGATGGTGCGCTTATGCGATTCCAGGTTCTCCATCAAGACCACGATGGCGCTTACGGGAAGAAATAGGCCACGCTACCTTGTCATTAGGTTTTCTCCATATCGGACACAACATACACGGCCAGCACCATGCAACACTATCTCGATCTGCTCCGCCACGTGCTCGAACACGGCGCCAAGAAAAGCGACCGCACCGGCACCGGCACACTCTCGGCATTCGGACACCAGATGCGTTTCGATCTGGGCGCCGGGTTTCCTGCGCTGACAACAAAAAAACTGCACCTGAAGTCCATTATCCATGAGCTGCTGTGGTTTCTGCAGGGCAGCACCAATATCGCGTACCTGAAACAGAATGGCGTCGGCATCTGGGACGAATGGGCCGACGCTAGCGGCGAGCTTGGCCCGGTCTATGGCTACCAGTGGCGCTCCTGGCCCGCACCGGACGGCAGGCATATCGACCAGATCGGTGAAGTGATCGCACAGATCCGCAACAATCCCGATTCGCGCCGCCTGATCGTGTCGGCGTGGAATGTCGCGGACATCCCCAAAATGGCTCTCGCGCCTTGTCACGCCCTGTTCCAGTTCTATGTGGCGGACGGCAGACTCTCGTGCCAGTTGTATCAGCGCAGCGCGGATATTTTTCTGGGCGTGCCGTTCAACATCGCTTCGTATGCGCTGCTCACGCTGATGGTTGCGCAGGTGTGCGGCCTCAAACCCGGCGATTTCGTCCACACCTTCGGCGACGCACACCTTTATCTCAATCATCTGGACCAGGCGCACGAGCAACTCGCGCGCGCGCCGCGCGCCTTGCCCGCGATGAAAATCAATCCTGCGGTCCAGGATATTTTCGCCTTCAAATACGACGATTTCACGCTCGAAGGTTATGACCCGCACCCTGCGATCAAGGCGCCGATCGCCGTATGATGAAAGTCACGCTGATTGTTGCCTATGGCCGCAACCGCGCCATTGGCAAGAACAATAAAATGCCGTGGCATCTTCCTGCGGATCTGGCTCATTTCAAGAGAACGACCCTGGGACATCCCGTGATCATGGGGCGCAATACTTTTGAGTCCATAGGCAGGCCGTTGCCCGGAAGGCGCAACATCGTCGTCAGCCGCTCCGGGAAGGTACTGCATGAGGGAGTTAGTGTTGCACCGTCACTCGAAGCGGCGCTGGCCGCATGCTCGAGCGAGGCTGAGGTTTTCGTCCTCGGTGGTGCGCAGATTTTTGTGGCGGCGCTGCCGCTGGCGCAGCGCATTATCGCCACCGAAATCGATGCAGACTTCGACGCCGATGTATTTTTCCCCGCCATCGATCGCGCGCAATGGCGCGAGTCGGCGCGCGCGCATCATGCGGTGGATGAAAAGAATGCCTATGCTCTGGACTTCGTCACCTACGACAGAGTGGCTGTGTAGGCAACCACCTCGCACAGGGTTATTTTGCAGACTTGCGCCTTGGCCTGCTCTTGTGCGCAGCCTGGTCAGCCTGCTTTACAGGAGCGCTCGCCTGCATCTGCTCCCCGGCCAGATTCATCATTTTCATGGCCCACTGGGCAGGGTTGAGCATGGCGTCTTCCCATGGTTTTTCCGCCTGCGCTTCTGCTGTGCCGCCGGCGTGCTTCGGCTCACCGGCTCCGGTAAGCAGCGCCCGCTGATACTGCAAGGTCTTGATGCTCAATTGCAGTAGTCCGAGATTGGCCTTGAGCCAGTGCTCGACCGTTTCCAGTTCCGCGATCTTTTTTGCGATTTCTTTCTCATCGATCGCCGGGAACATCAGGCTCTGAAAGGGAAAGCCCGCCGGATTGGCCATCTTCTGCATCAGCTCGAAATAGTCCTGCGCGGACACCGGCTTCGACATGAATGATCCGCTAGGCGTAGTTTTTGATGAAATCGCGGATCTGCGGATAGATCATTTCGCGATATTTGCGCCCGCTGAAAATGCCATAGTGGCCGACACCCTTGGCGAGAAAGTGCTTCTTGCGCGCGGACGGTATGCCCGTGCACAGGCCGTGTGCGACCTCGGTCTGGCCGAATCCCGAAATGTCGTCCAGCTCGCCTTCTATGGTGAAGAGCGCAGTCTTCCTGATTTTCGCCGGCTCGACCAAATCACCGGCTACGCGCAGGCTTCCCGCGGGTAGCGCATGATCGTGAAACACACGCTGCACCGTCTCAAGATAATATTCAGCCGGCAGGTCCATCACGGCGTTGTATTCATTGTAGAAGCGCCGGTGTTCCTCGGCACTTTCACCGTCTCCGGCGACCAGGTGCTCGTAAAATTCGCGGTGCGATTCGATGTGACGGTCCGGGTTCATGGCAACGAAACCTGCCCACTGCAGGAAGCCGGGATAAACGCGGCGCATCGCCCCAGGATACTTGTTGGGGACGCGCTGGATGACATGGCGTTCGAACCACGCCAGCGAATGTTGCTTGGCAAAGGTATTGACCCCGGTGGGGTTGCGGCGCGTATCGATGGGCCCGCCCATCATGGTCATGGTGCGCGGCTGGTGCGCATCATCACGCGCGGCCAGCAGTGAAATCGCCGCCAGCACCGGAACAGTTGGCTGGCAAACGGACACAACATGCACCCCGGCGCCCATCCGGCGGATGAAGTCCTGCACATAGGCCACATAGTCGTCGAAATGGAACGCGCCTTCGCCGAGCGGCACTTCACGCGCGTTCTTCCAGTCGGTAATGGTGACATCGTGCTCGGCGAGCAAGGCGCGCACGGTATCGCGCAACAACGTCGGAAAGTGCCCCGAAAGCGGCGCCACGACCAGCACCCTGGGCTGCCCCTCGATTCCGGCGCGCGCAAAATGCAGCAGGCGGCAAAACGGTTTGTCGTCGATTACTTCCTCGCGCACGCGTACCGTTGCGCCATCAACCACGACCTGATCGATGCCGAATTCAGGTTTCCCATAACGCTGCGTGAGGCGCAGCATGAGCTCGAACCCGGCGGCAAACTTGCGGCTCGCCGGTGTATAAGAAAGCGGGCTCAATGGGTTTGCGCACGCACCTGCGCCAAACTCGGCCATCAGGCGCCAGGGTTGCAGCAGCGCGTGCTGGAATTCATGAATCTGATACAGCATACTCAATCTCTCCCGCAGAAAACCCGGTAAGACTAATTTACCCGATACCCAATGTACAGAGTCTTGATGGTGATCATGCCCCGAAAAGTGGCGATTTCCAAGGGTAATTCAGGTCGGGATATGCAATTTCGGTAGGCGCGCTCTCAAGGGGTACTTCAGGATACGGTCTGCATCAGCGACACGATGTCCTCGGAATAGGAGCGCAGTTTCCGGCCGAGATAGGCGCGCTGCTGCGGCGTCGCATGATTCACCACCCACGCCACCATGTGCGGCACATCGTGCTGCCAGCGCTCAACCTGCGCGCGATACGCGGGCGCGCGCAACGGTTCCGGATCGATAAGGATGACATGCAGCCTGTCGATCAAGTCCTTGCGCCCCGGCACCGACTGAAGTGTTTGTATGAATTCCTGCTGCAGTCTCCTGCGCTCTTCGAGACGGACTTCATCGGTGAGCGACATCCGGGAAAGGGCCTCGGCAACATACTCCTTTTGTTCGGCAGTCAGCCCGCCAAGCCAGCTTTCGAAACTCTCCACATAACGCTGCAAACGTTTTTCCTGGCGAACCTCAAGCGGAAGCTTGATGCGCTCGCGTTCCAGCTTGTCGTTCTCCTTCGCCAAACGCGCCTCCAGCATGCCGATCTGCCGGGAGTCGAGCTGCAGGAGGAAATCGGCGGCATCGGCAAGCGCGTGTTCCCCCGCTCTTGTCATGAAAGTGCGGCCGAGCAGGTAATAGCGCCGCACATCTTCGCCGCTGACCGGCCCCTGGCTTTCACGCAAGGCGGCGTCGATAACGCGGCGGTATTCGGGAAGCTCGCTGGCGCGGTGCCAGACGTGCAGGCGTTCAAGGCACTTCCTCGCAAAGTCGCGCTGCTCATCGCGCAGATCGACATAGTCGTCGATATACCACGACAACAACGGCACGGCGTTGTTGTATGCAAACGTCGTCATGCTGCATGCCGCCAGCAGCGACAGCGCGAGCAATGTAAAGAGTAAAGCGAGAAGTCTCATAACAGTCATAGACGGCTGGCAACGGCAATAGTTCTGGAGCGGTGCAGCTTCGCAGCGAACCCGGCCTTTCCTTACCAGGGAATGTTTTTCTGGTCGCGGAAAAAGCCGCCCGTGGGACCGGAACTTGGCAACAGGCACAACCAGACGGCGGTATCTGCTCCCTCCTCGACGGTACGCTCGGCATTGCGTCCGCCCATGCCGGTCTTGACCCAGCCCGGGCTTACCGAATTGACCAGTATCCCGCTCCCGGTAAGCTCGGCCGCCAGGGTGCGGGTCAGCGCATTGAGCGCGGTTTTGGAAATGCGATACGCCGGCATGCCCTGCCCCATGCGTTCTAGCTGTCCCAGTCCGGTGGACACATTGACAATGCGGCCAAAGCCGTATTTCTTCATCACCGGGACGAACGCCTGGCACATCAGCACGGCACCCAGCAGATTGACATCGAGAATCTCGCGAAACATTTTTGGCGTGGTTTGCAGTATCGAACCATCCCGCGATTCGATCATGATCCCGGCATTGTTGACCAGAATATCGACGCCGCCAAACTCTTCGATCACAGCCTTGGCAAAGCGCTTGATGCTCTCTTCCTTGGTGACATCGAGAGCAAAGCTGACCACCCTTGCCACCGCCGGTTTGACTTCATCTTCAAGTTCGGCAGCCGCCTTCTTGCCCTCACTTGCATCACGGCTCCCCAGAGCCACGCTCACACCCTTGGCAAGGAGCTGGCGGCAAATTTCCAGGCCGAGGCCGCGGTTCCCCCCACTAATCACAGCAACACGATTCTTTGCCAAGACAGACCCCTCCAGACTATTTTATATTCCCGAATAATAGCGGGAATTTGTAATATTGACATCCATCAAGCCGTCGTCAACTGGCGACGGTTGTTGGGCGGCGATGCAATACTAGCCTGAATAGCCTTACGGATGGTCTCGGTGGTATGACTCCTCGCCTGAAACCGTGATATGGTTGCGCTCATTGCCCAAGGGGTGCGCCTGGCATCCGCCGCCCCCGCCGCAATGCAGCTTGCACTTCTTTCCGTTAGACGCTCTAAGGCCCGCAGAGGCCTGCATTCCCGCCAAACGACGGGGTGTGGCATGACACTTTCTCCCCCGCAACTTTTTATCGCGGCCTACCTATGAATAACAAAAGGAGCAGATTGCATGAATAGCAAACAGCTACATACGCAAATCCGCCTTTGCCTGGGGCTTACCGGTCTCTTGGTTCTGGTGGCAGGATCCCCTGCTACAGCGATTGCCGCCGATACCGGCACGGCGAACGCTGTCGAGGACCTGTCAAACATTCAAATCATAAACGTCACCAGTTCGACTAAACCGCGCGGATTCGCCTCGGGGCAGCGCGTGTATATCGATGCGGAAACGAAAGAGATCCGCGAAGCCACGCTCGAAGATATTTACAACGACGCGGCAGCAGAAAACACCGACAATCGCAAGTCCGCCAAAGCCCAGTCTGCCGCCACCTACATCGGCGCGAAAGCCGGTGCTCTTGGTGCGCGTCTGAGCCCGGAATACCACAGCTACTCGGTGATGACACTCCACAGCGACGGGACGCTGTCCGAAGTCTGCGTAACGAGCAAGGATGCCGCGGAAAAGGCAGCCGCAGACGGCGCCGCCACACTCAGCCGTAACAACAAAGGGGCAAACCATGATAACCAGTAATCTCCTGCGCAAGGCAGCCCTCGGCTTGGCCCTGTGCAGCGCTGCGGCATTTCTTGCCCCGGCCACTGTGCATGCTGCCGATACCAAAATCATCATTTACAACATTAACGACCCCGGCATCGGGTTCAACGATCCGACGCCCGCTGTGCCGGTCGGCGGCAACGCCGGCACTACGGTAGGGCAGCAACGTCTCAATGCCTTCAGCTACGCCGCCAAACTCTGGTCGAAAAAACTCGACTCCGGGGTGCCCATTACCATCGCCGCGGCTTTCAATCCGCTCTTTTGTACGGGTACCAGTGCAGTGCTGGGCTCGGCAGGCGCGAACAATGCTTTTGCCGACTTTCCGCATGCAAGAAAACCAGGAACCTGGTACAACGCCGCGCTGGCCAACCGGCTCGCCGAACAGACTCTGGTTGAGCCTACCGGCGATCCGTCGTGGGATGCAGATATCTTCGCCCAGTTCAACGCCAATCTCGGCAATCCCGGTTGTCTCTTCGGGTCCGGTTTCTACCTTGGCCTCGATAACAACCATGGCGCGCTTATCGACCTGGTCACCGTGCTCCTGCACGAATTCGGTCATGGCCTCGGTTTCCAGACCTTCACCAGCGGGCGTACCGGCCAGCAGTTTCTCGGCATGCCGCACATCTGGGACTACTATCTCTACGACACTACGCAGAAACTGACCTGGGCGCAGATGACCACCGCCCAGCGCCAGCTTTCCGGCTTAAACACGCATGGCCTGGTGTGGCGCGGAGAGAAAGTCAACGATAAAGCGAAGACAGTCCTGGCACCCGGTGTACCAGAGCTGCACACGGTTCCAGACATCGCCACCGGTGCAGAGATCCTGCTCGGAACCGCGAGCTTCGGACCTTTCATCACCGCTACAGGCGTCAGCGCCAGCATTGGCAAGGTGACCGATCAGTTGAGCGGTACCGGGCTGGCGTGCAGTCCGCTGGACGCCGCCAATACGGCAGCGGTGTCGGGCAGGATCGCGCTTGTCGACCGGGGTTCCTGCTTCTTCGCAGTGAAGGTGAAGAACGCGCAGAATGCTGGTGCACTTGCCGTGATCGTTGCGGACAATGTTCCCGGCTCGCCGCCTCCTGGTCTGGGGGGCCTGGACCCGACCATCACCATTCCTTCGGTGCGCATCACCAATGCCGACGGACTGGCACTCAAAGCGGCTCTGAGCGCAGGAAGCGTAACGGCAAAGCTGGCACTGAACCTTGCCCGTATCAACGGGACGGACAGTCGCGGACGCGTGCTGATGTATACGCCGAACCCATACCAGCCGGGGTCTTCCATCTCGCACTACGACGTATCCGCTTACCCGAACCAATTGATGGAATTTGCAATCAATAGCGACCTGCAACACCAGGTGAGCCCGCCCTATGACCTCACCCAGTCTCTGCTCTTCGATACCGGCTGGGATTAGCCTGCCGGACGCACAAATCAAACGGCGCGGAACCCCGCGCCGTTTTTTTTCGTCCAAAGATTCATTCGTCAAATTTAAGAGTACGTTACTGTCCCCGGCAATATTCCACCGCCTGCTCGACGCGGTCCACGGCGGTGATCTCGATGCCCGAGATCGCGTGCCTGGGCTTGTTGGCTTTGGGAACGATGGCATGGGTGAAGCCGAGCTTGGCGGCCTCGCGCAAGCGCTCCTGGCCGCGCTGCACGGGGCGCACTTCACCGGCCAGCCCGATTTCGCCAAACACCACATGCCGCGCGGGGAGCGGCTTGTTCTTCAGGCTTGAAACGATGGCGAGCAGCACCGCGAGGTCGGCGCCGGGCTCGTCGATTTTCACACCGCCCACGGCGTTGATGAATACGTCCTGGTCGAAACACGCGATGCCGGCGTGACGATGCAGCACCGCCAGCAGCATGGCGAGGCGGTTCTGCTCCAGCCCCACCGAGAGACGGCGCGGGCTCATGCCATGCGCGTCGTCGACCAGAGCCTGGATTTCCACCAGCAGCGGGCGGCTGCCTTCCTGCGTGACCATCACGCACGAACCCGGCACATCGACGCTATGCTGCGACAGAAATATCGCCGAGGGGTTGGCGACTTCGCGCAGACCCTTTTCGGTCATGGCGAACACGCCAATTTCGTTGACCGCGCCGAAGCGGTTTTTCACCGCGCGCACCAGACGGAACGAGGAATGCGTGTCGCCTTCGAAATACAAAACCGTATCGACCATGTGTTCGAGCACACGCGGCCCGGCAAGCGCGCCTTCCTTGGTGACGTGGCCGACGAAAATCATCGTCGTGCCGCTCTCCTTGGCAAAGCGCGTGAGCTGCGCGGCGCATTCGCGCACCTGCGCGACCGAGCCCGGCGCGGACGTGAGTGCGCCCGAATACACCGTCTGGATCGAATCGATGACCACGAACTCGGGTTTTTCGCTTGCTATGGTCGCCTGGATTTTTTCCAGTGCGATTTCCGCGAGCAGTTTGACGTCGAGGGTGTCGAGCGCGAGCCTGCGCGCGCGCAGCGCAATCTGCTGCGCCGATTCCTCGCCGCTGACATAGAGTACCGATGCCGCACCGCTCATCGTGGCAAGCGCCTGCAGAAGCAACGTCGATTTGCCGATGCCCGGATCGCCGCCGATGAGAATCACCGCACCCTTGACCAGTCCGCCACCGAGCACGCGGTCGAATTCGGCGATGCCGGTCGGCCTGCGCGGCACATCCTCCGTCTTGATCGCGGAAAGCTGTTGCACCACGCCACGTTCGCCCGCAACCGCGCCCAATGAGGAGAAACGGTGCGCGGAACCCGTCGTGGCTTCAAGGATGGTTTCGACCAGCGTATTCCACTCGCTGCAATGCGGACACTGCCCCTGCCACTTCGGGCTTTGTCCTCCGCATTCGGTGCAGGTGTAAACGGTTTTTGCTTTGGCCATCGCCGCCTTGTTCAGTTGAGCACCATGGCAATCGCCTGGCCGAACGTGCTTGCGCCTGGGTAATGAATCGCCGCATAAATCGCGAACGCCAGCGACACCACCAGAACGATGGCGAACGGCCACCAGGTTTTTTTGATGACCGACTCCGCCCAGCCCTCGCTGGCGTGGCCCTGCGCCGGCCTGGCGACGCCGCCCGCGAGCGCCGCGCCGAACAATGCTTCCGAAAGAATATCGGGCGCCATCCACACGATATAGCCGCTCACCAGCAGAATCGATGCAATGAGCAGCGCGGCGAGAACCAGCAGTATGATGCCATCGCCGTCGATATCGCCCAGCCCGGAAAAGCTGAACCCCTTTGAGGAGCCGCCTCCGGAAGAACCGGAGATCGATGATGAAGAAACTGACGAATGAGAAGAAGACACTTGCGCCGCCATCATTTGCGTTTGCGCGCCGCCGCTCCACGATCCGCTCGCGCCGCCACCGCCGAATTCGCCGCCACCCTTGCCGATGCCGTCAGGAAGTTTCACTCCTCCTCCTCCTCCTCCGCCGCCGCCACTGCCTCCTCCGGAAGATAAATTCGGCAAGTCGAGATTATTGCCTGCCGAATCGATCAGCGAGGAACGCTGTCCCATGCCCATGAAGCGCAGCCACAGCCAGACACCGGCCAGAAAGGTGAGATAGGAGAGGGAAACGGCAATCGGATAGCGCACCCACATCGCGCTCACGCCCGCGTGCAGCATGATCCAGTTGCCGATCATCGCGGCCAGGCCGCTCGACATGAGAATAAGCGTCATGTGGGCGCGCGTGTGGAAGCGCTGCACGAGGTAGTTCTTGATTTTTTCGCGTGTCATCTTTCCCTTGGGAAGATCGGTTTGTACTTGCGGCTGGCTCATCACTCCACCTCCTTGACGGGGACGCGCGGTGCAAGCGCGCACAACAGTTCATAGCTCACGGTGCCGGCCGCGCGCGCGACCTCGTCAACCGGCAATCCCTGGCCCCACAGCGTCACCGGCGTGCCGGGGTTGGCGAAGGGCATGTCGGTAATATCGACCGCCAGCATGTCCATCGACACGCGCCCGACCGTGCGTGTGCGCCTTCCCGCCACCAGCACCGGCGCGCCGGCGTCGTTGCCGCCCGGCGCGTGCCGCGGATAGCCATCGGCATAACCGCATGCGACGATGCCGATGCGCATTTTTCTGGGCGCGTGAAAGACATCGCCATAACCGACCGTGTCGCCGCGTTTCAGCGTCTGTACGGAAATGATTTCGCTTAACAGCGTCATCACCGGCCGCAAACCCAGCATGGCGGCGCCTTCATCCTCGAACGGCGACGACCCATAGAGCATGATGCCGGCGCGCACCCAGTCGCGATGCGTCTCGGGGTGGTGCAAAATCGCCGCCGAATTGGCCAGGCTCGCGGCAAACGGCTTGGCGGTGATGGCCGCGCGTGCGATGACCTCGATTTCGCCAAACGCGCGCAGTGGCGCGGCAACCCCCTCCGCCGTCTCGGCTTGCGCGAAATGTGTCATCAGGGTGACTGCGCCGAAATTCTTCCCTTGCGCGGCCATGCCCAGTGCATAGCGCACGCCGCCATCGGTGAGACCCAGGCGGTTCATGCCCGTGTTGAATTTGAGGTACACATCGAGCGGCCGGTCGATCGCTGCTTCCATCAGCATCGCGACCTGCGCCGAACTGTGAATAACGGAGGTAAGGCGGTTGCGCGCGAATTGCGCCACTTCATCTTCGTGGAAAAAACCTTCGAGCATGAGAATGGGCGCGCTGACCCCCAGTGCGCGCAGCTTGTGCGCGCACTCGAGTTCCAGCGTCGCATAGCCATCGACCTCCCCTAGCGCGCGCTGCGCGAACACAATGCCGTGACCGTAGGCATTGGCCTTGACCACGGCGAACACCTTAGCACCGGGCGCGCGAGCCTTGGCCAGCGCGTAGTTGTGTCTGAGCGCGGACGACGACAGCTCGGCGCGGATCGGGCGCGTCATGACCCGGGGTAGTATCCCTGCCCCTGCCCCTGTGCCGCATTCTCGAAGCGCGTGAACTGGCCGCGGAAAGTAAGGGGAATGGTGCCGATGGGCCCGTTACGCTGCTTGGCGACGATCACCTCGGCCTTGCCGCGCAATTGATCTTTCTCCTCTTCGCTCTTGGCGTAAACCTCGTCGCGATACAGAAACAGAATGACGTCGGCGTCCTGCTCGATAGCGCCCGATTCGCGCAAATCGGACATGACCGGCTTTTTAACGTCGCGCTGTTCGACGCTGCGGTTGAGCTGCGAGAGCGCGATCACCGGCACCTTGAGTTCCTTCGCCAACGCCTTCAGGCTGCGCGAGATTTCGGAAATTTCGGTGGCGCGGTTCTCGCCCTGCGACGACGCGGACATCAGTTGCAGATAATCGACAATAATCAGCCCCGCGCCGCCGTACTGGCGGTGCATGCGTCGCGCGCGCGCGCGCACTTCGAGCGCATTGAGCCCCGGCGTTTCATCGATCTGAATGGGCGCTTCGTTCAACTTGGCGAGCGCCGTGTTGAGCTGGTCCCAGTCGCGCGCTTCGAGGCGGTGGCCGGTGCGTACCTTCTGCTGGTCGACGCGCGCCACCGAACTGAGCAAGCGTATCGCTAGTTGCGTGCCGCCCATTTCCATGCTGAAAATGAATACCGGCAATTTTGTCACCAGCCCGACATGCTCGGCGATGTTGAGCGCAAAAGCCGTCTTGCCCATCGAAGGGCGACCCGCGACGATAATGAGCTCGCCCTCGTGCATGCCCGAGGTCATGTCGTCAAGGTCCTTGAAACCGGACTCGACGCCGGTGTGCGCCGACGGATTCTTGGCGAGGTCGTCAAGTCGCGTCATGACTTCCGACAGCAGATGCGACATCGACAGGAAGCCCGACTCGCTCTTGTGACCGCTCTCGGCGATTTCGAAAACGCGCGATTCGGCTTCGTCGAGCAACTGGCGCGCATTGCGTCCCGCGGGCTGATACGCCGAGTCGGCGATTTCGGTGCCGACCCTGGCGAGGCGCCGCATGATGGAGCGCTCGCGCACGATCTCGGCATACAGGCGGATGTTGGCGGCGCTCGGCGTGCTCTCGGCGAGCAGGTGCAGATACGGAATGCCGCCCGAGCCCGCGAGATCGCCCGTTTGTTGCAGCGACTCGGCGACCGTGAGCACATCGGCGGGCTTGCTTGTCTCGATGAGCCTGGAAATGTGCTGGTAGATCTGGCGGTGGTCGTGGCGGTAGAAATCGTCTACACCGACGATGTCGCCGATCTTGTCCCACGCCTCGTTGGCGAGCAGCAGACCGCCCAGCACCGACTGCTCGGCCTCGAGCGAATGCGGCGGCATGCGGATCGCGTCGAGCTGGGTATCGCCGGATGTCTGGCTGAGATAGGAAACGCGCTGCGGTGCGACTGGAACACTGGCCATGGACTTCTTCCCTCCGGACTTGCCTGCCGGTTTGTAGCCGGGGCGGCTCAGCTCTTATTATGCCAAGGAACCTCTGCGGTTTCTTGCGCGATGCGCGATTGTGTCACCGAATTTTGCGGACCACAATGCACAACATTGTGGGTAACTCGGGAATAAACTGGGGAAGAGTTGCACCAGCCCCCGTAAAAACAAAGGGCTGCCTCGGCAGCCCTTTGTGCAAGCGTGCCACAAACTCAGGCGGCTTCGCCCAGCACCGAGACAGTGATGTGTGCCTTGACATCGGTATGCAAAGTGAGCGTGATCGGGTAGTCGCCAACCGCCTTCATCGGACCGTGCGGCAGCAGCACTTCGGACTTTTTCACTTCGAAGCCTTGCGCGGCGAGCGCTTCGGCGACGTCCGTGTTGGTCACCGAACCGAACAGACGGCCATCGACGCCGGCCTTTGCCGCTATCTGCACCATCAGTCCTTCGAGCTTCTCCGCGCGCGCTTGCGAGGCTGCCAGCGTTTCGCCGGCTTTCGCCTCGAGCTCGGCGCGGCGGTTTTCGAATTCCTTGACGTTAATCTCGGTGGCGCGCTTGGCCTTGCCTTCGGGGATGAGATAGTTGCGCGCGTAACCGTTTTTGACCTTGACCACATCGCCGAGGCCGCCCAGGTTAATTACCTTTTCCATCAATATGATTTGCATGTCTGTTTCTCCAGATTGCACCCCTGCAGGGTGCGAAGTTTCCGCTTAACAGTTAAGGAATCTCTGAACTCGCGTCTTCCCCGCGCAAGCGGGGAACCATTTTCCTTGTAAAACATGGATTCCCGCTTTCGCGGGAATGACAGTACTGGACTTTTTCAGAGGCTCCTCAGTGCAGATCGGTAAAGTGCAAGAGGGCAAGAAACCGCGCCCGCTTGATCGCAATACCGAGTTGGCGCTGGTACCTTGCCTTGGTACCGGTGATGCGCGCCGGAATGATCTTGCCGTTCTCGTTGATAAATTCCTTGAGGATCTCGATGTCCTTGTAATCGACCTGCTTGATGCCTTCGGCGGTGAAACGGCAAAATTTTCTGCGGCGGAACAGCCCGCGATTAGGATTGCGCGGATTCTTCTTGTCGTCTTTCTTGAAGCCGCGGCGCGGCGATGGGCGTGGCATGATTTACCTCACTAGTAGCTTGAATTGCGTAATGTGCAAGACCGGATATTCACTAAAGCGGTTCTTGCGGTTCATGAATCCTTTGACCAAAAGCATTTCACCTGGCCGTATTTTCGAAAGCGCGAGAGCGGTATCGTCAAAAGCCACGGCGCCGACTTCAAACTGCGCCATGCTCATTTTCCCCGCTTCTTCCTGCTGCGACTGGTGCCTGATCCTGAGACTCAGCACCGGCATGCCGGCAGGGGTATGGCGCAGGGAATCGGTTTCGATAACTTCTCCGTCCAGGACAAACTGATTGCGGTCCACGGAGCCGGCTTGCTCAGGCCTCGGCTTCCGCCCTGACTTCCTTCACCACCTCGGCACGGGTATCGACAGCCTTGGATTTCTCTTCCTTCATCATCACCGAAGGCGTGGTCACGGCTTGAGTCATGCTCACGGTCAGGTGGCGCAGCACCGCGTCGTTGAACTTGAACGCGTGCTCGAGTTCGCCGAGGACGGCGTTGTTGGCCTCGACGTTCATCAGCACGTAGTGCGCCTTGAATATCTTCTGGATGGGATAGGCCATCTGGCGGCGGCCCCAGTCTTCGATGCGGTGGATCTTGCCGCCGCCCTGGGTCACCATGGTCTTGTAGCGTTCGATCATCGCGGGCACCTGCTCGCTCTGATCGGGATGAACGATAAAAACAATCTCGTAATGGCGCATGTATTTCTCCTTGTGGGTTTGCAGCAAGTGCTGCGGTAAGCCTCCCGCCATGCGCGCAGGCGGTGAGGCAAGGCTATGGGGCAATCAACTGCACCCCAGGTACTTCAGCGCTGGGCAGATACGGCATGGCCGCGAACTTCCCATTACGCGAGTCGTGAATGATACGCAAGTAAGAGGGAAAAATCAAATGAAATCATGGGTTGGGGCCAGTGCCAGCGCAGCCGTGCCATATACCATCGCACTTGACATACTATACTTGGTATATACATAATAAAATATGTGGCAAATCGAAGAGCACCGCCGCGTCGACAAACAACTTTCCGGCTCTGTTCCTATTGAGATTCTGAAGCGTTACGAGAAATGGAAAGACATCGCCAGAATGTCGGGGCCGCCTGGATTAAGAGCCATCAAGGGATTTCACGATGAAGCCCTATCTGGCGAATGGAAAGATCATCGGTCTTCCCGGCTCGGGCTCCAGTGGCGGGTAATTTACCGGGTTGTCACCAATGTGTTGCTGATCCAGGTGGTTCAGGTTACCGCCCACGACTACAGGAGGCTATGAAATGAAAGAATTCCGTCCCGCGAAAAAGCGAGTTGAGGTCTCGGTGGGAGAGTCTGTCCGCATCTTGCGAGAACTCCAGGAACTGAGCCAAAGCCAGCTTTCCGAACTTACGGGTATCCCGCAATCAACCATCTCTGCCATTGAGAACGACCGGGTAAATCTTGGCGTCGAGCGCGCCAAGGTTTTTGCTCGCGCCCTCAAGTGCCATCCCGCCGTACTCGTGTTTCCCGGCTGGGAGGTTCCGCTTGGCCATGCAGCATAGTGCGGCCAACACAAGTTCTGCCCCATAGCCACGCATCGGTTGGTCCCGTTTGACAAGCTTCTTTACTGTTCGGCGTCTGGAGATAGATTTTATTTTCCACGCGCAGTGGAATACCATTTCGGAATGCAAATTGCCTCAGGAACCATAGTTGGCGGCAAGGTCGTCGTAGAGGGTCTCTCTCTGCCAGAGGGAACGGTCGTGACCGTCCTCGCCCGGGGTGATGAGATCGCCGTAAGGCTCCCGCAACAACAGGAAGCCGAGCTTCTTGATGCCCTTGACGAGGCCGACCGCGAGGAAGGTATTTCTGCCGATGAACTATTCGCACGGCTCCGCCGCTTCGGCTGATCTTGGCTCTCGTCGTTCGAATCAAGCCCCGCGCACAGCGGGAGATTGAGCGGGCGGCAGAATGGTGGGCCGAAAATCGGCCCGCCGCCCCCGGAGCCGTTCGCAAGGATGTAGAAGCTGCATTGGCCTTACTCGTTGAAGAACCCGGCATAGGCACCAAGATCGAGACAGCGCGCTCTGACACAGTTCGCAGACTATCCCTCACTCGAATTCGCTATTTCGTTTACTAAACACCCTTGTCCTAACGTTCATCGCAGAAGAGGTCTTGGACGCAAAGAACGACGCGCATAGAACGCGTCCTGCACCAAATGCTTACCGGTGCTTTACCGCATCGATGTGGTACGACACCGTTACAGACGCTTTTGGTAGAGTGTCCCAGAAATAATTTCGTGCCCTGGTGCCGGCTCATTCATTGAGGTCTTGCGGTGCCGGCCTTATTTCACGCGCAGCGGAATTTCCTTCTTGCGCGTATTCGCCAGCACTCGCGGCGCGTCAGGCGCATAAGTCCTGGCCACGTAGTCCGCAACGATATTCTGGAACTCCTCGGCGATGCGTTCGCCCTTGAGCGTGACCGTCTTTTCGCCATCGACATAGACCGGCGCGACCGGCGTTTCGCCGTTGCCCGGCAGGGAGATACCGATGTTGGCAAGTTTCGATTCACCCGGCCCGTTGACTACGCAGCCCATTACCGCGACGTGCATGTCTTCCACGCCGGGATAGCGTGTTCTCCACAGCGGCATCTGGTCGCGCAGATAGGTCTGAATTTTTTGCGCGAGCTCCTGGAACAAGGTGCTGGTGGTGCGCCCGCAGCCGGGGCACGCAGCGACCATCGGCGTGAACGAACGCAGCCCCATGGTCTGGAGAATTTCCTGCGCGACGATGACTTCGCGCGCGCGATCGCCGCCGGGTTCGGGGGTGAGCGAAATGCGGATGGTGTCGCCGATGCCTTCCTGCAGCAGCACCGCGAGCGCCGCCGTGGAGGCGACGATGCCTTTCGACCCCATCCCTGCTTCAGTAAGTCCGAGGTGCAGAGGATAGTCGCAGCGCCCGGCGAGGTCGCGGTACACAGCGATCAGATCCTGCACCGCACTCACCTTGCACGACAGCACGATGCGGTCGCCGGGCAGGCCAAGTTCCTCCGCTTTTGCCGCACTTTGCAGGGCCGAGACGATGAGCGCTTCACGCATTACCGCATCGGCGTCGAGCGGGGCGGCGAGGCGCGCGTTTTCATCCATCATGCGTGCAATCAATTCGGGGTCGAGACTGCCCCAGTTGACACCGATGCGCACTGGCTTTTCATATCGGCATGCCGCCTCGATCATCAGTGCAAATTGCTCATCGCGCTTTTCGCCGTGTCCGACATTGCCGGGGTTGATGCGGTACTTGGCGAGCGCGCGTGCGCAATCGGGAAACCTGGTGAGCAGCTTGTGGCCGTTGAAATGAAAGTCGCCCACCAGCGGCACGCTCAAGCCCTGGGCATCGAGCTGCTCGCGGATCGCGGGCACCTGGCGCGCGGCTTCCAGGGTATTGACGGTGATGCGCACGATTTCGGAGCCGGCACGCGCGAGCTCGCCCACCTGACGCACCGTCGCCGCGGCGTCTTCGGTATCGGTGTTGGTCATCGACTGCACGAGGATGGGCGCGCCGCCGCCGATGCGGCAATCGCCTACCCGCACCTGGCGCGAGGTTCTGCGCGCATTGCTTTCGAACATGGGGGCTATTTCAGCGTGAAGCGCGCCACGGCGACGCGCGTATGCGGCGCGAGATCGAAGGCACTGCCGTTGTAAGTCATGCGCGTGCTGGGCGCGTTGCCGATTACTATCGAGAGCGGACCCTTGCCCGAGACATCCTCCTCCTCGCCAATGCGGTAGCGATGCGACACCAGTGTCTTGCCGCTGCTATCGACGACTTCGACCCACGAGTCGCCCGCGAAAGTGAAATGCAGGCTGGATTCGGCAAGCGATGCCGGCTTGGCCGGTTTGGCGGGGACCGTGTCTGCCACGCGAGTGATCGCGGCAGCCGGTTCGGGCATGGCCGCGGTCCTGACCGGGGTTTCCAACTCGGCAGGCACACTGCTTGCCGCCGGTGCAGGCAAATTTACGGTAACGCTTTCCGTACCCGGCGCCGGGACTTCTACCGCATTTACCTGCGCGGATTTACCGGCGACAAGCTGCGCCGGCCTGACGAACATCCACCAGTACCACCCCCCCAACGCAAGCGCCAGCAGGATCACCGCGGCAAGCGCCGCGCGCGCGCGCGGCGTGGCGAAACGTTCGCCCGGCGCGGTGTATTTGATATTGTGGCTGGGAACGACGATCGCGGGCTTGTCCGCGGCTGCATGGGTCTTTTCAAGCAGCGATAACAGGGGCTGTGCATCGCAATTGAGCAATTTGGCGTAACTGCGCACGAAGCCGCGCAGGAAGGTGCCGCTCGGCAGCATGGCATAGTCGGCGCGCTCCAGCGCCTCGATCTGGCTTGCGCCCATGCGCAATTTCGCGGCGACATCGGTCACCGAAAGGTTTTGCCTCCGGCGTTCAGCGGCAAGAATGGCTCCAGGGCATGGCGGAGCCGCACTCGCCGGATCGGTTGACGCTTGCGGTTCGGCGAAGTCCATAACAATGAATCAGCGGCTTTCTTCGGCCTGACGTGTCTGCGGCGCTTCGGGGAAGCGGCGCTTCAACTGCTGCACATAACTTTGCAGCGAGTTGTCGTCGCCCAGGGCGCGCGATACCTTGACGCCCAGCAGCAGCGCATCGACAGTAGGATTGCCCGTGGCCCGGTTGTAACGCGCGAGAAAACTCTCGGCTTCTTTGGTATTGGCGCGCTTGTAAGCCAGATCGGCCATGTTGTACAGCGCCGAACCCAACTGTGGCTGCCTTTTCAACGCCTGGAGGAAATGGGTCTCCGCCTCGGCTTCATTGCCGAGCTTGCGTGCACATAACCCGGCATTGAGATAGGCACGCTCTGGCGTCGTATAGAGCGGGTTTTTGAGCGCCGCCTGGAATAAACCCATGGCTTTGCCCGGGTCGCCGCGCTGGCAGACGAACCAGCCAAAATTGTTTAGCACTTCGGAATCGGCGGGCGCCAGGCTCAAAGCCTGCTCGAAACTGGCGGTCGCTTTTTCGTTTTCGCCAAGCTCCATGTAAATCAATCCCTGCATGCTGAGCGCGGGGACATAGTTGGTGAACTCCTTAAGCGCCTTGTTCGCCTCATCAAGCGCGACAGCCATCTGGCCGCGCTGATAATACGCGCCAGACAATTCGTTATGCACTTGCGCGCGGCGCACTGCATCAAAGGCTGCCGGCTCATTGACCGCCTGCCCATGCACCGAAGTCTGGCTCACACAACCCGGTAACACGGCAGCGCATGCCAACGCAGCGGCAAAATGGAACAGAAAATTTTTCATGCGGCAACTTTCAGTCGGTGAACGGTTCGCTTCGTGGTGCGCTGCGTCTTGTCGACCACCTGCCCGGCGAGCTGGCCGCATGCGGCGTCGATGTCGTCGCCGCGCGTCTTGCGCACCGTGACCACGAAGCCCGCGTTTTGCAGCACATCGCGGAAGCGGTGTATCGCCTGGCTGGTGGAACGCACATAGCCCGAATCCGGGAAAGGATTGAACGGGATGAGATTGAATTTGCACGGCAGCTCGCCGACCAGTTTCACCAGTTCGCGCGCCTGCGCGACGCTGTCGTTGACCTTGTCGAGCATGACGTATTCGAAGGTGATGAAATCGCGCGGCGCGGCCTCGAGATAATCGCGCAGCGCCGCCAGCAAGGCGGCAAGCGGATACTTGCGGTTGATCGGCATGAGCGAATCGCGCAAGGCATTGTTGGACGCGTGCAGGCTCACCGCCAGCGCCACCGGACAACGCTTCTTGAGGCGCGCAATATTCGGCACCACGCCGGAAGTCGAAACCGTCACGCGGCGGCGCGACAGGCCATAGCCGTTATCGTCAAGCATGATGTCGAGCGCGTTCACGACATTGTCGAAATTGGCGAGCGGCTCGCCCATGCCCATCATCACCACATTCGAAATGACGCGCTCGCCCTTCGGGTCCTTGTTGAGCGCGCGGTTGGCCCACCACAACTGGCCGATGATTTCGGCGCTGTTGAGGTTGCGGTTGAAACCCTGCTTGCCCGTCGAGCAAAAAGTGCAGTCGAGCGCGCAGCCGACCTGGCTGGAAATGCACAGCGTTCCGCGTTCCTGCTCGGGGATGAACACCGTCTCCACACCGTTGCCCGTGCCGACATCGAGCAGCCACTTGCGCGTGCCGTCTTCGGATGTCTGTTCGGACATGAGCAGCGGCGGCTGAATGACCGCGACCTGCGGCAGTTTCTCGCGCAGCGTCTTGGCGAGGTCGGTCATGGCGGAAAAATTGTCCGCGCCAAACTGGTGAATCCAGCGGAACACCTGGCGCGCGCGAAACGGCTTCTCGCCCATGGCGGCGAAAAACGCCGTCATCTCCCCGAGAGTCATCCCGAGCAGATTGGGCTTGGTGTCGCGTGCGTGGGCGGGTATGGCCATGTGATACGTGGGAGATTCAGCGCGAATAAATGTTCAGTGCCGGGAAGAAATACGCGATCTCGACCTTGGCGGTCTCCGGCGCATCCGAACCGTGCACCGCATTGGCGTCGATGGAAGCGGCGAAATCGGCGCGGATGGTTCCCTTGTCGGCCTTCTTCGGATCGGTTGCGCCCATCAGCTCGCGGTTTTTGAGAATCGCGTTCTCGCCTTCGAGCGCCTGCACCATCACCGGACCGGAAATCATGAAGGTCACCAGATCGTTGAAAAACGGACGCCCCTTGTGCACCGCATAAAAGCCTTCCGCCTCGGCGCGCGACAAATGCAGCATGCGCGCCGCGATGATTTTGAGTCCCGCCTTTTCAAAGCGCGAGTAAATCTCTCCAATCACGTTCTTGGCCACAGCATCGGGCTTGATGATGGAGAGGGTTCTTTCAACTGCCATGGCAAATGCTCCGCTAAGTAAATGATATGTAAAGTGAAATAACTTGAAGCGCAGGCGCGATTTTAGCACGGAAAGTGGCTGGGCCATACCTAAAGGCAGAAATTGTGACTGGCTGTAATCATGAAAGGAATTCAGGAGCCGCTAAATTGCGTTTGGCGTATGGGTGCCAAAAGCTTCATCGGCTTAAACAGTTTTTCAAAATTCTGCTGAATGATTCCTCATACTTCGTTTAGGGCCAGATCCTTGCTCAATCGATATGCTCCATCGGAATCTGGTGAACCACATTGAAGGTAGCCCCTATGGATGTAGAAGTCGAGTGCGTTCTGACTGGACTCGATGCGCGCAGTGGTGAAGCCTGCGCGGCCAATGTAAATTTCTGCTAGTGCAAGAAGGGCCGAGCCGAGCCCTCGGCAGGAACAAGTTGGCGATACATACAGAGCCGCTACGCGGTCCCGATCTACCTCGATCCAGCCGAGAATGACCCCTTCCACGGCCACCCACACATCATGTTCCTGAATCGCCCGAGCGATGCGATCTGCTGTCGTTCGCGCAGCCCATTTTTCGGCCTGTTCCATCGAAATCGCCGGCACTGCCAGCACGAGAATTGCACTGCGTCGTATGCCTGCAAGCGCTTCCTCGTCAGTGGTTTGGGCACACCGAATCTGCATCGAGTCAACTCAAAAGATAAGGAGGCAAGGTCAATTATATTGGCGGGACAATACCGGTTGGATTCACATTCCGAGTGGGGTATAAAGGGTCGGGTATAAAGGGCCGCGTCTTGTATTAACGTATCTCCCCCCACGTAAATATTCCGTTTCTCGCTAAAGTAGCTAGTGCCTCATATTCCAAATACAGTCACGGTCAGTATTGGCAACAGCTCACTCAGGCGACGTATTCAAGCCGCCATCGGCTCAATCAGCTTATCGATCTTTGCTGCGGATTGATCCCGAGTCATGCGCAGCTCGTAATCTTTCTGCAGATTGATCCACAATTCCGCCGTTGTGCCGAAATAGCGCGCCAGTCTCAGCGCCGTATCGGCGGTGATGGCGCGCTGCCCCTTGAGAATGGCGCTGATGCGGTTGGCGGGCACGTGCAATGCATTGGCGAGCGCATTGGCAGAGAGTTCGTGCGGCGCCATGAACTCCGTTTCGAGAAATTTGCCGGGATGGGTGATAGCCAGCCGCTTGCGCGGGCGCGCGATCACGGCGGAGAAATCAGTGCTTGCCAAATCTTTTACGTGAATAGTCATTTCATTTTCCTCTAGCTGCTTCAGTGGTAATCCGCCACTTCAACATCATGCGCATGGCCTGTTCAAAGCGCCATCACTTCACGCCGCCAAAACCGCTTCTCACCTCGGTACCAGCGCCCCCCGTCAGGCGCGCAAATCAGGTGGCTCGTAGTCCAATCAGTTGTTCACTCAGGCCGAAATTCTGGCAACGAAATACTTCTGGCAATGCGAAATTTTTCTACCCGGATAGCCCCAGTAATTTTTTATCTTCTTCAATAGCCAGCTTCGCCCGTTGCCGCTCCTCTGGTTCCATGATCGTTTCGCGGAATCGGTACTCAATGGTTGGAATGGATAGTATGCTTGCCAGTAGACCAGCACGTATCCACTCACGATCTCGCGGTTCACCGCGCACATACTTCGAAATACCGGCGTCGTTTGGCTCAAGAAACCAAGCCACCGCACCGGAATCGAAAGCAATGCGAATCAGACGCTGCTCCCAGCCCTCCGGCAAGGTTGGCAACATAGGGGAAACAGCGTCCGCATAGTAACCATAGGTTTGTTCAAAATCGCTACCCAACCCCAACTTGTCCGCTATTTCGAATGCCCTGTCCGGATCGTTTTTTGGATATAAGTCTACGTCAATCGAACCGGTCATTGATATCGGCGGATGAGCAACAGTTCCGAGAACGGACAAGCTGCCGATAATCACATAATCGCGATGATTCGTGATTTTCATCGCCTCGTCCAACAGGCGTTTGATGTCGCCACGATTCATCGCGTCGGCTCATGCAGCATAAAACCGAATGGTGAATTTTGTCGCAACGAAATCCCCACGGGGTCGTCCATGAGAATGGATTCGCACATCATGGCAACGGGCATATTGAGTATGTCGCGCCACGCCTTGACGTAACGGGGATTGCAAAGCTGTTCGTTGTCCCATTTTTCGACACGCTCCAAAGCCAGCCTGCGCACACGCTCGCCATCGCGCTGGTCAAGCAGCGCTTCAACCGCTTTGCGGTGAAGATTTACCAGTCTGTCATCGGACTGGTGTTTGCCTATGCGCGCCAAACGGCGCTGTTCAATAATATCGGCGTTGCCCAAGCTCATATTGAATCCCCTATCCGGACGCCCTCTGCAAACAGTCGCTTTCGTTTCCCTTCGGTTGGCAATCCGCCAACCAACATGATGGCATGAACCGCTTCAAAGCGAAATCACACCGCCGAAACCGTTTTCCACCTCGGCACCATTCCCGCCTCGTCTGGCGCGCACTGATAAGCGCAGTCAATCCCGATCCCCGGCGCCCACACCAGCCGCTCGTGGTGGAAAAGGAGCGGCAGACGATCACGCTCCCATGCTGGAGTACCCGCTTCTTGAAACAGATTTTTCAGTGTGCGCGTCGGGCGGCCTGCGTCGGGGCGCATGCGCTCGCCGCCCGTGCGCGCGCGCAACACCCAGCCGGATTCCGCGGCGAGCCTCGCGCGAATGCCCTGCCCTGCTGTCTGTTCGAACGTCACAACACCCGCGCCGAATTCGAGTCGCGCTTCGCCACGCCAGGGTACTTTGGGATACGTTGCATCGCCCTGCGCGCGCACCAGCAGCACGCCGTCGCGATGCTTGCGCAGTTGCCACTCGCCGAACTCGATCACGATCTGCGCATCCTCGGCGCATTCGCGCACCTGCCGCACCGCCTCGTCCAGGAGCGTACTGTCGGGCATATCAATGCCGTTATCGGCCAGAAAACAGCGCAGCACATTTTTGGCGCGCATCGCCGATAGCGAACGCAGCAACGCCAGCGGCACAACGTCCTCGCCCTCCAGCCCGCGCATGTCGAGCTGAGCGAGCTCGTCGAGCAAGACCTGCGCTTCCGCTGCATGTGCGGCCGCGCGGTTCACGCTTTGCGCGTAGGCCGGGAAGCGTTGCGCGAGGCGCGGCAGGATTTCGCGGCGCAGGAAATTGCGGTCGTAGCCGGTGTTGTCGTTGGACTCGTCCTCAATCCACTCAAGCTTGTGCGCTTCGGCATAACGCAGCAAGTCGTTTCGATAAAGGTGAAGGAAGGGGCGAACGATGCGCGTGCGCGCGTTGAGCGGACGCACTCCGCGCATGGCGGCAAGGCCGCGCATGCCTGCGCCGCGCAGCAGACGCAGGAAGAAGGTTTCGGCATTGTCATCGGCGTGATGCGCGAGCGCCACCCAGTCCGCAGCAAGCGTGGCGTACGCGCCATAGCGCGCGTTGCGCGCCGCCGCCTCCATGCCTGTACCGCCGCCTTGCGCCACCGTGATCCGCGCCACGTTAAGGGGAACGCCGAGCGCTGCGCATTGCTTTGCACAAAAAACGGCCCAGGCGTCGGCGTTCGGGCTGAGGCCGTGATGCACATGCAGCGCGCTCAATGTGAAGTCGAGCTCAGCGCGCAGAAGATGCAGGACATCAAGGAGAACCGTAGAATCGAGCCCGCCGCTATATCCCACACACACGCTCTGGCCGGGCTTGACCAGGGCAACCATGCGCGCACGGACCTCAACATCCACGGCGGAAAGTCTCATGGCACGGTTGCCGCCGAGAAAGCGTTACTCGGCAATCTCCTTGAACTTCCCATACGCCAGCAGGCGCTTCTGGCGATCGACTACGAGCTTATCGGGTGTCTTGTCCTTGAAGCCCTTGAGCACGTCGGCGAGTGCTTTCTTGAGCGTAATGAACATCGCCTGCGGGTCGCGATGCGCGCCGCCCAGCGGCTCAGTGACGATTTTGTCGATCAGGCCGAGCGGTTTGAGGCGCTGCGCGGTAATGGCGAGCGTTTCGGCGGCCTCGGGCGCCTTGTCCGCGCTCTTCCACAGGATGGCGGCGCAACCCTCGGGTGAAATCACCGCGTAAGTCGAGTACTGCAACATGATCGTCACGTCGCCCACGGCAATGGCGAGCGCGCCCCCCGAACCGCCTTCGCCGATCACCGTGCAGATGATAGGCACGCGCAAGCCCGCCATCTCGTACAGATTGCGCCCGATGGCCTCGGACTGGCCGCGCTCCTCGGCGCCGACACCGGGATAGGCGCCGGGCGTATCGATGAAAGTGAGCAGCGGGATGCCGAATTTTTCCGCGAGTTTCATTAGGCGCAGCGCCTTGCGATAGCCCTCCGGCTTGGGCATGCCGAAATTGCGGAACTGGCGTTCCTTGGTGTCGCGCCCTTTTTGATGGCCCAGCACCATCACCGTCTGGCCGTTGAAGCGCGCGAGACCGCCGACAATTGCCGGGTCTTCGGCAAAATGCCGGTCGCCGTGCAATTCGTCGAAGTCGGTACACATTGCGGCAATGTAATCCAGCGTGTAAGGACGTTGCGGATGCCGCGACACCTGGGAAATCTGCCACGGCGTAAGCTTGGCGTAGATGTCCTTGGTGAGGCTGTTGCTCTTCTTTTGCAGGCGCTCGATTTCCTGCGAAATGTCGACCGCCGAATCGTCCTGCACAAAGCGCAACTCTTCGATTCTGGTTTCGAGTTCGGCGATGGGTTGCTCGAAATCGAGAAAACTGGTTTTGGTCATGCACAGTGCCCGGGATACAATGGGCTTACATGATACCAAGCTTCCAGACATGGCTCATCGTTTGACAAAAATCGCCACCCGCACCGGCGACGACGGCACCACCGGCCTGGGCGATGGCACGCGCGTGCCCAAGCATCATGCGCGCGTTGCGGCGCTCGGCGAGATCGACGAACTCAACAGCGTCATCGGCGTACTGTTATGCGAAGCGCCCGGCGATGCCGTCGCGTCAAAGCTGCGGCAGGTGCAAAACGATTTATTCGATCTGGGTGGAGAAGTTTCGATTCCTACTCACCGCCTGCTGAAGGAAACCCAGGTCGCCGCGCTCGATGCGTGGCTTGCCGAAAGCAACGCGACACTCGAACCGCTAAGGGAATTCATCCTTCCGGGAGGATGCCGTGCCGCTGCGCTCGCACATCTCGCGCGAACCGTGTGCCGGCGCGCGGAGCGCAGCCTGGCCGCTTTGGCGCGCGCAGCGGATGTGTCGCCGTACGCCCTGCACTACCTCAACCGGCTTTCCGATCTGCTGTTTGTACTGGCGCGCGTCTTGAATCGCGACGCCGGGGTTGCCGATCGCCTCTGGCAGCGCTGAGTCAAAACAGTCAGCTTATCCTGACTTTTTCAAGCGCTACGCACAACCTGCTTATCCCTTCGAGAATGCGCGGCGTCTGGCGGTGAAGCAAGTCCGCGTCGAGATATATCAAATGGCCCCGTCTGACCGCATTAAGCGCGGGAAAGCGCGACCATGCAACGCGGAAATCCTCTTCGCCTCCAGGCAAGCCAGCACCGATGATCGCCTGGGGGTCGGTCCTGAACACGCTTTCCATGGAAATTTCAGGCGTCACGCCCGCTTCATTTGCATACACATTGCTTGCACCGCACACCGCGATCGCGTCGGACATGAAGTGTTTTCCCGACACAGTCAGCAATGGACGATGCCAGAGCTCGATCAGCGCCGTCACGTCCGGGCGCGACGCATAGCGCGAACGCAACGCGGCAAGCTGCAATGCAAAACGCGCTGCGGATAACCCTGCTTCCTTTTGCGTTCCCGCCAGTGCGCCGATTGCGCGGATGAGTTTGGGTATGTCGTCCAGCCGGCCGCCATCGAGCACTTCCACCTTCACGCCGGAATTGCGCAGCGCCTCGATATGCCGGGCGGCATTGCCGCCCTTCCACGCCAGAACGGTGTCGGCGTGCAGCGCCAGCAACGCCTCGCGATTCACACCTGTTGCGTCGGCGACAACGGGAAGCGCCTTCACGGCCTGCGGGAAATCGCTGTATGCCGAGACACCGACCAGGCGATCGCCTGCACCTGCGGCGTAGGCAAGCTCGGCGAGGAACGGCGCCAGCGTGACGATGCGCTGCGCGGGTTGCGCGCCTGCCGGTAAAGACCACGCCAGCCCCAGCCAAAGCACAGCCCAAAAAAAGCGCGCGCGAACCTTCCCGTACCTCTTCATTCTTCCTGCTGTTTCAGCCTGCGTTCACGCACCGCATCGGCAAGACGCTGCAGCAGTTTTTGCGTATCTTCCCAGCCGATGCAAGGGTCGGTGATCGACACCCCGTATTCGAGCTTCTTCCCCGGCGTGAGGTCCTGGCGCCCCGGATGCAAATGGCTTTCGATCATCACACCGATAATGCGCTCGTCGCCCCCGGCAATCTGCGCGGCGACGTTCTCGCATACCTCGATCTGTTTTTGATACTGCTTCGACGCATTGGCGTGCGAGAAGTCGATCATGACGCGCTGCGCAAGTCCTGCTGCAGCGAGGTCGCGGCATGCCGCCTCGACGTTTGCCGCGTCGTAGTTCGGCGTCCTGCCGCCGCGCAGAATGATGTGGCAGTCCTCGTTGCCGCGCGTGGAAAAAATGGCCGCCTTGCCGAACTTGGTCATGCCGATGAAGGCGTGCCGCGCCGCGGCAGCCTTGATGGCGTCGGCGGCAATGCGTATCGAACCGTCGGTGCCATTCTTGAAGCCGACCGGACACGACAGCCCGGATGCAAGCTGGCGATGCGTCTGCGATTCGGTGGTGCGCGCGCCGATCGCGCCCCACGCGATCAGGTCGGCGATGTACTGCGGCGAAAGCAGATCGAGAAACTCGGTTCCGGCGGGAAGTCCCAGGACATTGATATCGAGCAACAGCTTGCGCGCGAGCCGCAACCCTTCGTTGATGGCAAAGCTGCCATCGAGGTGCGGATCGTTGATGTAGCCCTTCCATCCGACCGTGGTACGCGGCTTTTCGAAATACACGCGCATGACGATTTCCAGATCGCCTGCCAGCTCGTCGCGCATGCGCTTGAGTTGCGCGGCATAGTCGAGCGCAGCCTGCGCGTCGTGCACCGAACAGGGCCCGGCCACCACCACCAGGCGATCATCCGCGCCATGCAGGATGCGGTGCACCGCGTCGCGCGCACGCCCTACCGTTTCACTGGCGCCGGCTGAAAGCGGCAGGGCATCGTAGAGCGCCTGCGGCGGCAACAGCTCGCGAATGGCATCGATGCGGATGTCGTCGGTTTGCATTGGAAGTCTATTTTCCGGACCAGTTTTCCTGCACCAGACGGCGCTTGCGCACTGCTTCGGCAAGCTGGTTCAGCAAATTCACGCTGTCGTCCCAGCCGATGCAGGCATCGGTGATTGAAACACCGTAGTCGAGTGCTTTCCCCGGTGTGAGATCCTGCCGGCCGGGATTGAGATGGCTTTCGATCATGGCGCCGATGATACGCTCGTCCCCGACCGCGACCTGCGCCGATACATCCGCGCAAACCTCGATCTGTTTCTGATACTGCTTTGACGAATTGGCATGCGAGAAGTCAACCATGACGCGCTGTGCCAACCCCGCTTTGGCGAGGCCCTGACACGCCGCATCGATATTCGCCTTGTCGTAATTGGGTGTTTTGCCGCCGCGCAGGATGATGTGGCAATCCTCGTTACCGCCCGTGGAAACGATCGCCGAGTGTCCGGCCTTGGTGACAGAGAGAAAATGATGCGGCGTCGATGCCGCCTTGATGGCATCGACGGCGATCTTGACCGCACCGTCGGTACCGTTCTTGAAACCGACCGGGGACGAGAGGCCCGAAGCAAGTTCGCGGTGCGACTGGCTCTCCGTGGTGCGCGCACCGATCGCGCCCCACGCGATCAGATCGGCGATGTACTGCGGCGATATCAGATCGAGGAATTCGGTCGCCGCGGGCAAACCGAGTTCGTTGATTGCCATGAGCAGCTTGCGCGAAAGACGCAGCCCCTTGTTGATCTCGAAACTGTCGTCGAGGTTGGGGTCGCTGATGAAACCCTTCCAGCCGATGGTGGTGCGCGGTTTTTCGAAATACACTCGCATCACGATTTCCAGATCGGCTGCATGCACCTTGCGCGCGTACGCGAGGCGCTCGGCATACTCCATCGCCGCGGCATAATCGTGAATCGAGCAGGGCCCGATCACCACCAGCAGACGGTCGCCGGCCCCGTGCAGAATGCGATGGATCGCCTGGCGCGCGCGAAAAGTGGTTTCGGAAGCCTGGTCGGTGCAGGGAAATTCGCGCATCAAATGCGCGGGCGGCGCAAGCTCCTTGATTTCGCGAATGCGCAGGTCATCGGTGTTAAATGCCATGGCAGGCTCCGGGTTGACGACTTTCAATGATGTTGGCATCTGACTCTCCAGAAAAACAAAAACCGCCAGTTTCGAGGCTGGCGGTTTGTCGGGATTCTTTGTTACGCAGAACGACTAATTCCCTTCCTCCGCCATCGGCATGGGAAACCAAAAGGAGTAAAAGAAGGAAAAGAAGAATTTCGCGTTCATGATGGGTGCTATCCTAGCAAAGGCGGGCCGAAGGTGCAATAGGTGCTCAACTTGCGATATATTCCGCGTTGCATTTCAAGCAGTTTCGCCTCTGACCGTCATGGCACTTGGTTAAGCAATTGTTCTGCATGAATGGGGGCAAACGCGACTTGAAACCATTTCAGTCAATACATCAAACGTTCGTCATTCCGGCCCCCGATTCAAGCATTCGAGGGCAGGCTGCGGCCGGAATCCAGTCCGCCGTATTTTCCCACTCTGGCCGGGACTGGGTCCCAGCCGCCGCTGGGACGACGAGATTTTTAGGCTTAACCGAGTGACACGAGCTTCCGACCGATTTTTTTGGAACACCACACATGCTGCGCCTGACCGAAGTCAAACTCCCGCTCGACCATGCCGAGGGCGAAATCCGCGCCGCCATTCTGAAGCGGCTTGGCATCGCGGACGATGAGCTCATCGGTTATTCGATATTCCGCCAGAGCGTTGATGCGCGCAAACCGTCCGCCATCGCCTTTATCTACACCGTGGATGTCGAATGCAGCAACGAGCCCGCAGTGCGGGCTCGCCTGAAGGACGATCGCCTTGTCTCGTTTACACCGGACATGGCCTACCGTTTCGTGGCGCAGGCGCCGAGTGAGCTGGCGCTGCGGCCGGTGGTGATCGGCACCGGGCCATGTGGATTGTTTGCCGGATTGATTCTGGCGCAGATGGGCTTTCGCCCAATTCTCCTCGAGCGCGGCAAGGCCGTGCGCGAACGCACCAAGGATACCTTCGGTCTGTGGCGGCAGCACAAGCTCGACCCGGAATCCAATGTGCAGTTCGGCGAGGGCGGCGCGGGAACGTTTTCCGACGGCAAGCTCTACAGCCAGATCAAGGATCCGAAGCACTACGGGCGCAAAGTGATGAGCGAATTCGTCGCCGCCGGTGCGCCGCCCGAGATACTTTATGTGAGCAAACCCCACATCGGCACCTTCAGACTGGTCGGGATGGTGGAAAAAATGCGCGCCAGCATCGAATCTCTCGGCGGCGAAATCCGCTTCCAGAGCCGCGTCGCCGATATCGACATCGAAGACGGACAGGTGCGCGGTGTCGTGCTCAGCAACGGCGAACACATCGCCACCGACCACGTGGTGCTAGCCGTCGGCCACAGCGCGCGCGACACTTTCGAGATGCTGTTCGCGCGCGGCGTGCACATCGAGGCCAAGGCGTTTTCCATCGGCTTTCGCATCGAACATCCGCAATCGCTCATCGACCGCTGCCGTTACGGCAAAAACGCGGGCCACGCGCTGCTCGGCGCCGCCGATTACAAGCTCGTCCATCACTGCGCCAACGGCCGTTCGGTGTACAGCTTTTGCATGTGCCCCGGCGGCACGGTGGTCGCGGCGGCGTCGGAGCCGGGCGGCGTGGTGACCAATGGCATGAGCCAGTATTCGCGCAACGAACGTAACGCCAACAGCGCGCTCGTCGTCGGCATTACCCCCGCCGATTATTCCGGCCACCATGCACTCGCGGGCATCGCCTTGCAGCGCCACTGGGAGCAGCGCGCGTTCGAGCTCGGCGGCGGCAACTACGACGCGCCGGGGCAACTGGTGGGCGACTTTCTCGCCGGCCGGCCCTCGACAAAGTTTGGCACGGTGCTGCCGTCCTATACGCCAGGCGTGCGCCTGGGCGATCTCACCACTGCCCTGCCGGATTACGCCATCGATGCGTTGCGCGAAGCCATCCCGGCATTCGATAAACAGCTACGCGGCTTCGCCCTGCATGACGCCGTGCTCACTGCCGTGGAAACGCGTACCTCTTCGCCCATACGCATCGCGCGCGGCGATGATTACACCAGCCTAAATACACGCGGCCTCTATCCGGCAGGCGAAGGCGCGGGCTACGCCGGTGGCATTCTTTCCGCGGCTGTGGATGGCATCAAGGTCGCCGAGGCGATGGCGTTGAGCATTGTGGGCAAGCGTCAGCACGCATAATCGTTGATCCAGGCTCATGTTCTGACCGGGGAGCGATTTCCTGATCCCCCCGAGTTCCTTGAAACCTGCCGGGACGGCTGTACAGAGTAACCTCAATGTTCGGATGTCCTGGCGCTATGTCTTTTCGGGTGCACGCCGCTCAGTTCCCGATTAACATGTGCGCATGGAATTCTTTGCCACGATAACTATTCCCGCCTCGCCTGCAGATTTGCAGCGCCGTCTGACGATCAGTGAACTGCCGCGCTGGTGTGCTTCCATCGAAAAGGTGCTTAGCGACGCAAAGTCGAGCGGCGAAATCTACTGCGTGTGGGGGAAGTTCCATACGAACCGCGAGGATATGCGCAATGGCGTGCGCTTTTCGTTGCCCGGCTGTGCCAATGCCTTGCAATGGACCGTGACCACCGGACATCAACCCAATCCGCAGCATACCGTTATTCATGCCACCATCAACCGCACCGAACAGGATCAGGACTTCATCGATTCAATCCAGAAGTTCGTGGAGGACTGGAAGGCCGGACTGGAGGCGCATTGGTAGTTCTGAACGAAGGACCGGACGACGCCAGTTCAACGCGGGTGCAACCACTTGGGCAGGAGTTCATAGGGGTTGGTCTTGACCGACGCGTCGAAGGCGACGCCGTGTTTGTTCAGCCGCGCGTGCAGCTGACCTGACTTCAGACATTCGAACACGTCGGTGCAACCGCCCTCGAAGCCGCCGCCGATGAAGATCTGGGGCAAGGTGGACAATCCGGTGCGGCGCTTGAGCACCTCGAATATCTTGCCGCCGCGATCGCCTGGCTGATAGGCGACCGAATCCAGATCGATCGAGGTATAGGCGATGCCGTACTTCGAGAACACCTTGCGGACCGAGTTGCAGAACTCGCACCACTCGTAAGCGAACATGACGACAGGCTGGTCCGGGTCGTGCAACAGGACATCGACCTCGCGGGTGGCCTCCTCGTCCAGCGCTTCCGTAGCTGTCACTGCGGCCGGCGCGGCCGGCGCTGCCGCCGGTGCGACATCGAATCGGAATCCCGGCGTCGACCTCGACAGTTCGATCTCCTCCTCGGTCATCTCGACGGCAACATCGTCGAACAGCGGTGTGGAAAGATAGCGTTCGCCGGTATCGGGCAGCATGCACAGGATATTGGCGCCCTGCGGCGCGGTCGCAGCGACCCGCAGCGCACCCGAAAACGTGGCGCCCGCCGAGATGCCGACGAAGATACCTTCCTGTCGCGCGAGTTCCCTGGCGCAGCGCATCGCGTCCTTGCCGTCGATCGGCACAAAGCCATCAATGTGGTTGGCGGCAATGACCTGCTCCGCGAGCCGGGGGATGAAGTCCGGGGTCCACCCCTGCATCAGGTGCGGCCGGGACCGGGGATGGCTCGCGCTGGGGGATCCATCGCCGTGCCTGGCCTGCGCGATGCCACTGGCCAGCATGGCCGAGTTATCCGGCTCGCAAACGATGATTTGCGTATGCGGGCTCTTCTCCTTCAACACCCGCGATACGCCGTTGAGAGTTCCGCCGGTGCCGAAACCGGTGACCCAGTAGTCGAGCGAAACATCGGCGAAGTCCTCTATGATCTCCACGGCGGTAGTTCTGGCATGGATCTCCGCGTTGGCCGGGTTCTCGAACTGGCGCGGCTGCCACCAGCCATGCGCCTTGGCCAGCTCCTCGGCCTTCGCCACCATCCCCGAGCCCTTCTGGGCGGCCGGCGTCAGAACGACCTTGGCGCCGAGAAATCGCATCAGCTTGCGCCGCTCCACACTGAAGTTCTCGGCCATGGTGACGACCAGGGGATAGCCCTTCTGTGCGCAGACCATGGCCAAGCCGATGCCGGTATTGCCACTCGTGGCTTCGACGATTGTCTGTCCGGGCTTGAGTTCACCGCGGCATTCGGCGTCCTCGATCACCCCCAGGGCCAGCCGGTCCTTCACCGAACCCATTGGATTGAAGGACTCCACCTTGACGTAGAGGTTGACGCCCTTGGGGCCCAGCTTGTTGATGCGAATCACCGGCGTGTTGCCGATGGTGCCCAGAATGCTGTCGAATCGTTTGCCCATGGCCGTTATTCCTGTTTCCATCTCCTGGAGATAAGCGAGAACGGATGGCGGAAAGGATCTTCGATCACGCGCAACACCATCCATCGCTGCACGCCGTTCTCTTCATCCATTCCTCTTGCCAGCGTCTATGCCTCGACCATGTCCATTTTCGTGCTTTGTACAAATGCGTTCAGATCGTCACGCTCAATCTGCGGCACTCGCAATGCCCCAAGCGTCGCGTGAAGGTGCTGCAAAAATACCGCCCAATCGGTCTCACTGATTCTCATACCTTGATGGGAGGTCTTCATGTCGCGTCCGATGTAGTACACGGGGCCGCCTGCGCTCGAACACAGAAAATCAATCAGGAGCTGCTTCGACCGCTTTAAGCCATCCTCCCCGCGATGCTGCCAGAAGCGGCCCAGTTGCGGATCCCCGCGCAAGCGTGGCAACAGGTCGCCGACAACCGCGGAAATGGCATCATAACCGCCAAGACGTTCATAGAGTGTTTTATTGCTCATTGTCTTACCTCCTTCTGGTTTTGTGCTTTTGGGGCGTCGGCCTGAATGGGTTCAGGCCCTCCCCGCCAAATGCGGAACAGGGGGAAGGCCCTGCATGATGTTGCCGCGCACCGGGCGAGAAAAGAATGTTTTCATCAACAGTCCGGCCGAAAATGGTACACGACGATTCCACGGCAAAAGCGACAGGAGACGCGCCATCAGACAGTAGCCAAAAATCGACCGCGCCCACGTTCCTGCGGCAGGCAGCCAATAAACAATCTGCATCGGCTCCGGGAGCGCCACCAGCACAAGGATCAAAAACCAGAATCGGACCTGAACCGGAAAAGCAGTTATGTTTTGCTCACGTATCGTGAAGTGTATTAGCTGCATTAGCGAAAGGCCGATAGCCAGGACGAAACCGATTTTGTAACCCGCCAAGCCCGTCGCGAGCAGGCACGCCATCGCAAACCAGTACCACCAGTTGAGTTGTTTGTAGTCGATCATGAACATGAGACACCTCCTTGAATTTTAGCTGCACATTTAGCATCGATCAGCGGACGCGCCGCGCGCCCGGTTGAACGACAGGCCATGACTCTGCTGACTATCTTGTTGCCAGTACCGGACGCGGGGTCAGCACCGCCAATACTGCCGCCACGGCAATCAGGGCCGCGACGTCTCCAGTGAGATGCCCGATGTGCTTGGTGTTGGCGACAGACTGAATACCCATAATCCCGCCATGCACGATGCTCGACCAGACCGTAAACCAGATCAGGCTTCTGTGTGCCATCGGATCGCGCGAGGCGATCATCAGGAACACGCCGAGCGTGGCATAGATGCCCAGGATCATCTCAAGATATTCCGAGCGACCTCCTTCATGCCACGCCCAGCCGGACGGCCAGACGATGCCTAGCGGCCAGATGCCGAACGTGAAGGTCAGCCCCACGAGCAGCAGAGCGATGCGTAGATATTTAATGCGATCGGCTTCAGCCATGTTGTGCTCCTCTATACGCGAATGATGTTGCCCTTGAGCGAATAGAGAATCGCAATCACGTCCTTCTTCGCGTCCTCGCTCAGTCCCTGTTTTTCCATCGCACCGACTATATCGTCGGTCGCCGCCAGGTACTCCTGTTCACTGATGTTCATGCCCTTGTGCGCGGCGAGCATGTCTTTGCCCGTGTAGGTTTCCGGGCCGCCGGAGCCGACGCTGAAAAACTCCCGTGCCATCTTCTTGGCGCGATCCAGGTCCTTGATGTTCTCGAATCGGGTCTTGATGATGGGATTCGCCAGGTGGGCGGCCAAAACGTCGTCTACGAGTCTGGCGATGCCGGTGGCGCCGCCCAGTCGTTGGTATAGCGTAGTGGTCATACTCGTTTACTCCTGTTGTGGGTCATGGAAATATGCTGTTTTCTTCACTGCCGCGTTTCTTCAGTACGCTCTGCGGCCGATGGCCGCTTACTTGCGCTTGATGACCACCTCGAGATACTGGCCCGGAGCCGCCAGCGAACCGTCGGTTGCACGATTGAAGCGTTCGGCCAGGGCGACCAAATCCGAGGCGAGCGATTCCTGCCTGGCGGAATCGAGTGCGCCGAAAGCCTTCTGCATCGGGCCGTAGTAGGTGCGAAAGACTACAAGCCAGTGGGCCGCGCTGCGATAGCGAAACACGAAGTCCTTGCGCTCGATCGCGATCGAATCGAGCCGCTTGCCGAACAACTCGCGCAGTCGCTCTTCCGTCCCCCAGAGCGAGGGCGGCTTCACGCCGGCCGGCGGCGGCAGGTAGCGGCCCATCAGCTTGAAAAGCTCGCCGATGAAGCTGGAAGGCGTCCAGTTGGCCAGGCCGATCTTGCCGCCCGGTTTGCAGACGCGCGCCATTTCGGCGGCGGCCTTCTCCTGGTCTGGAGTGAACATCACGCCGAAGGTGGACAACACGACATCGAAACTCGCGTCGGCAAACTGCAGGTTCTCGGCGTCCGCCTGCTCGAACTTCACCGGCAGGCCTTCGGCGCTCGCCCGGGCGCGCCCGCGCTCGAGCAGTGCCGGGACGTAGTCGGTCGAGGTGACATCGGCCCAGCGCCGCGCCGCGGCGAGCGTCGCATTGCCGTTGCCGGCGGCGACATCGAGCACGCGCGCATCCGCACGCAAATCGAGCGCCTCGCAAAGCGATTCGCCGACGATCTGCAGCGTGGTGCCGACAACGGCATAGTCGCCTGCGGACCAGGCGGCTTGTTGCCTGCCCTTCACGGCGATAAGATCGACAGTGGCTGGGGGGGTGGAAACGGCTGCGGACATGATTTTTCTCCTGGCTATGGGGTTTAAAAGTGTCTTGGTGCAGTAGCGTGTTATCGTTACTGATGGCCGGATCCAGCTTTGGCCTTGCCGATCGACGTGACGCTATTTCACTCCATGCGGGAGCGCACGGGGTCCCTCAAAGCGGGACAAGATGCGGGACAAATTCAGGGGCAGTGCCGCTAATCAGGCAGAGACTACGGGGGTTCAGGCAACGTGCAGGACCATGCGCATTCTTTTGGCTACTGGCTGCGGCGGCGCCGCAAGGCGCTCGATCTTACCCAGGAGGCGCTCGCCCAAAGGGTGAGCTGCTCGGACTTCACGATCAGAAAAATCGAAGCCGATGAACGCAGACCGTCGCGGCACCTCGCCGACCGGCTCGTCACGGCACTCGCCATCCCGGAGGAGGAACGGCGCGCATTCCTCGATGCGGCGCGGGCGATCCGAGCCGTCGATCGTCTGCCGCTCGATGCCGCTCCCCTCGATGCGGCGACAAGCAAACCTGTGTCCGAAACCGGGCACGATCCCGCGGCTCTTTCCCCGAACGAAAGCACACCCTTTGTCGGCCGAGGCGTCGAATACGGCCTGCTCGTCGGACTCATCGCGCGGCTGACGACCGGCGCCGGTCAGACTGTCCTGCTCGAAGGCGAGCCCGGCATCGGCAAGAGCCGTTTGATGCGCGAGGTCGCGCGCTACGCCCAAGCCCAGGGCCTGCCCACGCTCGCGACAAACTGTTTCGAGATCGATCGGGCGATGCCTTATCAGCCCGTGATCGATCTCGTCACGCGCGCGCTCGAGCGGGCGTCACCCGCCGCGCTGCGCAAAATTGCGCCCGTGTCGCTCGCCGAGCTTGCCGCGCTGGTTCCCGCCGTCACCGAGCGCTTTGCGGATCTGCCTCGGCTGTCAAGCGACTTCCCGGAAGCACGCCAGGCGCGTCTATCGCGCGCAGTCGGGCAGCTTCTCGAAGCGACGGCAGACGGCCGGCCGCTCATTCTCATGGTGGACGATATCCAGTGGGCCGACGACGCGAGCGCGCAAGTGCTCCACACCCTCGCCCGGCATGTCTCCAAACGACCGGCTCTCCTGATCTATGCCTATCGCGACGAAAACCTCGACAGCGACGAGCGCCTTGCGCGGCTGGTCGAGAGCTTGCGCCGCGAGACCGACGCGCGCCATGTGCTCCTCGCGCGCCTGGAACTGGGCGATGCCGAGAGTCTCGTTGCGTCGCTTGGCGATGCGCGACTCGCCGCCCCTGGACTGGCAGCGCGCCTGCATCGCGAGACCGAGGGCAATCCGTTCTTTCTCATGTCGATTCTGCAGACTATGAGCGAAGGCGGGATTTCTCTGGATACCCGTTCGAGCGGGGAGCCGGGCATGCTTCCGGATGCCTTGCGCGCCGCCGTACGTGCACGTATCACTCACGTGCCGCAGGAGTTCCGCTCGACGCTCGAAACCGCCGCCGTCCTCGGCAGACGCTTCGACTTCGACACCCTGCTCACCGTAACACGCGAGACCGAGGAGCAACTGCTAGCCGCGCTGGAGGCACTCGTGAAGCGCCGTTTGCTGCGCGAGGAACCCGAGGGCGGCATCTACGACTTCAGTCACGACAAGGTGCGCGAAGTCGTCTACCGCGACATCGGCGGAACCCGGCGCATGCTGCTGCATCGGTCGGTGGCTGAAATTCTGGAGCGCCGCGGCGAAAGCGAAGCACACGAGCGCGACGCCCGGCTCGCGGAGCACTACGAGCGCGCCCACGTCTGGCCGAAGGCGCTCAAATATCTGGTGCTGGCCGGCGAGCGCTCCCAGGCGCTGTTCGCGATGCGCGATGCCCTGCACTGGCTGGACCGCGCGGTCGCGCTCTCGGAATCCCATCCGGAGGCACTCGACAAGAAAGAGAGCGACGCGCTCTACGAGCGGCGCGGTGCGGCGCGCGCGCAGGCCGGACAGACCGAAGGCGCCGTGGCGGACATGCGCCGCGTCATCAACGCGGCGCGCGCGGCGGGTGAACGTGAAAAGGCGCGCGATGCGCTGATTCAGCTCGGCATGGCGTACCGGCGCGCCGATGCCTACGATGAAGCGACGGCATGTCTTACCGCGGCGCTGGCGGAATCGCGCGCCATGAACGACGAGCATCAAGCCGCCGACACCCTCTATCATCTCGGCACGGTCGCGTGGAGCACCGGGATAAACGACCAGGCCATCGAGTTTCACCAGGAGGCGGTCGAAATCTGCGAGCGCACCGGACTTGCCGATCTCGTTGCGGTGCAGGCCTGGCACGGGCGCGGCGAAGCGCACTTTGCCAACGCCGAGCCTGCCGCGGCGATCCAGTGCTACACCCGGTCGATCGAACTCGCACGCGGCATCGGCGACAAGAGCTACGAATCCGAGAATCTGATGATGATCGGGCATGCCTGCATCGGAACCAAGGGGCTTGGCGACTACCCGCGCGCCCTTTCGAGCTTCAATGGCGCGCTCGAAATTGCGCGCGCCGCCGACCTGCAGTGGCATATGGGTCCCACGCTGCTCGGACTCGATCATGTGCGTGCCTGCACCGGGGAGTACGGCACGGCGTGGACCGGTATGATGAAAACCCTGCGCTGGCTTGAGAGCCTGAAGCAGGTGCGCTATCAGCTCATCGCCCATGATTTCATCGGCCACCTCCTGCTCGACCTCGACCTGAACGAGCGAGCGCTCGAACACATGGAGCGCGGTCTCGCACTTGGCCGCGAAACCGGCATCTTTTTCTGGCGCGTGGCCATCGAAGCGCACCGCGCAATCGCGCGCGCGCGGCTCGGGCATGAGGACGTCGCGCCGGCGCTGCAGGACGCGCTCGATCAAGCACGCCGCAGTTGCGAGCGCTATCTGGTGACAAGGTGTCTCGAAGGCCTTGCCGCGGTCGCGCTCCGCCAGGGCGACGCGAGCCGCTGCCGCTCGTTCGCGGACGAACTGCTCGCGCTCGCGCAGTCGAACGGCCTGCGCGAACTCGAAGCGAGCGCGCGGCGCTGGCTCGGCGAGGCGTGGCTCGCGGAGAAAGCCTGGTCGCAAGCGCAAGCCGAGTTGTCGCGCGCCGCGGCGCTGGCGGAAAACATCGGCCGGGTGCGGCTCCAGATGGATGCGCAATCCGGGCTGGCCCTTCTGTTCACGGCGCAGGGCCAGCGCGACTCCGCGCGGCACCATGACGCCAGGGCGCGCGCGATTGCGGAGACGATCGAAAAGAGCCTGGTGTCCTCGGGGATCGAGACGCGGATCCTCATGACGGGCGACTCGCGCTGACGCGAGTCGCCGAGCGAAGCTATCCCGGCATGCGATACACGGGACATCTATCCTGCCGGCGAGGGCGCGGGCTATGCCGGCGGCATTCTTTCCGCGGCTGTGGATGGCATCAAGGTCGCCAAGGCGGTGGCGTTAAGCATGGCGCGCAAGCACGAGCACGCGTAATCGTTGACCGGGTTCAAACCCCAGTCGATGGGCGCACGGAAAAGGGCGCCAATACTCAGCGCCTTCTTGACGTTTTGACGTTATAACACCATAATTTCCGCATGGACTCCCAAAAACGCGCGACGGTCTATTTCGAATCCGACGTTCACCGTGCTCTTCGGTTAAAGGCAGCAGCCCTGGATCGTTCGATCTCTGACATGGTCAACGATGCGGTAAAAGCGTCCCTCGCTGAAGACGCGGAAGATCTTGCGGCTTTCCCGGAGAGAAAGAAGGACAAGAGCATTTCGTTCGACACGTTTGTTCAAGGCCTGAAACGGCGTGGCCGAATATAGGCTGTTGGTCAAAGCCTCTGCTGCAAAGGAAATCGAGGCGTTGGGCACGAAAGCCGGCCGTCGGCGAGTCATCGAAAGAATTCAAACATTGTCTGCCGGCCCGCGCGCGGAAGGTTCGGAGAAGCTTGCCGGATACACCGACCGCTACCGGGTACGGCAGGGCCAGTACCGGATTGTCTATCTCATAGACGACAAGCGCCATGAGATTACGATATTCAAGGTCGGCCATCGAAAAGTGGTGTACCGATAAGCCGCCCAGCTTTCGCTGCGGCGGACTTGCTGGAGTACTCAATCATGAGACCGGCGTCGTTAGAAATGTTGCCGTATGACCATCGATTTCGAGCTGCGCATGACCCGTCGTCATACAGTATGCTTATCCCCGCGCAATACCTGACACCTCAAAATTCACTGCATAGGAGAGAAATATGATCGGATACGTCACACTGGGCACCAACGATTTGCCGCGCGCCATCGCGTTCTATGAAAAACTGCTCGGCGCGCTCGGCGCCAAGCGCGTGTTTGAAAGCGATCGCGGCATCGCCTGGGGGACCGGCGAAAAATCGCCGGGACTTGGGGTCATGACACCTTTCGACGGCAAGCCCGCCACGCGCGGCAACGGCACCATGATCGCACTGGTGGTCGATAGCCGCGAGAAGGTCGATACTCTTTACAATCTGGCGATGTCGCTGGGCGCGACCGATGAAGGTAAGCCGGGTGAGCGTTTCGATGGTTTCTACGCCGGCTATTTTCGCGATCTGGACGGGAACAAGCTCAACTTTTTTTGCATGGGCTGATGACCTGACACTGGGTCGCGCACGCATCAGTTTCGAAAAATCCAGGCATTACCGCTGTAAAAATGGATTCCCGATTGCTCGGGAATGACAGCGCTACACTCATTCCTGTCGTCCCCGTGCAAACGGGGACCCATTTTTTGTACGTCATTTCACTGGTTGGCACAAAACACAGAGATTTCCTAAGCTGGCTTGAACGACAACGCCACGCCGTTGTTGCACCAGCGCTGACCGGTGGGCTTGGGGCCGTCGTCGAACACATGGCCGTGATGGCCGCCGCAGCGCGCGCAATGGTATTCGGTGCGCGGCAGGATGTGTTTGAAGTCGCGCTTGGTTTCAAACGCGCCGGGAATGGTGGCGAAAAAACTCGGCCAGCCGGTGCCGCTGTCGTATTTCATTTCCGAGGTATAAAGTGGATGGTCGCACGCCACGCAAATAAACGTGCCCTTGCGCTTCTCCGCGTTGTGCGGGCTGGTGAAGGGACGCTCGGTGCCCTCGTCGCGCAGCACGTCGTACTGGGCCGGTGTGAGAATTTTCTTCCACTCGGCGTCGCTCCTGACGAGCTTATCCACCTTGGGGGCGTCGCCCGCCGCTGCACCAGCGATCACCGGGAGCGTCACCGCGCCGAGCAATGTCGCCACAAACCCGCGTCGCCTCATGTTCACCGTCTCCTGATTCATTTCGATCTCCATTTCGTGTCCAGCTTGGTCGCGAATGGGTGAGGTTCCTTACTGCAAGGCCGCATTCAGGCAGTACCGCCCACCGTCAGCCCTTCGATGCGTATGGTCGGCTGACCAACGCCTACGGGGACGCTCTGCCCTTCCTTGCCGCACACGCCCACGCCCGAATCGAGCGCCATGTCGTCGCCGATCATGGTGATGTGCTTGAGCGCCTCGATGCCGTTGCCGATGAGCGTGGCGCCGACCACCGGATAGGTAATCCTGCCGTCTTCGATCATGTACGCTTCCGAAGCGGAAAATACGAATCTGCCGCTGGTGGTATCGACCTGGCCGCCGCCGAAGTTCACGGCATAGAGGCCGCGCTTCACCGAGGCGATGATTTCGTCGCGCGGCGCACCGCCGCCCATCATGTAGGTATTGGTCATGCGCGGCATGGGGATGTGCGCGTACGATTCGCGCCGCCCGTTGCCGGTGGGCGCGACACCCATGAGGCGCGCATTGAGGCTGTCCTGCAGATAGCCCTTGAGGACGCCGTCTTCGATGAGCACGGTACGCTGCGTGGCATTGCCTTCATCATCGACATTGAGCGAGCCGCGCCGGTCGGCGATGGTGCCGTCATCAATAACGGTGACGCCAGGCGCGGCGACGCGTTCGCCGATGCGCCCTGAAAAAGCCGAGCTACCCTTGCGGTTGAAGTCACCCTCGAGTCCGTGTCCGACCGCCTCGTGCAGCAGCACGCCGGGCCATCCCGGCCCCAGCACCACGCTCATGACACCCGCCGGCGCGGGGCGCGCCTCCAGGTTGATCAGCGCCTGGCGCACGCCTTCCTCGGCATAGTGCCTGAGCACCGCATCGGTGAAATAGGTGTAGTCGTAGCGTCCGCCGCCGCCGGTATGTCCCTGCTCGCGCCTGCCGTTGTGCTCGGCGATCACGGTGAGGCCGATATGCACGAGCGGGCGCACGTCGGCTACCAGCGCGCCGTCGTCGCGCGCGACGAGGATGACTTCATATTCGCCGGAAAGGCGCGCCATGACTTCCTTGACGCGCGGGTCGATGGCGCGTGTCAGGGCATCGAGGCGTTCGAGTATGCGCACTTTGCCGGCGTCGGAAAAATCGGAGACCGGGTCGGTCGAAGTGTAGAGCGTGCGCCCGCTGCGTGGCGCGATCACGGCGGCATTGCCTGCCGCGCCCGCGTGCGCGATGGAGCGCGTTGCCTGCGCGGCGGATTCGAGCGCGGCGAAATTGATGTCGTCAGAGTAGGCGAAAGCGGTCTTTTCGCCGCTCACCACGCGCACGCCCACGCCCTGGTCGATACTGAAGCTTCCCGACTTGACGCGGCCTTCCTCGAGCGACCAGCCTTCGGAGCGGCTGTACTGAAAATACAGATCGGCGTAATCGGCGCGATGCGCGAGGATGGTGCCGAACACGCGCTCGATGGCGCTGTCGTCGAGGCCCGCCGGAGCGAGTAGCGTGCTGCGCGCGAGCTGCAATGAGGAAAGTGCGGACATAGGAAAAATCCTGTCTACCCGCCACAGGCGGGAAACTGCATCAATGGTATGGATCAGACTTGCCTGAGGGTGCGGTGCGTGAGCGCCGGCAGGCTCTTGCGTATCGTCTTCTGGTAACTGGGGTTGATTCCCGCGACCACAACCCCGGAACCGCGCGGCAGGCGATCCAGGATCACGCCCCACGGATCGACAATCATACTATCGCCGTGGGTTTCGCGCCCGTTGACGTGATACCCGCCCTGGGCAGGTGCGATCACATAGGCGAGATTCTCGATGGCGCGCGCGCGGATCATCGGTTCCCAGTGCGCCTTGCCGGTGGTCGCCGTGAATGCCGAAGGAATGACGATAATGTCGACATCGCCCATGGCGCGGTAAAGTTCGGGAAACCGCAGGTCATAGCAGATGGAAAGCCCGATGCGCCCGTAAGGCGTATCGACCGTGACCACCTTGTCTCCCGCTTCGATGGTGCGTTCCTCGGCATAGTTTTCCTCGCCGAGGGCGAAATTGAACAGGTGAATCTTGTCGTAACGCGCCGCCTGCTTGCCCTGGCTGTCGAAAACGAGGCAGCTATTGCGCACCTTGCCCGGAACCGAAGCCTCTATCGGCGCCGATCCGCCCACCACCCAGAGATTGTGTTTGCGCGCGGTTTCCGCCAGAAAAGCCTGGATGGGGCCGTTGCCGGGTTTTTCGCGTGCCGCCACCTTGTCGGTGTCTTTCATGCCCATGATGGCGAAGTACTCGGGCAGCGCCACCAGACGCGCGCCGCTTGCCGCCGCCAGCTCGATGAGGCGCTCCGCCTCCTGGAGGTTGCCCTTGACATTGGGCCCAGACGCCATCTGGATCGCGGCGACACGGAAAAACGACTGCGTCGCCTGCTCGGCTTCGCGCAATGCGTCGGGTGATGATCGGAAATTGCGCGTGATTATCATGGTTGGTTTTTCTGCGGGGTTTGTGGTGTTTGTTGAGACTGTGGCGTTTTCGCGCCGGCTGCGGTGTCGGGAGCTGTTTTTCCGTTCGTCCCGCGTTCGACTGGTACGGCATCCGGGTTATCCCATGTCCCAGTCACCTTGTACTGGTAGGCGGCTGCTTTGCCGACCGGGTCCTGGAGAATCTTTTGCAGCAGCAATGCCCCTACCCCCACTGCCGGATTCACCAGTAGCCCGGCAAGAAAAGAAACGCCTCCACCCAGCGAAGGGATGACAGTCAGCCGCAAATCCTGTGTCTCCTGCGGCAATGAGACATCGCCCTGCATGCCGACAAACGCCGAGGTCCCGACAATTTCGAAATCGTCGGTATGCATGATGCCCTTGTCGATCCTGATTGTCCCGGAGATGAGATCGAAAGCAAAACCTTCGGAAAAAACGTCACGAAAATCGAGGATAAGGCGGCGCGGCAGCGACTGCAAACTGATCAGTCCAAGCAACCTTCCCGCGCCCGGGGCGACCTTTACGAATTCGCCTTTCTGCGCTTCCAGTTTGAATTCGCCCGACAAGGTATTTAGCGCGAATTGGTAAGGGTATCCCGGCCAACTCAACGTACCTTCGAGCTTGCCGGTTCCACGGCGCAGCGCATCGCCATGGCCGAACGATCGCAACAACCCATTGAGATTGCGCGCTTCGAGCTTGACGTTGAAGTTGGACCGCGAAGGCCCGTCGCTACGTGTCCAGCGCCCATGGGTATCGAGCGTCCAGCCTTCGCCTTCGATCACCAGTTTGTCGATGCGCCAGTCGTTGCCGTCGGGCGCCGCCTTGAAGTCGAATTTTCCCAGATCATGTCCGCGAAAGCGGAATTTCTCCGCCTCTATGTCGAGCGCCGGGAAATTCGATTCGCCGTTTTGCGCGGCGGACGCCTGCGCGACAGTTTGATGTTCCTGCGAAAGTACGAAATTCTTGAGACGGGCGCGTACCATGCCGCGGCCGTTTTCCGCGCCCGGCCGCCACAGTGCATCGCCCGACAGCTCGGGGCTTTCCACGGTCAAGCGCCAGTCGTCGCCCGCGCGGCGGCCTTTCATTTGCAGGGTCCTGAACTCGCGCCCGAAGGCCAGCAGATTCGCGACATTGAGGTCGAAGCCGCTGAGCACATTGGAAGCCGCGCCCTCTTCCGCCGTCCCCGAAGCCGGGCCAGTCGCGCCAAACGACTCCTTCCAGTGATCGATGTCGAGTTCGCGCATATCTCCCACCAGCCACAGCCCTTCGGGGAGGGGCAGGGAAACTATGGGTTTGCCCAGGCTGATCACGCCGCCCGCGAGGCCGGCCGCATGGCCTGCAGCATCGAAGCGCCGCGCAAAGCGCGCAAATACTGCTTCCCCGAGACGAACCGAAATGCGCTCGGCCGGTTGCCCGGTTTCGGCAATCTCGGCAGTCAAAGGAAGAGGTTGTGCCGCGCCCTTGGCGAGCGGCTCGGGCAGCGTCGAAGTCACGCCCACGAGGTCGGATCGGAAAACCATATCGACATGGCCGCTGCGTGCGCGCAGCGTGCCGCTCCAGCCGGCAATCCCTCTGACCTGGCCGGGCAGGGTAAACGGCAGAATGTCGTTGAGGTGTACGACATCGGCGCGCCCGGTCAGCTCCGCAACCACCCCTTCCGCGCCACCGCCCGAAACGGCAATCTCCAGCGGGTTGCCATACACCTGGCCGGAAAGCTCCTGGCTTTTTACCGAATGTTCGGTGAAGTCGATCGCACCCGTCACATTGGTTACCGTGGCGCCCACTGGCGGCGTCAGCGCAACGCCCTGCAAATGATAGCGCCCCGCCACCTTCACCGGTGGACGCGGCCGTTTCTCATTTCCCCACAGCGGTATGGCAAGGGAAAGATCGAGCTTGCCGGGGCCGCTCATGCCGGTTACCTGGGCGAATTTGCCCGGGCCTTCCACGAGTGGGGTTTCGATGAGGTAACGCGATACATCCTGCGCCGGGGCGTCAACCTCGCCGCGAATCGCGAGCATCGGTGTCCACGACGTGGTGTCGTCGATGATGGCCGTGGTACGCGCTATGCGCGAACCGTAGATAGCCGCGCTGTCGCCATGCACGGTAATGCGCGCGCCCGAAAAGTTAATCGCACCGCGAATGTCGTTGATTGCCGGCCAGTCGGGCAGGAATTTGAGGCGCGCGCCGGCGAATTTGCCGTCGAGAAAAAACTTTCCCTGCTGGTCGCCCTTGAAGGGAAAATCCCACAGGTCGCCGCTCAGTTGAAAGCGCACATCGCTGAACTTGCCCGCCTGGATCGCGGCATCCAGCCAGGGACGCGTTTCCCCCACGACGTTGGGCAGGTAACCAGCCACTTTTACCGCCTCGGCGCGCGACAGGCTGCCCTCGAGATCGACCATGCCCGGCCCCTTGCCGCCGCTGCGATACCATCCATGAACCTCCCCGGCGGCATCGGCATTCGCGAAAGCCAATTTGCCGATGTCGAGCTTCCAGTAATCCGCCTCCTTCTTCCATTGCCCTTCGGCATCCAGTGTGTCGAAGGCCAGCGGTGCGCGAAACACCTCTCCCATCTCGATCTGCAGTTGTTTTGCGGCAATGCTGATTTTGCCGCCACGCTCGTCGCCTTCGATGCTGCCGCTCAATCCCTGCACGCCGGGCGCCTTGCCGTCGCCATTGAATCCCAGTTCCTGAAATTGTCCTTTGATGCGATAGCCGGAGACATCCGGAAGCGCGCCGCTCCAGTTCACGACGGCATCGGTCACCATGCCGCGCGGCGCAAAGCGCGCAACCGCTTCGCGCATTTCCTTGCCCACCGGGAAAAAATTGATCAGCGCCGCCACGACCTTGAGGTCGATGCCATTGGCGCCAGCCTGGCCTTGCGGCGCCTTGCCGGGTTCCGCCGCCAGCATCAGGGAAAAGTCCGCAGGCGCCACCTGAATCCCCGCGAGCGTGCGAAACTGCAACGCGCGGCTGGCGATGGCGAAACCGCCCGGCTTGCTCTGGTATTCGACGCGTCCTGACAGGCTTGCCAGCTCCAGTGGCGCAAGATCCCTGGAAAACTGCGCATCGACATCGATCAGATTCAAGTCGGCGGTAATTCCCTTTACGCCGCGCGTCTGGGTGGAATCGATGTCGATCCAGGCGCGCACGTTGCCGGTCGCCTCGCGTATCGCATCGGGAAGCGGCAAGTGCCTGCGTACGCCCGCAAGGTTTACCTGCGAGACTTCGGCGAAAACACTACCGGAAAGCACCCAGCCTGCGCTCTCTTTGCGCATGTCGAGAACGCCGCTCGCAACAATGTCCCGCGCCAGATCGGCCGGTGGTTTGGCGCGTGCACCGAGCCGGTGACGCGCGCCGCTTTTCTCGATGCGAACATTGACTCCATCCAGTTGCAGCGGCGGCGCGCCGGTCAGGTCGTCGCGCCACTCGAGGGTGGCGTTGCGCACCGCCAGATACGGCTGCTCCAGCAGCCAGGGAATGAGCTGGCCTTCCTCGTCGCTCTTGCGGTTGACCGGCTTGCCGGCAAAATAAATGATGCCATCCGCGGCACGGTGCAACGCCAGCTCCGGACCATCGAGCGTGACTTCATGGAAACGGATTTCACCGGCGAACAACGACCACCACGAAAGCGAGGCATGCAGCGCCGGGAGCGAGAGCGCCGGCGTAGCGGACTGGCTTCCCGGCTCGGCAAAGGTCACATTCTGGAGTTCGACGTAGGGACGCAAGCCCTGCCAGCCTGCTCGCAGCGCGCCGGCATTGACCGTCATGCCGGTCGCACCGGATACGCTCTTGACTATGCCTCCGCGATATCGTTCCATGTCGGGAAGCACGACATAGCGCAGCCCCAGGACCAGTACGGCGAGGAGCAGGCTCGCAGCCACCGCGCAGGCAAAAGCGATGCCTGGCAGCGATCGGAGTATCTTAAGAGAAATTGTTTTGATGGCTCTGGGAAATAACGGTTGCGCGATTCGGACCCACTGCACCGCATGCGCGCGACAGCGCGAAAACGTGCAGAACGATCAAGACATCATACCGGGACATCAGAATACCTGCATATCCGCCCAAGCCGCACCTAGCCACCACAAACCATGACTACCCCCGCTTTCGACACCTGCCTTGCGAATACGCTGCGCTGGTCGCGCTATGCCGCTCACCTACTGCACGCGACACCGCAACTGGCCGATGAATTGCGCGCCTCCCACCTGTCCGAAATTACCGTGCAGGACATGCAGGCGCAGCTCGGTGTTATCGAACCTGGCAACGAATCCCGGCTCAAGGCGTTGCTGCGCCTGCTGCGCCGGCGCGTGGTATTGCACACCATGCTGCGCGACTTCAACGGCCTTGCCGGTCTCGACGAAGTGGTGCGCGTCACCACCGCGCTGGCCGAGGTGTCGATTCGCTGCGCCCTCGATTTCCACATGCAGGCGCTGTGCGCACTGCACGGCACGCCATCCGGAAGCGCCAGTGCATCGCCCCAGGCGCTGTTGGTGGTCGGCATGGGCAAACTGGGAGGGGGCGAGCTCAATGTTTCGTCCGATATCGACCTCGTGTTCATGTATGACGAGGACGGCGAGACGAATGGCACGCAGCGTCTCTCGAACCAGGAATTTTTCACGCGCGCCGGGCGCAAGCTCATTGCCGCGCTCGACGACGTCACCGCGGACGGATTCGTGTTCCGCGTCGATATGCGCCTGCGCCCCTTCGGCGATGCCGGGCCGCTCGCGGTCAGCAGCGAGGGGCTCGAACACTATTTCATCACCAGCGCGCAGCCCTGGGAGCGTTACGCATGGCTGAAGGCGCGCGCCATCACCGGCGACGCCGGGCTGCTGCAGGCGTTGACGCGTCCCTTCGTATACCGCAGATACCACGATTACGGCATGCTGCAGGATTTGCGCGAGCTGCACGCCAAAATCCGCGCCGAAGCGATGCGCAAGAACAAGCTGCGCGACATCAAGGTCGGCGCGGGAGGTATACGCGAAATCGAGTTCATCGCACAACTGTTCCAGCTCATCCGCGGCGGCCGCGAAACAGCCCTCCAGACCTGCTCGACGCGCGACGCCCTGCAGCGCATCGGCGAACGCGGCCTGACCGGCGCGCATACGACTGCGCAGCTCCAAGATGCGTATGCGTTCCTGCGCAATCTCGAGCATCGCCTGCAATATCTCGATGATGCGCAGACGCAGGCGCTGCCCGCCGCTGGTGCGGATCGAGACCTCATTGCCGCAACTATGGGGTTTGCCGGCGTGGATACTTTCATGGAAGCGCTTGACCGGCATCGCGCGATCGTGTCGCGCGAATTCGATGCACTGTTCGCCGCACCCGGTCTGGGCGAGGGAGAAAGCGGAGCGGCGGCGCCGCACGAATGGTCGCCGCAATGGCTCGATGGCGACGAGACCAGCGAAGCCCTGCTTGCCTGGCTCAACCGGCTTGGCTTCGCCGATGCGCAAACGATTGTCGCGCGTCTGCGAGAGTGGCGGCAATCGTCGCGCTACCGCTTCCTCACCGAAAAGGGCCGCGCCAAACTGGAGCGCCTGATCCCGCTGGCGCTCCTCGCCAGTTCTTCCCACGGCAGCGCCACCTTCGTGCGCGTGCTCGAGCTCCTCGAAGCAATCGACAGGCGCGACGCCTATCTGTCGTTGCTCATCGAGAATCCCGGCGTGCTGGAGTCCGTGGCGCGGCTTGCGGCGCAAAGCGCATGGGCCGCCGGGTTGATCCAGCGTCATCCGATTCTGCTCGACGAATTGTTGCGCAAACGCAGCACCGCGCATTCCACCGACTGGGAACGGGAGCGCGCCGGGCTCGAGGATGAGTTGCTTGCGGCAGGAGACGACGTCGAGCACCAGTACGAATTGCTGCGCCACTTCAAGCAGGTGCATACCCTCAGACTCAACATTGCCGATGTCGATGGGGCGATAGCTCTCATGGCGCTCGCCGATGAACTGTGCGCGCTTGCCGATCTGCTGCTCGACGTCGCGCTCGCGCTGGCGTGGCGCCATTTGCATCCAGGCGAAAAAGGAAGGCTGACTCCCCCGCCCGGATTCGCGGTCATCGGTTACGGGAAGCTGGGCAGCAAGGAACTCGGCTATGCCTCCGACCTCGACCTCGTTTTTCTTTTCGACCCGGCCCTCGCGCCGCCGGGAGAAAACTACATCCGCCTGGCGCAGCGCTTCAACCAGTGGCTCAACGCCGCGACCGCGGGAGGCGTGCTCTACGAAACCGATCTGCGCCTGCGGCCGGACGGCGAAAGCGGTGTGCTTGTCCCCAGCATGGCGGCATTCAGCGACTACGAATTGAAGCGCGCGTGGACCTGGGAACACCAGGCGCTGACGCGCGCGCGCTTCTGCGCGGGCGACCGCCGCCTTGAAGCGCAGTTCGCCGCCCTGCGCGATGCGGTGCTCGCCACACCGCATGACCCTGCACGCTTGCGCGAGGAAGTACTCGCCATGCGTTCCCGGATAAGCGCCGGACACCCCGACCCGCAAAACGCGCTTGATCTCAAGCACGCCCCGGGGGGTATCGTCGATCTCGAATTCATCGTGCAGTACCTGGTGCTGGCTAACGCGCACCGCCATCGCGAACTGGCGCGCAATACCGGGAACCATGCCCTGCTCATTCTTGCCGGAGAACTCGGGCTGATAAAAAAGGACAGCGCACAGGCCGCGGCGCAGGCGTATCTCGCCTTCCGCGCGCGCCAGCATCTGGCGCGCAACAACAACGAATCGAGAACGCTTGTCGCGGAGCCGGAACTACTGAGCGAAAGGGAAGCCGTGCGGAAACTGTGGAACGAGGTCTTCGCCGGATAAAGTCAGGTCTTGCCGAGGTGGTTGTCCGCCGCGCCGGGAATCTTTTCGATCAGGCTGTAAACCTGCATGATGCCCTTGCCCTTGACGTGAACCTGATGCACCTCGTCGAAACGGAAACGGTTGTGCAGCCTCCGGTAAGTCACGGCATCGACCTGGATCGAGCCGGGTGACGCGTCGGTCGCGATGCGGCTTGCCACGTTGACGGTGTCGCCCCACAGGTCGTAGCTGAACTTGCGCTTGCCGATGACCCCGGCAACGATCGGACCGGTCGCCACGCCGATGCGCAGCTTGAGCGGTTCGCCGTTGGGCGCGATATAGCGCATCACAAAGGCCTGCATGTCGATGGCCATGTTCGCCACCGCATCGACATAATAGCCGTTGTCGCGCTTCTGCAACCCGCCCGCGACCATGTAAGCATCGCCGATGGTCTTGATTTTTTCGATGCTGTACTTCTCCGCCAGCAGATCGAATTCGGAGAAAATGTCGTTGAGCAGATGCACCGTCTCGCTTGGCGACATTTCTTCGGACATGTGCGTGAAGTTGACGATATCGGCGAACATCACCGTCACATCGGCATGCCCGTCGGCGATGTTCGATTCCTGGCGCTTGAGGCGCTGGGCGATCTGCGCGGGGAGGATGTTCAGCAGCAGCCGCTCGGAGAGCTCGCGCTCCATTTCCGCGGCGCGCGTCTGGGCATCGAGCTTCGCGACAAGCTTGCCTTTCTCGCGCGAAAAATACCACAGCAATACATAGATCATCGCCGAGATGGAAATGAAATTGAGCGCGAAAAATACCGCCACGGTCTGCATATCGATCTGGCGCATGTCCCACTGCAGCAGATAGTCGAACATGCCCGACATGGTCTGCATGAATAGATAGGCAATGAACCAGGGTACCGATTCGCGCGTCCCCAGCACCACGATGGCCCCCACCGGGGCGAGCAGTGCCCACAGGCTCACGCCGCTCGCATTGACAAAATTGCCGATCGACCACTGCAGCACGAATGGCGTGAACAGGAACAGGGAAAGCTGGGCCAGGCAGAAAGGTTCGAGTTTGCGGGTCTTGAGATAGAAAATAATGGTGCAGACCGAGAGCCCCTGGAAGGTCAGCGGTATGAGCGTCGAAAAGCGCTGCCCGAAGCTCCAGTAAATGGCCAGCCACAATACCGAGGCAAATACCATAAGCCCGGTGCTGAACAGCAGCATGTCTCCCGAAAGCTTCTGGTCGGGAGTCTGTCCGGCGTTGGTAAATGTCGTTGCGTTCGCTTCGGCCATGCCTGTATGTGTGCTGTTTACGGCGGGCGGCGCGGCTGCTTTGCACCAGCCCTGAGCCATATAAAGACGTACCTCACAGCCCGTCCATTGATTGTAACGTCATGCCCTGCGGTCAATTATGACATAGCTCAACTCACACAAAGCATATAGTCAAGCCACGTCGCTTTCTACCGCAACTTGTATCTTGTGTCTTTGGGCTACAATTTGCGTTTGGCAGCAGAACACTCGGGAGAACAACGATGTCGATGGCAGACCGCGACGGTTTCATCTGGTACGACGGCAGGCTCGTGCCCTGGAGGGAAGCCAATACCCACGTCCTCACCCACTCTCTGCACTACGGACTCGCGGTCTTCGAGGGCCTGCGCGCATACAAGAGCAGCATCGGTACGGCAATTTTTCGATTGGAGGAGCACACCCGGCGGCTGCTCAATTCGGCGAAGATTTACATGATGCGCATCCCCTACGACCAGAAGACGCTCGTCGAGGCGCAGCGCGAAACGGTGCGCGCCAACAAGCTCGAATCGTGCTATCTGCGGCCGATCGCGTTTTTCGGCTCGGAAAAAATGGGCATTTCGACCGTTGGCGCCAGCGTGCACGTCGCCATCGCCGCCTGGCCGTGGGGCGCGTATCTGGGCGAGGAAGCGCTCGCGAACGGCATCCGCGTCAAGACTTCCTCATACGCCAGACATCACGTCAACGTCACCATGGCGCGCGCCAAGGTCGCGAGCACCTATGCCAACTCGATACTTGCCAATCTCGAGGCCACTCAGGACGGCTACGACGAGGCGCTGCTGCTCGATGTCGAAGGCTATGTCGCCGAAGGAGCGGGCGAAAATATTTTCATCGTGCGCGACGGCGTGCTTTACACGCCGGAGCTGACCTCTGCCCTCGACGGCATCACCTGGCGCTCGGTGCAGACGATCTGCGCCGACCTCGGCATTCCCTGCGAGCGGCGCAAGATGACGCGCGACGATATTTACATCGCCGACGAAGCGTTTTTCACCGGCACCGCCGCCGAAGTCACGCCGATCCGCGAGCTCGACAATCGCGCCATCGGCGAAGGCCGGCGCGGCCCGGTCACCGAACTCATCCAGAAAACGTTTTTCGACATCGTCCAGGGGCGCAATCCCAAATATCACCACTGGCTCACGCCGGTAAACTGAGGCAGTCATGACCCTTCCCGCAGAACTCAGCATGAAATCCGTCCAGGTGACGGCGGCAGACCTGCCGCTGCACTGCCCGCTGCCGTCGCAGAAACTGTGGAATACCCACCCGCGCGTGTACCTTGCCATCGAACAGATGGGCGAGGCGCGCTGCCCTTACTGCGGCACGCTCTATACCCTGCAAGGCGGTGCGCAGAAATCCGGGCATTAGAAACCACAGGTGAACACAGATAAACACTGATAGATTCCTTGACAATTCAATCTGTGTTTATCTGTGTTCACCTGTGGTTATCTCTTTAGTTTGGTTATGGCTTCATCTGACCCAACGCATTGACATTTCTATAGTGAATTGGAATTTCTCGTTCCCAGTGCTCTCCGTGTTCCCCGTGGTTAACTTACTTTTCATTTTCCTGCGACGATGCGCGTATTGATCGTCGCCCCATCGTGGATCGGCGACGCGGTGCTCGCGCAGCCGCTATTCATGCGCCTGCATGAACGCATTCCCGGATTACAGCTCGACATCCTCGCGCCGGAGTGGACACTTCCGGTGTTCAGGCGCATGCCGGAAGTTGCCGACACCCTCGCCAATCCGTTTCGGCACGGCGATTTGAAACTGCTGGCGCGCCGCGCCTTCGGCAAACAGCTTGCCGCGCGCGGCTACGCGCGCGCCTTTGTCCTTCCCAACAGCTTCAAGTCCGCGCTGCTGCCGTGGTTCGCCGGCATCTCCGCGATCAGCGGATTCCGCGGAGAAATGCGCGGCTGGATACTGAATGATTGCCGCAATCTCGACGAAAGCGCGCTGCCGCTGATGGTGGAACGCTTCGCCTGGCTTGCCGAGTCTGCAACGAGCCCGCTTGCACGGCTGCTTCCGCAGCCGCGCCTCAGGATCGATACCGATGCGCGCAACATCGCCGCGGAAAAACTCGGCCTCGATACCGGTGCGCCGGTTGTGGCTTTCTGCGCGGGCGCGGAGTACGGCCCGGCCAAACGCTGGCCTGCCGCGCATTTCACTGCCCTCGCGCGCCTGCTGATTCGTCAGGGTAAACAAGTGTGGTTGTTCGGCTCGGAAAAGGATGCCGCAATCACGCGCGATATTCAGGAAAAAAGCGATGGCGCATGCGTCGATCTTGCCGGCAGAACCCGTCTCGATGAAGCTATCGACCTCCTCAGTCTCGCTGAGTGTGTAGTGAGCAACGATTCCGGCTTGATGCATGTCGCGTGCGCCGTGGGGGCGCCCACTATTGCGCTGTATGGATCGAGCAGCCCGGCGTTCACCCCCCCACTCTCCGACCGGTCGCGCATCGTTTGGCTCAAGGACGAACTGCAACTGGAATGCAGCCCGTGTTTCAGGCGCGAATGCCCGCTGGGGCATTTCCGCTGCATGAATGAACTCACGCCGCAACGCGTGCTGAACGAAATCGATAAACTCGCTTTAGAGCCGCCTGGGGAGCCTCTATACAAGTGTCTTCCCCGCGAAAGCGGGGAACCATTTTCTCTTGCAGGACATGGATTCCCGCTTTCGCGGGAATGACAAATCGGGAATTTTCCCAAGTTCCCTGGACAACGGTAGCCAATTCACTTTTGGGGTCGCGAATGAGAATACTCACATTACTCTTCTTCCTGTTTTCGCTTTTGACCACGACCGGCGCGTTCGCTGTCGACGTCGAGCATGCCAAAACCATCGCGGCATGGCGCGACAAGGCGGAAAAAAGCCTGCGCTCCGACAACGGCTGGCTCACGCTGGCCGGGCGCTATGTCATGAAACCGGGAACCTATCGCATCGGCACGGCAGCAGGCAACGATCTCGTTTTCCCCGCACACCTCGGCCCGCCGCAGCTCGGCACGCTCGAAGTTGCCAAAGGCAAGGTCACGCTCAGACTCGCCGAAGGCGTGATCATGACTGCTCTGGGCAAGCCCTTCAGCGGCGAGCGCGCGATGAAAACCGATCTCGAAAAACGCGACTGGGTGGCGCTCGGAAGCATGTCGTTTCACGTCATCGAACGCGAAGGCACATGGATCCTGCGCCTCGCCGACAACGAGAGCGCGGTGCGCAAGCAATTCGCCGGACGCGACTGGTACAACATCGACGAAGCCTTCCGCGTCGAGGCAAAATTCGTTCCCTACCCCAAGGGCAGGAAAATGCCCATCGTCAACGTTCTCGACGAAATCTCGGACGAGCCTTCACCCGGCTACATCGAATTCAGCCTTGCCGGGCAAACACAGCGCCTCGATGTGGTTGGCGAGGACGAGGGGCTGTTTTTCGTGTTCCGCGACATGACCGCGGGCGATACCACTTATCGTCCCGGACGATTTCTTTATATCGAAAAAATGCCCAAACCGGATGAAAAATTCACACTCGATTTCAACAAAGCGTACAACCCGCCGTGCGCTTTCAGCGAATTCACCACCTGCCCGCTTCCCCCCGAACAGAACCGCCTCAAGGTGCGCATCGAAGCCGGCGAAAAATACCGGGCAAAGTAGCAGGATTGCCACGCGGTAGAGACCGCTTAATCCCGCCATCCTGTCATGTCACTCGGTTAAGCCTAAAAATCCCGTCGTCCCAGCGGCGGCTGGGACCCAGTCCCGTCCAGTATTTAAAAAAATACGGCGGACTGGATTCCGGCCGCAGCCTGCCCTCGAATGCTTGAATCGGGGGCCGGAATGACGAAGATTCGATGTACCGGCCAAATTGGTTTCAAGTCGTGTGCGCCCCCATTCACGCGCAACAATTTCCTAACCGAGTGATATGGCCGCCAGCCTGCACATCGACATCGCGCAGCGGCTGACGGAACGCCGCTGCGCGAAGAGAGACTGCTGAAAGGCTATTCCTTGCCTAGCGCGAAGCTGGCCACCGCATCGTCGAAAACCTTCTTGTTAACCTTGCCTTGCGGACCATGCAGGACCACCATGTACTGACGGCCGTCCTTCAGGTACTGCGCGGTGTGCTTCTCGAAGGCCTTGCCGCCGTCGGCCCAGGTGGTCATCAGATAGTTGCCCTGGGTACCGCCGATGGTGATCGTTTCGTCCTTCGCGACCTTGTGATCCTTGCCGTCGTATCGCTTGTTCTCCGCGTCAACGCGGAACTTCTTGAAGTCGCCCAGCGAGAAGGTGGCCGGCTGCACCTTGCGAAGGTAGACACCCTCGAGCGTGGCGCCGTCTGCATTTTGGAAATAGATCATCAACAGGCGATCGTCGAGATCCTTATAGCCGGGCGCCCAGTCCTTCGGCACCTGCATCTCGAAGCGCGTGCCCGATAACTTGGCGGTGTGGTGGTCGGCGTGCGCCGTCACCGCACCAAGCATCAAGGCGCCGGCCATCGCAGCCACGACAAGAAAACGTGCTTTGTGCATCATGTTGCCTCCTGTGTGTTGTTAGTAAACTGCTTACCGCACCGCCCATTGTGCCTGAACCATTCCCCGGCCATGGCCTCTACTCGGCGGTTGCAGCCAGTGTAGAGCATAGCCCTGCGTGGAATCCACGTCGATTGCTGCCGGCTAGTGGCCTGCTTCGCAAATCTCGGCGTAGGGTAACGACGAGTAATGCTGCCATGCAAAAATAGACGCCGTTTCATGCCCCGCAATTTATGAAGCGGACCACTAGGAGTCTGTCGGACTTAGGGAATCGAAGCGAAAAATGAGCTGGGCGAGGGCAGAGTTTCACGATTTTCAAGCGAATAGTTGTTCTATTCGCGCGGGAAAGCGGGGAACTATGCACCGGCCAAGTAATTTTGCAGCCGATTCTCCCTAAGTCCGACAGGCTCCTAGCCCGGCAGAATATCCAGCACTTCCCGCAATGCCCCTTCCACCCGGCTCATGAATTCCGGAGGACATTGGCACAAGGGGCCTTGGATCAGCCGTTTGTTATCAATCGCGCGGAGCTGATCGAGCAGCAGATCGGAATCCTGGTCCAGACTGGCTTGCGCTGGCAGGCGAAGGCGCAGCGGTTCGGCATCCTCGATCAGGCGTGTTGTCAGGGGAACAATCAGCGTGGAGGGATGGTCGGCATCCAGCAGCGCCTGGCTTTGCACGATCAGCACCGGCCGGAACTTCCCAGGCTCTGTGCCACGCCGGGGATTGAGGTTCGCGAGCCAGACGCTGCCGCGCTTACGCATCGGGCGCGTCTTCTATGGCGCTGAACTCGGCATTGACGCGCATGCTTTCATCGCGCACGCGCCGCGAAACTTCCATGATCCGCCGGCGGCGATGTTTGGCAGCCACTTCGGCATTCAGGGATTCGATTGCGCGACGGATGTATTCCGCGCGTGGAATGTGCAACCCATGCGCGCGTTTGTCAGTCTCTTTCAGGAGGTCGTCTGGCAGGCGAATGGATACCGTAGTCATTCTTGTATTCCATAATGTATCTACAGCTAAGTATACAAACCGCATGACGACAACGCAAGCTTTGGCTGTTGAATGAGTAAGGCAATTCTCGACGAAATCTCCGGCGAGCCTTCGCCCAGCTATATCGAGTTCAGCCTTGCCGGTCAAACCATGCGCCTCGACGCGGTCGGCGAGGACGAGAAACTGTTTTTCGTGTTCCGCGACATGACCGCCGCCGACACCACCTATCGTCCCGGACGATTTCTATATATCGAGAAAATGCCCAACCGGGTGATACTTGTCACTGTCGATTTCAACAAGGCCTACAACCCTCCATGCGCCTTCAACGACTTCACCACCTGCCCGCTCCTACCCGAAATAGAACCGGCTCAAGGTGCCGACACATCATTCAGGATTGGCGACCGCTATGCCTACCACAGGCTTGACCGCCTTACCGGGATCACCAAGGAAGCTGCAACGGCCATCACTGACTCACAGGTGATCTTCGATGACGGCAAGATCATTCTCGACATGCTCGGCAACACCATCAAGACGCTCGGTGTCCGACGCTTCACACCAAGACAGGAGCTGCCGCGCGAATATACCGTAGGCAAAAATGGTCCACGCGCTACGGCGTTGCACGCGGCGACTGGGAGGTGGGCATCGTGGCTATGGACTTCAAAGTAGCCGCACGCGAGCGCATCACCGTCCCGGCGAGCACTTTCGACTGTTACCGCATCAAAGGCAATGGCATCAGCAGATTGCCAAGGCGCGGGAATCTACAGATATAGCTGACAGTCTAGAGAGCGCCGGAACAGGTGCGGCGCTTCCTCACGCTGGAAGAAGTGCGCCGCAAGGTCTGGCGCCGTCCGATGAGGAATCTGTTTTTGAGCGCTTCGGGCTGCTGTCTTTCCAGCAGGAGTGATGATCCATAAGGTTTGTTGGGAGCGGGAGTCCTTCTATTTTCTCGCGTACAATCAAGCGGTTTTCCATCAGTTTGGCATCCCAGTGTCATCTAGAAGACCAACATGAACGATCAGCACACAGCAATCGAATTCGTGAAAGTCGTGTTGCGTAACGACGACCAAACCCCGTTTGAAAATGTGGTGCAAACCCTGCGCCTTGTTTTCGGCAAGGACGAGCGCGAAGCGCGTGAAATTGCCCGCATGGCAAATTGGCTGGGCCGCTTTACTTGCGGCGTTTATCCTATTGAAGTCGCAAAAGTATTCCTCCAGGAGGCCGAAAAATATGCTTCCGCACTGGGTCACGCGCCTCGAATTGAACTTGAGCCGCTTGTCGATACCGAGACGGGGCAACAGCCCATTTGTTCGTTCTGCGGCAAACTGGCCGGAGACGTAAGGAAGTTGCATGCAGGCAAGAGCGCCCACATCTGCGACGGCTGCCTTATTGTCGGAGCGGAAGGCCTTTCTGCGGACATATCAAGTCAACGCTTCCAGTACGTCTACGAACTGCTTGAATGGCACTTTCCCGGATGTCCGAAAGAGCACATCACTTCTTCCGTTCGTTCTTTCCCTGAGCGCGTTCGCGCCGATCTACAGCATGCCGCAGAAGCGCTTTTTGCAGCTAAAGCCATCAAGACAATCGCAATTCATGGTGGGTACGACTACGAACAAACTACAATCACCACACTCTTGCAGAGGGACCGTAACGCGAAAACGCTTGGGCCACTCCGCTATCAGGATGTCGATGTCGGCGCCGATGAACCAGTCAAATGCGTTGAGAATGCATTGTGGCTGTTATCGGGCGAAGGTGTGCCCTATGTCGTGCTAATAGTGCGCCAAAAAGACATGCGCGGTTCGGCCAGCATGAACATCGAAATTGCCGCGCCGACGGGAGAGGCTGGCCGGCGACTGGTCGAAAGTCATTTCCGGGCACTCGAATCAGCGGTTGCGCAAGCCGCCTCCTATCGGGGCAAGGTTTTGTCGTTGGAGCAAACCGATATGTACTCCGGAATGGCGAACGGAATTCAGGTACACCGCTTGCCTGCCATCGCACGCGAGGACATCATTCTGCCGGAAAAAACCATGCAGCTCCTCGATCGCAATATCATCCAGTTTGCGGCGCATCGCGCATCGCTGCGTAAACTCGGACAATCTGGCAAGAAGGGCCTTTTATTCCATGGCCCGCCCGGCACCGGGAAGACGCATACCGTGCGCTACCTTGCAGCCGCGCTACCCGGACATACCACATTGCTAATCACGTCAGAGCAGGTTGCTTTGCTGCCGGAATATTTCACTCTGGCGCGGCTCTTACAGCCATCGATCATCGTTATTGAGGATGCCGATTTGATCGCCCGTGACAGAAGCAAAATGGAATCAGCCTGCGAAGAAGTCCTGTTGAACAAGCTCCTCAATGAAATGGACGGCCTGAAACCGGACGCGGAAGTGTTCTTTATTCTTACGACAAATCGGCCCGAAATGCTGGAGGCCGCACTTGCGTCGCGGCCAGGACGCATAGATCAGGCAATTGAATTCCCGCTGCCGGACGAGGATGGAAGGCGAAAGCTGGTCGCGTTGTACGGCCGCGGACTGAAACTCGCGCGGCCCATCATTGAAGAAATCGTAACGAGAACCGTGGGTGTAAGCGCGTCGTTCATCAAGGAACTGATGCGGCGCACGGCACAATACAACCTGGAGCGCGGTGACGAAGGCGAAATTTCGGAAACTGATGCGTCCGCTGCAATGGAAGAAATGCTCTTTAGCAGTGGCAGGTTGAACCGGGCTCTACTGGGAAGCCTGAACGCGCCAAGGCAGAGTACCGGCGAATGACCTTGTCAGTGAAGCCTTATTTGCGCTCGATTTCATTGAAGCGCGATCATGTGCCCAGTTTTGACGAATACCCATTCAACATTCCTGCGATTACTTCGCTTGAATCGATTGAATTCCATGCGGACGTCACCTTCTTTGTAGGCGAGAACGGATCGGGTAAATCCACTTTGGTTGAAGCCATTGCCCTTGCGATAGGCTTCAGCCCGGAGGGAGGCACCAAGAATGTTCGTCTTGAAACAAGCGCGACAACTTCAGCGCTCCATGAATACCTCAAAATAGTGAAGGGCTTCGCCGCACCGAAGGACAACTACTTCCTGCGCGCCGAAAGCTTCTTTAATGTGGCAACGTATCTCGACTCAACCGGAGTCATGCAGGCATTCGACAACCGGCCGATCCACGCGAGATCTCATGGGGAGGCATTTCTGGCTGTCCTGACACAAAAGCTGCGCGGGAACGGCCTGTATATCTTCGACGAGCCTGAAGCCGCGCTATCCCCCAGTCGGCAGCTCGCAGCGCTGTCCACGATTCACCAACTCGTAAATGATGGTTCGCAGTTCATCATTGCAACCCACTCGCCCATTCTGCTCGCCTACCCGGGTGCACGTATCCTAATGCTTGATCAGGAGGGTATGAAAGATGTCGCCTACGAAGATACCGAGCATTACCTTGTGACCAAAGACTTCCTCAACAATAGAGAACGGATGCTCCACCACCTCTTTGCCAACGAAGAGTAAGTAGCCCTGCTCAACCTATCAGCGCAGGTGACCGGCATCCGCCTTCCCGATGTCGGCCACGACATCGATGTCGGCGATCACTCCGCCATCATCGGTCGGAATGCCAATCAGTTCGCCGAGGTGCGCCTCGATCACGGCGCGCGCGCCGCGATCGCCGTTGAGCGCCAGCAGCTCATTCATCAGCGCTGATGAAAAGCCGACCGGGTGGCCGCGCTCGCCTGTTGCATTGAGTAGGGGAGCAGCAAGCGCCGCCCCCCGTTCCAGCGCAGCCTTCACGGCAGCGATGGTTAGAGGATCGATGAACGGCATGTCGGCCAGCGCGACCACCCAGCCGGACGCATCGCGTGATGACTCGATGGCCGCGGCGAGGCTGCTTCCCATACCTTCGAGCGCGCGCCTTGCAACGTAAATGTCGCACCCTGCCTCACACATCAGCGCGGCAATGTCGCCGTGACCGGGGCGAATCACCGCCAGGGCATTGCCGGTGCCCGCGATGAGATTACGCGCGGCCTGTGCGCCGATGGCCGAACTGTTGGGCAGGCGATGCAGCAGCTTGGGTGAACCAAAGCGTGCTGACTCACCCGCCGCAAGAAGAATGCCGCGTATCACAGCGCCATTCTGAGTGACGACTGTTGCTGTTCGACGACCTTCTCAAGCCGCACGCCATTGCGCGCGGCGACGAGACCGGCGAGTATCGCGACGGCGATTTCTGGCGGCGTGCGGCTGCCGAGTGCAAGTCCCGCCGGGCCGTGCAGCCGTGCAGTCTGCGCGGCGGTGAGGTCGAAATCGGCGAGGCGTGCGCGGCGCGCAGCGCTGGTTTTTTGCGACCCCACAGCACCGACGTAAAAGGCGTCCGACCCGAGCGCTTCGAGCAGCGCCATATCGTCAAGCTTGAGATCGTGCGAAACGGCGAGCACTACGCTGTGCACATCTGGCCGGAATGTCAGCACGGCCTCATCCGGCATACCCTCGATCCAAGCGCTTCCGTCAACGCGCCAGGCGGTGCGAAATTCCTCGCGCGGATCGCACACGAACACCTTGAAGTCGAGCGGCGCGGCCATTTCGGCGATATAGCGCGCGATGTCGGATGCACCGATGAGCAGCATGCGCCAGCGTGGCCCGTGAAGCGAAACGAACTCGCGCGCGTTGCGCATGCAAGCCTGCATGGGCTCCCCGTGCGCGAGGCTCCAGGCGCCGCTGGAAAGATCGACATGGCGCGCGATCATTTCACCTGCACCAATGCGCGCCAGCAGCGCTTCCACGTCGCGCGTATCGACTTCGCATTCGATGATGACTTCCATGCTGCCGCCGCACGGCAGACCGAAACGCCGCGCCTCATCGCCGCTGACGCCGTAAGTGACAAAGTGCGGCTTGCGACCGTGAAATTCCTCGCGCCGCTCGACCAGGTCGTCCTCGATACAGCCGCCCGACACCGAGCCGGCGACGATGCCGTCGTCGCGCATCGCCAGCAGCGAACCCGGCGGACGCGGGCTCGCGCCAAAGGTTTTCGCCACCGTGACCAGCCATGCGCGCCTGCCTTCCCGCCGCCAGGCGAGCCACTGCTGCAACACATCGAGGTCAAGCGCCTGCATGGCTGAATAACCTGCTGCGCCTCAGGCTTGCAGCTTGATCGGCAGCGAGCGCACGCGTTTGCCGGTGAGCGCGAAGAGCGCATTGGCGACCGCGGGCGCGATGGGCGGCGTCCCCGGCTCGCCGACTCCCGAAGGTTTTTCGGACGAGGGAACGATGTGCACTTCGACCTTGGGCATTTCGCCGGCGCGCAGTATGCGGTAATCGTGAAAATTGCTCTGCTCGACCCTGCCATCCTTGAGCGTGATCGCGCTATGAAGTGCTGCCGAGAGACCATAGACAATCGCGCTTTGCACCTGCGCCTCGATGGTGAGCGGATTGACGGCAAGCCCGCAGTCGATGGCGGCGACCACGCGATGCACTTTCACCGCGCCGTTTTCAATCGATACCTCCGCAACCTGCGCGCACACACTGCCGAACGACTCGTGTACCGCGATCCCGCGCGCGCGGCCTTTTGCCGGCGTTGTTCCCCACCCGGATTTTTCCGCCGCCAGATCGAGCGTTTTCAGAACGCGCGGCTGTTTGACCAGCAGTTTGCGGCGCAGCGCGAGCGGGTCGCTGCCTGACGCCGCGGCCATTTCGTCGATCATGGTCTCCATGACGAAAGCAGTGTGGGTGTGCCCCACCGAACGCCACCACAGCGACGGCACGCCGCTCTTCTGGCTATGCAGCGTGACGCTCAGGTTGGGGATGTCATAGGGCGTATCGGCAACACCTTCGACCGAGGTGGCGTCGATGCCGCCTTTGACCATCATTTGTTCGAACGGTGTGCCGGCAAGAATCGACTGCCCAACGATAGTGTGGTTCCAGGCGGCCACATTACCCCGCGCGTCGAGACCCGCAACGACGCGGTGCACATACATTGGCCGGTAGTAGCCGCCCTTGATGTCGTCTTCGCGCGTCCACACCACCTTCACCGGCGCCTTGACCTCCTGGGCGATCCTGGCGGCCTCGACGATATAGTCCGAGACCGGATTGGCGCGCCGTCCGAAACCACCACCGGCGAGAAGGGTATTGAGCTTGACCTGCTCGGGTTTGAGCCCGAGCACGCGCGCGACCGCGGCCTGGTCTGCTGTCTGAAACTGGCTACCCACCCATACCTCGCAACTATCGCCCTTGTAGTGAAGGGTGCAATTGAGCGGCTCCATGGGCGCGTGCGCGAGAAAGGGCACGTCGTACTCCGCAACGAGAGTTTTTGCCGCACCCTTGATGGCATCGGGATTTTCCGCCTGCCGCGCCGGCATACCCGGCGTTCCGGCAAGCACGCGATATTCGTCGCGCAGCACAGCAGTCGACAACGCGGCATGCTGCCCCAGGTCCCACTCTATGTCGAGCGCATCGCGCCCCTGTTTGGCGAGCCAGAAATTCTTCGCCACCACCGCCACCGCGCCGGACAGTTGCACCACATGCGTGATACCGGGGATGGATTTGATTTTGTCGGCGTTGACTGAAACCACTTTCGCGCCGAATACCGGTGCATGCGCCACCACCGCGGTGTGCAGGTTGGGGAGTTTCATGTCCATGCCGAAGATCGCTTTGCCATTGATCTTGCCGGCTGCGTCGATGCGCCGCGTCGGTTTGCCGATGATCTTGAAAAGCTTCGGGTCCTTGAGTGCTACTTTTCCGGGAACCGGCAAGCGCGCAGCCGCATCGGCAAGCTGGCCGTAGGATGCCTTTTTGCCACTTGGCCCGAGGACAAAGCCCTGAACTGCGCGGCACTCGTCCGGTTTCACTTTCCACTGCGTTGCCGCGGCCTCGATGAGCATGGTGCGCGCCTGCGCGCCGATGGTGCGCAATTGATCCCACGAATTGGCGACGCTCGACGATCCCCCTGTGCCCTGCACTCCCCAGAACGTGTTCGCATACACCAGCGCGGCAGGCGCCAGCTCGGATTTGATTTTGCTCCAGTCGCACTCGAGCTCTTCCGCCAATATCATCGGCAGCGAGGTCAGCACACCCTGACCGAATTCGAGATGCTTGACCATCACGGTCACGCTGTTGTCCTTGCCAATCCTGAGGAATGCGTTGGGCGGATAGACCGGTTTGGCTGCGTCTTGCGCAAAGGCGCGGCGGCTTCCCGCCGGGAGATAAAACGCGATTACCAGACCGCCGCCGAGTACGGCGGAACTCTTGAGAAACTTGCGGCGCGCGGGACTCTTCATGGCAGTCATGTCACACCCCTTTCTTGATGCCAGCGGCTGCGAGCTTCACGGCCTCCTTGACGCGCTGATAGGTGCCGCAGCGGCACAGGTTGCCGTTCAACGCGGTGTCGATATCGGCATCCGACGGATTCTTGTTCTCGGCGAGCAACGCCACGACCGCCATGATCTGCCCCGGCTGGCAGTAACCGCATTGCACCACGTCGGCGTCGATCCACGCCTGCTGCACGCGCTTGCCGAGCGGATAGAAGTGAACGTCCTCGATGGTGGTAATGCGCGCCCCCGCCACGGCGGAAACCGGGGTCGCGCACGCGCGTACCGCCTTGCCGTTGACGTGCACGGTGCAGGCTCCGCATGCGCCAATGCCACAACCGTATTTGGTACCGGTCAAACCGAGGTTATCGCGCAGCAGCCACAGCAGCGGCGTCGCGGGATCGAGACTGGTTTCGATGAAATCGCCATTGACGCTGAAACGGATCATGGTTTTCTCCACATGAAAAGCCGGGGGTTATGCCGAAGCAAAACCGGTGAGACGAAGCAACGGATTCTACCTGTCTTCGGTTCGATGAATTGTAGCCTTAGACGACCATTCTCATCATGACGGATCGATAACCGTGCGTACGACCTACAGGCTGCAGCTTTGGTGCAAGTTATAGCAACATCCGTGCGAGATGAGCGCGTTCAAACAACAAAACTTAGCCGGAGCCACCATAGGTTAACTCCAGTTGCGGCATCTGTTCATGCCAATGGACTACATGCACAGCTATCGAATAAGGTAACGAGTACCCAAGGCACAGCGTCCTGAAAAGTTGCGCGTAGTATTATCTTTGCGCCCGGCGTGACAATAGGCTGCCCTCCAGGCTCTGCAATGTCAATTGAAATCATTGTGCAGTATTTTTCAGATCGCAATTCAGCAATAGGTATCTCAAAAACCTGTTGAAAGTTAGCTGGGTTGCAGTGCGTGTCGATCGCGCAAAACTCATCGGAAGCAATTCCAATCGTCGTAATATTCTCTGTACCCTGTAAGTTTTTGTCAGGCTTTTGTCGTTGTCGAATTAAGGCGGTATGCCCAAAGCTCTTATAATGATGTTGACCAGAGGCGTGATAGCTGCTGTGAGGTTTCCAACTTGGGTTGTGGTCACGCGGGACGTTAACGTAAACATCACCTTGAGGAGTGCGGCAGATATCGAGGAAAAGAAAAAGTTCCAGATCGCTCCGGACGGCGATAGCATACGTTCGATTTGAATCGGACGAAAAAACTGCCATACATGTTTCGCTCAATGGTCAGGAAATTATAGGTAAGTCTACCGAGTTAGCACTCTGTGACACAGAATGTCTATAAGACATCCTGAACCTCAGAACAAGTGCCTCGTCGCGAAAAAGGAGAACCATTCCTCCTTGAAAAACATGGATTCCCGCTTTCGCGGGAATGACAAATCAGGTCTTGCTTAGAGACCAAAAAGGTTTACTCCACCTTGATGTTTCTTTCCACCACCAGCTTTTTCCACAAACCAATCTCGGTTTTAATCTGATCACGGAACTGTTCCGGCGTACCGCCCGCCGGGGTGACGCCGTCCCTGGCGAGCTGGTCGGCGGTGTCCTTCAGTTGCAGCAGCTTGTTGATTTCTGCATTGAGGCGTTCGACCACCGGCTTGGGCATTCCCTTGGGGCCGATCAGCCCATGCCAGATGGTGACCTCGTAACCCGGCACACCGGCTTCGGCGATGGTCGGCACATCCGGAAGTGCCGGCATGCGCTTGCCCGAGGTGACGCCGATGGCCTTGAGTTTGCCCGCCGCCACCTGCGGCAGGGATGTCGGCGCGGTGGCAAAGAAGATATTGGTCTGTCCGCCGATGGTATCGGTCAGCGCGGGGCCGGTGCCTTTGTAGGGAATGTGATTGAGTTTCACACCCGCCATGCTCGCGAACAACTCGCCCGCCATGTGCGTGATGCTGCCGGTGCCCGCCGATGCCAGGGTGACTTCACCCGGCTTGGATTTTGCCAGCGCAATCATCTCATTCATGGAATTGGGCGCGAACGCGTTGCTCGCCACCACCACCATTGGTCCCTGCGAAAGCTGCACGATGGGCGTGATGTCGGTGACCGGATCGTACTTCGCCTTGTAGATCGCCTGGTTGGTGGTGTAGCTTGATGCGATCAGGGTCAGCGTGTAACCGTCTGCGGGCGCGTTGACGCCCGCCTCGGTGCCAATATTGCCGCCCGCGCCCGGACGGTTGTCGACCATGACCGTCTGCCCCAGCGCAGCCTGAAGGCGCTGCGCGATAAAGCGCGCAATGAAATCCGACCCGCCTCCAGGCGCGAACGGCACGATGATCTTGATGGTCTTGTCGGGGTAGGCTTGCGCGAAAGCGCTGCAAGGCACACAGCACGACGCACACGCGAGCAGGACGACAAGCATGCTTCGAAACGCCGGCTTCATGTTTTCTCCTTATTCAGATTTGTCACGGCCTTCTCACAGGCATTTTTCATTGCGATTGCAGTTGCGGCCGGCAAATGTACCGCATTTGCAAGGCTAGCATAACCGCAGGCACCTGGAACTTCCGTTTCACACCGCAAAGCCAGGCTGCTGCCATCCCGATACCAAGGTCATTGCGGCCAACCCCACCCCCGATTATGATGGCGCCCATGTCACGCAAAATATTCCCCGCCCCCGAGGACGCCGAAGCTGCGTTCTACGATGCCTTCGAGCGCTGCAATCTCACCGCGATGATGGCGGTGTGGGCGAGCGAGGAGCACATCTCCTGCATTCACCCCCAGGGGCCGCATCTGACCGGTTTCGAGTCGATACGCGCGAGCTGGGCGGAAATTTTCTCGGCGAACAACGGCTTCAAGTTGCAGATCAACGCAGTGCGGTCGCATCATGACCGCACGCTCGCCATTCGCACCGTCTGCGAAACCCTGTCGGTGCCGGGCAGCACGCAGACCGCGGCCCCCATACTCGCGACCAATGTCTTCATTCTCACTCCCGAGGGCTGGCGCCTGGTGCTGCATCATGCCAGCGTGATTCCGCCCGATGCGGCGGAACTCCAGAACGAAGCGCGCATTCTGCATTGATGGTGCAGCGCCCCGCACCCTGCTGCCGATGAAAAGGCTGGCTTGCCGGCGCGGGCTAACCGTCATTTTTCTGTGGGCGGCATGTGCCGCGAATGCGGTCCATGCCGCCGGCCCCGGCAAAGTCATCCGCACCGCCTATCCGTCGGCAGAGCGCGGCTTCGACTGCGCCGCCGAGTCGGACGAAATAACCGGCACGCTGTGCGACAACATTTTCGACGCGCTGCTGCAATACGACCACCTCGCGCGCCCGATCAGGCTGCAACCGCGCGCGGCGGCGGCGCTCCCTGACATAGCCGACAACGGAGCGACCTACACCTTCCGCATCAAGCCGGGAATATTTTTTACCGCCGATGCGGCTTTCAAAGGCCAACGACGCGAACTCACCGCGCATGATTACGTTTACAGCATCAAGCGCCTTATCGATCCGGTAGTGAAGGCGCAATGGTCGTTCCTCATGGACGGCAAGCTCAAGGGCGCCGAGACGCCGGTCGCCGATGCCAAACGCACCGGCAAGTTCGACTATGACCGCCCCATCGAGGGGTTGCAGGCGCTCGACCGCCACACGCTGAGGATCAGGCTCAACGCGCCCGACTACAACCTGCTCTACATTCTCACCATGCCTGCCACTGCCGCCGTCGCGCGCGAGGTGGTTGAATATTACGGGTCCGCATTCGCAGAGCATCCGGTCGGCACCGGCCCCTACAAACTTGGCGAATGGCGCCGCTCTTCGCGTATCGTTCTTGAAGCCAACCGCGACTTTCGTGAGGAGATATTCTCCAGTGCGGGCAGCGACGACCCGCAGGATCGGGGCATCCTGCGCCATCTCGAAGGCAGGCGGATTCCGCTCGCGGGACGCATCGAAATCAGCATCATCGACGAAGACCAGCCGCGCTGGCTGGCCTTTCTGGGCGAGGAGCACGACTACATCCGGCCGATTCCCGAAGTCTATGCGGGACTCGCTCTGCCCGGCGGCAAGCTCGCGCACGATCTCGTGCGCCGCGGCATCGCGCAACGTCCCGACGAAATCGCGTGGATCACTTACACATTTTTCAACATGGACGACGCCGTGGCCGGCGGCTACACGCCGGAAAGAATCGCGCTCAGGCGCGCGATCTCGATGGCCTATCCCGTCGAGGACGAAATCGCGGTGCTCGAAAAGGGGCAGTCGCGTAAAATCTATTCGCACATCGCGCCGGGCATGGCAGGTTTCACCCCGGAGCGCACCGATTTTTTCGACTACAACCCGGCGCGCGCCAAGGCGCTGCTCGACATGTACGGCTACATCGACCGCGATGGCGACGGCTGGCGCGACCTGCCCGACGGCTCGCCGCTGGTGATCGACCAGGCGTCGATCGCGCGCGGCAAAGACCGCCAGCGCAACGAACTCTGGAAACACGCCATGGACGCCATCGGCATCCGCATGACGTTCAACAAGGTCGAAAAACTTCCCGATCTGCGCAAACAGGCGCAGTTCGGCAAGGTGCAGATGTGGACGTACGGCTGGATCGCGGACTATCCCGATGGGGAGAATTTCCTGCAACTTTTCTGGAGCAAGTCGATCGGCGGCGCCAACTACGCGATGTTCAGTCTGCCCGAATACGACCGCCTGTATGAAAGCATCAAGGTCATGCCCGACTCGCCCGAACGCACGGCGCTCTACACGCGCATGGTGCGCATGCTGTGGGTGTACAACCCGTGGCGCGTGAATTTTCTCAAGCAGGGTACGATCCTCATCCACCCATGGATCATCGGCTACAAAAAACACCCCTTCGCGCACGAGCCATGGCGTTATCTCGATGTAGATACGAGCAGGAAACCGCAGCGAAAATGAGGCGCGCCACCGCATCGCGCAATCGGATAAACTTCGCGCATGCTGTCCGCTCCTGCAAATACGCTACCCGCTCGCCTGATTGACGCCCTCGGCTTCGCGCTGGTGCTGGTACTCGCCTGGCAGCTCGCGTGGTGGACATGGCATTTCGCCGCGCCGCACTCTGCCGCCTCTGCCGCCGTAAGCACGGACAGCAGCGTGAATCTGGAAGCCGCGCGTCAACTCTTCGGTACACCTGCCCCAACCGCGAGCACGGTTTCGAGCACCGGCATCCGCCTCAAGGGCGTGTACGCCATCGACGGCAAAACGCTATCGGCGGCGGTGGTGAATACCGGCGGTAAAAATGACCAGGCGGTGCGCGTCGGCGAGGAGTTCCAACCGCAAGTTACCCTGACGGAAGTCTTCGCCGATCATGTCGTGATATCGCGCGCAGGCGTGCGCGAGCGCATCGACCTCGAAAAGCGCATTGCCATGGCGGCGCGCTCGAACGCCGCGGCCGCCGGCGCCAATACGGGCTTCCGGCTCAACGTGGCAGCAAAGGGCGGCAATACTTACAGCCTGTCGCGCGGCGATCTCAATAGCGCGCTGCAGGACCCGCGCCAGTTGAACTTCCTCGGGCGCATCGGCACCCTTCCCGGCGGCGGCGTGCGCATGGAACAGGCGCCGCCCGGCAGCCTTTCCGACCGGCTCGGATTCAAGGAAGGCGACATCATCAGACAGGTCAACGGCCAGCCGGTCAACTCACCCGGCGATCTGGCGCGCGTGTACCAGCAATTCGGCAACCTCAACCAGATTCGCGCCGAGGTGGTGCGCGGCGGCGCGCCGATGCTGTTGACTTACCAGATCCAGCCGTAGCAGCATATTGAAATTCGTCGCGAGCACTGTTCTGGCTAGTGAGTAGTGAGACATCCAGTGTTCCCCTGGTGGCATCGATACCGATGCCAGATAGACGTTCAAACATTCCTGCTTCAAGTGCCTATGAAGGAATTCGGCAAGTGTAAGTCAGCCTGCGAGTGAGAAAGGAATACATCCGCCACGGCTGCCTCTCAAAACATCGCGCGCAGGGCGACAAGCTGGTTACTGGGGCCTTCCGAGCGAAGTTCCAGATGTGCGGAATTCGAGACGACGTAGGCCAGTGGTTGTACGAGAGAAAATGGAAACAGCACAACCAACGACTGCAAAGTAGGCACTGGAACTGGTTTACCGATGTAGCAAACTGCGGCCTCGATAAGCCATGCTGTTAGCTCATCGTTTGAGACCACCACGGGTGGCGATTTAATTAGCCGCTTGCTACCTTCAACCCGACGAATCACATTCCAACTGGTTTGGGTTTGAATGATTCGGCTGACTGCTCTAGTGATGCCATCCCTCTCGCCGTATATCTCTGCACTTCGTCTTTGCACCTCGGGTATTGAGCAGTCTCCCTGAAGCGCGAACAACCGACCCATCAACTCCGACACCTTTCCGAAGAAAGGGTAGGCACTGATGCTCACACCCCAGATTAGCGGCAGCGCTGCCACCTCGCCAAGCTCACGATGCAGCACTAGCCCTCGCTGCACAAACTTCTCTGACTGTGGGAACGGGTTAATCCAAAGTCGCTTCAGAATATCGACCGTCTTCCTTCGCGAATCCACGCCAGCAATCCGGGCGCCGACCAACTCGTTCAGCTCATCCAATTCTGCCGCTCCAGCACCGACTTGCAACGCCATGCGTGCCCAGTCCAGTTGAACGAACCGGTCAAAGCCAATTCTCGGCGTGGACGGGTTCACTGGTATCCTCGCAAATAACTTACTTTAACAAATGGGACGATCAATTCCTCAACCGAAACACCACCGTGGACAACGACTTGTTCTCCCTGCGGCACAAAAGCCGTGCGCTCGCTCGCATATAAAGGCATGAAGTTCGAAGGTAGCCCTGCAGTGTCCAAACGAAATGTATTGGGGTGCGATGCTACTGACTGCGCCAAGAGCGTCTCGGTTCGGTAGACCCGCACACGTTCACCGCGCATCTCAGGCGTCACTCCCTGATTCGGGCGCCCCTGCCCCACGGCATCGACGTTTCCGTGGTCGGCGGTCAAGTAAACGTGAAATCCATTTTCAAGCAACATTTTGAAGAGTTGCTCGACGAAGCCAGACTCGCACCAACTTGCAACCAGATTTGCTACCCCACGTTTCCCGAGCGGCGCGCCATGAACGATTTCATCGACCATGTCGACAACGATCCCTGCTATCTTGATTGAAGGATTGGCTAGCTCGCTCGTCAATTCAGCCAACTGGTCCTTTCGCTTGATGCCCTTGCGGTACAGCACTTCGTTGGTTCGCAAACCCTGATCTTGCCAAAACCGCGACCACAATGCGGGCTCCTGCGCCGTCGTCTCGATTGTGGCTTCGAATTCGCGCGGCTTGAGTCCTGAAAATATCGCCTGCCTGGACACGGAAGTGAGGGTCGGCGGCCAGGCGAAACAGGCGCCCTCATCCAATTTGCACTTCGGCGACCGCTTGACCAAATGCTCTCGTATCTGAATCCATTGATCAACTGCCAGTCCGTCGAACACTAGCAATGCCACTTTAACTTCACCTGCGTTGCGTCGCATCGCCAAAAAGCGCGGGACATGGTGAACCATAACGGGTGCCTTCGCTACCGGAAGCGAAGGCAAATCGGCATAGTGCTTCCCTACCCAATCGCACAGTCGGCTATCAGCGGTCTTTTGCAGTTCGAGCACAGCATCTTTCGCAGCGTCAACCTGGGCTGCAGCGAGCCCATGAAACCGGGCAATCACCTCAGCCAGGCGTTGCGCAAGCTGCAGCCAATCACGATACGAGGCATCGACTGATGGAAGCTCCTGCATGAGAATTTTAACGCCATCAAGCACCAATTTCTGTTGTGCCGCCGGATCCTGTACCACGCCTGCCTTTGCCCATTCTGGCAAGTTTGCCGGCGGCACCTGTGCTGCCAGCGGGTGCAACGTGCCCGCCAGAAACATTGAATCAACGATTGCGCGCACATCGGGGTGCTCGAACGGAATATCTACCGTGGCCACATAGTCGGGTGTGGCAGATTCCGACGCACGCGTTCCAACAATTCCGCGCTTCGCCAGATACCGGTACCACGCCCTCTGAATCACGCGCAAGAATTCGCTCTTCGATGCAAACAATTCGGCTATTGGCAGATCTTTGAATGCGACAGCCTGAGTCAATACTCGCCCAACATGCTGCGCGAGTACCTCGGGCACCGCCGTCTCACGATAATGCAGGCGAAGCAATTCTCGCCAAAGCTCCTCTGGCCTGGATATCAAGTGTGGACCGATGCGAAAGATATGAGTCAAGACAAACTCTTTTGTCGCCGCCTCACCGAGCGGCTGTAAAGCGTAATCGGATTGCGCGTCAAAGAGGCCCGCAAGATGTTCGGCCCCAATTTGTCGCACCACCGTGTAGCTCAACATCGGGAACAGATCGGCCAAGCTGAGGCTTACAGTACGGGCTTGCCGCAGATAATCCCACGGCAACTCGTTTACGTTTGTTCCGCGAAGATGAAGTACCAATGACTTAGCGGGGCCTGTCCCACCACGGTCCCACGCTGAGCGATAGCGCGCCTCATAGTCGGCCCGAAAAACGACCGAATCTTCAAACGGAACAACTTCAAATCCGCGCCCGCGAAGATCAGACAGGATTCGCTCGTCCAGCAGCAAGTCATCCGGATCGGCAGCGATCCATAGCCGGACCAGTTCCGCCGGAAACTCCTTGAGGATTCGCTCAATCCATCGGCTCATGTGGCCCGCACCCCCAGCTCGCCACCACTTCCTGTTATCTTATTGCCAACGCGAAGCATCATCACCGTGTTGAGATCGGGCACGGTTGTCTCGGCTTCATCCAATACGGTCAAACGTGCTTGGTGTTCTATGTCCAGTCGTTGGCGCCGATGCTCCCGCACAGCAGGCAACCCAATCCGCCCAATCGCTTGATATCGCGCATCAAAGGCGTATTGTGCGCGCTCCCGTTCCGCCTTCAGCCAATCACGATGCTCTTTACGCATTTCCGAGAACAATTGTTCACCCTGGAGTGTCGCGGCCGCGCTGGACATTTCAAACTCGCCCGCAGCCTCTTCCATGCCGGTAGAGCCATTTAGCGCAACAGTTTCTGTCAGCAAGAGATCCCAAATGCGCTTCGCCGTCGGCACGAAACTTCGCCCGTCATCGGTGGCGAACACGGGCAGGAATCGTTTGCGGCTGAAGCCTTCCGCAGACAAGTTAATCTCCCACAATGACCACACACCAACAATCGCCTCCGGCAATCCGGTAATCGTCACCACCGGCAACGGCTGACCGGCAATACATCGCGGCAGCTCGCTGATGACCACACGCGCACGCGGATCTTCCAGCGTTACCCATTCCAGCTCGGGATGCTGCTCAGCCGTGCGGGCATCAAAACAGACCCGCACAGACTCGCTGCCGTCCACCCATCTCACCCGCCACGCGTCACCCACCTTGACAGCAGATCCGCCGCGCGCGGGTAATCCAGCGGTAATCGCTCGCTCCAGCCAAAACTGTGCAGGGTGGTCGCGCCATTTGCGCGCGGCATCCGCATCAAGCGTATGAGCATCGGATAGCAGCTCGCTATCCTTCTTCGCGTCCAAAATCTTTTCGCGCACTTGATTGATCACGACATCGCATTCTTTTTCTATCGATGCCGGATCTTGAAGCCCTTGAACAAACAGCCCATCGAATATCGGCTCCGCTTCCACCGAGTCCATCACGTCGGATGCTTTATCGACACCGAACTCTTGCGCGATGATTTCAAGCTTTGCCTCAAGCACCTGACGTACCCGATGTTCGACGGTATCTTGCAAGACAAAATTGATTGCACGCACCACACGATGCTGGCCGATACGGTCCACCCGACCAATGCGCTGCTCCAGCCGCATCGGGTTCCACGGCATATCGAAATTGACGACCACATGGCAGAACTGCAGGTTCAAGCCTTCGCCACCAGCGTCCGTCGAGACCAGCACGCGTATATCGTTGGCGAAGACTTGTTGTGCCTTGGCGCGGGCATCCAGATCCATGCTGCCGTTTAACAACGCCACCGAGAAACCCCGGCTTTCAAGGAACCCCGCGATCATCGCTTGTGTCGGCACGAACTCGGTAAAGATCAGCACCTTGAGCGCCGGTTCGTTCTCTTCTTGTTGCAGCTTATAAATCAATTCCAGCAGCGCCTCGGCCTTGGCATCTGTTCCCTCGCTTTCGGTTTCGCGTGCCAGTTTGAGAAGCACATCGACTTCCGCCTTTTCCATCGACCAACCATTGGCGCGCACAGCGATATCCACCTGCGTCTGGCCATCCAGTTCCGCCCACTCATCCATGTCGGCGGCGTCAAACAATGATGCCTGCAACTCCGGCCCTGCATTCGCCTCACTCAGGAGCGCATGACGCTTCTCCAGCGTGGTACGAATCGCGGCCGTGCTGGACGTCACCAGTCTTTGCATCAGGATCATCAGGAAACCGATGTGCCGCTGCTTGGTGGCAATCGCCTGGTTGTAGCCGTGCCGCACGTATTCCGTCACCGCTTCATACAATTGCTCCTGCGCCGCGTGACGGCTCTGCCATGCCACCGCCTGCAGTCGTGTCACGCGTGGCTTGAACAATGGCTGCCCCTCGGCATTGATGGCCGCTCGTTTCTCTGTTCGGATGACGAAGGGGCGCACGCGGTCGCGGTTCACGCTGCTTTCGTCGGGGAAGGAATCGCGGTCAATTAACTGCATCAGGCGGAGGAATTGATCCGTCTTGCCCTGGTGCGGTGTGGCCGACAGCAGCAACAAGTAGGGTGCGGCCTCGGCCAACGCGGCACCCAGTTTATACCGCGCCACTTGGTCGGTGCTGCCGCCCATACGATGCGATTCATCGATGATCACCAGGTCCCACGAAGCGGAGATCAAGTCTTCAAAGCGTTCCCGGTTGTAGTTGTTCAATTGCTCCAGACTCCAGCCTCGACGGCCCTCAAGCGGCTTCACCGAATCCAATGAGCAGATCACCTGATCGTGCAGGCGCCAGAGGTTTTCGTCGTCACTGCGCCATTGTCGAAACGCCGCCAGTTCTGCCGGCTCGATAAATTGCAGTCGCTCGCCGAAGTGCAATTGCATTTCGGCCTGCCACTGCCGCACCAGCCCTTTCGGCGTGACCACCAGAACCCGCCGCACCATGCCGCGCAGCTTGAGCTCGCGGAGGATAAGTCCTGCTTCAATCGTCTTGCCCAGCCCCACTTCATCCGCGAGCAAGTAGCGAATGCGATCCCGGCTTAACGCGCGATTTAGCGCATAGAGCTGATGCGGTAACGGCACGACGCTGGACTGGATCGGTGCCAGAAGCAGGTTATCTTCCAGCGCATCCAGCAGTTTGGCAGCCGCTGCCGTGTGCAGAATATGTTCAACCGTTGGCCGGACAGTTTTCAGATCGGTGAGATCTTGCGAACGGGCGCGCACAACCGCGTCTTTGCCCGGCAACCAAACGCGATACGTGGTTTCACCCCATATGTCCTGCCGATCAACCACCCGGCAAGGCGCTGCGTGGCGGGCATGCCAACACCATGCACCGATGCTATGCCCGACCACGGCGATCCCGTTCTCCACGATTAGGCGCCAGTCTCCGCACGTGTCAGAGCTTGGTCATACCAAAGCAACAGCTTCTCATCTTCCTGTAGCGCCTCTTCTGGGATTTTGTGCGCGATGTCAATGATGGTGTTGTAGTCCTTGTTTGCCCAAGCCGCCTTGAAGCCAGCGCGGAGCGCTTCAAGCCGAAAATCTTTCAAACGCTTGCCGACAAAGACGCGATACGCTTCAAAGTCCTTCAGCAACGCTTTCTCGCGTTTTTTCTCCAGGTCTTGCGCCTTGCTTGTGTCCGGTACATACCAGCGATCTTTTGCCTTGGCCATTAACCGGGGATCGTTTTTCTCCAAGCCGCGCAAGTCCTTGAAATTGGTGGATAGCAGGCTGTGGATCTGACTGGCCACATCGCCCTTTCCGTTGTACTGGATGAAGTTGCCTTCCAGGAGATCCGACAACTCCGGGATGACCTCGCCCTTCTTCTTGGCAGCACCCACAATGGGGATGTAAGCCGGGTGAATTTCCGAATAAGTTGAAGGGCGTTTTTTCAGAAAGTTCGTTAGCCAGTCGATCGCACTGCGCTCGTCAGATACAAACAGTTCCATCTCGCGCACTTCGGGGATCTGCTGACGCTTCTTGTCGTACTCCACCACTTGTTCCGACAGAAACACCAT
>Ga0315281_10000209_pt1 | contig 77329 bp, 73 predicted proteins | sample YL17G07_0_MG_FD_204540 | JGI IMG/M metagenome (GOLD analysis project Ga0315281, IMG submission 204540) | Sediment microbial communities from Yellowstone Lake, YNP, Wyoming, USA - YL17G07_0 | ecosystem: Environmental > Aquatic > Freshwater > Lake > Sediment | place: USA: Wyoming | collected... | reverse complement strand
AAGAGAGGGTTTCAAGTTCCGTTTGAAGGGAAAGTAATTTCTTATGCCGTTCCATTAAATCTTGGGGTTTGATACTTTTGTCTAAGACGTAACATTGCAACTCAACTCTTAATGTCATAAGTTCCCTATATTTTGGCGCAACTTCTTCCTGGTAGGCGCGCTGAAGGTTTTCGAGCGCCTTCATCTGCTCTTCCGTAAGGGCAAAGGAAGGTGATTTCCAGCATCGTCCCTGACTCTCCATCCTCAAGCTTGGCCTATCCAATTTAGGAAACCGCTCCTGGGCTTCTGAAAACTGAACGCCGAGTAAAGTGAGTGAAGAAAGTATGACCATAATAAAGATTCCGCGCTGCAATGATGAATATCCTCTGTTCCCTTTACCCTTTTGTATATTCTGATTGTTACTCTTCCCCGTTCTTGTAAGGACTTCCAGTAAAGCGATGAGTTCATCCCACACAATTGGTTTCGAAAAGAATCCATGCACCCCCTCCTCTTTTGCCTTGAGCTTAATTTCCTCGATCGCACAACCGGTCACTAAGATGGTTAAGATTTCCGGGTGGATTTTTCTGGCCTCCTTGATCAACTCAAGCCCATCCATTTTCTGCATCCGGAGGTCAGTGATCAGAATTCCGAAAGACTCCTCTTGTAGCTTGATAACCGCCTCTTCTGCCGTTCCGCAGGAGGAAGTATCGTAATTATGGCTTTCAAGAATTTTCTCCATGGCTCCCCTTGAGAAAACATCGTCCTCTACGATTAGAATCTTTTGGGTCTTCATTTTTCTCCCCTTTTCTGAATGGAAAGGGACAGGGCGGAGAAATCTCCCCGCCCTGTGTTCGAGATTACCAGCGGCCAAATGAACCTCTCATGCCCATCGGAGGACCAAAGCCTCTGGGGCCGAAGCCTGCACCAGGACCAAATCCCGCGCCTTGGCTGAAAGCAGGCAACTGAGCCAACTGCTCCGGTGTCAGTACCTTCCTGATTTCGAGTCCAAGATTGGTAGCCTTTCCCTGGAGTTGGGTCTGGAGATCAATCATCTCCTTCTGCTTTGCCGAAATCGCTGCCTGGTCAGGATTCGGACTCTGCCAGAGGTTCCGGAACTCTTGACCCTTTGCGTAAAGTTCTTTCTGAAGAGGATCAATCTCTTTCAAAAAGCCATCCCTCAAAGCCTGAATCTGAGCGGATTGCTCAGCCGTCAAGTTCGGAATGGGTGGGGAACCGTACGCTTGGCCACCAAAACCTCGACCAAACCCAGGCCCGAATCCAGGACCCCAGGCCAGAGCAACAGTAGCTACCAACGCCAGCACTAAAATCAGACCTAAAACGACGATTGTGGTCTTCTTCATGGAAATCACCTCCTTTCTTCGGGGTTTCAGCATCCTCAGTGTGAATTTCTTGACCTCTGAGGAGAAAATGGTTGATAGAATTTCTTGCGTTAGTAATTTTACGAATGAGATGAATTAAATAAACGAGTTACTTTTGATGGGAATTAACAGCGAAGAGGAACAGAATTGAAGGTTATATTGGAATGAATGGAGTCAGGACCCAAGACCTTAATATTCAATGTAGGCATTGATTCCTGATTCAGTGGATTTAAATTTAAGTTTACGATGGTGGGATCGTCATGGGAGATAAGGGAATGAAAAAGACAGTAATTGGTCCATTGGGCTTGCTTGCAGTGAGTGAAAGGGCCCCCGCTCGCCAATCTATAACTCATGTTCAAGGGGGTCATCCCGAGTAGAATGGGGATGAGAATTACTGCAGGGATAAGAAGTAATAATTTGTGTCTACCTAACATCGGAACCTCTATGAGTTAAACCTGACCTTGTATGAAGCAACTTTAATGCCAGAATTTAAAACATCTTTGGAAGGAGACTGAATGTTCAGGAATCACAAGGAGTTGGTAAATCTTGGAGAGGTCTGAAATCTCTTTCAAAAATTAAATTCTCTCGACAACGGTGTCGAAGGCAGTTTCCGCCAAATCGCCAACTTTCATTTTAATATCAAGCATTCAAAACCTTTCGACATAGTTTTCCAGAATCTCGACAAAACTGTCGAAAATATGGGCTATCTACAACACGATCAAAGAAATTCCCGTTTCTATCAGCACCACCCGGAGGATCTTTTCATCCAGCCAGTGTTTTTGATCAACAGCCATTTTACGAATGTAGGCAATCATCGCCGGGCCGCCAAATGCAGTGGTTCCCAGTCTTAAAAAAGATGTGAACAGATGAATCAGAGAAGGATGTTGTTCAGTCAGTTGACACTCCGAATCTTTCATAAAGATCCTCTCTTGTTATGGGATGCCGGGCTCGCCGAGTCAATTGCTCTTATCTTTGAAAACCTCAAGGGGCTTAATTAATTTAGAGGTCTTGGAAAGATCGCAGGCTACAGCCTTCTCGGCAGTGCCCTCAAATAATGAAAAAGGCGATGGTTGTTCTATTTTCCAGAATAGAAAACCGGCAATAAATAGAACCATTTTATTGATATGATGCTTCGCTGCATTGCCCTTAATGCTTCCTTCTTTAATACTCACCAGATGGTTCAACAATATGTTCTGAATGTTTATTTTCGTTAGCCTATAGGCAAAGGTTAGTAGTGATTTTGTAGATCCAGAGTCCCCAATGAAACAACAAATAAGATTCAAAACGGAAGCCTGATGGCGATTCACCAGGATTTCAAAAACATCATCATCACCTTTGGCAATCCTGGTCATCAGCTCTTCACCTGGCAGTTCGCTACCCATCCTACCTGTTCATTATAAAATACACAATGAGGGTATAGAGGGGAATCAAAAGTTACTTCTCTATCTACTTTTTCTCATTCCACTATCATCATTCCGTCTATTCTGCCCTTAATGCCACGATGGGGTCAAGGCGGGAGGCCTTCCGGGCGGGATAAACGCCGAAGAAGAACCCAACCACAAAGAAGAACCCAAAGGAGATAAGAATTGGCATCACCGAGAGCGAAACCGGCCATTTTGTGGCATAGCGGACAATCGGGCTCGATTTGTCGAATTCATTGATTTTCTTCGAGGTCAGGGACGGCATCGAATACCAGTTTGGGCCCTTTTAAAAATCTCTCTTCACTTTCAATTCAGTAAAGAACATTAGTTTCAAAAGATTCAGAGTTTGGCAAACCAAAATGGAAGTCACCTATAGTAGTTGAATAGGGAAGGTTTGGCCAGCGACCAACACAACGTAGCGCATCGTCATGACGCCGATCAAAACGAAAACAGAAGCTACTGCCTGCCACTTCAACATTCCTTTCGTTTTGGAATAGGAGAGGATGAAAAGAGGGATAAAAGATCCGAGGAGGATCTCTATTCCAAGAAAAAGAGGGGAAAATTGTCCGGTCAAAAGGCTTAGCACAGTGTGGTAAGATTCCTCGGTCGAGATCAACATTACCATCACCTCACTGAAGATGAGGAAGAGGTCAACGATAATGAATCCAATAAGGTGTTTGGTAAGGACAACGATCGCATCCCTCTCAATAGGAGGAAAAAATTGATTGAAGCGTTTCAGATATTGGGAGAACCGTTTCGCAAGCTTCTGCGAATTGCAAACATATTTTTCTTTCAAAATACTCACCAAGATAACGAGCGCATACCCGGATACCATCGCGGATATAAGGAAAAGAAAAGGCATCAACGCTGTATTCCACAGGGGCTTTCCAGGGACTACGGCCAAAATAAATCCAGTATATCCGTGGACAGAAATAGCAAGGGGGATCCCAATCAAGCCGAAGATTTTGGCCATCCTCTGATTCTCTGTAAAAAGAAAGTAGGCATAGACAACCGCATCGAGAGGATAAAGGCTCAGAAGCCATGTCCCAAAGGCCATGGGTGAGGTGGCTTGGAAGTGCGGGAAGAAATTATACCTTATCAGGTACCAAAACCTCTGGGGCGATTCCAAGTCAGCGATCAAAAGAACAGGGGCAATGGCTAAACATAAAGGAGCAAGAGCTGCCCCGATTCTGCCTACAGCTTTGAACCTGACTATTCCAAAGACATTGGCCAGCGTCGAGATCACAAAGGAGGCTGCACTCAAGCCTGTGAGATAAAAGTAAATCGCAGGCAGTATGCCCCAAGCATAGTTAACAGGAAGGGAATGAATCTTCAGGAAAGGTTCCATCTGGTCTCCTCTTCAACGCAACTGCGTGGTTGCCTAAACGTTGAATAAATTTAGCACCCTTTCATTCCAACTGACGGGACGATTTTCGCCTACGGCGAAAGTATTTAACTTCAACCTCCCTCTACCTTAACAGGACCTGACAGTTTTCCCATAGAGGCATCCCTGAACCCTGCCGGGAAATCTTTAGAGAAGGCTGTCACTTTTTCTGCAGAAACCGTAGGCGATTGAACTAAGCGCCATAAATCTTCGGCCATGCCGGTATCTTTTCTTCCGCTGTTCAAATGACAGACTAAAAGGAAGGCTGAAACAAGCAACGTAATAATTGGCGAAATTATCAAGGCTTTTCTTTTGCGTCTATTCAACACCGGGCAAAACCTCCTTTCCCATCTCCTTCGTCTCTAATTCGATGAAGGTTCTCAGGGCTTCAAAAACAGAAAGGTAAAACGCTGAAGGTTGATAGTCCTTTGCACGGATCACCATTCGGGGGACCCAATCGAGATGATCCTTCAGGAAAATCCTGACCTCCTCCTCCGAAAAAGTCTCCAGAAGCATGGCTAAAAATTCCAGCTCCAGGACAATGTGGTCTGGAAGACCGGTATATTCTTCGGAAACTTCTAACCCGAGACAACCATAGAGATCGATCATATGGAGGGCTGAATCTCCCATCAAATACCCTTTCTCTTTTGCCATTGACAACCGGCATTCCGGGTCATTTGTCCACACCTTATGAATAGACTCGACCCAACATAAATCGCTTCTCGTGGAATCTTGAAAGAGCCTTTGATAGTCCTCCCTCATCAGGTGAAGAAGATTGGGTTGATCACGCTGGGGAAGTAATCCTTCTAAGGACGGGATGCTCCCGTGGATCGATTTGAAATAGTCGGAGAATAAACGGTGGATCTCTCCATTGCTTAATGCCTCAACCATCTCCTCGTCGGGTTCGGTGAGGAGCCATGAGAGGAGACGAGCCACATCGGCTTTCTGGGCTTTGAAGTTCACATCCATTTTCTATGCCTTCCGGTAAAATATCGATGGCCTGGTATTCAGGTCTGCTCGTAAAGCCTTGGCCTTAAATCTGCCAATCTTTATCGAGATCTCACTCTTCGGATCATTGAGATCCCCAAATGTCCTCACCCCTGTCATACAGGTTGTCACACAAGCCGGTTGCCCTCCCTTTTCGACCATCTCGATGCAGAACCGGCACTTCTCGACAATGCCTTTTCCCTTGCTAATCACCCTTGCCGAGTAAGGACAGGCCACCATGCAGTATTTGCATCCTACACATTTTTTTTCATCGATCAATACTACGCCGTCCTTCCTCTTATAGGTGGCTCCCGTGGGACAGACTCTTAAACAGGGAGGATTTTCGCAATGCTGGCATTGGACAGGGATGAACTCCCTGTTGAAGTCCGGAAATCTCCCGTATTCCCTTTCTTCGATGCGGTTGAAGTTTTCCCCGGGAGGCAATTCATTCTGATTCTGGCAGGCCACCCGGCACGCATGGCATCCCACGCATTTAGTTGCATCAATGAACATCCCGTACCTTGGCATCTCTTTCCTTTGCAATGCATCAACCCTGCACTTCTGATGGAATTTAGAAGGCCCGAGGCTTGCCCTATGCCTTCCTGATCTGGACGATGACCTCAGAAGTCATGGCATGGCCCACTGCCGGATCAAAGAGGGTCGGGACAAAATCGTTGTAGGATAGCCCCACGTTAAATGCGTTCTCCAGGCCCCGGGAAAATACTCCATATCCGCTTGGCAACCATACTGCAGAAGGATGGATTCCTTCCGTGAGTCTTACCCTCATCGTCCCTTTTCCCACCTTTGATTCAACCTCCACTTCATCCCCATCCTTAAGTCCCAACTCTTTTCCCCGACCCGAATTCATCCAGAGCCTTACCATGTCATAGTAGCGGCTGATCTCCATGAGATAAGGTTGATTTGCCGTCATCGAATGAGTATGAATCGCCTGCTTCCCGTGAAGCAACCGGAAAGAATGGGGGTCCTCTGGATCAGGAGAGACCAAGGGCTCTTCCCACTTTGGGATCGGTGAAAACCCGAGGTCTTTCAACTCCTTCGAATAGATCTCCACCTTTCCGGATGGGGTCTCCAGCTTATTAAAACCTTCCTTCCATTCCCCACCGACAAAGAGAAAGCCCTTTTTCTTCAGCTCCTCCAATGAAACACCAAAGGGTTGAAGCCGGAGACGGTTGGCCTCGTCGATACCGAAGTCAAAATATTTTTTAGCGCCAAGGTGTTTCGCCAGCTCAATAATGATCTGTGTTCCGGATTTTGTATTGTATAACGGATTAACCACTTTCTGCTGGATGCTGACTTGAGCCTTTTTCCCGCTGTGCTTTGTGTCCACCGCCTCATCACGCTCCAGGTAGAATGATTCGGGCAGGACATAATGGGCAATCGATGCAGTTTCAGAAAGAACCGTGTCAATGACAACCAAAAGATCGAGCTTTTTATACCCAGCAATCACTCGTTTGGGATTCGGGTTGGTCCGCAACGGGTTGTTGTGATAAACGAACCCTGCCTTCAGCTCTCCCCTGAGCGCCAACTCAGGAATGGCGTGCGTAATTCCATCCCCGTAGCTTCCGAGAGGGTATCTTCCAGGATCTCCCGTCCCATCTGCCTTACCAACTTTTGGAAGCTTTGGCGCAGGATGTCTGGGCTGCAATTCTCCTAATGTGGCCGATTTAGGGAAATAGATCCCGCCTTCCCGATTGATATTCCCCAGAAGACTATTAGCGATGGCCAGCGCTCTGACGGTTTGAAAACTGTTAAGATACTGAGCCCCGAATGCTCCGTGATATCCCCGGTGAAGAAGGGCCTTGGGTTTGGCCTGAGACATCTCCCGGGCGACTCTGACAATCGTCACTGCCGGGACTTCGCAGACCTTTTCTGCCCACTCCGGAGGATAATGGATGATCTCCTCCTCCAATTTCTGGAAACCTACCGTCTTCTCTTTGACGAATTCTTTATCGTACAAGCCTTCTTTGACCATTACATGGATGAGACCAAGGAGGAATGCCAAATCTGTTCCCGGTTTAATGGGGAGCCACTCATCGGCTAAGATGGCAGTCTCGCTGTGCCTCGGGTCAATGACCACCACTTTAGTCCCCTTCTCTTTGGCCTCCACAATCCTTTTCACCTGTGCAAGGTCGATTCCGCCTGCGGGATTCCGGCCGATGATCAGGATATATCGGCAGTTGGACAGGTCATTAGAAGGAAGCTCTCCCACGGTCACTCTCCATCCCGCATTTCTTGCTGTATAACAGGTCGATCCGTGGGTGAAGTAGTGGGGGCTTCCCAGGACATGCATCAACCTCAATGCATAGAGATGGTTTGATTGAGGATAATTGACCCAGAAGACGCGCTGACGCCCATACTTCAGGATGATCAGATTGAGCTTCTGGCTGATTTCCTGAAAAGCCTGTTCCCAGGAAATGGGTTCAAACCGGTTTTCCACTCTTTTCAGAGGTCCTTTGAGCCGCTGTGGGTTGTAAAGCTCATGGACATAACCATGGCCCCTGGGACAGATCAATCCCAGATTTCCATTCGCCTCGGGGTTGCCCTCAATCTTCCATATCCTTCCATTCTTCACATGGGCAAAGATCCCACACCGGTTTCCACAACCATTGCATTGCGTCGGGATCACCTCCACAGGGGATGCCTGGCTCTTTTTTTCCCATGCCATGAAGTCCAGAAGGGTATTCCCCAGGGCAGCAGTAGTCACCCCGGCCCCTGCCATTTTTAAAAAGTTTCTTCGCGTTATTTTAAATTTTTTCAGAGGTTTGAATTCAACCATGGCCTTAAACTCATCTTCCCTTTACTATCTATCTCTCCATTGGATATCCTGCTTTGATCCAATCCTCCAATGTGGCATCCATTAATACCGCATTCTTATAGCCAAGATCGTTCAGCGTCTTGGTAGCTAAAGGCGAGCTTTTTATTTCCTTACAGTATACGTAAATCTTCACATTCTTGTCTGGAATCAACCCAGAGATCTTGGACTTCAATATCCGATTGGGGACATTGATCGCCCCTGGAAGATGGCCTGATTCATACTCTCCCGGGTCCCTGATGTCCAGATAGATGGCCTTCTCCTTCTTGTCAATCGCCGCCTTAACATCTGCTGCTGAAACCCATTTGACCGCGGCCTTCGCCTGTGTAGGCAACGACGATTTGAATGGTGGCTGAGAACCGGCAGATTTCAGGGTCATGTCAAGCAACAAGAGGGGGACAACGAACAACAATAACATCCAATCAAACAGCTTCTTTCTCATCTTTTTTTAGCTCCTTCCATGGTTATTGGTAATGCTTCTAAATCGATCTGCCTGTTTGTGAAGGGCCAACACGCTGTTGGGCAATCCTATATTCAATTCTCAGAAAACCCGGAAAGCCTGAACTCTGTCTAAATCCAAAACCCCATGATTTGCGGCACGACTCAACTCCTCCAGTCACCCCTCAAAAGATTACGTTCCGATAAACGGACTTACGATGAAATAGGCCCCCAAAAGGCAGATCATGGCACCGGCCCCCTTTCGAAACCAAATACCCACTCCCTGTGCGAGGCGCTGTTTTCCATCACTTTTCGGACCGCCGCCATGGGGTGTGTCCTCCTTTCTTATTGGGATTGATTCGTCCAAAAATCTTCCCAAGAGGATAACACCCCTCTCTCTTTTTACACCAATCATCGTACTCTATGTTTCTCCTTCACTTGAAAAAAGGCTTCCTCTTTCCTCTGGATTACTTTGCCAAGACCCCTAAAAATAGGAAACAGCAGATAAAGAGGGAGACAAAGAAGAAGCGTAATCCGAAAGAACCTGAAGAGCCCTTTGTAGATTGCTTCGGAACCTTTAAGGAACGTGAAGTCTCCTAAAAAGATGGAGAGGAAAATTGTAAGGATCAAAATTAGGATGGCGGGCGATACCTCTTTAGACCACCGATGCGATTTTTTTGAGCATATTATTTGGACCATTGCCATCACCTATGTTTCTCCTTTGTTATTGAAGTCCTTTCTTAGATCTTTTACCTATATCCATGATGACAATTTCATATCCTAAACCCATTTCAAATGCCCACCCTTGGGGTAATCGTTCCAATTGTTCTTTCGTGAAGACCGACCTCGCTTTCATCTGGTGAGTGAATGAAAGACTGTCAAGTTTCCTCTGAAGTTCCGATATCCTCTTCTGCCGGTCCAATAGGACCGGATGGGACATTCGGGTCTCGGATTAGATGGCGTAATTCAAACCTCAGAGAAAGAAGTTCCTTGCGCAGACTTTGGGTGGAAATTAACAGCGAAGGGGAACAGAGTGGATAGTTGCATTGGAATGAATGGTGTCAGGATCCAAAACTTGGATATCAAATGCAGGCGCTGATTTCTGGTCCAGTGGAGTCAAGTTTAAGTTTACGATGGTTGAATCGTTATGAGAAACAAGAGAATTGAAAGGAGAATGGTTGCCACATTGGGCTTGCTTGCAGTCGGTGAAAGGTCCCCCGCTCGCCAATCTGTGAGCCATCTTTAAGGGGACCATCCCGAAAAGAATAGGAATGAGAAAGACTGCCGAAATAACAAGCAATGTTTTATGTCTGCCCAACATCGAAGCCTCAATAAAAATATAACACGGGCTTGAATTTATAGCAGGCAACTTTAATGCCAAAATCTAAAATATCTTTGGAGCAAGATATAATCGTATGCAATTACAATTGGTTAGTAGTTAGTGATTTTTTGGAAACTCTCAAATCTCTTTCAAGAATTGAACCCTCCCAACAATAATGTCGATAGAAGATAATCCTGAAAAGCAGGATTTCGATTTAAGATCGATGCATTGTAGGTTTTATCGACAAATCCTTCCGGTCTCGACCAAAGTGTCGAAGACACAAAGATGATCTACAATACAATCAAGGAGATTCCCGTTCCAATTAAGACTACCCAGAGAATATCTACCTTCAAAATCAGGGCAACGAAGGCTGCGACTGAAAGAAGAATACGAGGAACATCCCAGGGAATGTCCAGGGCAAAACGAATTGTAACCGTTAAGAGAAGGCCTACAAAAGAGCACAATATACCGGTGATTACCTTTTTGAAATAGGGCGAACTGCGCAACCGGTCAAAGTAAGGAACGATTCCAACAACGATCATGAAAGAAGGCAAAAATACACAGATGGTGGCAATCACCCCGCCGAGAGGGCCTTTTATCAAATACCCGATAAAGGTCGCTGTAATTACAATAGGTCCTGGAGTTACCTGCCCCAAGGCAATTCCGTTCAAAAGCGTGGGACCATCCAACCATGAACGAACCCCAACGACTTCGTGAAACATAAGAGGGACAGAGGCAAATCCACCTCCGAAAGCAAATAAATCTATCCTGAACATGAGGGTGGCAAGGTCGAACAGCTTTCGGTCTAAAAAATAAAAGGCCGTAAACCCTACGGCCGTAACCAATAATATTAACAAAAGACATTTTGGAGCATGTGCTTTTTCCATGGTGTCTACTGCAGGAGAAAGAGGTTGTTTGTTATAAAGGATTATCCCTAAAAAGGCCGCTATGATAATGACCAGGATGGGATTGACCTTTAATCCAAACAGACCCGCGGCGATTATCGCATTGATAATATTTCTCCAGTTTTTCATTGAGGTCTTACCGAATGACAGAGTAGCATTAGCGACAAGAGCAACAACGATGGCTTGAAGTCCGTTAAATACTGAAACGACTGAAGGTAATGTATGCGTCCTTGCATAGAGGGCAGATAGGACCATCATGAAAAGAAATGTGGGAAGGCCAAATCCAATGAAACTTGCGGCTGCTCCTGCCACTCCTCTGGCTCTTATTCCCACATAGGCAGACATCTGCATAGCCGTTGCACCGGGGATTGTCTGGCATAAAGCAATGCCATCGCGTGCTGTCTTCTCCTCCAGCCAATGTTTTTGATCTACAGCCATCTTCCGGATGTAGGCAACCATAGCCGGTCCACCAAATGCAGTAGCTCCCAATCTTAAAAAACATGTGAACAGATGGATCAAAGAAGGATGTTTTTCAGTCTGTTGGCGCTGCAAATTTTTCATGAAAATCCTCTCTTGCTAAGGAATGATAGGCCTCTTCTGTTCAATTGTTCTCATTTTTACATAAAGGGTCCTAATTGTATTAGAGGTGTTGGAAAGATCATGGGCTACAGCCTTTTCGGTAGCGTCCGCTTATGAAGGCTGACGGCAGCTCCCCAGAAAAGGATCGTGAACATCAAGAGAAGCAGCAAACTTATGGAAAGCCGATAGTAACTTGTTCCTCCCATGCAATATCTGGTAACTTCGGTAAAGTAGGTAAGGGGAGAAAAGGATGCGATTACCTTCGCCCAAGCCGGTAACTCTCCTACGGGCATAAAAACCCCGCTGACGAAGACCAGAGGGAACTTTATAAGGGAAGAAAGCATCATGATGGGAGCTGGCGAACTGGTGGCAGGAAAAGAAAATATCAGCGCCATTGAGGAGAAACATAAAGCAGCCAGGACGATTCCTGCTGCGAGAATGAACGGGTGATGGATACTTATCCCGGTAATGAGTCCAACCAGAATAGGAACAAAAGAGATTACGATTCCGAAGATAACCGATGCAAGCATATCTCCAAGAAGAATTGTCCATACGGCCACCGGACAGGACGCCAGTCGTTCAAGCGTTCTCGCCTGAGTCTCCCAAGGCGCAATTACTGGCGACACAGCAGTGGCTGTGAAGAATACTGCCATTCCGAGCAGGCCAGGAATCAAAGAATTCACCGGCATCTGTCTACCAATAAAGAATGCCAAAAAAAGGAAGGTAGGCATGAGTATCCCAAACATGACCACTGGCCCCTTGGCGTAATAGACACGAAGGTCTTTTTTGGCAATGACCAGAGAGCGTATGGCCTGATCCAGAACAACAGAACGATCAGTCATGGCCAACCTCCTGTGTAAGTCTCACGAAAGCTTCCTCCAGGGATGGGGTAAGGATATTCAAGGCCACCATAGGTAAGGAATGTGCGCGGCTGAAGTCAACCAGGGAGGCCACAAGACTACAGGGATTTTCCGTGTAAAGTCTGACCTTATTTCCAGTCCCTTCCACTCTGCTCACGTTTGGCAACTGGGATAGGGATTCCGCAGCCACAGGGTTCTCAAATCCAATTTCCACCACGTGGAATGAGCCGACTCCGATTCTGAGTCTTTCTGGTGTGTCAATGGCGGCAAGTTTACCGCGATTGATAATGGCGACGCGATCACACAACTCGCTGGCTTCATCCATATTGTGGGTGGTAAGAAAGATCGTCTTCCCTTCTTTCCTGAGTTTACGTAGGGTTCCCCTGATGAGACGAGTGCTTTGGACATCAAGACCGCTGGTGGGCTCATCGAGAAAAAGAACCTGCGGCCCGCTCACCAAGGCCAGGCATAGGATGAGCCGCTTTCTCATTCCCAATGAAAATGTCTTTACCGGATGATCTTTTTTCTCGTGGAGGCCCACTTCTTGTAGAAGGGCCTCTGCTCGGTGCTTTGCTTCGGATCCACGAACACGGTAAAGCTCGGCCATCAACATTAGGTTGTTCCATGCTGACAGATCATTATAGGCGTTTGCTTGTTCGGGAACAACGCCGGACAATTGTTTTGCCTGCAAACTTCCGGCCGGGTGCCCCATCACTACAGCTCTTCCTTCTTCTGCATTGATGATTCCAGTGAGAATGCGGATGGTGGTCGTCTTTCCTGCTCCGTTCGGTCCTAAAAACCCAAAGAGCTCGCCCCGATTGACATCGAAGCTCACATGATCGACCGCCAAAAATTCTCCATAATATTTCGTCAGACCATCAACGTGGATGGCTGGACCGTCTTTCAATGTTCCCTCCAGGCCGGTTGGAGAAAGGCTTACCCTTTCTCCAACCAAATGAAGCTATTCCTTGATCTTCTTTATTCTTGCATCCACCCGTGAAATTTCATCTTCGAGATCCCTCTTGTATGTCTCCAGCATCTCCTTCTCTTCTTTAGGAGTAGGATGATGGTGCCCATAGGGCACACAGCACCCACCCTGAAAATGATGACCCATGGGCGAATGATGCCCCCATTTAGGTTCGCAACACATTGATATTACCTCCTTTCGGGCTTTTTCCCCGCTTCGTAATGGCCCCGGTAAACTTTTAGAAACTGTTCAAGAGCCTCTTTCCTCTTCTCCAACGTGATAGCCCATCCATGCAAAATTTCTTCACCCTGCGGTGTAATCCGGTAGATCCTCTTTGCAGGACCCACCCCTTTGGTGTACCATTTAGACTTCACCCACCCTTCTTTCTCCATGTTCCGAAGATTCCTGTAAATGGCTCCCACATCTGGAGGATTATTGTGGAAACGGAATTCAGTTATTTTTTCGATCAGGTGATATCCATAGGAATCTTTCCCCTTCAACATCAAAAGAATGAAAGGCTGAAGCAGCCTTGGAACTTTCAGCTCTAAGCAGCCACAGATATTTTGATTTGAATTTAATTTTTGATTACACATGTTTTAGCCTTCTATATGTTTAGAACATATATCTTTATTTTTGTCAAGCCTCAGTGATATATCCTCTATTTATTCTGATCTTGATACATCTCCTCCCTCTATTATGATGGCCTTTAAACGGGCCCGTTCTTTATGGCACGTTCCATCAAATTCTATACCAGACCCAAATATCTTCTCTGTGATGAAGTGAGAATCCTCTTGAACCAATTGCGGAAAGAGTATCCTCTCGACTTTGAAGAAGTGAATATCCTCGAGGGCCCCGATCTATCTGAACGTTCTAAATACGAAATTCCTGTGCTCCCATATTCAGATCAATTTCACTTCCAAGGAGGAATAAATGCGAAAAGATTGAGAGAGAGATTGGATCAAATTTTTGATTCTTCCCCTTCGTTTCACTCAGGGTCAGAATGACAGAAAGCAGGGAGCTAAAGGAGGGGAAGGAGGAATTATTCCTTGATTTGGCCACCCAATTTCTTTTATGATAAAAATAATGAAAGGCTTCTTCAATCAACTGCTTCGAATCAATCTTTCTAATCAAAAGTCCACGGTCGAACCCATTCCTGAACCTATTCTCAGATCCTATCTGGGTGGAAAGGGTTTAGGGTCTTACCTTCTTCTTAAGGAAAATCCACCCCATATTGATCCCTTTTCACCTCAAAATCGCCTCATCATCACATTAGGTCCCTTGGCGGACACCCCTTTTTATGGCTCAAGTCGTTACGCCGTCTTCACCAAATCTCCTCAGACCGGAATCTATTCTGAATCTTATTCCGGAGGAAAGATAACCCTTTCTCTCAGCCGAACTGGTTATGATGCCATCATCATTGAAGGGAAATCGAATCATCCCATCTTTCTCGAAATCAGTGATAAAAAGGTCGTCTTCCATCCCGCCTCAGGCGGGACCTCGGACCTCTGGGGGAAAGAGACTTATGAGGCAGAAGAGGCCATTCTCAAAAAGGTTGGCAAAAATTCTGGTGCCTTAGTGATCGGCCCAGCCGGTGAGAATTTGGTGAAATTTGCAGTGATCGAGAGCGAGCGCTGGCGTTCCCTCGGAAGAGCAGGGATCGGTGCGGTGATGGGATCAAAGAAATTGAAAGGGATTGCTTTCCACGGAAAAAAACGCCGGAAACTTGCTGACCCTGCTTCCCTGAAAAGATTGGCCCTGGAGTTTAAAGATCGAGTCAAAGACAATCAGATCGTTCACATCTATAAAAAATATGGAACCCCCATGCTGGTTTCCATCATGAACACCATTGGTGCCTTTCCTACCCAATATTGGTCCAAAGGGACTGTAGAGGGCTGGGAAGGAATTAGCGCTGAAAGTCTCATCGAACGCTGCAATGTGGTCTCTTCAGCCTGCCCCCATTGCTTTATGGCCTGTGGAAAAATCTCTGAAGTCAAAGAGGGAAGGCATCGAGGCCTTCGTATCATGGGCCCTCAATACGAAACCATTTATGCCTTTGGCGGACTCTGTATGGTGAAATCCATTGAGGAGATCATCTATCTCAACGATCTCTGTGACCGTCTGGGGATGGATACCATTACAGCAGGAAACTTAGCAGCTTTTGCCATCGAAGCCTCAAAAATAAAAAAGATCAAAGACAATCTCCATTATGGAGACGTCGATGGAATTGCTGAGATCTTAACCAAGATTGCATATAGAAAAGGAGTGGGCAAGATTTTATCAGAAGGAGTCCGCCATGCAGCAAAAGTTTGGGAGATGGAGGAGAAGGCAATTCATGTTAAGGGCCTTGAACCTCCAGGCTTCGATCCCAGGGTACTAAAAGGGATGGGGCTTGCCTATGCCACATCGGATCGAGGGGCTTGCCATCTCAGGGCAACCTTTTATAAATCTGAACTCTCTGGTCAGATTGACCCTGACCAGGTGAAGGGGAAGGCTAAGCTTTTTGTGGATTATGAGGACAAGATGACCCTCTTCGATGCCCTGATTCTCTGCAGGTTTTATCGAGATTTAATCGCCTGGAAGGATCTTCAAGAGATTATAAAATCTACTTGTAACCTTTCACTCAAAAAGAAAGAACTAAAAGCTATATCCTCTGGAATTATCAATCTCGCCCGGACATTCAATCAGCAAGAGGGAGTAACCAAAAAAGAGGATAAGCTGCCTCGCCGATTCTTTCGAGAGGTTCTCCAGGGAACGGAAAAAACGATTCAACATGAAGATTTAGAGTTCATGCTGAAAGAATATTACCAATTGAGAGGATGGGATTAACTCTTTACTCGGTTGCCTTCATAGTGGTAAAATTTGGCATCATCTCGGCGTAATTAGGAAAGGATATGCATTTAAGGAGTTTAAAGGCTAAGATTCTTCTCAGTGTCATCATTGTCGTCGTGGTGATTGAAGGGGTCTTTCTTTACCTCAACATTCGTTCTCTCTCCCGGCAGATCCTCGATAAAACTGAAGAGGAAGCCTTCAACCTCAGCGAGACCATCCGTTTGAGCATTCGAAATGCCATGATTAAAGATCGAAGAGACGAATACCAGAGGATCATTGATGACGTCGCCCAGAGAAAGGGGATTGTCGAGGTAAGAATTTTTAATAAACAGGGCGAAATTACTGTTTCTTCCGACAGCACCAAGGTTGGGACAGTCGTGGATAAGAAGGCGGAGGCCTGTTACGGATGTCACCGGGAGGATGAAGCAGATGAAGCAAAGGTCCTGCTTCCTTCGGATAGCAAAACCCGTATCTATCACATAGAAAAGCAGAGCCTCCTGGGTTTGATCAACCCTATTTATAATGAACCCTCTTGCTACCCTTGCCATCCCAAAACCTTGAATGTCCTTGGTGTACTGGACACCACGATTAGTCTCGAAGATTTTGAAAGGGAAAGGGCTCAGATTTACAACCGGATGATAATCTCAGGAATCGTCAGCGTCGTCATCCTCAGCTTTATGTTGAGTTTACTCCTCACCCGCTTTGTGAACCGCCCCATTGATAAACTCTTAGCCGCTGCCAAGACGGCGGCTCATGGAAATTTGGATCAGACCGTTTCCATCCGGTCTCATGATGAACTTGGAGAACTTTCCGAGTCCTTTAACAATATGATTTTGGAACTAAAACGGTCTCGAGATGCTATCGAGGGATGGACTCAAACCCTCGAGCATCGAGTTCAGGAAAGAACTCAAGAACTTCAGAAGGTCCAGGATCAGCTTATTCGGGCAGGTAAAATGGCTGCTCTGGGTGAACTGGCAGCTGGGGTGGCTCATGAGATCAATAATCCCCTTACTGGGGTCCTTACCTTCAGCTCTCTGATGCTTAAAAAGGTAGATGAAAACCATCCCTGGAAAAAAGATTTGGAAAATATTGTCCAACAGACCACTCGATGTCGGAACATTGTAAGGGGTCTTTTGGACTTTGCCAGGCAGAGGAAACCGGATAAGAAAGAGTGGGATGTTCATACTTTAATTGACCAAACGCTCACCCTTATTGAAAAACAAGCTCGTTTCCAGAATATTAAAATTGTTAAACAGTTTAAAGCTGGGATCCCCATGCTCTTTGTGGATGCAGACCAGATCCAGCAAGTCTTCATGAACATCCTGCTCAATGCAGCGGATGCTATGGCAGGAGATGGGGGAACCTTGACCATTAAAACAAATATGAAGGATGGAATTGCTGAGGTCTCCTTCACCGATACAGGATGTGGTATGAAAAACGAACATCTCTCCAAGCTTTTCGCTCCTTTCTTCACGACCAAAGAGACAGGCAAGGGAACAGGGTTGGGATTGGCGATCAGTTATGGAATCATTCAAAGCCATAATGGCGAGATCGAAGTGGAGAGCGAAGTAGGAAAAGGATCCACCTTCCGGATTAAACTTCCGATAGAAAAACAAAATGGGGAGTTGGGGAGATCGGGAGAAGCGGAGAAAGTAAAAGAAGTATAACTCAACACAGGTAGCGTTCCGGTATCACCGGAACGGAATTCGATCCGTTCGCCCCCCTGCCTACCGCAGGCAGGCAATAAATGAGGGCGCTACTATTTTATGTTCTTTATAAATTCAGTCAAAAGATTCTCGGCATTCTCCTCTTTTTCAAAACCCACGACGCCCAGAAGATAAAACCCTTTCTGAAGGACGATGACTTTCCCCTGATAGGGGTCTTCCCCTTTCAAAGCCCTGGTTCCAAATTCAATGATACTTCCTGAAAAGACCTTCCCCTTCTTGAAGAGATCGTCTTTATAAACCTTTAGAGTACTCATCGCTTCCTGAGAATCCTTAAAAATGGCCAAGAAAAGTTTAATTTCTTTATCCTCAGTCCCAACCTTAACCTCAACCTTCTCTACATAAGTCCCTTGAAAACCCCTTTTTAAAAATTGATGTCCTAAAAGGCCTTCGGGAAAGTATTGGATAGAACCTGGTTTGAGTCCATTCTTAGGAAAATAACTAATCTCTTTGGGAGGAGGTGAAGGATCCAACATCTTTAATGAGATGAGTGTAGAAAATTGTCTCAGGATATCAGGATTTGATTCTGTAGCATAGAACATGACAAAATATTTGCCTTTGTAAAAGAAAGAGGAATGATCATCAAGGAAGGAATCCAATCCAAATCCTCCGGGGCGGTCTTCATTTCTGAACCTGGAGAAGATCCCAAAGGCTTGAACCACATTCCCCATATCATAAATATCCACCTCGATCTGATTTTCACGGCTCTTCTTGCTTTGATAAATTGCAAAAACCGACTTTTGAAATCCGTATTTTAAAAAGAGTTCTGCCTGACCGTTGATATGCCCAAAGAGAGTTTTCTTGTTATAGGTTTGAGGGCTTTGGATTAGAGCCCATCCTGCCGGAATGTCTTTCTTGGGAATAAGGGATTCCAAGGGCATTGCTAAAGATACCTTCCAACAGGTAACCATTAAAAAAAACACAAAGATAGTGATCGTCCTTTTATTATTCATAAAGGTTTGTAGGGGCGGCCCTCAGTGGCCGCCCATTGTAGGGATTGTTTATTAATGGAGCCCGCAGAGGGACTCCACTACATCTTAATCCCCTTAATCCCCCTTTAAAAAAGGGGGGATGGGGGGATTTTCATGCCAATATATCTTGAGCCAACCTTACCTGTGCTTTCATGTCAACCCCTCTCCTGCAAACGACGGAGCAGGAGGAACATTCCGTACAAGCTTGAAGGTGGTGTTTTGTAATTCCTCCTAATGATTCTCTCACAAGAGAATCATTCTCATATCCGTCGTGATACATGACGACCCTTAACAGATCACTACGAAACACCCCGTAAGGACATTCTCCAATACAACCCCCGCACATGGTACAAATTCTTCCCTGGAGGAAAGATTGATATTGTTTCAGCTCATTTAAATTCCTTTTCGAAAAGGAAGCTCCCATGACGGCAGCACACTCCTCGATCTGTTCAATCGTCGTCACCCCTGGAACAGCCGCAGAAACATTCTGGTCCATCAATATATATTTGAGGGCAGCCTGGTGGGGGCTGAGGCCTCCCATCTTCTCCTTCTTGTAGCCCCCTGCCTGGGTCTTCATGGCTACAATGCCTATCCCTGATTTGGCTGCCAAGGCCACGGCCTCCTTCAAATCTTTTGAATGAGTGAAATTATAGGAGACTAAAGCGACATCGTGAAAATTTGATTTCGCCGCTTCTCTCAAAAGAGAGGCCATATTGCTGTGGGCCGAAAAACCTGTAAATCGGGCTTTGCCTTCCTTTTTCATCTTTGACATGAATTCGAAGAGGTTAGGATCAGCAACTTCTTCTGGAGAAGAGTGACCATGCCATACCAGGACATCGACATAATCCGTCCGTAATCGTCGAAGACTCCTCTCTACAGAGGCTCGCATCTTCTTCTCATCATGAACATGAACCTTCGTCTGAATAAATACCTTTTGCCGTTTTCCTTCGAAGGCCTTTCCCACCATTTCCTCATTATGACCTCGCATATAGCAGTCTGCTGTATCGTAGAAATTGATTCCGAGATCAAAGGCTCGGAGCACTACGGCTGGATCGCTACAATTCATCACCCCCATACTCACAACTGTTACCTTCAGTCCTGTCTTACCAAGGGTTCGATATTCAAGATTTGGTGTCTTTTCACTCTTCCCTAAAGATGATCTCACTTTCAGAATATTGGGAGCGGCGATTCCTAAAAGGGTTGATGAGATGGTTTTGATAAATTTCCTTCGCCCCATCATTTTTGAAAGCATCTACACCTCCGTGGGAATAAACGTTTTGGAACTAATTATTACTCTAAACAATCCATTTTTCAATGGCAATGAAAGTTGACAAAATGTTTATGGAAGTGCAGATTAAAAAGTGTTATTTTTTAATCCAAACGAGGCACCTATTTTAAGATGATTATCCTTCATGCAACATTTCTCGAAGGCGAGTTTCTTCTCTGGGGAGAAATACCTGGGGAACCTGAAACCTCAGCAGTTAAAAAGCCAAGATGCAAAAACAATTTGCAACCTGGTCCAGCTAACCCTCAACCTCTTCGCTACGATGCTGGTGTTGAGAAATTATCTTCGGTTCTTAAAGAAATAGGCTTCGATTTCAAAGTCATAAAAAAATCTATCCAATCAATGACAGTCTGTCTTCCCACCATGGACGACCAGCCTGTCCCTTCCTCCCCACTGATCGGTGAGTCTCCAGAATCTGTCAGAAAGGCGACTCTGGTTCCTTGGAAAGTTACCGGCCTTCGATTACCTCTGGGAAAGGCAGTAGAATTTTTATGTCGAAGTATCGGTAAGCAAATCCTGGGACCGGGTATGATTGTCGGGAAGGACCTATCCTTTTGGGCAGCAGCTTTGCGATTCGCCGGCGCCCTTGTGACAAAGGGGCAGTTCCTTCCCGATGTGAGCGAAATTCATGGAATCTCCATAGCTCATTGGAGGCCGATCTTCTCGGGGTTAGATAGTGAAAGGCTCTCAAAGCTTGGCAAGTCTATCCCAGCCGTCACACGAGCTTTGAGCCTCAAAGATGCTTCGCCTCCCACTACCTCTCCTATCTCACTTCTCTCCAGTTTTATTAGCATAATGGTAGATCATCTCGTTCGGTTAGCAGGGAGAGAAAATTTCTGGCACGCCCCTGTTACTCAGCGTCGCTACTTGAAGAAGATAGATGACTTTTACAACATCCATGACCAATGGCTTAAAGGATTGTGTTCACACGACGGCGTGATAGAGGGAGATGGAGCGGAGTTGCTTCAACTTACAAACCACTTGAAAGATTGGATACGTCCAATATCGGTCTCTGTTGCTTCACCATTTCGTCTCTGCTTCCGTATTGAGGAACCCCATGATGGGAATGACAAATGGTATGTCCGGTACTTTCTTCAAGCCAATCACGATCCAAGCCTCCTCATCCCAGCGGAAGAGGTATGGAAAGGTAAAGATACCCTGCCGTTCACAGACAGGGATTTCAACTCCCATGAATACCTTCTGCTATCTCTCGGCCAGGCATCAGGAATTTGTCCTCATATCGAGACCAGCCTGAGGACAACAACACCATCAGGTTACAGACTCGACGCCACCGGTGCATACGAATTTCTTACACAAAAGGCATTGATCTTCGAACAGTCTGGCTTTGGTGTCATGTTGCCAGCATGGTGGACGCGCAAGGGGACAAAACTTCGTCTCACAGCCCGGGCCAATGTGAAAACACCCGAGATGCAAAGCACGAGCGGCCTCTCTCTCGACCAGATCGTGCAGTTCAATTGGGAAGTTGCCCTTGGCGGTGAAAAGCTCTCTTTCGAGGAGCTCCAGAGGCTGGCAAAGTTTAAGGCTCCTCTGGTTAAAGTTCGCGGCCAGTGGGTTCTCCTCGATGCAGAGGAGATCCAAGCAGCAATCCAGTTTTGGAAAAGGAAGGCATCAGAACAGACGACTCTGCGGAAAGTTGTCCGAATGGCCCTGGGAGGAGGAAAAGCTCCTGGCAATATTCCGGTTGAAGAGATCTCAGCATCGGGTTGGATCGCTGATCTCCTAAGGGAACTGGATGGAAAGATCCCATTCCAGGAATTATCTCAACCGCAGGCTTTTCACGGAACATTGCGGCCTTATCAGATGCGCGGCTATTCCTGGTTGAGTTTCCTAAGGAAGTGGGGGCTCGGAGCATGTCTGGCTGATGACATGGGATTGGGTAAGACCATCCAGGCCCTGGCTCTTATCCAGAGAGACTGGGAATCAGGAGGGCGACGTCCCGTGCTTCTCATCTGCCCAACATCTGTTGTCAACAACTGGCAAAAAGAGGCTAATCGCTTCACCCCGGAACTTCCTGTCATGGTTCATCACGGAATCGAAAGGATGAGGGGCGAAGCCTTTAAGACAAAGGCCATGGAGCATGCCATCGTCATCTCCAGCTATGCTTTATTGAACCGTGATTTTGAGACCTTTAAGGATCTCAATTGGGTCGGAGTCGTCCTCGACGAAGCCCAAAACATCAAGAATCCGGAGACCAAACAGGCCAAGGCCGCAAGGGCTATTCAGGCCGACTACCGCATCGCCCTCACCGGCACACCTGTTGAGAATAATGTGGGAGATCTCTGGTCTATCATGGAGTTTCTCAATTCTGATTTTCTTGGAACTCAGGGGGAGTTCAAGAATAGGTTCTTTATACCCATCCAGGCGGCCCGGGACCCTGAAGCATCAGAAAGGTTAAAACGTCTCACTGGTCCCTTCATCCTTCGCCGCCTCAAAACCGATAAGACGATCATTACTGATCTTCCCGAAAAGATGGAGATGAAAGTCTTCTGCACATTAACAAAAGAACAGGCCTCGCTCTACGAAGCCGTCGTGAAAGAGACCATGGAAGCGCTGGATGAGACCGAAGGCATACAAAGGAAAGGGGTCGTCTTAGCAACGCTCTTGAAGCTCAAACAGGTCTGTAACCATCCGGCCCACTTTTTAGGTGACAACTCCCCGGTGCCCGGACGATCAGGCAAGCTTACCCGTTTGACCGAGATAGCAGAAGAGATGGTGGAAGTGGGTGATCACGCGCTTATCTTTACCCAGTTTGCAGAAATGGGCGCAATCCTTCAGAGGTATTTACAGGAGACATTCGGACGCGAAGTCCTCTTCCTCTACGGAGGAACTCCGAAGAAACATCGTGACCAGATGGTTGAACGTTTCCAGGCCCGTGATGACGGTCCATTTCTTTTCATCCTCTCTCTCAAAGCAGGCGGCACCGGTTTAAATCTGACACGGGCTAACCACGTCATCCATTTTGACCGCTGGTGGAACCCAGCCGTCGAGAACCAGGCAACAGATCGGGCTTTTCGTATCGGCCAAACGAAGAATGTCCAGGTCCATAAATTCATCTGTGCAGGGACGCTTGAGGAAAAGATCGATGAGATGATCGAGCGGAAGAAAGAGGTCGCTGAAAGAGTGATCAGCACGGGTGAAGCCTGGCTAACCGAGCTTTCCACGGCTGAGCTTAAGAATCTCTTCAGTCTGCGGAAAGAAGCGATAGGAGAATAAGATGCGCTATTGGGACAATGACTTTTACTTTTGGAGGCGCAGAAGGCCTTCTGTACCCCGCAAAGCTAAAGGTGGTATTAAGGCCCAATCCAAGCGTGGTACATTCGGGGAGAGTTGGTGGGCAAGGCGTTGGATCGCTGTACTTGAGAGTTTTAATATTGGAGCGAGATTGGGCAGAGGCCGATCCTATGCAAGAAGCGGTCAGGTCCTTTCGATCAAAATAGATAAAGGAAAAGTCGGTGCAAAGGTTCAGGGATCCCGGCCTAAACCTTACGATGTCAAGCTCCAGATTAAAACACTATCTGCTTCGGACTGGCAGAAACTGGTTAAAGTCTTGTCCCGCCAGGCCATCTTTTCAGCCAAACTCCTGATGGGCGAGATGCCTCTCGATATTGAGAAGGTTTTCAAAGAGGCAGCGTTATCTCTTTTTCCGGATAAGCTGAAGGACCTTAAGACAGATTGCTCCTGTCCAGACTGGTCAAATCCTTGTAAACATATTGCTGCTGTCTACTACCTGTTGGCCGAGGAGTTTGACCGCGACCCATTTCTGATCTTTAAACTTCGTGGAATGAACCGTGAGGAGCTTATAAAAACTCTCGGGAGCACCGACAAAAAAGTTACTTCGAAGAAAACAAAATCTAAACCGATATCCTCTCATGAAGATATGGCGACATTGACCCAAGATATTTCCAAATTCTGGAATGGCGAATCGATCTCCGATGATATCTTTGGAGAGGTTCGCATTCCTACAATATCCGCAGCCCTACCGAAAAGGCTGGGAAGTTTTCCCTTCTGGCGGGGTAATGAGAGATTTCTGGATGTGATGGAGTCCATTTACGCAAAGGCCTCCCCCATTGGATTAAAAGTATTTCTTGGCGAGGGAATAAGCGAAGAAGAAATCTGATATAGCGTCATCCTTTACACATTTCCTATCACAAAATCTACCACTAATCCGTTAAAGGAAATATTGGGAGGTGTGCCTAATTTTACTCTGATTTTACTGCCCTCAAACTTTTTTCCAGTTACCCTTCATTTACCCTGTCGAGGACTACCATCCAATGACCAATAATCTGTATTCTCCAAATCTGCCAACGTCAAGAATCTAATTTGAGATTTCTGAAAAAGTTAAGAAATCTCTGATTACACCGATTTGGGACCGATTACACAGATACAAAATGCATCGAAAAATCAGGAAAATCTCTGTAATCCTCTTTTTAAATCTGTGTAATCAGAGAGCTCTGCTGATTTTTTCAGAGCTCTCAATTTATCCTTCATCTTACTCTACAGGGTAAACCGTAGGTTCCTTTTTTTCTCGCCAAGGCAGGACTTTCCGATCATCTTCAAATACCTTATTACTGATGCCCAGGTTTTTTGTCTTCATAGCCATTCTACACCCGGCTTTCAATCCCGAAGCCTTCATATTTCAATGAGTTATCAAAGAGCAAGCGGCTGCCGGTGACCGGAAGCGACATCAAGGCCGATTTCCTCATGCCGCCTTGAGATCGGGACGACGTCGTGAACCCTGTCGTGAACATGTCGCAAAGATTGTCGCAAACCTGTCGCAAAAATCACTGCGGCTCTTCCCCCAAGCGGTACATTAAGTTGTGCGTCTCTCCTTCGGTCAAAAGAAGGCCACTGTCCACCATCTTTTTAAGATCCCGTTGGAGCGTCCGGCGGTTGACTTCCGGACAGAGCTGTTCGAAATCCTGAATGGTTAGTCCGCCGTGCTTCAGTATGTACTCAAGCGCCTTTGCCTGACGTTCAGATAAACTGTGCTGTTTGACCAGCACATCCCGCCGAATCGCCAGTTCCCCCCGCTGTTTGACCTCGGTAAGCTGAGTGGTTAGACCCTCGACAAAATACTCGAGCCACCCCGTCATATCCATGCTACTTTCCCGGACGCTTTGAATCGCGCGATAGAATGAAGTCCGGTCCCGGTCGTAATACTCGCTGATTGTGAACAGCCGCTTGAAATCGTATCCCGCCCGGTATAGACAACGCGTTGAAAGCAGCCGGGAAGTGCGGCCATTGCCGTCCAGGAAGGGATGGATATGAACAAACTGGAACTGGGCAATACCACTTACAAGTACGGGATGGGTTTCTCGTTCCCGGTCGAGCCAATCCACCAATTCCGCCACCATGATCGGGACATCATGCGCGGGGGGTGGTGTGTAAACCGTCTCGCCGGTAGCGGAGTTGACCACATAGTTCTGAACCTTTCGGTACTCTCCCGGAGCCGCAACGCCCCCACGGACGCCTTCGACAAGCCGCTTGTGAATTTCCCGGATGAGTCCCTCCGTAATCGGTGCTTCCCTGTCAAGGTATTCAGAGACAAAATCGAAGGCTCGCCGGTAATTCAGAAGTTCAAGCGCATCGTCGGGGTCGGCCTCTGGAACCGGCTTGCCCGCCAGGAGACGTTCAGCCTGCTCCAGGGTCAGGCGCGTTCCCTCGATATGCGTGGTGTGATGGGCTTCCAGGACAAATGCACGGTGCCCCATCTCCCGAACCCAGACTTCCGACAGGGTAGCGGCCTCCAGAAAGCCCCGGACTCGCTCAATTAGCGTGAGACCGGCGGTTATCCGGTTGGTTATCGTGAATTTAGGTTGAAAGCTTGGTGTCATGTTTCTCTCTCCTATGCACAGGCATGTTTCTGCTTCCTTAGCATCATTAAGTTGTCGTCCAGGCTGTGTCGAACTCTTCTGTGAGTCCCCCCGCAGGCCTTGGAATATCGGGCATCACAGATTTCATTCTGGTAGGTGATCACCATCCCGCAGGTTTCCCGGATAGATTCTTCGGCCTGTTCGGAACCAATCTTCATGATGCCCACGGTGATCTTCGGCTGATTTTTCACAGACCACATTATCCTGGTTCTCAGACCTTTTTTCAAGACCTTCTTTCAAGCTTCGGAAGCAGAGAGTGATGGATAGGCAAAGATAATTCACTTCCCGTTAATAGGCGATAAACGCGTTGATCAATAATTTGGAAAAGTCTCGGATTACGAAATCTTAGGAATGTTGACGCCATTGGGAGCTGAAGGCCCTTGCAGGCGAGGAGCCGCAACAATAACGTTTTATGTTCTTCTTTGTATTCAGTGTCATTTCTAATTTTGTTCAATTCCGTGATTATGTCTTCTGAAACATATGGATACCGATTTACTTTCCATAGAGTGATTATGTTTATTGTTAGAGCAATTACTCATCATGCTTGGCCAATCCGTACGTCGAGGGAAAGCGTTTCTTGAAATCTTCAACATACGCGTAATCCAAATCCCAAATGACTTTCTGCCTTGCCTCGGCGCTCTGCACTCTTAGGACTTTCGCAAATGCTTCATCACCCCAATGTTGCAACAGCAGCTTTAGAATGTAAGCATGCTCCTCCGCGCCCGCCCCAATGAGGGTTGTACGCTCACAGTAACGGAATAGCTCGGCCAAGGCAGACTCTTTCTCTTCGATTGCGCCCTTTAACACGGGCTTGTAAAAAAAATTATCAAACTGCACCGCCTGTCCAAATAGCTTCTGCTGCGTAAAGTCACTGGCAAGCTGCTTCTCGAGCGCCGTCCGCACGTCAGTCGTCTCTGCGGCTAATAGGGGTGCTGTACAGGTGAAAATCAAGCCTATTAATAATCTTTTCCAATTCATAGCTCTAACGCTGGGCGTCAGCTGCTGCCGAAAGCCGGAGCGACGCAGGAGCATAGGCTGTAGGCAGTCAGCTGCGCGCCTTGGTTAGCTGGCCTGGCATCCTTCAAGCTCAACGACGCCGTAGCACACCTTGTCCCAAAGCTTGTTGTCGCACCAGGCATGACCGCCATCAGTCGCGCGCAGAGGAAGAAGCCAGCCTTGGTGCGCCATGGTGAACTCGCGGAATCGATTCGAGAGGAAGACGTACTTCTCCGGGGAGTGCGCGAGACCAGACAAACGAAAGAAGTTGTCGACCATGCTGTCCTCGATGGGGAATGCCTCTGGGTTTAGGAAGTGCCAGAACTTGGCAGCCCACACCTGCCAGTTGCGCTTGCCATGAAGCGGCTTGATGAAGGGCGCATAGAGCTCCGAGATCACCTCGACCGGACTGGGCGCGTGCAAGAGTGACGGGGCTGACTTGGCGAGACCAGCATAGCGGTCGCGAACGGCATGGATGTCATGAGCGATGGCTGGTGCCAAGGAGTACGCAGCCTTGAACCCTGCGACACCACCGTAATCGACGCCGATGAAGCACACCTGCTCTTGAACACCCTCGAGTGAGAGCGCGAGGCCGTTGGCGAACAACTGGAGAGCCCGACGATCAAGGTCGGGATTCTTGATGCCGCCTGCGTAACAGCCCGAGTTGTAGGCCTGCACAGCCTGCCGTGCGATGTCGAGGGTGATGGTCCTGTAGTCGATGGTCATGACGGCACACACTCCTTGGCCAGCTAACGAGGCAAATCAGCGGCGCGGGGAAGGGCCAAGCCCCAAAACCAAAAACCGTTTATCCCGCGTCCGCTGGATTTTTTTGTTGTGCGCATTTTACTGTAATGCCACCGATACCGACTGAATCCATAAAGGGATACTTGCCTAAGCCAGCGCACTCATGCAGTTCTTCGACAATTGACTCGATATCCTCCTTAGCCCTTTGTGCATTTTTTAAGTCACAGTATTCCTGCCACTCAGCCTTCGGTATGTGATCAATCGGGTCTTCTGATGAGTGCACTTCCTTTGTTTCGTTAAGTAAGACAGACCTTCCATGTGCTATTGCATTTCTGAATTTAAAGAGCTGCCTTAATGTTTGATATGGCCGCTTTGAATAATCTGGAGAGACCTTTAGGTGTTTACAGAGCAAAACGTATTTGTCCATTACTCTTATGGAATCTACTTCCTCCCAGAACTCAAATGTCTTTGTTCCTAGATGATTTAAATAGGCCTCAAACGTAAAGGCACGAAGCAGAATACTACTCATTATTGTGTAGTAACTACCTTTCGGAAACTCTTCGGCAATTCGAATCAAGGCGTTTGCGCCATGATTCAAATCGTAGTACGTACGAATCTCCTTTGATCCCTCAAATATTGCGTCTTTCATTAATTCTCTCCGCACAACGATAGAGATAACCCGCCGGGGCAACCACGCCGGAGTAAAATCAAACAGAGCTTATTCCCGGTCGGGTTGATTGTTTTGTTGTGTGTCCTTCATCTACTTAATACTTTCTGGAATAAATGATTCTATACGAAGCCCCGTGTAGTAGCGAAAATCTAAGGAAGAAATGATATCGCGCGGCCGTAAGTATTTCTGCACGCTCACTCCGGCGGGCCATGGAAATTTAAATTCGGCTATGAACTGCTCATCCAAGAAACAAATGACGAGAAGCATAATCTCAAAACAACGCTTTGCATCTTCGTAGTTGATTCTCCCAATTTCGTTGGATAATTCTGAAATGGAAAAAGGTTTGCGTTCTTGAACTGGTTCGACATCGTGAACAAGAGATACATTCTCAGTACCGCTTGGCTCAACAAGGGCGTGATATTGTTCTGGCGTTGCGTGAACGATGCGATTGCGGAATGTGATAAACTCTGTAAAAAGCGATGTAAGATACTGGAAACTGTCCAAGTTTGCCATCGAAAACTGGTTTACGAGAATAAAAAAGCGATCGTATATGGAAAGATTCCATTTCCATCTCTGTCTCAACCACTTCTCTATGCCCTTCAACAGGCGTTCACGCAATTCGTTGAAGAATAAATAATTAATAGTGCCTTCGATAGTAAGAAACGAGAAGACAATGCTTTCAATTGATGCTTGGGGTTCAGCCTCGTAAGGGAAAAGATTGAGACCTGTCGGCTCCTGAGGGTTCTTATCAAGCTGAGCCTGTCGTGCGCGCTCAAGGGCGTCTCGTGAAGATTTGAAGAAACTTCCGGACAGATCGATAATGAGTGGCAGAATCTCGACATTATTCATGATCTACTTACGCACAACACGAAGGTCAGCCGGAGCCGGATTTATCGGCGATTGGCTGCACCGCCTCGTTGGGCAGTGAAGCGTCTATCTGCCGAACACGAACACGTCTGACCGTGGCCTCCTCACCTGGGTAGCATCTGAAACCAATCTGACCTCCTTTATGGGCAACACTGCTAAAGACATCGTCGTAGGGAGGCTGGGAGAAGTCTGCCGTGAATATAGGCTGGTTTCCGTTCTCGACTACAATATATGATCCTCTGACGCGGGTTAGGATTCTCATCCAGCCATCTTTGCTTCGGGTGATTGTAGCGTGGATTGCTTGGTCTCTGTATACGTGGTAGTGGGTTCCGCGGGCTACGTTACTTGCCGACCATATATGCGGCGTGAGCCTATCGTCTGAAGCAAGTGTGAACATGATGCAGAAGGTGGGAAGAATGTCCGAGTAGTCTTTCGTTCCAAGAACAGCCCATCCGACTTGGGATTGCTCGATGCGCGCATCAAATTCGAACTCGCAGTCGTGAAGGATACCCAATGGGCTGGTGAGTATGGGGAAATGCGCATTGCTGAAACGTAGGCCTTCCGCGGTAAAAAGGTAGCTGCAGCCCGGTGGAGTAGACCACCGGCGGTGAAACAGGTCTTTGTTGAGAAAGTCTTCTTCAAATATTGCCTCCTCAGCCTCAAGAGGCATTGACAGCGCGGGGGCATGAGTAGGGATTGCCTCGCGAAGCCAAGCCATCAGTTTCTCTCGAAAGGACGGTAGGCTTGAATAAACTTGCACGACTAGCCAGCGTAAGTCTGACGGTATTTCAATACTCTCGGCGATAAAAACCCCGATTCTGGCCTTTGGCTTTCGAGACATGGCATACCCGACTTCAAGTAAGATGTTTGGAGAACGAGACGAAATGTCGGCTAAGAACAAATCTGAGTCATCGATTTCGTGTTGGATGCTTTCCCAAAGCCCCTTTGTGGAGGCATCATCCTCAGCGATGTAAGGTCGAACGCCGGCTTCTCCTATGATGCTGCGTATAGACTCGGCTTGCACAGAATAAAAGTCTCCACAAGGTATAGCCACAAATGCCTTTGGTAGGCGTGAAATACTCTTTTTGCTTTCATTAACATCTGGCATCGAAGTTGTCGCCTCCTTCTATCTATGCCCAACATTAGACAGAAATATTATATTATGATATGATAATTCCGCCTATTATACAATGCTTTATTTTGGACTAACTTGTTAACATTTAAAGGGTTTCTATGGTGGAAATGATGGATATCCTCGATCCCAGAGGGCGCGACTCTTTTTGGGAAGCCTACCGGGCGTGCGTGGAGGAAAACAGGGTTCGACCCGATCGTTCCCAATTCTACGTGAATTGGGCAAAAGATTTTGCCAATTTCCTGCCTGAAAAACCTTTGAAAGACAGATCCAGAAAGGATGTTGAAGCCTTCCAGGCTGACCTGGGGAAACGCCGGGGCATCCAGCCTCGGTCGCCTTGGCATATGGTCCCATCCTATCTATTTCCTCACTCCACGTCAAGTTGCTTTTCCACTCCGTCTCCGCTTCCGTTGTCCCAAATTATGACGTAATTCCCAAACAGATATTCTGGCTGTTTATTTTTCATAAACTGTTAAGAATTTTGGTCCGTTGAAGTGGATCATATGGGCGGGGTTCGCTTCTACCCAGACTTCGGTTTCCCATGCGATGTTTTCGATATGTCTTTTGAATTCGCGAAAATCAGGAAAAGCACTGATGTAAACTTTCTTTGCCTTGCACCCTGTAAGCACCTTCTCCAGTTCAATCTGCTTCTTGGGAGAAAGCGGGCCGTGTGATGTAACCGCCTCTATCAGGAAAAGGAGGTTCTTTGATCCATCGTAAAGCACAACGTCCGGTAATTTGCCATGCTCAGTAATTGGAATGTTAAGCTTTTTGAGGACTGCTTCATCCTTGTGGAGCAACTTCCTTGCTGCATCTCCAACGTAAACAATTTTGGAATTGGGACAGAATTGAGCCCTGAAAAGCTCTAAAATCTTGATTTGAAGTTTGTTATGCTTCCCTGGTGTGAAATCAATTGAGGTGCCGTTAGGCAATTTTACTGATGAATACAGCGCTTTTTTTCGCTTGTCGTATAAGTCGATGAGTCTCCCCTTCAATTTCAGGAATTCTTCTAATCTCCTTTTCCATTCTCTGGTTCTATATTTTCTTATCACTTCCAAGGCTTCATCGGCCACCATGTAAACATTGTTGGGGCTGTTGGTCGGCCTTGAGGGATCATCAGGATTCCTTACCGCTAGGGCAGCCTGCTCAAATTGGTGCAAAGTCTGCCTTCTAATAGTCTCTCTCGTATTTTCGGCGTATCGTTTTCCATAATTCTCTTGGATGAATTTTAATATATCATGAATTCGAATTAGTCTTGACCTTGCTTTAGACCAGGGTGTCTTTTTCTTCAGATCAGCAAGGGCAAGAAGGGTTAATGCGGACCGCTCATTCTGTTGTGCTTTAGGAAGTCCGAGTGCTTTCAGAATAGATAAACCTTCATCGATTTTTCCCATTATACCTCTCCTCAAGATACTTCATAATTTCAGCATCAATTCCGAGTTCGGAACCAATGATTTCATCCAGGTCAGCTGGCAGCTCTTTTGCCTTGGACACAACTTCACCAATCTTCTTAATGACAGAGAGGTCGGGCAAGGGAACGTTTCTAATCTCTGTCGCGTTTACTTGTGTATGGCCGTTGAGTGACCTGAAATAATTATCAATTAAACCGGTATTCAAAAGGGCAGCTATACCAAAAGCCTCGCCGACGGACAAGCTCCCCTTTGGCTTATGAATATAATTCACATGGTTTTCTATTCCCACGGATTCGTGGGGGAACTCGGATTGTTTTAGTACTGCTGCGTCAAGACGTCGTCTTTGCTCCTTCGATGTGAATCTTTTTAAAAGCACATAATTCTTTACCGGGAGCAGCAGCGGAGAAGTTTTTTCCGTGGAAGCTATCGCTGCGGGCTTCTTGTTTTTCTTGGATGGCCATTCCACCCTCATGTTTTGCATGTTATGCATCCATAGAAGGGGCACAGATCCCTTCGTGAGGTCCTGGCGCAAATGTTCCTTTACTCTGAAATCAACCACCGGTCCGGTCGAAATCTCCATGCCCAGCTTTCCCAAGGTGGACGGCCAATTGTCAATAATGTGGAGTATTTTAACGTCAAGCTCGCTGGTAGGTATCCTGATAAAGCTCTCGCTATTCTTAGAGGAAATGATATCTGAATAATCAACCTCAATTCTCCCTAACACATTTAACTCTTTATCTCTGCTTGTCGTTATCGTTACTGCCCCTTCTTTGCCGTTCTTCCTTGCCTTGATTATTACGTTTTCTTGCAAAATTCCGTCCTTGTCGAAAATGTCCTTCCTAGACTCAAAAATGTGAATCCGTGTGATTCTTACCTTCCGCAGAAACCATTTCCTGAAATTCTTATAGTAAAGGCCCGAACAAAAGCTCCGTGGCGTAATAAAAACCATTTCGCCCTTATCGGCAAGCATGCTTGCAGCCATAGTCATAAAAAAAGCGTAAATATTGGGTTGCCCGCATATGAACTCTGCCATCATTTTTGAATAGGAAGATTCTGTGCCTACCTTGTAATAAGGAGGGTTTGAAATTACGAAATCGTAGAACTTTTCGCCCCTTTCAAATAGCCCGGGACCGCTAAGATATGGCTCATTTGTGAGGATAAAATCTTTGGTTAATACGTTAAACTCGACCTTCGAGCCCTTTTCTTCCAAGTCCTTCTTGCACTCCTGCAAGACCCTTTTCAGGAATGGAATTATTTCAGGGTCGTTCTCGAAGGCGTCTATTGCCAGGGAAACTGGCTTTTTCCCGCTCAGTAACTTTTCACAAAAGGCAGCCATTAGGACGCCTGTTCCAGCCCCCGGGTCTAGCAGGGTTATCTTATCTCGGTTAATATCGAACAGTTCTGCCATAAAAATACTTACTTTCTTTGGGGTGAAAAATTGTCCCTTGGGTTTTATATCTTTTGGCCTTAAACCATCAGAGTACAAGGCGGAAAGTCTCTCCGCATACTCTACCAGCCCTTCATTCGTTTTTCTCTCAAAAACCTTCATGGTTTTCTTTAGTTAGCTATTTGCTATTCAAAAAACCTTTTATTCCAATTGGATTTTGGAATGAAATGACCTACCTTGTCAACAAAATTCTGCCAAATATCCTTAGCCGCTTTATCACGGGTTTCCGAGCCCAGAATCACAAGGGTGGGTCTTTTCAAAAAGGGGGTTGATTCAAATGCAACCTAAGAGCACCTCAGAGTATCTCCCCATTTCAAACTCGCCGGGGCAGCATACCTTCACCAAGGAGTGCGTAGAATCGCATTCAAGGGGATGATGATGAAAATATTCACTTTTCCAATTTCGATTCAAGGTTATGAATGGCTTTGCTGATCGCTGAGGTACAAACCCCGAGATACCTCGCCACCTCTCATGTCAAAGCTTTGGCAAGTTCTTTGTCACCTTTAATAATTTCATTCACTACCGATGTCAGGTCCGCTTTCTTCCTCTTCGCAATTTTCTCGACAAACTCAAGACTCTCTTCGTCAAGATAAATTGGAAGATGAATGTGAACATTTTGTCGGTAAAACTTCCCTCTTTCACCTTTTGAAAAATCATATTCTTTTTTCATATGACTTATCCCTTATATTGTTTTATTTCTTTCCTCGTCGCTTTTCTTGCTGAAAAAATCCGAATCCTGCAACTATCCTTGGTTTCGTCCTCGTAGGCGCAGACCAGCATTGCTTTTCCTGCTTTTAATTTTTGATACACTTCTTCCGGAGTGATGCGTTCAGGCGCTGCCATAATAGTCCCCCTTTTATTAAATCACATTCTCTCCATTATTGATATCCTCAATCAGATTAAATGATCAATGTTTTTGGGGGGAGGCCCCAATTAGCTTAAATTGATTTTGTAGCTATCCTCCTTATCGTAAACCTGCGGACTGTATTCGATCACCACCGTATCTTCCAACCCGTAAAAGAGATGGCCGCAGCGTGGTTTAACCCTAATCTTATCTCCTTTTTCAAGAATCCTTTCTTGCTTTTGAAGAGTATCCATATCGATAAACGTGGCTTTTATTCTTCCTTGAAAGACATAAAAAATTTCTTCCTTCTTTTCATGGTAGTGGTCCCCCCTTGAGGACCTTTTTCTGATCTCAAAAGCAGCCAAATGGCGTATCGGCTCCTCATAGGCAACCTGAACGAACTCCCCTCTTTCCTCCTCCCATCTTTTTGCTCCCCGGATTTCTTTTGTACTGGGCAGTTTCTCAATTGTCACTTTATTCATAGCATCCTCATCTCCAGTATATTACAATGACCTGATTTCCGATTAAATTTAACCGTTGGATATAATTTTTTCAAATAGAACCCTTGCTCCATGAAAGATAGTTTTTAAGAGAAAGCATTTCCTGTTGATTCTTCATATATTTTAAATTATGATGCCTATAAAAGAGGAGGCCTATGAAAGTTTATACAGATAAACATGCCCGCTCAGGAATTGACACCCCTCTTCCAAAAATCGAGTGTTTCAAAAATCAGTTTAAGAACTATGAGATCACCATCTCCATCCCGGAATATACTTCTGTCTGTCCTCGGACAGGATTCCCTGATTTCGGAACGATTACGATCCGCTACATTCCTGATAAATGGTGCGTGGAATTAAAATCTCTAAAGATGTACATTCTCGCCTACCGGAACTTAGGAATTTTCTACGAAAATGCCGTGAATCGAATCCTTAGCGATTTCGTCAAGGCCTCCAAACCTATACAGGCGTTTGTCACGGGTGAATTTAATATCCGGGGAGGGATGAAAAGTGTTATTGAAGCCTCTTACCCCCCAAAGAGCCGATCGATGAAAAGGTAAGTGATGACAGAGGTTAAAAGGGTCCTTTTCCTCTGCACTGGAAATTCTGCTCGCAGCCAGATGGCCGAGGGTCTCCTGAATCATATGAGTCATGGAGAATGGAAGGTCCAAAGTGCAGGGATCTTCCCATCCTATGTCCATCCCTTAGCCATCCGGGCCATGGAGGACATCGGAATCGACATCTCTCAACAAACCTCTAAATCCATGGATCAATTCATCAATGAAAAATTTGCTTATGCCATCACCCTTTGTGATGATGCGGCTAAATTCTGCCCTACTTTCCTAGGCGGAGGCAAACGTCTCCATTGGCCTTTTGAAGATCCCGCTGCTGCTATTGGAACCCTTGAAGAAAGATTAGCGGTATTTCGAAGGGTAAGAGATGAGATCAAAACCAAAATGGAAGAGTTTATAAAATCTGAATCCTCTGAGATTCCTGATCCGATTGCTTCATTTAAATTTTAGTCCCCTGCCTTTTTCATTAGCCTCTCCCAAGCTCTCCCTACGTTTTCTTGAATCACCTCAATTTCAGAATCGGTCAAGTGGCTGAAACGGCCCTGGAGTTTCAGGTATTCCTGGACAGGACGGGGTTCCTGCTTAAGATTGATCGTATATTTTTCTCCGTTTTCAATTTCATAGAGAGGAAAGATTCGTGTGAGGGCAGCGAGTCGAGCGGCCTTGATGGATAGTTGGGACGGAAGTCTCCAACCGGTAGGGCAGGAAGCGAGAATGTGGATGAATTTGAGCCCTCTTATTTCTTTGGCTTTTTTCATCTTCTGGAAGAAATCTTCTGGATAGGCCACCGAGGCTGTTGCGGCATATGGAATTCGGTGAGCAGCCATGATCTCCATGATGTTCTTCTTAGCCTCTCCCTTGGCCTGACGAACTGGAGTGGTGGTAGTCCATGTTAGAAATGGCGTCGCTGAACTCCTCTGATTACCTGTATTCATATACGCTTCATTATCGTAGCAGATATAGATGAAGTCGTCGTTTCGCTCGGCAGCGCCGGATAAAGCCTGAAGGCCGATATCAAAGGTCCCTCCATCTCCTGCCCAAGCCAATACCGTGGTGGTCGAATTCCCTTTCATCTCAAGGCCCGCCTTCACTCCGGTGGCTGTGGAGGCTGCCGTTTCAAAGGCTGCATGGTAAAGAGAGACTTTTAAGGCGGTGTGCGGAAAGGCTCCTGGAATGATCGTCCAGCAACATGCGGGGATGACGACGATGACATCCTCTCCTAAAGCCTTGAGGGCGTATCTCATTGCAATGGTAGCCCCACAACCTGCGCATGCCAAATGACCAGACATTAAATATTCTTCTTCAGGAATTCCCCTCTTCATTTTCATCTCTTGAGAACCCATATGAATACTCTCCAAATTTCCTAATCCCCCCTTTCCCCCCTTAACAAGGGGGGGGAAGGGGGGGGATTTTAATTATCTTCTTAGATCTGGCCAGAAAATCTCCTCTTCGGGCCGATCCTGTTCTAAGGTGTATTCGATAACATCGGAGATCGTCTCTTGGGTGATGTCCCTCCCACCCAATCCAGCGATGTAACTAAAGACCTTGGGACGAACTTCCTCGTTGCAGAAAACGGACCTCAGTTCTTCTGCAAAAATTCCTCCCATGCCGTAAGAGATATTTCGGTCGATCACCGCCACTTTCGGAATCCCTTTCAGGACCCTTCTGATCTCCTCCGAAGGAAATGGTCGAAAGGTCCTTATCTTAAGCATACCAATTGCTTTCCCCTCATCTCGATATCGGTCGATCACTTCACGAGAAGTACTCGAGGCAGTTCCAGAGGTGATGAGAACCAATTCTGCATCTTCGCAGCGATAAGCTTCGACCAGACCATAACGCCTTCCAAAAACCTTTAGGTATTCGTCGTCCACCTGGAGGATCACGGATTTGACCTCTTCCATGGCTTGCTGCATCTGATATTTTATCTCAGTAAAGAGATCAGGGGGGGTGAGGCTGCCAATCGATTTTGGATCTTTCGGGTCAAGCTTATACTTGGGCTCATAGGGAGGGAGAAAACGATCGACCCTCTCCCGGTCGGGGATATCAACAGGTTCAAAAGTATGGGAGAGGTAGAAAGCATCCAAGACCACCATCGAAGGAAGGGACACCCTTTCAGAGATTTTGTATGCCTGGATCACCGTGTCAATCGCTTCTTGACTCGATTCACAATAGAATTGGAGCCATCCTGTATCCCGCTGGCTCAGGCTATCGGTTTGATCGCACCAGATGTTCCAAGGCGGGGCTAAGGTTCGATTGACGTTGGCCATTACAATGGGGAGTCTGGCTCCAGAGGCCCAATGTAGGAGTTCATGCATGAGTGCGAGGCCCTGAGAAGACGTAGCCGTGAATGCCCTTGCACCCACGGCTGAGGCTCCGATACAACTGGCCATGGCGGAATGTTCCGATTCGACCATCAGGAACTTGGCTTTCAGTTCTCCAGTAGCACAGAGCTCGGAGAGTTTCTCCACGATATGGGTTTGAGGCGTAATGGGATAGGCAGAGATCACCTCCGCCCTCGAGAGCATCACCCCATAGGAGACTGCATGACTTCCTTCAATAACCGTCTTCATCTCCCCTCTCCTTCCAGGAGGATGGCACTTCTTGGGCATTCCTCAAAGCAGATGCCACATCCCTTGCAATAGTCATAATCTATCTCGTAATGATCCTTTTCCCTTTTTATGGCCATATCCGGACAATAGACAAAACAGTTATCGCAACCATTACAGATGCCGCAGTTGAAGCAACGGCTGGTCTCTTCTTGAGCCATCTTCCTGTCCAAACCCGCGTAGACCTCTTTAAATGTTCCTCTCCTTTCTTCGATCGAAAGACTGGGGTTCGAAATCCGAGGTAGGTGTTCGAAGTAATCTGTATTGATTTCTTTAAAAGGAATGACCGGTGGATTGACCTCTCCTTCTGGCGGATGAAAATATTTTCTTAACGAAATGGTCCCCTTCTCTCCAACTCGAATCATTGGAAATTTTTCCTTTAACCATCTCCCTCTGAGATATTCATGAATCGCCAGGGCTGCCCTTTTTCCAGCACCGATTGCTTCTACCACCGTATGAGAGGGATTTGACACATCGCCTCCCGCGAAAATTCCCTTGGCATGGACCAAACCTGTTTCATCGGTCTGAACCAATCCATCCTGGACACGAACCTCTTGAGGGAGGAAGGAGGGATCAGGGATTTCTCCGATAGCTAATATGATGGTTTCCCCATAAACTTGGAAGTTCGATCCCTCTACGGGAAAGGGTCTTCTCCTTCCTGATTCATCAGGCTCACCCAAGGTCATCTTCACACATTCGATGCCAATCGCTTTCTCTCCCTCTTTAATCACCTTGATGGGAGAGGTAAGGAAATGGATCTTCACCCCCTCAAGAAGGGCTTCCTCCACTTCTCCAGGGATCGCTGGCATCTCCTCTCTGGATCTCCGATAATAGACCTCGACCGTGTGAACGCCCAAACGAAGGGCTGAACGAGCTACATCAATGGCCACATTCCCGCCACCAATCACAATCATCTTCTCTCCAAGGGAGGGCCTTTCTCCCATCCTGATTTGCTTTAAGAGATCAAGCCCTGAGAGGATACCTCCCGCCTCCTCATGGGCGATATCCAAATTCCTGCTGTGATGGGCACCGGTGGCGATGAAGATGGCTTGAAAGGTCTTGAGATCTCGAAAGGGAATATCCCTCCCGATGGAGGTATTCGTTCTGATCTCAACGCCCCACGACTCAATGTCGGATATTTCATGGTCAAGGATTGATCTGGGAAGACGGTATTCAGGAATTCCTGTTCTTAAAATTCCTCCAGGAGAAGAATGGGCTTCAAAAACCGTTGTGCCATAACCCATTCTCGCCAGGTGATAGGCGCAGGTGAGTCCTGCGGGACCAGAACCGATGATGGCCACCTTTTCTTTATGTTTAACTTTAGGAGTAGGTTTTTCTATTCTTTTCTCCAGTTGGGAGTCGGCTAAGAATCGTTCAATAGCATGAATGGAGAGAGCTTCATCATATTCTCTTCGATTACAGGAGGACTCACAGGGGTGGAAACAGAGGCGACCACAAATTCCCGGAAAAGGATTTTCCTCTTTGATCAGTTCCCAGGCTTCTCGGAATTTCCCCTCTCTCACCAAAACCATGAAGCCTTCAATATCATTTCCCGCTGGACAGGCTTCGTTGCAGGGAGGGGTTTTCGTGACATATCTCGGTTTGAGATACCTCCACGTGCCGGTCTTATTCCAAAGCATCGTCCCCATGGAGATGGAGATCGGAGGAATATCTTGAAGGCGCTTAAATATAACTTTCTGTTTCATGAATGATTTAGACCCTGGCTCTGATTCCAAATTATAAATCCCAAACAAATCTCAAATCCCAATTCCAAAATGACCGAAATGAATCTTATTTCAGGCTTTTCAATTCGCCATCAGCCATCTGCTATCTGCAATCTTACATGATACGATGCACCTTCGAGTAGGCTTCCCTTGAGGCCGCTACATTCTCTTCTTTTTTATCCGGAGCAAATTCCCGAATCGCTCGGATGACAGAACCGATGGTGACCATTCCTGTTATTTTTGAGAAGGCTCCGAGTATGGCTGTATTGACCACTGGGGCTGTGGGGGTTCCCAATTTGTGGCGGATTGCAATGGAACCGGCATCGACAATGGCAACTTTGTATTTAGAAAACTCACTGATATCGAGTTCTTTTGAACTATTTATCAGAATCCAACCGTTCTCCTTTAAACCACTCACTACATCCACCCCTTCGTGAATAAGCGTCCAATCGATGACGATCACATGATCAGGTTGGTAAACATTGGTTCGTATCCGGATGGGTTTGAAGTCCCATCGAGTAAAAGCCATCACCGGTGCACCACGCCTTTCCACGCCGAAGGCTGGAAAAGCCTGGACATATCTTCCATCATAAAAAAGGGCTGTCGCCAAAACGGCTGAGGCCACTACCGCACCCTGCCCACCCCTTCCGTGAATTCGAATCTCAATCATCCTTTACCTCAATCTTTTAGATTCTCGCAAAGAAGAATCTGTGCAATCTTAAGTAATCTGTGTAATCAGAGGCCTCTGATATAATTTTAATAACTTTTTCAGAGACCTCATCGTGTAGGATAGACAACTGTTAAAGCCCTTGCGTTTCTTCTCTCCAATGCCCTATAAGCGTGTGGGATCGAGGACTCAAAATAGAGGGAGTCTCCTGGATAAAGGACGTATTGCTGGCTTTCTGTCCTAAATTCCAAAGTCCCTTCTAAAAGATAGATGAATTCTTCTCCTTCATGGCTGAAATAGGATAATTTATCAGCCTTCTTCCTTTTAAACTCCACCAAGAAAGGTTCCATATACTTTTTGGACTTCTTATAAGCAAGGGCCTCATAATAATAACCACTCTCCTCCCTGCCAAAATATCGGGAGTCGATCACTTTGCTTTCGTCTCTTCTCACGAGGACCACTTTTTCTTCTGGATCACCATCTTGAAAGAAAAAACCGATATTGACATTTAAGGCCTTTGAAATCTTCAGTAAGGTAGCAATGGGAGGAGAAACCACCCCCTTCTCTATTTGAGAGAGAAGAGGTTTGGAGAGACCAGTTCGGTCAGAGAGATTTTGGAGGACGAGACCCGCCTTTTTCCGGAGATCTCGAATCTTCTCCCCGATATGAAGCCTCTTCACTTCGTGCTTAATATCCTCAGTGGCCACGATTTTTAAATAAAATATTTTGAGAATGTTGTCAATCATTTTTTCAGTAAAACTTAAAATTTTTTTAATATTACGAAAAGTCTTGACAAAAAAAATTATTTTGGATAGTTTTCTAACTGAATATTTTACCCATGATCCTGAAGACGAACTTGATTAGAGAAATACTTCTATAAAAATACTGAAAACAAAAGTTGTTAGTCACTTTACAACGAGGGGAGAATTTCTAACCTTAGGACAAGATTCGGAGAAAGGAGGTGATTTAAAAAGCGAGATTGCTATGAACCGAGATGGAGGGCCAAATTTTAGAGAGGAGGTAAAATCAATGAAACCTAAGATACTTTTGATTACTTTGGTTCTTATCCTGATTATGGTGCCTTTGTTCGTTGTCAATGCCCAGAAGGCTAAACCTACAGGGGAACCCGTTAAGATTGGAGTTCTTCTTCCTTACACCGGGCCTGTAGCTTGGGTTGTAGGTTGCGTATCTGCTGTTGATTTAGCTCTAAAAGAGATTAACGAAGCGGGTGGGGTCCATGGGCGTCCGGTGGTAAAAGTTGAAGCAGATGATGAGGCTAAGGCGGATGCGGCAGTAGCAGGGGCAAGAAAATTGCTTGACGTTGATAAGGTGTTGGCAATTATCGGTCCTACTTCGATAACGATACGTTCTGTAATCCCCATAGGAGTAGAAAGAAAGGTTCTGATAATTTCTCCAACGGCAGGCACAACGGCACTGGATAAAGATCCTCAGGGGGGCAAGATTGTGTACCGCACTGTGTCGTCTGATACCGTGATGGGCTCGGGTATAGTATATAAGGCATTAGAGCTGGGAGCCAAGAAAGTTGCCTTGTTCTTTGAGGATACAGAAAGCGCTGCCAGTATCAAGGGTGTTGTCAAGCCGGCTTGCCAGGCTAAGGGACTTCCAATTGTGGGAGAAGTCGTCATCACTCCAGGAGCCCCATCCTATCGTTCAGAGCTCTTAAGGCTAATAAAAGATAAGCCCGATGTTATCTTGTATGAACTTTCACCGCATGAGGGAGCGATCGTGTTTAAGGAATGGACTGAGTTAGGACTAAAAGGTCAATGGATTGGCACTGACTTTGTCAATGATAAGTTTGCCGAGGTTACTTGGCCAGCTTCCAAAGGTGTGATTGGTGTAAATCCGGGTGCTCTCCTATCACCTCGTTATGAGGCCTGGGGCAAAGATTTGCAGGCGCTAACAGGTAAGCCTGGGGTACCTCAGTTCGCAGATAACGCCTATGATGCCATGAACATCATCGCTTTGGCCTTGGAGGCCTCCAAAGAAGTGAGTCGAGAGGCAATCCTACAAAACATTCGTAAGGTTTCCTCCCCACCCGGGAAGAAGGTCGCAAACTTCGCCGAGGGGGCTAAGCTACTTCGTCAGGGCCAGAAGATCGATTATGATGGCGTCTCCGGCAGCCAAGATTTCGATGAGTATGGCAATGCCATTACATATCTGAAAGTAGTGGTCATTGAGGAAGGCAAGCTAAAGAGAATAGGTACTTTGACTGACAAAGAGGTTGGCCCAATTGTAACTGAAGTGCTTAAGTTGAGGAAATAAACCCCGTTAGAATTTCATACGGGGTATTATACCCCGTGGGGAAAAGCGGAAAATTTCTTAATTTATCACCCCCGTAGCAAGCCACGAGGCATTCTAACGGGGTAAACAATACTAAGCCCCCAGGTGTTGGGACAATTGGCCCCGCCTGGGGTTCAATCGAAAGGTTAGGAAGTTATGATATATTTAGGATTTGGTATTATTGCGGGTGCAGTTTTAGCTCTTCCGTCTTTGGCTCTATCTTTGCTCTGCAGAAATTGCAAATTTTTTAATTTAGCATACGGGGATCAAATGGGGCTGACAGCATACTTGGTCCTTTTTTTTAATGTCTCCCTGGGGCTAAATTTCCCTGCCTCTGTAGTACTTTCTTTAATTATCTCCGCAATCCTGGGGGTCATTTTCTACTGGGTAATCTTTAAACCTTTACGAAGGCATGGACCTTTGGTATTACTCATTGCCTCACTGGGTTTGGCCTTTATCATCCATAATTCCGAGCTTGCGATTTGGGGGCCGAATCCGCAAAAATATAATATCCCTTTTGAAACCGGACTAAGATTGGGTCCCTTTATTATAACCCCTATACAGTTAGCTGTAATCGGGCTATCCTTGGCTCTGACGGGTGGTATCTTTGCTATGCTCCGGTATACTGGCATAGGAAGGGCGATGCGGGCAACCGCTGATAACTTAGAACTAGCAACAATCAGAGGTGTAGATACAGAGCGGACATTCATTTGGACCTGGATCATTTGCTCCGCAACAGCTGGATTAGGGGGTGTATTTTTGGCTTTAATCACTACGCTCACACCTTGGACCGGTTTTATCACGCTATTGTTCCTTTTTTCTGCTCTTATCCTTGGAGGCGTTGGTAACCTTGTCGGTGCCTTGATTGGGGCTATGATCATTGGTCTGGTATCGGAATGCGCTGGCATCCTTCCGGCTTTAGCCCCTTACAAGATAGCCGTCGCCTTTGCCATTATGTTCTTATGTCTTCTGGTTAGGCCGAGTGGAATTCTGGGGAAGGAAAGAGGTTTTTAGCTATGACTTCTTTTATCATAGGGATCATAACGATAGTCGCTATATATTGTATTCTCGTCTTGGCGCTCAATATACGTTGGGGTTACTGTGGCCTTCTTGATTTTGGAGTAGCTGGTTTCTTCCTAATAGGGGCGTATACCTCTGCTATATTGATTTCAGCACCCAGCGAATCTTACCTCTTTGGTGTGCGATATACTGTTGGCTATGGCCTTTCCTGGCCAATAGGGCTTATTGCTGCGGCAGTAACATCCGGTTTCTTAGCCTTCATCATAGGAATCCCTACCCTTAGGCTGAGAGGTGATTACTTGGCTATAGTAACGATTGGCGTGGCAGAAATTTTAAGGTATGTTGCCATCAATGAAAAGTGGCTGACCCGAGGTGTGCAGGGGATAAGGAATATTACAAGACCATTCGAGTCTTCCTTTCCAGCGGCGAGCTTAGCCAGCGATATTATTCTGCTTGCAATTACCTTATCTATACTGGCATTGTTTTTTATCATAGCAAGCCGCTTATATATCTCCCCCTTTGGCAGGGTATTAAGGGCGATTAGGGAAGATGAGGTAGTGACTTCCTTTTTGGGAAAGCCGGTGTCTAACTTCAAGATGCTTACCTTTATTTTGGGTGGTATTTACATGGGGGTTGCCGGCGCCCTTTTCGCTATGTACGTAACGGCCATCGAGCCCTATCAGTTTATTCCTACCTATACATTCCTGATATGGGGGTGTTTAATCGTTGGTGGCAGTGGGAATAATTGGGGGGCGATTTTAGGCGGAGCGCTCATTATGGGACTTTTTGTTCAAGGGACTCGTTTCCTCCCTTCAATATCTGGGCAGCCTCAACTCATTCCGGCGTTGAGATATATTGCCGTTGGAATATTGTTAATTGTGGTCTTGCGTCTCAGACCGCGGGGATTATTACCGGAGAAAGCAATTAAGACGGAAGAGACAGGCAATGTCAATGCTAAAAGCTGAGGGGATTGTAAAGGACTTTGGGGGCTTAAGGGCAATAAATCACTGCTTCATAGAGGTGGAGAAGGGTTCCATTGTAGGTTTAATTGGTCCGAACGGTGCCGGTAAGACTAGCCTATTTAATGTAATTACCGGTATGTATAAACCTGATGCCGGGCGGGTTATATTTAAAGGGGAAGATATCACCGGTTTAAGACCAGACCAAATATGTTTGAAAGGTATAACCAGAACCTTTCAGATAAGTCGAGAGCTGAAAGTCATGACCCTCCTTGAGAACATCATGTTGGGGTTTAAGGATCAAAGGGGTGAAAACATAGTTAGAGGAATATTAAATACTGTGAGCGTAAAGGAACAAGAAAAAAGAAATTTAGAGAGGTCATTAGAAATATTGGAGGCAATGAAGCTTTATGAGTTAAGAAACGAATCTGCGGCTATTCTAAGCGGCGGGCAAAGAAAAATGCTTGAACTGGGACAAGTTTTGGCAACAGGACCCGAGACGCTTCTCCTGGATGAACCAACAGCAGGGGCTACAGCCGGCGAGACAGCGATGGTGGTAAGCTTTATCCGGAGAATGAGGGAAGAACAAGGGCTTACTATCTTAATCGTAGAACATAAAATGGAGGTAATTATGGGCATATGTGATAAGATTATTGTTATGAGTTATGGGGAGAAACTAATGGAGGGAAGCGCCGAAGAGGTACGGCAGAATGAACAAGTAAGGGAAGCTTATTTAGGGAGAGGAGCTTGAGATGGAATTATTCGAGCTCCACAATATTACTGCCGGTTATGGGAAAGCAGTTGTCCTGAAAGATATTAGCCTTGAAGTAGCTAAAGGGGGAGTGAGCGTAGTCATCGGTCCTAATGGTGCCGGCAAGACAACTTTATTAAGGACAATTTATAGGCTAACCACCCTTTACAAGGGAGAAATGATATACAAAGGCAACAATATTAGCAAGTGGGGACCAAAGAGATTAGCTATAGAGGGGGTATCCTATGTTCCCCAAGAAAGTAACGTCTTCCCTTCCCTTAGCGTTATTGAGAATCTGAAGTTAGCTTCGGCCAAAAGGTTTTCAAGTTATAAAGAAAGGCTGAACAGTGTTTTTACTTTATTCCCGATGTTAAAGGAACGGCAATACCAAAGGGCAGAGACATTGAGCGGCGGTGAGTCAAAAATGCTTGCTGTGGGGTGCGGTCTGATGGAAGTTCCGGAGCTCCTTCTCCTCGATGAACCCAGCGGAGGCTTGGCTCCCATTTTAGTCGATAGTCTCTTTGATGCCTTTAAGGAGATTCATCACACTGGGGCTTCAATTTTGCTGGTGGAGCAAAATGCCAAAAAAGCCTTTGAATTGGCTGACTACGGATATATCATCGAAAGTGGAAAGATAAAATATGAGGGTAAAGCAGAGGAGCTGATGGACAACGAGGAGGTAATCAAATCTTACTTCGGCGTCTGATCGGGTCGCCGATTTGGCCAATATACTATTCAGATCCTCTTCCAAGGTCTTTCCAACAATTTCTGAAATCTTCTAATCTAATGACTCACATATTTTCACCTATTCCTTATTTTAAATAGAGGGATTAGTTTTTATTTTTAATAAAGGGAGACCAGGTGTGGTTCGAAAAAATGATCTTATCCTCCTTTTAGTGATTTTTTGTTCGATGGGGGCTGGCATAGGATTTCCAAATTTGGGAAAGGTTTTTCTCCCTTATCCTCTTTATCTGATGATGTTTTTACTATTTCTCAGTTTTTTAAAGATTGAGTTTGTCGAGGTTCTGCAAAATATAAAAAAAACGACTTCTATTATTTTAGTACTATGCTTGTTAAAACTATTGATTATTCCAGCAGGTCTTTTTTTTCTTACCCAAGCCATTTGGCCAGAATATGCTCTTCCTGTCTTACTTTTATCCGGAATCTCTACCGGTGTGGTAGCGCCTTTTATCTCTGGTCTTTTGAATGCTACCACTTTGCTGGTGTTGATGATGGTGGTCATTTCCTCTCTTTTAGTTCCCTTTACACTTCCAGCCTTGGTCGAGCTCCTGATGGGACAGACCATTGAGATTTCCTTTTTGTCCATGGTGAAGATTTTAACCATGGTGGTGTTTGTCCCTGCTTTTGGGGTCATCTTACTGCGCCATTTAGTTCCCTCCTTTTTGAAAAAATTGGAGAGAGCACAGTTTCCCGTATCATTGGTTATCTTTGCTTGCATTAACCTGGGTGTGTTCGCAAAGTATTCATCCTTTTTCATGGAAAGACTTAATAAGCTGGCAGAGATCATCCTTGTAGCCTTTATCCTATCGGCTATCTATCATATTGTTGGGTTTTTAGTGACCTGGGGTAGAAAAAAAGAGGATCGGTTAGCTGGGGCTATATCCTTTGCCTATATAAATAATGTATTGATTATTGTCTTCTCATCACAGTTTTTTGGACCTCTTTCACCTACCCTTGCGGCGATGTATATGTTGCCCTTTTTTACAATGATTCTTCCGGCAAGGATAATGGGAAACTTTTTAAAATAAGGACCTCCCATGGTCATTGATAATTCCATGGGAATGGGATAGATAGAAATTACAGGCAAAACCCTAATCTAATAAGGATATCCAGGCGAGGAGATTTCATATGCTTTTAAAGTCATTAGCCGATGAGTTCCGCTCCATGGTGGGTGACGAATGGTTCCTTGACACACCTGAGGATCTTGCCACATATTCTTACGATGGCTTCCTGCCCGAATTTAGGCCAGATGCCGTAATCCTTCCGGGAAGTACGGATGAGATTTCAAAAATCATGCGCGCAGCGAACCGAGAAGGGATAAACATCACTCCACGGGGAGCCGGTACCAATATTTGTGGTGGCTCGGTGGCGAAGGAAGGTGGTATTATTATTACCTTTCACCGGATGAATAAAATCCTGGAGATCGATACTGAAAATAGGTGCGCTGTTGTTCAACCAGGTGTAGTGAATGCCGATTTACAAAAAGAGGTGGCTCGATATGGTCTTATGTATCCGCCAGACCCGGCCAGCATGTTTGTCTCTACTATAGGCGGTAATGTGGCCTTAAACGCAGGGGGCCCAAGAGGAGTAAAGTATGGGGTAACAAGAGACTACCTCTTAGGCCTCGAGGTTGTACTGCCTTCAGGAGATGTGATTAAGACAGGTGGTAAGACTTTAAAAAATGTAAGTGGGTACGACCTTACCCGACTCATGTGTGGCTCTGAAGGGACTCTGGGTATCTTCACCGAGATAACAGTTAGATTGGTCCCAATGCCTCCAGCAAAGGCCACCCTTCAAGCCATATTTTCGGATCTTGATGATGCCGCAAAAACAGCCTCTGCTATCATCGGTTCCGGGATCGTTCCAACTACTCTGGAACTAATGGATAGGGTTGTCCTTGACGCAATTGGAGATTATGGCGGGGCACAATTTTCCAAAGAAGCCCAGGCATTGTTGTTGATAGAGGTAGATGGTGAAGAGCTGTTAGTTGAGGCACAAGGTGAAAAAATTGAGAAATTTTGTAAAGAGAGAGGGGCCATCGAGGCACAAAGGGCGAGCAGCCCTGAGGATGCAGAGAAATTGTGGCAGGCCAGAAGGACAGCCTTTGGGGCCGTTGCAAGAGTGAGACCCAACTGTATCGTAGAGGACGCCACTGTGCCAGTGAAGAAGCTTCCTGAGATCATAAAGAAGATTGTTGAGCTTGCAGATAAATATCAGCTAAAGATTGCCATACTGGCTCATGCTGGCGACGGAAATCTCCATCCCCTCATCATGACCGACCTTCGGGACAAAGAGGAAATGGTTCGAATTGATAAGGCATTAGAAGAGATGTATGAAGCAGCTATAGCAATGGGTGGTACGCTTTCCGGAGAACATGGCATTGGCATTGCTAAAAAGAGATTTATGGCAATGGAGTTCAGCGAGAGCGCCATTGAGATTATGCGGGGGATCAAGAGGGTTTTTGATCCTAATAATATTCTGAATCCAGGAAGTTTCATTTAAAAATTCTTTTTAATATAACAGATAACAAGGGAAGAAAATGATTCCAAAAAGTATCACTCACGAGTTTGATCAATGTATTAAGTGTGGCCTTTGTCAGGCCACTTGTCCTGTTTGTAAAGAGCTTCTATTGGAAAAGTATACGCCAAGGGGTAAGATTCAGTTGGCCAGGTTCTATAACCAAGGAGATCTGGGCCTAAGCGCTCATTATCAGGATATCTTTGCAAAATGCCTCCTCTGTGGAGCATGTGTTACGACTTGTCCAAGCGGGGTGGACCTCAACAAAGTTTTTATTAATATGCGGGAGGAAATCGCCGAGAAGAAAGGAGTCCACCACAAAATGGAGGTGGTGGTGAGGTCCCTTGTGGTTAACTATAACATCTCCGGTGAGGATAACTCGGATCGTGGAGAGTGGAGGGATTTTCTGAAAGACCTTCCCGACCATATGTACCAGAAGGATAAGGCAGAGGTCGTCTACTTCGTCGGCTGTGTCGCCTCCTTCTTTCCCATGGTTCAAAAAATTCCCCAAAGCCTTGTGCGGATTTTGGAGTCGGCTGGTGTGGACTTTACCATTCTGGCCGGAGATGAATGGTGCTGCGGCTTCCCTCTGATTGGAGCTGGAGTTCCTGAAAAGGCCCGGGAAATGATAGAACACAATCTGGAGAGAGTAATAGAGTTGGGGGCCAAAATGGTGGTTTTTTCCTGCCCTTCCTGTTACCGAACTTGGAAGGAATACTACAGGACGGATTTAGAGCTTTTTCATTCTACTCAACTTATTGAAAAGCTTATTAGGGATGGAGCCATCCGTTTGGGCGCAGTGAATACCACAGTCACCTACCACGATCCCTGCGATTTGGGTAGGAATGGTGGCGTATACGATGCGCCAAGGTGGATATTAAAATCCATTCCTGGCCTTACTTTATTGGAACTGGAAAACAATCATACCCAAAGTGTCTGCTGTGGTGGAGGTGGTAATTTGGAATTGGCAGATTCGGGTCTCTCGGCAGCCCTCGCCCAGAAAAAAATTGAGGAGATCCAGCGAACCGGTGCTAAAACCGTGGTCACCTCTTGTCAGCAGTGTATCCGGACCATTAGGGCCAGAGCTGCAAGGCAGGAGATCGATCTCGATGTGTGGGACATCACTGAATTGGTAGTTCAGTCAATGTCCCGTGTTTGATTTTCCGGATCAGATTCCATTGCATTCACCAATTAAAAGTCAATTTTGATCCCTCCCCCCTTCAGGGCTTTTAGATGGCAGGTTTCGTTCATGAGAGAAAGAATGTACTTCCCATTTCTGTATTGAATCAGATTAATAGCGGTTGTGTCCTGAGTGATTTGCCAGAAATGGGAATTATCCAAACCCAATATCCCACAAATCAGCACCTTGTTGACGACGCGGTGAGTTACGAGGACAAGGGTCTTCTCAGAATGATTTCGGATCACCTCTTCCAGCGCAGCCATCGCCCTCACTCTGACGTCATCCAAACTTTCCCCTCCCGGAAGCCTGACCAGATGGGGTTCTTCCTTCCACATTCGATAGGCTTCTTTATCATTTTTCTGAATATCCTGATGGGATTGTCCCTCCCACTTTCCAAAGCTCATATCGAGGATCCCTTGCAGAGGTTGAACCCTTAAATTGTGGAAATGGGCAATCTTCTGGGCTGTCTCCCAGGCCCTGGCTAAGGGACTTGAGTAAATCCCGTGGATCTTTATCACCTTGAAATATCCCCCTGCCAACTCAGCTTGCTTCAGCCCGGTTTCATCGAGAGGGACATCTGTTCTTCCTCTGAAGATTTCTTCCTTATTCCATGCTGTTTGGCCGTGACGGACAAGATAGATGGAGGTCATGATGGAATTTTCTCCAACGCTGACGATTGATTTATATTTCTGGGTTATCCATATCACTTTCTCGCGAATGAATGCAATACTTTATTAACAAGATGAATTGACGAAAAAAGGTGAGAGAATACATCTTTATCTTTGCCTCTGGAGATGGTGATGAATGGGGTGATAAAAGATTGGCTTGATATTTCATTGATTGCGTAAAATTATATCATTGCCAAAAATTGTTAATCATCTGCATTTTTGTCACGTTGACTTTTTTCTCAATATTAGAATTGAAAATAATAATTTTCCTCCATTTTGCATCAATTTACTCTAATTTACTCCATTAACCTTCAAAACAAGCTAATTTAAAACGGCATTTTTATTGCATCCTATATACTCATATAAGTGTTTTAGTCCCACAAGTTAAAAGGAGTTTTACCATGACGATAAAGAAAAAGCAGGAAAAAGGTTTTACATTAATTGAATTGCTAATCGTCATTGCCATTATTGGCATCCTCGCTGCGATTGCCATTCCAGCATATAAAACACAGACGATTAAAGCAAAGATGGCCGAGGCCGTCAATGGGATGAGGCACATTGCAACAGCCTTAGGGAATTACCGTCAAGAATTGGATATGACTGGTAGTGCACTTGCCTGGCCTAACTGTCCTGATGCCGCTGCAATTCAAAACAGTTTAGGACTCGGGATTGGGGCATTATCAAGAATTAGCGCTGCCCAAGTTGACCCTGCAACTGGAACGATTCAAACTACTTTGGCTAATATTGATGGAGTAGTAGATGGTCAAACTCTATCTTTAGTGCCCACTGAAAATGCTGACGGCTCTATCGCCTGGCAATGGAGTGGTACGGTACCGGTTACCTACTTACCCAGAAGATAATTTCAAATTTTATCAATGAATCAGTTCAACGTTTTAGGATAGGGTTTCCCGAACCTTTCTCGAAGAAATAATCCAGGACCTTTTTCGAACTCTTCTCTTTCACCACTAAGATTCTTCCTCTCGAATCCTTTCTCAGGCTGAAAAACGACCTTTCATTGAAAAGCAGCAAAAGTAAATCGATCCAAGCAGTGGCATTATCCTTAACCTCAACCTTAGCCTTATTCTTTAGATCCCATAAGAGTTCTTTCCATGTCATTCCCTCATCTAATTCTTTTTCATCCATCTTTCCCTTGATAAAATTGATGACCCTTGCCAGGCGAAAAAGGGTGAACAAATCGAGCCGATTAAATTGCTTCGTTTCAATAGGAAAGGCGCTTGACCGCCACTGGGAAAGGTGGGGAGGAAGAATACCGTCCTTTTTACATCTCTCAAAAAGAGAAGTCCCAGGTGTGGCGTAATAAACACTGGGACCGATGAGGACCTTTTTCCCCATCAGGTAGATTAAGGTATCCACCATCTCCTCGATGGTTTGGCCGGGCATTCCCAAGATGGCATAGGCAATCACGTTAAAGCCAACCTGCTCTGCCTCTTCCAGAATTTTATCAAATTCAGTTGTTCCCTCGGGTCTTCCCATTTTCTCTTTTGTTAATGGCTCTGTGCTGACATAGGAGAGATTGATCGTTTTAAACCCTGCTCTTTTCATTAATTTTAGAAGCTCTCCATCCAGAGAGACAAAAGAAATACCGTTCATGGCAGAAAGTTCAAGCCTGTCTGCGGCAGGCAGGTTTTCTTCTCCAAAGTTTTCGATAACGAGGCTCATCAATCTTTTCGCCCGCTCTTGGTCAAAGGTGAAATTGTCATCTTCAATATCAAAAATCTGGATGCCGTATTGCTTCTGACATTCTATCATCTCTTTAATGATGGCTTCTGGAGATCGAACGCGAAAAGATGACCCCATGACGAGATGGGCTGAACAGTAGGCACACCCGTGCGGGCAACCCCTGCTGGTGATGATCATGGTAGATCGCTTCTTTCTTATTTTATATCGATCCAGATCGAGCAGTTCTCTTGCAGGATGAGGGAGGGAATCAAGATCCTGGATGAAATTCTGAAGAGGGTCGATTCTTATTTCTCCGTCTTTCCGATACCCAATTCCATCCATCTCTGTAATCTCTTTTAAATCTTTCTTCTCAATCTTTTTTATTAGAAGAGGAAAACGGATCTCCCCTTCCCCTAAAACGGCATAGTCTACAAAAGGACTTTTCAGAACACCTTCTGGATCGCAACTGGCATGGGCTCCTCCCATGATAACGATTTTCCTTCTATCCCAATCCTTGATGATCTGCGCAATCTCCAGGGCTTCTCCATGATAGGGTGTAAAGGAGGAGATTCCAAAAACATCGGCCATTGAATCCTTGATCTTCTGCCCAATCTCTTCCCAACCCATCCCAAAATGGTAATAACCTGTATAGAGCTTGAAAGGACTCCGATCATTGAAGGGATAGAAATCTCGAAGATAAGAAAGTTCAGAAGGAATAGGAATTGACGTTCTCTTCTCTATCTGACAATCGAGGATTTCAACTTCGTGGCCATGTTTTTTAAGGGAGGCGGCAAGATAGGCCAGACCAATCGGCTGCGTCCGGATGGAGGTTTGATAGAAATCCCGAATGGGTGGCTGAATGAGAAGGATTTTCATATTTTTAAAAGGATTAGAGAAATTATATTAAACCAAAGGTCAGTTGTCCATTTATGAAATACGGCTATAGATCCATGCATAGGTTTCTGATGTTGACAAGTACTTCCTGAAATCCACGAGGGGCCAATTTGGCAAAGCATGCTCGATTGCGAATAAGCGTCAATCCGAAGTTGTGATAAAGTTGACAAACATGTGAATTCACGGTGTTGACTCAATTTTGGATTGACGCATGAAGGACAGAGCCGCTGCGCGAATAAAAAAGATTATCCTATGGGGTTTCAATCGGGGAACTTCCCTTGCAAGTTGCCAAAACTTAGCAACGCAAGCATTTTAACACCAAATTGAACGGGTATCAATTAAAAAAACGGTGCTTCGCACCAACCTTTGTTTCTACCGCGCAGCGGTTTAGTTCTTCAATTAGTAATCGATAGGTGGTCATTATCCTCTGACTTAAAGTTTTGATATGTCTTTCAAATCGAAACCTTTTGGCAGGTGCGGATAGTGGCAAGCTACATTCAGTTTTGGGTAGAGGCAGCAATCCCTTTTAAAAAGCGTTTGTCAATTTCCTTTTGTATCGGTTCGATCATCTGCTGCATGCCCCCTTTTACCACCACCTAATCGGCCATGAATTCAGATGACAGATCATCTCTTTTTCAACCCATCAGGTCTCTTGAATTCAACGAAGGTTATCAGGATGTCGATAAAACATCCCTTTTCTTCCGAATCAAAACGATCGTGGAGGTCTTAGGGATATTTGCGCACCGCGCTGGCTGCAATATCGATACATGCCTCGATCAATAACCTTGCTTCAAACGATCTCACCTGGCTCCGGAGAAATGGCGGAATCCGGGGAGCTATCAGGCGCATGCCCCGGTTGCTTTCCCTTGAACATGCGGGATACGAGGACAAAGAACAACGGGATATAAAAGAGGTCGATAAATGTGGCGGAGAGCATCCCACCGGTAACGGCGGTGCCGATGGCCTTCATTGCGCCGGCGCCCGCTCCTGTTGCGATGGCAAGCGGCAGAACGCCGAAGAAAAAGGCCAGCGAGGTCATGATGACTGGCCGGAATCTCACCCGTACCGCCCCAAGGGTTGCTTCCATCAGTCCCTCTCCTCGTGCGATCCGTTCCTTTGCAAACTGGATAATAAGGATGGCGTTTTTTGTTGTCAGCCCGAGAGTGGTGAGAAATCCGATCTGGAAGTAGACATCATTGTGCAGACCCCGCGACCAGGTTGCCAGCGTTGCACCGAATACCCCCAAGGGCAACATCAGCAGGTTGGCGATCGGGATCGGCCAGCTCTCATACAGGGCCGCTACGCAAAGAAAGATCACGATAATGGAAAAGGCATACAAAAGGGGTGCCTGGGAACTTGTTGTTCGTTCCTGATAGGAAAGCCCGGTCCATTCAAAACTGATCCCCTGAGGCAATTTGGAGACGAGCTCTTCCATCACCTTCATCGCCTCACCGGAACTTTTCCCCGGCGCAGGCTCTCCCCATATGCTCATGGACGGAAAGCCATTAAAACGCTCAAGCCTGGGGGAACCTGACGTCCAGTGGGCGGAGGCAAAGGAAGAAAAGGGGACCATCTTACCAGTGGTATTACGCACGTAGAGCTTCTCTATGTCTTTGGGCAACATACGGTAAGGGGCGTCTGCCTGAAGGAAGACACGCTTGACCCTGCCGCCTTGGATGAAGTTATTGACATAGGCACTGCCGAAGGCCCCTGAGATGGTGTTGTGGATGGAGGTAATGGGAACCCCAAGAGCGCCGGCTCTTGCCCAGTCCACATCGACCCGGTATTCGGGCACATCTTCCATGCCATTAGGCCGGACCTTCGCCAACCTCGGGTCCTGTGCCGCCATGCCGAGGAGCTGGTTGCGGGCCTCCATTAGTTTTCCGTGACCGAGTCCCCCTCTATCCAGCAACTGGAAGTCAAACCCTGTGGCCTGACCCAATTCGATCACTGAAGGCGGTGGGAAGGCGAACACCATGGCATCGCGGATTTGAGAAAAGGTCTTCATGGCCCGTCCCGCAATGGCCTTCACCCTCAGGTCCGATCGATTGCGGAGCTTCCAGTCCTTGAGCTTGACAAATACCATACCATTGGTCTGTGCCCTCCCCGAAAAACCCATACCCGAGATGGTCATGCAGGATTCCACCGCCTCTTTTTCGTTCTCCAGGAAATGGCGCTGTACTTCGTTCACGACCTTCTGGGTCTGCTCCAGGGTGGAACCCGTCGGTAACATTACCTGGGTGAGCATTATCCCCTGGTCTTCATCGGGAACGTAGGACGTGGGCAGACGAAGGAAGAGAATCCCTACAGCTGCCACAATCAAAATATAAATAATAAAGTAGCGCAGTCTCCTCGAAAAAGAGCGTTCGACCATTTTTACATACCGGTCTCTGATCCGGAAAAAGATGCGATCAAACCTCGAAAAAAAAGGGCGCAGGAAAGAAATCGCATTTTCCGCCGGTTCATGTCCCGCTTTCACCGGCTTGAGGAGGGTGGCGCAGAGGACCGGCGTCAGGATCAATGCCACAACCACAGACAGGAGCATGGAGGCGATAATGGTCACGGAAAACTGGCGATAGATAACACCGGTGGAACCCCCAAAAAAGGCCATGGGACCGAAGACCGCCGAGAGCACAAGCCCGATACCGATAAGGGCGCTCGTGATCTGTTCCATAGATTTTCGGGTGGCTTCCTTTGGCGAAAGCCCTTCCTCGCTCATGATCCGTTCTACGTTTTCCACCACCACAATGGCATCGTCCACCAGAAGACCGATGGACAGCACCATGGCAAACATGGTCAACATATTGATGGAGAAGCCAAAAAAATTCAGCACCCCGAAGGTCCCCAGGAGCACCACCGGCACTGCGATAGTCGGTATCAGGGTGGCCCGGATGTTTCCCATGAAAAGCCACATTACCAGGAAAACGAGCAAGATTGCCTCCAGAAGGGTCTTGACCACTTCTTCAATGGCTACCTTGACAAAGGGGGTCGTATCATAGGGATAGACGACCTTCATCCCCGGGGGAAAGTACCGGCTCATCTCTTTCAGTTTTGCTTTGACCGCATCCGCCGTATCCAGGGCGTTCGCGCCCGCGGCCTGCCGGATGGCCATAGCGGCGGAAGGTTTACCGTTGTTGAAGACTTCGATATCGTAGGCGTCAGTTCCCAGTTCTGCCCTTCCCACATCCTTGATGCGCACGATGGAGCCATCCGGATTGACGCGGATAGGAATGGCGGCAAACTCATCAGGGGTCTTCAGCATGCTCTGGACGATGATGGATGTGTTCAGACGCTGACCTTTCACCGCGGGTGCCCCGCCGAACTGGCCTGCGGAGACCTCCACGTTGTAAGACTGGAGCGCCGCGATAACATCGTCAACCGTCAAATGGTAATCAACCAACCTGTCGGGGTTGAGCCAGATACGCATGGCATACTGGGATCCGAAGTTTTCCACTTCGCCTACACCCGGCACCCTTGCCAGCACCTTCTCCAGATTGGATTGGGCATAGTCCCTCAAATCGTTGCCGTCCATGCTGCCGTCTTCGGAGATCAGGCCCACGATCATCAGATAGTTTCTGGTTGCCTTGCCGACGGTGACGCCCTGGCGCTGGACAACCTCGGGCAGGCTCGCCATGGCGAGCTGGAGCTTGTTTTGCACCTTGGACCAGGCGAGGTCCGGATCGGTCCCCGGGGCAAAGGTCAACTCAATGCGGGAGCCTCCGGCCGAATCGCTGGTGGCGGACAGGTAGAGCATCTTGTCAAGGCCGGTCATCTTTTGCTCGATAATCTGGGTCACGCTGTTTTCCGCGGTCTCCGCCGAGGCCCCGGGATAAAAGGTTTGAATGTAAATCGACGGGGGTGCGATGGGGGGGTATTGTGATATGGGCAGATTATAGATGGCGAGGCCGCCCGCCAGCATTATGATAATGGCGATGACCCAGGCGAAGACGGGGCGATCCAGAAAGAATTTTGATAACATCAGTTACCTCCGTCTAATTTGTTTTTACCGCCGGCTGGACTGTCTTCGCGGCTTCCGGACCATCCTTCCCACCGGCACCAAACGGGACAACCTTTACGGAGGCGCCGGGGCGCACTTTTTGAATACCCTCGACGATCAACTGATCGCCAGGTGCAAGACCTGAGGATACGAGCCATTTGTCGCCGATGGCACGATCGACCGTGATCATCCGCTGCTGGACTTTACCCTCAGGATCTACGATCAGCGCTACGGGATTGCCCTTGGGGTCACGGGAGACCCCCTGCTGGGGGGCAAGAATTGCATGATCAACCACCCCTTCCTGGACAAGGGCGCGCACATACATGCCAGGAAGAAGAATATGTTTCTGGTTCGGAAAGACCACCCGGAGGATAAACGATCCCGTACTGGGATCAACGGTGACATCGGAAAACTTAAGGGTCCCTTCCAATGGATAGGGTGTGCCGTCTTCAAGAAGCAACTTCACCCGTGCCTGGCCGGGACCGTCGCCTTTGATCCGACCAGCTGCTATGTTCCGTTTGAGTTGCAGGTGATTGGCGCTTGACTGGGTTGCGTCCACATAGATGGGATCAAGCTGTTGGATGGTCGTAAAGGGGGAACCCTGATGCGCTGTTGCGAGAGCGCCTACGGTGACATTGGATTTTCCGATACGTCCACTAATCGGCGCTGTGATCCGAGTATATCCCAGATTGATTCGGGTCGTCTTTAGCGCCGCTTCCGCCTGCTGGATGGTCGCCTCGGCCGCGGCCACCGCTTCCCGGTCGCTCTCCACCTGCGCCTCGGCGGCCCGTAGCGTGGCCTCGGCCACTTCGGCCTCGGTCACGGCCTGGTCACGCTGACTGGCGGAGACGGCTCTGCCCTTGAACAGCTCCTCGAAGCGCCAGCGGTTCGTCCGGGCGAGCTCCAGGGTGGCCCGTTGCCGCGTGACGCCGGCAATGGTCGCTTCCAGCGCAGCCCGGGCCCGGTCGGCTGCCTTCCGCATGACAGCAAGGTTCGCCGCTGCATTGTCGCACGCCGCTTGAAAGGGGGCGGGGTCGATCTGATAGAGTACTTCGCCGGCCCTGACCTCAGAACCTTCATCGAACAGCCGTTTCTGAATGATGCCATTAACTTGCGGACGGATTTCCGCCACAAGGTAGGCAGATGTACGACCTGGCAATTCGGTGGTTAGCAATACCCGTTCCGGATTGACTGTTACAATGGCAACCTCGGGAATGACTGGTGGGGGAAGCTCTCGGCGCTGGCAACCGCCCATTATAAGGCCTCCGAACAGAACTATCGAAAAGACAATCATTTTAACACATTGATTTAGATTTTCCTGAAGTTGCATGAGACACCTCTCAAAAATCAATTTTCGTTACATCGAGTCGGCAATGCTCCACTCCGGATTACGGGTCAATCAGTCCCTTGAAGAGAATATTCAGGATCGTGTCCGGATTTTCTGGGTAGGGATGGCGATCAGGTGCCTCAAGCCAGAGAAAAAGAAAGGCATTGGTGAAGCTGTCAAGGGCAACGGCTAAATGGTACGGGGCAGCAATCTTCTTAAACCGTTTCCTTTTCATCCCCCTTTCAAAGATCGAGGCGAGGGTTTGCAGGAACTGGCCATATTGTTCTTGGATTTCGCAATCGAGGCCCGCCATGACATTGAAGCTCGCTCCCTGGGTCTCAGCAAAATAGAGACGGATGATAGAAACATTTCCACGAAAGACTTCGCCCTTGGCCTTGACGTAATTTCGCAGTTTTTCAATCTCGTCATCCGGCTCTTCAATTGCCTTGGTGAGCGCATCATGGAACTTGTCGGCCTGCTCCAGGATAAGGGCCCTATAGAGGTCCTCCTTGTTCTTGAAAAAGTGGTAAAGCGTTCCGATAGCAAACTCGGCCTTCTCGGCGATTTCGTGCATGGAGACGTTGTGGTATCCCTTTTCCGAGAAAAGCTCGAGTGCAGAAGCAAGCATCTCTTGACGTTGCCTTAATTTCTCTCTTTCTCGCCTTGGGAGCTTTTTGTTTTGCATCGCTTGACCTCCTGCGGGCTCCAAGTTTATGCCAAATAAATGTGAATATGGTGTCATATTATAAAACATGTCGTCTCATTATCAAAAAAATCTGAAGAAATTTTCGACCAGCGATTGGGACCCTCCGGCAGGCAACTGGATTACGATTTATTCCCTTACAATGTAACCAGCACCTACTTTGAAGGGAAAGGGAAGTTAAACCCGTTGGCACAGGGCGGGGTTACTCACGGGATCATCGTGGGAATTGCAAGCAAATCTGTATTGGTTTGGTGGTCACTCGCAATGGGTTTCCCATGGGCTATGAGATCTTTGCGGGGGAAACGGAAAGTAAATATACATTGGCTTTTATACTGCACGGTGTATAATCTGCTGAAGGTACACAGATATGGCCCAGGGTTTGCGTGAGCAGCTCTTGAGTAGGGGATTGGGTATTGCGGTGTGAAATAGATTATGAAAATAAGGCCATTGCACCAAGGATCGTAAAAACTTTCGATGACAGAAAATAACTTCCTATTTTTGATCCTGCAGAAGAAACAGTTTTTAAAAAAGTGACTTTTTCTACAGACTCGTTGGGCAAAGACAATAACTGCGTATCAAGGAAACGGACATGGGTTTCTTCAATTCACTGTTTGGCGGCAAAAATGAGAATGAGAATAGGTCTAAGCCTTTCCACAAGAATAGCAACTCACTCGAAAGAAAAGATTGGTTTTCGAGGACAAGACCATGGAATGGAATCGATTCTAAGATAATCGATGCGTTGATCAACAAGTTTGGCGACAATCCCATGTTCGAGGTGTTCGTTGTAACATCTATGGAGCACAACCTAGTCCTACGATATGAGCAGTTGAATAAGAAAGACCTAGCGGAAGCTGTTATTTGCTCAATAATCGCGACTATTCTTTGTGAAGTTGGAACGCTTTCTGCAAAAAGAATGATTGCTCTCCAGGGTGAGTTTCAAAACAATATAAAAGAAGTAAGAAAACACTACGGCACAGTGAGGGATACCCTTGAAACTGCGATTGTACTTGATGAGAATCAGATTGCAGCGTATACCTACCTGTCAGTTGTGCTGGGATTAATCAAGAACTTTGAGGATGGTCTAAAATATGCCAGGCAGGGAATTACGGCAATTCAAGAGATAAGAAAAAGCAATGTTCCTTTCCATCTAAGTGATATTGACGTGATTAAGAATGCCGATGAAACCATGGATGACATAGAAAAAACATTGAGACAGCTTGGAGAAGACTACAAAAAGCATCTTGCTTAGGACACGGAAACGTATTTTTGCCCAACCAGTCGTTCCACCGGATCGCCCATACTGCGGGCTCCCGGTGAACTTTGTGTTATACTCGATTTCAATCGGAAATCTTCAGATCATATAGAAAGCCCATCCTCACTCTTTGTAGGTGTAACTCTCAAGAGTTATCTCCCCATTTCCCCAAGTTTTCAGAAGTCAACCCAAATCCCCTAATTCATACTGGAGAATTCCCACCAGGGCAATAGCAGCGGTCTCGGTCCTCAAAATCCGCTGACCCAGTTTAACCGGGATAAATCCCTTCTCCTTTGCCAACTTCACTTCTTGCTCGGTAAAACCTCCTTCCGGACCGACCATGACATAGACCTTTGATGGATGATAAGTCTCAAATCCCCCCTCCCCCCCTTTTTCAAAGGGGGGATTCAATAGGAAATATTTTTTCAGAACATCTCTGAGGCTTTCACCCTTCTTCTCCCAGAGAAGAATCTTTAATCCATCTCCCCTGCAATCCTCCAAGACCTCTTGAAATGGGCGGCATTCTCCTACCCAAGGCACCTTTGCCCTTCTCGATTGTTGGACCGCTTTAATAGCAATGTGCTGCCAACGATGAGCTTTCTTCTGTTTTGCATCCCTTTCCTTTAGAGAGATGGACCTTTCGGATTGAAAAGGTAGGATGGCTGAGACACCCAGTTCCGTCGCCTTCTGGATGATCAGCTCCATCCTCTCCTTTTCTGGAAGGGCTTGAAGAAGAACGATCTCCAAAGATGATTCGGTAGGTGAAGGGAAGGCTTCAAAGATGAGAATGGAGGCTTCTCCTTTGGAGAGACGAAGGACTCTTCCTCTGAAGTCATCCCCTCGGGAGTCAGTGAGGGTCACGATGCTCCCCACACGACCACCTTGAAAACGAAGGGCCTCCAAAGGAGGCCCTTTCATCAGAACTTCTTTACCAATTTCAACTTTCCGGTCGAGAATGATCCTATCCATTGCAGGAGGATTTTCCTTTTTTCTTCTTTTTCTCCTCTTTAGCCTCTTCTCCGCCTCCCTCAAATTCCTTGATTTTCTTCCCCAGTTCTCGAAGTTTTTCATCCACCAGACCATTCACTGTTCCTTCTTTAAAACGCCCATCCCCCAATTTCTCGCCAGCCTCTACACCGGTGAGGATCTCAATCCCCTGGTCAATGGTTTCAACGGAATAGATACGAAATTTCCCCTCCTTCACCACCTCCACCACATCCTTTCTCAACATCAGGTCACCGATATTGAGATGGGGAATCATCGCCCCCTGTCTCCCTGTCAATCCCTTTGCCTTACAGACATCGAAGAAACCTTCGATCTTCTCGTTGACCCCGCCGATAGGCTGGATTTCTCCTTTCTGATTGACAGACCCGGTCACAGCAATATCCTGCCGTAGAGGAAGCCCTGAAAGGCTTGAAAGCAAGGCATAAATCTCTGTGGAGGAGGCACTATCTCCATCGACCCCGCCGTAGGACTGCTCGAAACAGATACTGGCGCTCATGGTAATGGGTTTGTCCTGGGCATATTTTCCCCTGAGATATCCGGCGAGGATATAGACCCCTTTGTTATGCGTCGGGCCACTCATCTCCGCTTCTCTTTCGATATTGATAATCCCTGCCTTTCCCATGGAGGTTTTGACGGTAATCCGGGAGGGCTTGCCAAACATATAATCCCCCAGATTATAGACGGAGAGGCCGTTGACCTGGCCCACCACCATCCCATCGGAGTCAATCAGAATGGTTCCATCATCGATCATCTCTTGAATCTTCTCTTCAATGAGGTTCACCCGGTAAATCCTTTTCTCATTCGCCTTATCCACATGTTTCTCAGTCACCACATCACTTCTGTCTTTCTCCGCCCAGTAGTTGGCTTCCTTCAAGAGGTCGGCGATGAGGTGAAAGCGTGTGGAGAGTTTTTTCTGCCTTCCCGTAATTCTCACCCCATGCTCCACCACCGCGGCGATTCCTGTCTTATCGAAGGGCCTTAGTTTGTCCTCATCACAGATTTTTCGAATAAAGGAGGCATACTGCTGGATCTTTCCATCGTCCTTATTCATCACGGAATCGAAGTCTGCTTTGATTTTGAAAATCTTTTTAAAATCATCGTCTAAGCTGTAAAGAAGGTAATAGATATGGGTATCTCCGATCATGATGACTTTTGTATTACACTCAATGGGTTCTGGTTTGAGGGCAGAAGTGGAAAAGAAGTAAAGGGGGTCATAGGTCTGAATTTCGATGACTTGGTTCTTCAACGTCCTTTTCAAAGTTGGCCAAACCCACGCCTCCGTGAGGGCATCCAGGGCATTGAAGATTAAATAACCTCCATTGGCCCTTAAAAAGGACCCTGCCTTGATATGGAGAAAGTCGGTCTTCCAAATTCCTGTTCGCTCAACCACCCGCTCGATGGTGCCAAAAAGATTTCGGTAGTTGGGGGTCGTCTCGACGATGATGGGGGCTCCCTTCGTCTCCGAATTGTCCACCAACACGTTCACTTGGTATTCACTGAATGAGTCAGCCGTTTGAGGCATCACCAAGCCGGGGAGTGGGGATGGAGTCTCCTCCTTTTCTCTGAAACGGCCGAGATTGGCTAAAATATCTTCCTGGACTTCATCCAGATATTGTTGAACCTTCTCGTAGTTAAACTTCTCCTTAATATCGGAAATGGAGTCTTTAATCGCTGGAGAGATCACCTGATTGTCCAAGGAGGTCAGTTCTTCCTTGATCTCTTTCTCCGCTTTGCGGGTCTCTTTAAAGATATCCTCCAATTCATTGATCAGTTCAGCTTGCTTTCCTTTAAGCTTTCCCAGTTCCTCTTTAGAGATTTTACCCTCCTCCACCATTGTCTCCAACTGGTCAATGTTCACAGGGTTCCCTTCAATTAAGGGGAAGATGCCAGGACGTGAGTAAGGCCCCATTTGGATCTGAACCAAGGCAAAACCTTCTTTATTCACCTTCTTTTCAAACTCTCGGAACATTTCTGACTGCTTGTTCCGAAATTTTTCAACCACCTCTTTCTTTTTATTGAGATAGGTCTCATTTTCAAACATTAAAGGGATTTTCTTTTTCAGAGTTTCGATCAAGTTCTCCATCTCTTTTTTGAACGCATTTCCTTGCCCGGCAGAAAGGCTGATCATATGGGGCATATCGGGATTCTTGAAGTTATTGACATAGCAGAGGTCATTGGGGATCTTTCCTTTGATGACCATTTCGTCCATTTCTTCCAACACACATTTGATAGTGGTGAAGCGCCCAGTTCCTGCCAGACCGGTCACGAAGATGTTATATCCGATGCCGTTGATATCCAACCCCAATCGGATCGCCTCCAAGGCCCTATCCTGACCAATGATCTCGTCACAGGGGTGGATAGACTCAGTGGTCTTAAAGGCCAATGCATCAGGGTCACACCGCCACCTTAATTTCTCAATTGGAACTTCTTCAAAGGTTTTATTCATCACCAATTCCCCCTTCTCGATTTGAGTTGCATTTTCTACGATCTTTAATTTTCTATCAGAACAAGAGAAAAGTCAATGTGGTTTTAAAAAAGTTAGGGATAGGAGTTAAGAGTTATGGATTATGAGTGAGGAGTACCATGTTAAAAGTTCAAATTTCATCTATGAAATTTGACTTAGATGCCTTCTTTGGCGAGTTCCTGGATCAACCCTCTGCTTTTTTCAGTCACCTTCTTGGGGACCTTGACGATCACCTTGACATATTCATCCCCTTTGCCTTCCCCTTGAAAATGAGGGATGCCAAGGCCTTTCAATCGCATCTTGGTATGGCTCTGGGTTCCCGCTGGGACCTTGACTTTCTTCATCCCTTCGAGGGTGGGAACTTCGATGGTCGTCCCGAGAACTGCCTCTGAAAAATTAATTTCTTTCTCCACAATAAGGTCATCTCCTTCTCGGCTGAAGAGTGGATGTTCCCTAATGGAGACTTGGAGGTAGAGATCGCCTTGAGGACCACCGTTTCTTCCCTCCATCCCCTTTCCAGAAAGCCTGAGTTTCTTTCCCGAGGGAATACCTCGTGGAATTTTTACAGAAACTTCTTCAATCTTTCCATTCTTCCGAAAGGAGATCCTCTTCTCTCCACCCAAAGCAGCTTCTTCCAAAGAAATAGCCATCTCATAGACGACATCTTCTCCCCTCTGGGGCATTCGACCCATATCCTGATAGCCCGCTTGTCTCCCGAAAAGGTCTCCAAAATCAAAGCCGCCTCGACCTCCAGATCTGAATTCCCGCCTTCCCCTTCCCCCGAAGAGGTTGGATAAAATCTCATCAAAATCAAATCCCCGGAAGATGTCCTCTTGAGTAAATCGTTGACGGAATCCCTCGGCGCCAAAGGTGTCGTATTGTTTTCGTTTCTCCTTATCGCTCAGGACGGCATAGGCCTCGTTGATCTCTTTGAAACGTTCTTCAGCCTCTTTTTTATTGGGATTTCGGTCGGGATGATATTTCATCGCCAGCTTCCGATAGGCCCGCTTGATTTCCTCGTCACTGGCATTCTTGCCCACGCCCAAAATATTGTAATAATCTTTGGCCGCCATTATTCCTTACCCTCAAGCCTTTGGTCTGACTGTCGCTTGTAGATCTCGCGGATCATCCGGTTGAGGTATCCCTCCGGGTCATCGACCGTCTCTCTGGTGACGATGAACTCTCTTTGACCCGTCTTATCGCGGATTAATTCGAACCCATATTCATAATCTTTTGAAAGCCGTGAGAAAACCGCCGCCCCCTTCCCTTCTTCATTCAGGATGATCTCTGTGATCCGATTAATAGCCTCTTCGCTAAATTCGAGGTTAATCCCAGTCCGCCGTTGAAAATCCCTTTCAAATTCCTCCACCTGTTGTTGAATCTCTACCACCTCTTCAGAAACGGTATTGACATCATATCCTTTTTCAATCATTCGATTGACGATGAGATCAATCCTCCCCTCCCGAAAAACAATTCCATAACGTTTTTTAAATTCTGCCTCTCTTTGCAGAATGGACTCTTTCAAGACCATCTTCTCGTGGGAAAGGAGAGCTTCGAATTTTTCCAGCATCTCTGGATTGGAGGAGTCCCCAAGTAATCGTGCCAACTCTTGCTCTGGATTTTCCACCACAGCTCGTGTGACAACAAATTTCCGGATATCTGTAGATGGAAGTCGCTTTTCAAATTTGATGAGAACTTTTTCCACGGCGCTGACTAACCCTCTCGCACCGGTCTTTTCTTCATAGGCCCTCACGGCCAGTTCGTAAAGGGCTTCGTCTTCAAACTGAATGTCAATCCCATAGGATTTGAAATCCTTCTTCTTTCCAAGGATGACGGGATTGCTGGGGTTTTTCAGTATCGCATAGAGGTCGTCGACCTCCAGTTTTTCAAAAACGGTGGTCACCGGAAGCCTTCCGATAAACTCCGATTCGAATCCAAAGGTGATGAGATCCTCAGCCTTCACCTGTTTGAGGTACCCGGCCCGTTCGTCCTTCGAGCGGACCTCGGCCCCGAAACCAATGCCCTCCTGATTCAAACGTTTCTTGATGAACTCCTCCAGACCATTGAAGGCTCCACTCATAATAAAGAGAATATTCTTGGTATTGATCGTTCGTTTCTCCCTCTTTCCAGTCTTCCGGTAATGTTCGATGGCCTCTAACTGAGAGATCGGGTCATGGGGGACTTTAAGGTCCACCTCTGTCTCCTCCATCGGTTTGAGCAGAGCCCGCTGAACACCCATCCTCGACACATCGGGACCGATGAGGTTATTCGATGAGGCGATCTTATCGATCTCATCAACGTAAATGATTCCATACTGAGCCAGTTCAATATCTCCGTTGGCTTCGTACACGAGATCCCGGACGAGGTCCTCCACATCGCCACCGACATAACCGGTTTCACTGAACTTCGTCGCATCTCCCTTCACAAAAGAGACTCCAATCTTCTCGGCAATCAATTTGATCAGGTAGGTCTTGCCGACACCTGTCGGACCGATCATCAGGATATTGTTCTTGATATGGCCCACCCCTTCATATCGATTGCGCCCCTTGGTCATTTCAGTGAACTTGATCCGATTGAAGTGTGTGCAGATTTTGGTGGCCAGGATCTCTTTGGCATCATCTTGTCGAATGATGTAATCATTCAGAAAGGCCTCCAACTCCTCTGGTTTTAAGTCAAAATGAATCTTCTTCTTCTTTCCCTGGCCGAGCTCTTTTTCCTCTTTCGGAACCTCTTCTGTCTGGGGTTTTGGGAAGAGCATGGGTACGACCAGTCGGATTCGGTCTCCGTACTTTTTACCTAAGTATTCGTTTAATTCCTTCTCCAGCTCTTTCTGATCTGGAACTTTCGAATCAGAATCTTTCATCGAGATCAAACTCCTTTTTTTCTAAAAATTTACTCTATTAATATAACCATTACCGCAGTATTTTTCAACTTATAGATTTAAGGGGACCCTGTCTATTCAAGAATGGAATGAAGAGATGAAAGGGGGTTAAATGAACTGGACGGATTTCAGTTTATCTCCCTCCCAAAGAAAGCGGCGTCTTTTCCTTTTCCGATAGACCTTTCCTTCCTGAAGGATGGCACCGACTAATAAGGGAAGAGCGACGGTCGCGTCCATATAGACGGCTGCGTAGCTTGACCCCTTCTCAATCTTCCCCCAAGACTTCGCTTCTTCAAAAGTGCAGCCGGAGAGCCCTCCCCATTTCGGATCATCGGTGGTGATCTGGAAGGCATATTGATGGCCGCTCTCTTTTTGGAACAGGAGTTCGCTCACGGGTCCCAGTTGTTGAATATAGTTTTTTGGGACTCCTCCTCCAATGTAGATCGCTCCGGTCACGGACGCCATTTTCTTCAGTTGAGCAATCTCAAAACTGTCCCGAATCTGATCGATGAGAAGTCCCTCCGAGGGAGCCTTCTTTCGAAAATGAAGAAATGTGAGTCCAATCCCAATAGAACTGTCGCTCAGAGCAGGGACAAAGATAGGAACCCCACATCGGGAGGCTGTCTTGAGAATGGATCCCTCATCCTTGATGCGCCTCCCCAAGACCTCCAAATACCGCCTTGAGGAAACGACCTTCTCCTTTAACTCATCCGGAACCTTCGAGAGAAGATGGATCACCTGATTGATTTCCTGGTCATCCATCAGGGCATCATAAACTCGTACAATGCGATGTTTTCGCAGGGCATCATCATCGCCTTCCTCGGACCCGACATAATGTCGATATCCAGAGCTCTCAAAAAGATCGTGAAAGATGTTGGCACCGGTGGAGACGATCACATCAATCAATTTCATCTCGATCATATCGCGGATCACCTTGCGCATCCCGCCCGGGATCATTGCCCCAGACAACCCCATGAAGATGATGCAGGTTGGATCACCGAGCATCTTTCGAAAAACTTCAAAACACTTAAAGACATTTCGGCTTTGAAAAGAGGTGTGTTGGAAGGCTTGAACCAGATCGAAAAGGCTTTTTGTTCCTTTGAGGTCTAAATGCTGAATAGGTTGTTGAAGAAATTTGGATTTCCTTTTTTTCATCTTTGTCGTCAGGCGGATGAATTCTTGCGGAAATTATCAAATAAAAACAAAGAAGTCAAGGAAAATGATTCATATTTTGTCCCAAATTGCTTGACATTTGGAATGAAATACGATAATTAAATTTGCTTGGGGAATGATGAGGATATTTTTTAGAAAGGTTGAATCCTTATGGAGAAAAAGCCAATTCGAATTGCCGTTGTGGGTGCTGGAAATTGTGCCAGTGCCCTTATCCAGGGAATTGAATTTTACCGAGCAAATAGCCGGAAAAATCCGAAATCTGAACCCCTTGGCTTAATGCACCTTGATATCGGAGGCTACAAACCTTGGGATATTGAGGTGGGTGCGGCTTTCGATATCGATCGAAGAAAAGTGGGGAAACCTCTCAAAGAAGCCCTCTTCGCCAAGCCTAATTGCACCAAAGTTATTCATCCGAACCTCAATGATTCTGCCGTGATGGTATCCATGGGGGAAGTCCTGGACGGAGTTTCCGAACATATGAAGGATTACCCCGAAGATCGCATCTTCCTTGTCGCAAATGAAAAACCTTGCAATGTGGACAAGGTTCTCAAGAATTCTGGGGTGGAGATCCTTCTCAACTACCTTCCTGTGGGTTCAGATCAGGCCACTCAGTTCTATGCAGAGGCCTGCTTAAACGCAGGAGTGAGTTTGATCAACTGTATGCCCAGTTTCATCGCCTCCGATCCCCGGTGGGCAAAACGGTTTGAACAGAAAGGCATCCCCATTGTTGGAGACGACGTCAAATCCCAGATGGGGGCGACCATCATTCATCGGGTTTTAGCAAGACTTTTCGAAGATCGAGGGGTGCGGTTGGACCGAACGTACCAAATTAATACAGGCGGAAATACCGACTTTCTCAATATGCTCAATCAAAATCGTTTGAAGAATAAACGAATCTCTAAAACCGAAGCGATTCAATCCCAACTCGGTGTTCCTTTAGAGCCAGAAAATATTCACATCGGCCCCTCTGACTATGTCCCCTGGCAGAATGACAACAAGGTTTGTTTCCTCCGAATGGAAGGAAGGGGGTTTGGGGAAGTTTCACTTAATCTCGAATTGAGGCTCTCTGTCGAGGACTCTCCCAATAGCGGTGGGATGACCATTGATACCATCCGATGCTGCCAACTCGCCCGTAAACGAGGAATCGGGGGACCTCTGCTTTCTATCTCCGCCTATGCGATGAAACATCCGATTGTCCAAATTCCTGACAACGAAGCCAAATTCATGGTGGAGGAATTCATTGACGGGAAGCGGGAACGGTAATGATTTCAGATTTTAGATTGCGGATTGCAGATTTATAAAAGAAATTCATTCTAGAAAAGATTGTAAAACTACCTTATCCCCTGAAGCCCGGATCGTCTTGAAATACTCCACAACCTTTCTGGTATCCCTTCCTAATTGCTCATAAAGAACTTCAAATTTTTCGAGGCGATGGATATATCGGCGATAGGCCAATAGCACTGCATTATTGATGTCCAGCTTTTCGAAATTTTTGTAGCCATCTGTTTTGAAAGAAATCTTTCTAAATTCTCCCTTTAAAGAACAAAATATTTCCTTCCTCCCCTTTATTTTTTCATCTCTTGAAATCTCCTTCGAATAGAAATTCGATAGCTGTTGACAGGCCTGATCAATCCACCGGGAAAAAAGGAGGTCATCTTCTTGGTTGCGGATGGCCTCGACCACCTCTTTAGATTCTTTCCCGTACTTCTCGATTAAAAAACCGATGGCTCCCTGATTCCCCACAAATGTGGCCAGCTGCTCATTAAAATCGGTCTGGCCTTTAAAATAGATACTGGTATGGGCCATCTCATGGAGGATGAGATTTGCCAGGGTGGCTTCATCCCATTGAAGCATGGACGAAAAGATGGGGTCTTTCAACCAACCCAGCGTGCTATAAGCCCCGGCTTGCTGGACAAACGTGTCGTACCCCCTCCCCTCAAGAAATCGTTTCTCCTTTAAAGCACCCTCTTTCGTAAAAAAACTTTTATAGGTTACTGTGCCGGTGATGGGGAAATTCCAATGATAGAGTTGGAGGCAATCCTTCTCGGAGGCGGTGATAACATGGAGAACAAGGCCTTTGACTTCAAAATATTTTGAATAACTCTTTGTCCTTGTGAGACCTAACTTCTCCTCACCGTAGTGCTTCACCTCTTGGATGAGACGAATCTTCTCCTTGGCATCATGATCCACCCCCTCGTTCTCTAAGATCTCTTGAACCGGGACACTATGAAAAGTAATCAAGGATTGATGCCATCCCAGTTTGGAGAGATAGAGAAGGTTCCCACAGCCCGTCAGTGAAGTAAGTATGAACATGATAAATAAAAAAAGCCTCAAGGTTTTCATCATGAATCTTTCTTACAATATTCTTTGATGGGAATCAAACGTTACTGACCCTCTCCCCTCCTCTTAACCCTATTGTTGCATAAAGTTCTTATTGGATGAATTGGATGCCATGGTAAACCCCGTTAGAAGACCTTCGTCCTTCTAATGGGAAGGCGAACACGGAGCATTAAACTCCGTGTTCGCTTCAGAAGGAACTCATCATCATCCCCGCTGCAAGCTGATAAGACCCGACCACGGGTAACGGGGCTTTCTAACGGGGTAAAAAGGTGATTTTCCATATTTTAATGATACCTTCTAAAGGTCGCTATTGGAGTAATCCACCATATGCCATTGTTTGAAGGTTCATTCCACAATGGACAAAGGATTCATAATTCAGAGTGGTGAATTTAATGCAACAACAGGGTTAACATCCCTATGGATTTGGAGTATACTGTCTTAGGGCTTGAAATTCGAAATCCAAATATCGAAATCCTAAACAAATCCGAAATTCAAATATCAAAATTCTAAACTATTTTGTTTAGATCATTTGAATTTTGAACATTTGTGCTTGTTTCGAATTTCGTGCTTCGAATTTAGAATTTAGGCAACACTCAGGAGGCCATCGCTATGACAATTTTAAAGAAACTAAAGGACTATTTGGAACAGAACCAGGTTTCCTATGAATTGGGCTACCACGTGAGGGTCTATACGGCTCAAGAGATCGCAGCGGCCCAGCACATCCCGGGAAAAGAGCTGGCGAAAGTGGTCATGGTGAAAGCGGATGGGAGAATGGTCATGTTGGTTTTGCCTGCGAGTTATCGGGTTGACACCAAGAAACTAAAAAAAGTTCTTAAATGTAAAAAATTAGGGATCTCAAAAGAAAAGGAGTTTGAAGAACTCTTCCCCGACTGTGAGGTCGGGGCCATGCCTCCCTTTGGTAACCTCTACCATTTAGAGGTATGGGTCGATCAAGTTCTCACCCAAGATGAATTCATCGTCTTTCAGGCAGGAAGCCATGTGGAAACATTGCGGATCAAATATAGCGACTATGCTCGATTGGTCAACCCCAGGGTGGGCGATTTTAGTGCCCATCTATGAGACCCTGAAACAAGTTCAGGGTGACATGGCAAAACTCCTCTAATTGTCATGCTGAACCTTGTGCTGAATTTATTTCAGTATCGTTTCAGCATCTCTTCTCAACTTTTGTAACACGACCACTCCTGCCATCAAACTTAATCCGATGATGTCGTATAAAGGGATGGGATAGACCAGCATTAACCCTGCCACTAAAAGCATGATCCGTTCATAAAGTGTGGTTTTCTTTAAAAACCAATTTTCCACTCCTCCTGCCAGGGCCAGTATCCCGATAAAAGCAGTGATGGTCGTCCAGATAACATCCAACACTGGTCCTTTGAGCAGAATACCAACTCCCTTGGGATCTAAGGTGAACATGAAAGGAACGATAAAGGCAGGAAGGGTATATTTCCAAGCATACATGGTCGTCTTATAAGGATTCCCTTTGGTCAGGGCTGCCGCTGCAAAGCATGAGAGGGCTGTTGGCGGGGAGACCTCAGATAGGATCGCATAGTAGAAGACGAACATATGAGCGGCAAAGTCAGGAACTCCAAGCATCATCAAAGCCGGTGCTGCGATCACCGCAGAAATAATGTAAGAAGCTGTGACCGGAACGGCTAAACCAACCACCCAGACGATGATCGCTGTATAGATCGCCGTTAAGAAAAGACTCCCTCCAGCATAGGCGATAATAATCGAACTGAACTTTAACCCCAGGCCTGTCAGAGTGACCACTCCCACAATGATTCCAGCGGCTGCACAGGTTGAAGCAACACTCAATACACCGATCGAACCTCCCCTCAATGCCTTCACCAATTTTTTAGGAGTAAGGGCTGTGTCTTTCCTGATAAAACTGAGTGCGAAGGTGATCACGGTTGACCAGAAGACTGCCATAATGGGCGTAAAACCTATGATCATGATCACTACAATGGCGATGAGTGATATGAAATGAAACCCGTAGAGGTAGGTGAGCTGGCCCAGGCTGTAGGTTTTATCAAAGGGGACCTCTTTAACGCCAAACTTTTTGGCATCCAGTTCAACCATTAAAAAAATGGACCAATAATAAAGGCAAGTAGGAATGCAGGCCATGGTGATCACATCCAAGTAGGAGATCTTTAGGAATTCTGCGATGAGAAAGGCGGCTGCTCCCAGCACCGGAGGTGAAAGGATCGCACCAATCCCTCCTGCAGAGAGGAGTCCACCTGCAGCATCCTTACTATAGCCTGCCTTGGCCAGCATGGGATAAGCGACTGCTCCCAATGTGACCGTTGTTGCCACACCACTTCCGGAGGGTCCACCAAGGAGGAAAGAGGCCAGTGTTACAGTCCGGCCCGCACTGGTAGACTTTCCACCCATTGCGGCGAAAGAAAAATCAATAAAGAATTTACCAGCACCTGAGAATTCTAAAAAGGCACCCCAAATGGTGAAGAGGATGATGAAGGTCGAAGAGACATCGATCGGGACTCCAAAGATTCCTTCAAGGGTCATATACATATGGCCCACGATGCGATCAATATCATATCCCCGATGGGTCCAAGGATTTGGAAGCATGGGGCCAATAAAGGCATAAACAATAAATGCGATGACTATTCCAGTCATGATCCAACCCGTCGTTCTCCGAGTCGCCTCTAAAACCAATAGAATCAATATGACGCCAAAGAATTTATCCCAGAAATTTGGAACGACAGAGCGGTAGATAAAATCTTCAAAATCAATAAGCATGTATACAATCACAACAATACCGAGAAGAGCAAGGACAAAGTCATACCAGATAATCCGATTTTTAAACCGCTTGAAGGACGGAAAGACGAGAAAGGATAGGAAGAGAACGAACATGACATGGATTCCTCTTAAAACCTGGGTCATGATTATCCCGATGGCGGCATAGAGGTGAATGAGCGACATCACCACAGCCACTACGGTGATGAACACATCCATTTTCCCTGTCAGACGACGAGAAGGTCCCTCCTCCTCTTCGATGTACTTTTCTGCTTCTCTCAGGGCCTCTTCTGTAATTAAAACTTCCTGATCTTCTCTTCTCTTTTCCTCTTCCACTGGTTTCTCCATGATAAAAAATTGTAGCCGCTCCGGTTTTTGCCGGAGCGTTTAATAACGCAACCTAAAGGTTGCGGCTACTTAACTCACCCATTCTGTCATTCCCGTGCTTGCGCGCAGAAGCGCTTCAGCGCGCAGGCGTGCAAACGGGAATCCATCCCGCCAAAGGCGGGACTGCTGGAGTTTACCCCGTACTCTGTTACGGGGCAGGAATGACGAAAAATTGTTTTGAACTTTGATATTTGGCATCAATGGAATAATTTCAAAATGAGATACTCCCCGAGCGACACCAATTCCACCCTTAATCGAATCCGATCCCCTCTTTCCCCAATCTCACTCAAGTAGATCTTCCTGTCTCTGACAATCAATCCCTGCCCCTCCCCCATTCCTCTTCGAATAATAAAGACAGCACCCAACCTCTGATTCATCGTATGAAATTCTTTCGTATCCTCAAATCCATAATATTCCATGACAGCAGGACTTTTCGTCCTGATCCCCTTAAGAACGATCGCCTCCTTTTCTGCCTGGAACTCTTCAATGACAGGTTCCTTATAAATCGAATGAATATAGAACATGGAAAACGTTTCAGATGGACTAATCCTGATACGGATCATCTGTGGATGATCCATGTTCTCTATATGAAGGATTGTCACCTTCTTCAAAAGAAAAACCCCTCCTAACACGATCAGTATACCAATCAATGTCAGGAGGGGCCAAGTCTTCCGTTTCAATTATTTAATCTTAAGCCCTTTCTCTTTGAAATATCGAATTGCCCCAGGATGCAGTGGGAAAGGTGACCCTCCAACTTGGGGTTCCAATGCCAAGTATCTCGCATCTCTATGGGATAAAACCAACTCTGGTTTATGGTCAAATAAAGTCTTGACGATATCATAGGCAACGTCGCCCTTCATCTTTTCATTGCAAACTAAGAGATTCCACACCACAGCCATCTCAACATCCACATCCTGTCCTGGGTAGGTCTTGGCAGGAATGATACCTTTCACATAGAGGGGTCCGTACTTCTCCCTCATCTTGGGAATCGCGTCTCCATGAGGGATGATTTTGATCTTAATCCCAGGGGTTGCTCCTAAATCTGTCACCGCAGCCGTAGGAAGACCCCCATCCCAGAAGAAGGCATCAATCTTCCTATCCTTGAGTGCTCCTGCTGATTCAGAAACGCCCAATTTATCCCGTGTCATGTCTTTATCCGGATTCAACCCATAAGCCTCCAAAACCCTCAGGGCTTTTATCTCAGTTCCGCTCCCAGGGGAACCCGTTGAAACCCTTTTCCCTTTCAGGTCCGTCACCTTCTCAATCCCTTTGCCCTCAATGGTCACGACATGCATATTATTCGGATAAAGAACGGCTACTGTCCTCAAGGGAATCTTCTCTTTAAACTTTCCCTTTCCCTGATAGGCATCCAATCCCACATCTGCCATGATCAGGGCCAAGTCTGCCTTTCCCTGCCCCACCAGAAGGCAATTATCCACAGAGGCGGACGTCACTTCTGCCGTTGCCTCAATATAGGGGACGTATTTGGAGATGATGTTCGCCATCCCTCCGCCCAATGGATAATACACACCTCCTGTGCCTCCTGTAGCAATGGACAATCGTACGCTCTTCTGAGCCCATGCTGAGGAAACGCAGAAAATCAAAACTACGATAATTCCCAATATGAATGCTCGTCTCATAAAAACCTCCTTATAAAAGTTCTATTTATCCATTTCTTATATTAAACCTCGCCATGATTGTCAATAAAAAGTTTCAAGGAATGGGTTTATAAGAGGGATGTTTCGGTTTCACATGGGCCTTTTTCTCTTCATACCGGGCGAGGAGGTAAAGGACATCGGAAAGACGGTTGAGGTATTCCAATATTTTTGGGTTATGAAGCATTTTCTTCAATTTCATCTTGGCGACCAGTCTTTCCACTCTCCTCGAAACAGCGCGGGCCACATCTAAAATACTGGAGATTTGAGTCTCACCATAAATGATGAATCCAGGCTCCGGTTTGAGCGAAACCTCAAAATCAATGGAAAGGCGACTTAACCAATCTACCTCCTTTTGAGTGATCTCACCCTTCAAGAGATCTCGATCCCCTCCAGATAAAGCGAGCTCCGAGCCAATGATGAATAAGTGGTTCTGAATGGTGAACAGGAAGTTTCTCACTTTTCTAATTTTGGAAGTCGTTCTTGCCATCCCCAGGAAAGAGTTCAATTCGTCCAATGTACCATAGGTGTCAGGTCTGAGATGATACTTTGGCACACGCCTCCCTCCCAAAAGTCCGGTGAAACCTTTATCCCCCTTTTTGGTACTGATGGGCATAATCTTATTTCCTATTTCCTATTTCCCACTTCCCATTTCTTACCTATTGGTGCATGGTCGATGGGTAACCTGGAGTTCTCCTTTTTCAATACGGTAGCAGGTATTTTTCAACCAATTTGTGTCATCCTGATTTGGGAAATCCTTCCGAAAGAAGGAACCTCTACTCTCTGTTCGAAGCAAACTTCCCTGTAAAATGGCTTTGAGAAGGAGGGCCACATTTTCCAAATCTCTCTTTTTGAAAAGGTCTTTCAAGGTAGCAGGATAAACCCTTTCGATTCTTCTTTCAATGGAAGCCAACCGGCCCAGCCCCTCTTTCAATGACTCCTCCTCTCGAACAGGACTGGTATATCTCCAGGCCAAATCCTTTAACTCCTTAAGCAGATCTCTGGGTGGGTCAAAGGTTCCTCTTCTTTTTCTGAGATAGGATCGAACCTTTCGGTCCCACTTTTTCATAAGGTTCTCAGAGAAGAGATTGGACGGCTCCTGTTCTCGTTCCTTCTGGCGGACATATTCGGCTGCCGACTGACCACCAATGACTCCAAACACTGCACATTCCGTCAATGCATTCCCCCCAAGTCGATTAGCCCCATGAATCCCCCAGACCACTTCTCCTGCTGCAAAAAGGCCCGGGAGAGACGTTGCTGCCTTTTCATCAATCTCTAATCCTCCCATAAAGAAATGGACTGCCGGGGAGATCAGAAAGGGCCGTTCATGGAAAGGGAACTTCGATTTTTTAAGAAAGTTAAGGGGATAATGCTCCCATTTTTCCCGCGGGACTTGGGTCAGATCAAAAAAGACATCTCCATTCTGAGTAGCACTGTATAAGGCGATGGAGAGGCGATCCCTTTGGACAATGATGGCTCGGTTTAAATCTCCTCGGAGATTAAACCTCTCCAAAAGATCCTCTCCTTTTTCATCGAACAACCTGACTTCTTTTGGATAGGGAGGGTAAAGGAGAAAGGAGGAGAGCCTCGGCTCTCCTAAAGCAAAAGGATAAAATTGAACAAATTCTAAGTCGAAAAGGGGAAGGCCTGCCCGAAGGGCTAAAGCGTATCCGTCCCCGAGAATGCTTCTCTGATTGTCATTCCTACGATAGATCGCCCCTGCTCCTCCAGTTGAGAGCAGGACTGCTCTTGATTGAATCAAACAGGGTCTCCCGTCTTTCAAAAATCCAAATGCCCCCCGAACTCGGCCCTCTTCAATGACTAAGTCAAAAATAACCAATCCCGGTAAAACCTTGATGGAACTGCTTTTCAATCTTTCTACCAGGGGTTTGATTAAGAGTACCCCGGGGAGTTGGGAGGAACCCTCCGGACGATCCATGATATATCCCATCCCTTTCTCAAGGATGGGGGCTCCATAGTCTCTCAATCTTTTTATGGCATCCGGACCTTTTTCAACGAGGGTGTTCACCAGTCCGACCTGGTTCAATCCCTTCCCAGATTCTAAAGTCGCTTGGAGATGATCTTCTTTCGAAAAATGTGAGTTCGAAGCAGTGAAGGCGCCGTTAGCCAATGAAGTATTCGTCCCCATCCCGATGGCAAATTTTCCCACCATGAGAACACGAAGACCAGCCCTTTCTGCTTCTAAAGCAGAAAGGAGGCCAGCCAGGCCACTGCCAATTACAAGGATATCGGTAGTAAGTTCTTCCATCGGGTCATTTGTGATAGTATCGGGGTGGGTGTGATTAAATTTCCTTACTTCTCATCACCTCGTGCATTACCTTTAACGATCCTTAAGGAATCTTGAATAATTAAAGAAATGTTCTGCCTACCATAGGGCAGGGAAAGGTAAGTCTGCCGATGGCAGGCAGGATAGCTGTAAAAAATTCTAAGCCCGTTTTTTAGGCTTCATAGGTTTTTCACAGCAGATGATATCGCAAGTATCAATGCACCCGCAGACTTCATCCACGGTGACAGCCAGACCACAAACGCTGCATTTATAAACATCTCCCTTCTTCACACCCTTTTTTGCCACTTTTTTTACAACCTTCTTTACCCCGTTAGAAATAATGCCCCGCTGCTCCCTCCGGGCCAGAGGCCCTCTGGGCCGGCGGCTGCAGCGGGGTTAGATTTTAGAATAATTCCGGGTTCCGCCCCGTAGGGGGTT
>Ga0315281_10000208_pt1 | contig 77412 bp, 92 predicted proteins | sample YL17G07_0_MG_FD_204540 | JGI IMG/M metagenome (GOLD analysis project Ga0315281, IMG submission 204540) | Sediment microbial communities from Yellowstone Lake, YNP, Wyoming, USA - YL17G07_0 | ecosystem: Environmental > Aquatic > Freshwater > Lake > Sediment | place: USA: Wyoming | collected... | reverse complement strand
TGAACAGGCTTGACAAAACCGGTGTCGTAAACAACAAGACCATAACGCAAATAGTTTACAAGTTCAGGGCTTCCTCTCTTTATCCATTCCCAGAATTCCGTCAGCGTAGCGGTCTGTATGTGCAAATCTTTGAGTTCGTGCGCAATCAGATACAACTGTGAATTTACCTTCTCCAAATCCTCGCTTCCCTTTGTCATCGTGTCGTCAAGAACCACCCACAAATCAGCGTCAGAACCTTTCACCATTGACCCTTTTGCTGCCGAGCCGAAAATCACAACAGACTTTATTACATTTCCGTATTGCTTGCGAGCCTCGTTCGTGAATTTCACTATCTTCTCAAAAATTTCCTGCGGCGGGCCGACCGGCTTTTCTTCCTTAGGTTTCTTTTTAGCCAAGCTGACATCCTCTAATTCTTTTTCTAATTCCATTACCATATTGACCTTTATTGTTTTGCCACTATATATAATTTACTACTTGATAGTAACTATCGATATTTCTCCTTTCTCCATTCCTCGCCTTTGCCCTTATCAATTACAGTCTTTCCAAGAAACCCATGTTCCTCCTCTGGGACCTGCAGCATTCCCTTGAGCGGATCATACGCGTGCTCAAGAATAGCGACTCTCTGCCTTTCCGAAGACGCCCACTGGCCGGGCTCCAGACCGAAGAATTCCAAAGGCAGCTTTTCTGGAGGATAGTCCATCTCAAGAAACTTTTTTATCAAACGCAAGGCGATGACAGACTGCTGAATCGGATCATGGCCGCCAGTTCTCTCGAAAATCACGAAAACTTCGTTTTCTCTGCCCATCCCTTTCTGCCTCAGCTTCCAATATGTCTTATACAAGTATAACTGCTGATCTGAACCTAATGGAATTGGTATGTGCGCAGGGCCCAGCGGCGACGGATAGCCCGAGTGAATGACCCTTATCCATTTTCCGGAGTCCGATGGCAAAATGTCTATCGCGGCCTCGACGTTCAAACCATCCATCAGCATGTGTTCTATGTCAACAGCTATTCCAAAATATTTGGAGTTCATAGATTTCACGAGATAGTACATTTGCGCCGGTTGTGGGAACCTCAGCAAATCTTCCATTCCACTTCCAGCCATTGGAGTTTCAAAAATGAAATAAATACCGTATTTTTCCAGAATCTCGATTGGGCTCTTGATTTCAAATTCCGGCTTCGCATTAGACCTTGAAGATGGAGCGTTTTTTGGAAAGAAGTGCCCGTAGACATACAAAGCGGAAACCGACGGCACCCACAGCCTATAATCTTTTTGGAAGACAGGGTCGTCTATCGAAATGTTCTTGATTCCCTTGTCCTTGATCCATTGCTCCCTTGTTTTCCTGTCCTTCCTCGCGTAATAATCAATTGTTATGTTGATGATTGGCATCCACAAATCATGAGCGGTTTTTTCCATCCATCTTGCAAGAATATAATACGCGATTTTTTCAGGACCATAAGTAAGATTTCTTGATTGAATCAGCCTCAGAAATTGTTTGTAAGTGTCTAACGTCTCAGTTTTTATGAATTCTTCCCTCTGCTTCTTCCATGTTATTTCGGCTTCCGTCGATATTCTCTCGTCAGCGAGCTTTTGAATCTTGTCAATTTCTTTTCCCGCTTCCTCAGGCGAAATTACAACCGTCGCCTCTAGGATTTTTTTCTTGTTTTCAAAATCTTCCTCGAGCTTTTTCCTTTCTTGAATTACCGCATTTAATTGACTGATGACTGCGCCTCTCTTCTCGTCAGGAACAGTGTTCGCAACTATTTCGAGATTACGTATCTTATTGATTATTTCATTTTGTCCCGCTCCGAATTCCTTGTTCAGCATTTCGTTGATTTTGTCGATTCTCATATCCTTTATTTTTTCCGCCACGAGCTCCCTTCTAGCCAGCTCTTTCAGCCTGAGTTTGCTGTCAATCTCTGCTTGGTCCAAGGCTGGATCCGGATCCTGATGGAAAACATCCTTCCACAATTCCGTCTGCCTCCATAGCCAGCTGTGACGAATGTCGTCTTCTCCCTTGTCGATATAAATTTCGTCATGATCTTTGATGAAATCCGACAGATCTCTGCCCCACGGATCAACGAGATCGCTCGGCTGGAATTCTTTTGACAAAAACTGAAATGGCGTCGATTCGGAGGAATGAACAAGGAAATAGACCGCCCCTATTTTTGCGGACTCTTCGATTGCATGCAGCAGTCTTTCATGAGACCTCCTGTAGTCCGGTTTTACAGCGGAATCGAGATGGGGAAACTCTCTGCTGCCAAATGAAGGAGTCTCTGCGTGAACCCCGAACCTGATTCCGAGCCTTTTCACGTCATTCATTTTCTTTTTCAAATCAAACTCCTCAAACTCGGAGCTCGACTCTAGATCTATCTGGACGAACTGTACTCCCTTTGTTATAGCGTATTGCGCTTTTTTTGCAAGGCCGACAGAAGTGAAAGCGAATCTCTCTTCCTGAGTTGCCGCTCCGAAAATTCCTCCGCTAACTCCTATTGTGTATCCGATTTTTTTTTCTTCTACCATTTTTCATCACAAAAATCTCGCGCCAGGAACCTGGAATGCGGATTTCATATAATTGACAACTGCATCGAATGCAGCCCCGACTTCCGGCCCGAAATATTTTGAAATTCTGTCCCTGAACGCAAGTTCGTACGGCCCTTCTCCGCGCAGGAAGGCCGACTGAAATCCGAATTGCTCAAGAGTTTTCCCAAGACCGACTCTGACTTTTTTCACATCGCTCTTTGCCTTGCCGATTTTCTCTTTGACTTCTGATTTCTTCTCCTTCTCTTCTTTTTTCTCGTCTTCAGTCTTCCATTCATTCTCCTCAAGAAGCTTTTCTATTGTAGCTCCTTTGGCTCCGGCTTCGCCAAGCATCTGCGACATGTATGCATCAAGCTCCTTGTCTCTCGCGACAAGCTCGAGATAATGGCCCAAAACTATGTTCTGGCTTTGCATGTACGCTTTGATGTTCTGGAAGAAAACATTTTCGAGCTCAGCACCGCTTGGAAATTTCACAACGGCTCTTATGATAGGCATCTCAATAAAAACAAAATAAGGGCTCCAAACCCATGGCTCGAAATAGCCGGTCCCTTTTTGCGAGGCGTCGAATTTCTTCAGCAACGTTGCCCTTGCCTCAAAAATATCTTTCGCATCGAGGTTCACGCCATAAACTTCTGATGCGCTTTTCAGAATTTTCCTTAAAACGGAATCGACTGACGGTTCAACAGGAAGCGCTTTTACTTTCCCGTCCTCTTTTATCAATTTTTCTTTTTTCAAAAGTTCTATCTCCTCTTCGGTGAAGCCCGCTTGGATTGCTGGAATCTCGTCGAATGGATTTTGCCTGCTGGCTTTGTATTTTTCTGCAAACGCGACAGGCTTCCACGCCCATATTTTGACAAAATCTATTGACATCGCCTGAGTCTCCGGCCTCCAGAACGAAAGCCTCCTGAAATCGCTTCGGTTTCCCTTGTCTGAAAGCCCTTCTGTTAGCATCTTGTACCTTGCGAGAAGAGGACGCAACATGTTTTTGTATTCCTCCACACTCTTTCTTCTGGCTTGCATCAAGCCCATAAGAGTTCTGTATCTCTCCTCAACGGTTTGCTTGAAAAGTCTGTCCCTCCATTCGATGTACAACTTGTTTTTTGTCGCGAGGATGACGCCCTCGGCTTCCGAAACGTCGTAATCTTTCCCGATCTTTTTGTAGTCCGTGTCTGCATCCTTCACGCGCATGAAGTCGGTTATTACAGTCGGCCACCTCGATGCAATTGATCGCAGCGCGACCCCTTCACCGGTGTGAATATCGACTTGATCTATAAAAATTGATTTCAAAGTCTGCTCTCCCCTATTCTTCAGACTCTCTCCTTCCTCTTTTTTTCCTTGTTTTATCATCCCCTGCCCTTTCTCAATCATTGTGAAAAAATCGTTGAACTCTCTGTATTTTCTGAAATCGTGCGATACGAGCTCCAAATCTGAGACCGCCTGAGTCGCGGAAGCCAGTCCAGATTTTATTTGCTGCTCGATTTGCTGCTTCTGCTGGACAGTGAGCTGGTAGTACTGCTGGAAAACGGGGGTCACTTCCATCCATTCCTCTATTTTTACTCTTTCGAATCCCCACTTCGGAAGCTGGAATAAAAGTCCGGTAATAGCTTCTGTTCCTTTTCCGATCGGGCCTGTCAAGTCCAGATATTCCTCTTTTTCAACAGGGGCTGTGTTGATTCCCTCTCCAGGTTTCAGCTTTCCCTCAGAAATTTCTCCGTACGTGTCTGGCCCTTCGGGATACTTAACTGGCATGATATATAATTAGTTTTTCATTTTAGTTAAAAGTTTAGAATATCACAAGAAGGGCTCCAACACCCATCATGGCGAAACCGAAAATCACTCCGGTCTGTCCCATTCTGTCAGGCTGATAGTCCCGCATCGAAGGGAAAAGAATCACAATTAAAAGTCCTACGACGAAAACTATTCCTCCGATGATTTTCGATAACAATGACATTGTTTCTTAATTGGCTTTTAACAAATAAATTGTTCCTAGCGAAAATCAAAAATAGCTTTTAAGTCTTGGCTACCAATTATTTAATTAAGTGGTCTGATGCCGGTATTTGCGAGAACAAAGTTGCTTATTTCTGATGACTGCATGAAACCGCCTGGCTCTGCTGGCCTGACTCTGAAGTATTCAGGGCCGAATCCGCAGAACATATATGAAAAGTCAAAGGAGATAGCAACAACTCTTTGGGCGCTGGAACCCGGAGCGATACAGGAAAAAGAGGTTAACTGGGACAGGACTGGACTCGGAGAAAAATTTTCAATCAAGATGGAAATAATAAAGGATTTGGACAATTTCAGTTTTATTCTGCTGAAGGTTGATATCGATGGGGAATCCAAACCCAGCAGAGATTTTGGCAAAGAGGGAAGAGCATCGTTGAAAATTGAGGCCGCCCTCAGAACAGAATATCCGCAGGACACATTGTGGCAGCGCAGCATTTTTTACGAATTCTGGAGGGCGTTTTTGCACAAGGTCCTTTTCGAGGACAAGAGAAAACACTATCTCCAAGAGTGCAGGGAAACCACTCTGAGATTTCAAGAAGAACTAAAATCTTTTCTTAACCTCTTACCAAAGATTAAATAAGTCATTATGGTCAAATGGACTTTTGAAGATGATTGTCTCACACCTCAGGGGAGGATAAAAATAGAATACAGAGGCAAGAATCCCTATGCAATGGTGCAAAAATCAAAAGCGATACTCCAGAAAGTTTTTGAAATAGAAGCAAAGGATTACTGGGAGAGGGATTTCAGATGGGACACAACGAGCGAACCCCGCCAATTTTTCATACGAACATATGCGAACAAAGGAATAGATTTGAGAAGCACTGTTCTCGCGGAAGTTGTTTTCCAAGGAGTTCAACCAAGCGATCCTGACAAAGATGGGGCTCTAATAATCTTCATCGGCGCAAAGCTGAAAACAGAATTCAACTTCACGACAAAAATTCAGAACCTGCCCATGTACAGGGGGCTCATTAAAATCTATAATTTTATCTTCTACAACAAGGTGCGAAGGCAGTATCTGGTTTTATGCAACCAGTGGCTCGACAGAGTCAACAGAGAATTTAGGCTTGCTTTAAGTCTTCCGAATGCGTAGTGATAATTAATGTCATTTTCTCTGAAATTCTGGAAAAAAAAGGAAAAATTAAATAATCTCAATGCAGGAGGCGCTGGCGGAATAATTCCAGCCGAAATGCTGCCCAAGACAGGAATGACAAGCTCGGGAGAGACGAACATCGAAAACGTAAAGGCGAAAATGGATCTAGTTCTTACGCAGATACAAAGCCTGAACGTCAGATATGAGACGCTCAACTCGAGATTGGAAAGAATTGAGCAGATGATTCAGGAAATTTACAGGATTGCTAAGGCGTAATATTTTTTTTCAAGAAAATATACACAACTTTTTTTTTCAAAAATAATTCTACCATCCGCCGCTTGCGCCACCGCCGCCAGAACTTCCACCACCAAATCCTCCCCCGCCGCCTCCACCAGACCAACCACCGCCACCTGCACCGCCCAAAAAGAACCAAACATAATTTCTTCTCTGTTTTTTCTTTTTGAATCCGCACTTAGGGCACTCGTAAATTATTCCGTTTTTTGTGATGTGCATGTACATTCTCGTTCCGTCACGCGGGCATTTCTGGTAGAACTCGTCTTTGGCAAAATAAATCAGCGCTGCAAAAATTGGAAGCAGAAAAATTCCGAAGAAGCCGAAAACATATATCAGAGCCGAAGTATCAATGCTAGTTGAAGCGATGACTTCCGGCTGACCTTGGACGATGTTCCCGATGTCTTGAACCGCGCAATAAATGCCGTCGCCATACTGATTGCTTCTAAAATTATCCACGAAGCAATATCTTTCTATGTCCCCAGCTTTAGCATCCGGAATCAATCCCTCCAGTCCGTAGCCAACTTCTATTCTATATTTTCTGTCAGCAATCGCGACCACAATCAAAATTCCGTTGTTGTTTGCTTTCTGGCCGATTCCGTTAGCTCGAAAGACCTGATTGGAGTAGGAATCAATGTCGTAAGGCAGTGTTGAATTAACAATCAGAACACCGACCTGAACCGTGGAATTCGCTTCGATCTGTGATCCGAGATCGTTTATTGAGGAAACGTCGGAAGAAGAAAGGACGCCGGTAAAGTCGTTGACATATTTTTGCAGTTTAGGCAGATTGGGGATTGTCTGGGCGAAAGAATTAGTGGGAAAAATAAAAAGAAACAAGAAAACACAAAGCAAAAATTTTGTTTTCATTAAGAATACCTAAACCAAATTGCTGGGCACGTTGGGCGCGGTTTCCGCTCCGGCCGTCGCGTTGAAATAAGTTCTCGGTGCAAAGCCGAACGAACTCGCGATGAAACTTGCAGGGAAATATCTTATTGCAGCATTGTATGAAGCGACCGCGTTATTGTAATCCATTCTTGCGACCGCTATTCTATTCTCAGTTCCAGACAGCTCGTCTTGCAAAGCCCTGACTGCATCTATAGTTTTCAGCTGAGGATAATTTTCAAATATCGCTAGCAATCTTGTAATCAAAGGATCTGACTGCTGGGCAATCTGCACCTTCTGGTTCACATCCTGGGTTGATTGGAACTGACTATTCAACTGACCAACTTGCGCGCGCAACTGCGTGACTTCTGTCAAAGTCTTTTGCTCAAAATTCGCATATGCGATGGTTGTGTTCACAAGTCTCGGTATCAGGTCGAATCTTCGTTGGTATTTCGTCTGCACATTCGCCCAAGAATTGTCAACACCAACACTCAGCGTAATGAGATTGTTGTATGTTCCGACAATCCAGAAAGCAAATATCGCAACGATTACCAGAACCCAAACCCAAGGTTTGAGATAAAATGGTTTACTCTGGGCCATCGCTTTATTATTAGTATGAATAGAATTTAAGCTTTCAACTTTCAGTTAAAATTAGAATCAAGAGAAACGACATTTTTGATTCCTTTGAAAATTTGTTAAATACAAATTACATTGCTTATTGAAGTTTTTAGTCATAATAAATATTGCCCTTGTGTTAAACTTGGGCTACACGCCAGTTCATAATGCATTAGGAATTTTTTCATTTAGCTATGAAATACAATGGCAATAGTTAGTAGCTCAAACGAAACCTAGAGCCGTGGTGATAATTTAATGGATTGTCTACAGAAAGCTCTCATTCGTGGTCATTGGAATTCGAATGACCGTGATATTAGCAAAGCTAACACGAAAGGCGGTTCAACACGAACAAGCAAAATCTTGGTGGAAATGCCAACTGGAATCCGTCTAACTCGAAATCTTGTTAACAAAAACAAGACGGGATTTCGAATGTAGGCTTTCGTCTGAATAACCCAAGCAACACAGGGCATTCGATTTTATGAAAAGTTATAAGAATCTTTATGAAAAACTTTGTTCGCAGGATAATCTTAAACTCGCATTCAGCAAAGCTAAAAGAGGAAAACGCAAAAGAAAATATGTAATTGAATTTGAATCTGATTTGGAAAATGAACTGCACAAACTGAAAGAAGAATTGGAAAATCAAACTTATCAGCCAAAGCCGTTGAAAACTTTTGTAATAAGAGACCCAAAGACAAGAGTTATCTCTGCATCTGATTTCAGAGACAGGGTAGTTCATCATTCTTTATGCAACATAATCGAGCCGTTTTTTGACAAGACTTTTATCTGCGATTGCTGTGCGAATAGAAAGAGAAAAGGAACTTCAGCTGCATTGCAAAGATTTGACAAGTTTATGAGAAAAGTTACGAGAAATGGAAAGCTGGTTAAAAATGCGATTGATGACAATGAAGTCGTTGGATATGTTTTGAAAGCTGACATCAAGCATTATTTCGATACGGTGGACCACGAAATTATGATGACAATTATCAGCAGAAAAATAAGAGATGAGAAAGTTCTGTGGCTCATAAGGAAAATTTTGGAAAATTACAATGGGAAAATTCTTGGAAAGGGAATGCCGATAGGAAACTTGACAAGCCAGTTTTTTGCAAACCTTTATTTGAATGAGCTGGATTATTATGTAAAGCATATTCTCAAAGCAAAATTCTACCTCAGGTATGTCGATGATTTTGTAATTCTTCACAGGTCAAGGGAAAAATTAATTCTTCACAAATGGTTGATAAACAATTTCTTGAAATCCGTGAAGCTTGAATTGCATCCAGAAAAATCCAGAGTAATGCCTTTAAGAAATGGCATTAATCTTCTGGGATATAGAATTTTTTATCATTACAAGCTATTGAGAAAATCCAACACAATAAAAGCACAAAATAAATTAAGACAGTTGCACTCGTTGTTAGAACAACAAAAAGTTTCTGCGGATTATGCAGTTCAAAGTCTTAATGGCTGGTTGGCTTATGCAGAAGTTGGAAACACTTACAAAATGAGAAAAAAGATGTTGAAATCATTCGAAGAATTCAATATCAAACTTTGACTTTAGATAATAGTCCAGTGAGTTCTTTGCTCAATTCCGTTAATCTTTCGTATTCTGCTCTTGGCATTCTCACAAAGTTTTCATCGGCGTTTGCGGCTCTATCCAGACGGAAGCCTACATCCGAATACGAGCCAGACGGAAGCCAGCAGGCAACCGTGTCGAACCGCCTAGCACGGTCATCCGAAGCCCAAGGACCACGAAAGAGAGCTCTTAATCCTTGATGATAATCATAATCTGTATCGACCCAGAAGTAAGCTCCTTCAAACTTTTCATTTGGGTTTTCTCCGACTCTTGTTGGCAATCCTAAATCTCTACTCCAAGCCTGTATGTAACCAGATTTCAATGGCAGTTGTGGAACTTCTCTGACATTTCCTTTAGTTATGATATAATCGTCAGCATTTCTTTCTACTGTTGATTGCTCGATTAACAGAGGGTGCGTGCCTTTCTTGATTCCAGAAATTTGCAATCGAGGGCTGTATTGCCTGTCCTTGTTTGGAAAAGCCAATAAAGAGTCAACCCATTCGTATGCTCCTGATATGAAATCCTTTTCCAATTCTGGATTATTTTGCTGCAAGTATTCCCTTGCTGTGCTCCACTGGGAAGAAGTTGGTAAAAAATAAGTTGAACCCAAACTTTGAGTTAGTAATTTCGTCTCATACCATCTTATTCTTGTAAGAACTTTGCCATCAGATGCTCTTGCCTTTGTATTAGCTATAGCGGCATTTAAACTTGGAATAGGCGTGAAATCTTCTGGTCTTAGTTCTGACAATTGATATTGCGAAGCTTGTTCCGACATGAATAAAGAAAAGAACAGTTAAACATTTAAACCTTTTTTAAGTTCATCAAAAAGGACGCATTTCATTACAACTCAACTACTTATTCCCAAATTTTAAATTAATTTATTTTTGATAATGACCAAACTATTGAGGGATGTGTTTTATAGATTTTCAAATCACATTTTTTAACTAACCTTTTTCTTTCCATATGTCGCAATAAAGTATAAACCGTAGTTCTTTGCATTCCAATTTTCTTAGATAATTCCTTTGTATCCAATTCTTTATATTCTCTTAATAATTCGATAATTTCGTTAGTAGTAACTCCATATTGTCTACTCTTTCCTATTTTGTTTTCAAGTAATTTCTGATATTTTAGTAATACAAAAATATCGCTTCCTAATTTACCCTTGCCGGCTTTCCTAAGAATTCCTATTTTTTCCAATTGTTTTACATGATATCTTATGCCTTGTCTCGATATAAGCAATAATTTTGATAGTTCTCGTATTGTTCTAGGTTTTTTCCAAAGCAATTCAATTATTGTATTCTGTGAAATGCCTTTAGATTGTGTTCTCCAATTTTTTTGTTTACGAATAATAAAATCCTTGATTTGGTCTTCTTTATATCCCAAAAATACCAATGGATATTTTTTTATCAAAAATAAATAATCTTTCCAAAATTTTTTTACACCATTTTCAAGAATGTAGATTGTACCTTTGATTGGAATTTTTTTGTCTCCTGAAATAGTATACTTATAACCAAGAATATCACATATTTTCCCTAAATCTGAAATCATTTTTTTGTTATGTAATGCAATTACTATTTGTCCTGAATCAATGAAACTTTCATCTAAAATAAACGCAATCAAAAATGCAAGTAAGTGTTCTTTTGAATGTGAAAATAATTTTTCTGGAACAATACATCTATCTGATAAAAAATCTTCAGATTTTAATGAATAATAATTAGCAAGTACAATTGAAACTATTGTTGGCAAATAAATTCTATTTAATGAATCGAAATAATTTTCTTCATAAATTATTTTTCCAAATAAACTCTCAACTTTTTTTAGAAATAAATCTCGATATACTTTATCAAACTGTCTATAATTGAAATACAATTCTCTACCTTCAATTTTTACTGAATTACCATCACCAAAAATATGCGCAATTATCATATCAAAAATTGGATTAATCTTTATTGGAAATTTTGGATTTTTTATTATGCATCGCCCTCTTGTTGTCCTATATGCAACAACATTTTTTTCTAATTCCTTAAGAGGAATACTCAAATTATCACAAATTTTTATGAATAATTTTAAATCGCGAAAATTTGGAAAAGATGGCTTTAATATATTTTTGAAACTTGCAAAATTAATCTGAGGTTTTACCGATGAATAAATGGAATGCCAGGTACCATATTTATTCTTAAGTTCACTTCTTAACCTTATGAGAAATTTAGAATTTAAATCAATTGAAACTTCATATGGGAAATTCCAGAGATGTATGCTTTCCATAATAGATTTATATAAAAAGATAAATATAAACTTTACATTTAGTGATTACCAAAAATATTAAGAGGTGGACGAAAATGATAATCGGCTTAGTTCGGCAAACCCAGTAGCGGAAAATCTAGCTTCTTCAAAGCGTCGACACTTATTGACGTGAAAATCACGGGAATTCCTTTCACGACAATAAAGCCGAACATTGGAGTGGGTTATGTTGTGATTGATTGCGTTGAGGGTGAGTTCGGAACGAAATGCAAACCGAATCACGGCAGCTGCAAGAACGGAAAAAGATATGTGCCTGTTAAGCTTGTTGACGTCGCGGGTCTAGTTCCTGGTGCTCATGAGGGAAAAGGTTTGGGAAATCAGTTTCTTGATGACCTACGCCAAGCATCTGCGCTCATACACATAGTTGACGCGAGCGGGACAAGAGACGAGGAGGGAAAGGCGACAGAAGGGCATGATCCAGAAAAGGATATAGAATTTTTGGAAAAGGAAATCGACTTGTGGTTTGCCGCCGTAATACAAAAGGCGGTTCAAAAGATCGGAAAACCTGGAGGAGTTGCGATAGGACAGGCGGAAATGATAAAATTTTTGACGGAGCAACTCAGTGGGCTTGAAGTGAGTCACAAGCAAGTGGACGAAGCGTTGCAGAAGTCCAGCCTTGCGGATGTGGAGAAATTTGCGACGATTTTGAGAGAAATTTCCAAGCCGATAATCATCGCAGCGAACAAAATCGATCTTATTCAAGCGCAGCAAAACTTTGAAAAAATGAAAACGAAACATGGGCTTATCGTTCCGACAAGCGCTGAAGCTGAAATAGTTTTGAAAAAAGCCGCGGAAAAAAACATGTTAGAATACATTCCTGGGGGAAATTTCACGATCTTGGATCCATATAAATTGAGCAACGCGCAGCTCGCGATTTTGAACAAGATTCAGAAAGAAGTGATCGGGAAATACGGAAGCACAGGAGTGCAGATATGCCTGAACAAGGCGGTGTTCGAATTGCTGAATTACATCGCTGTTTATCCTGTTGCCGAAGCCGGAAAGCTGACCGATAAGGATGGAAATGTTCTGCCTGATGTCTATCTTGTTCCTAAAGGCACGACCGTGAAGGAGCTTGCGTTCAAAATCCACACCTCTCTGGGAGAGAAATTCATCGCCGGGATTGATGCTAGAACGAAGAGAAGATTCGCCGCGGACTATGTCCTGAAAAACAATGATGTAGTCGAGATTGCTCATGCGAAGTGAAACCGGCCGATTTATAATTAAAATGAAAAATATTATATATGTTCAACGCAACGCCGCTGACTTTTTTTGTCATACTCGTCTTTTCTTTCGCCATCGTAGGAACACTTTCTTTTTTTGTAGGGGATAATTTCAAAACAGGATCATCCACGCAAGGCGCGATAGTCGGCGACATCTCAAGAGGGACCATACTCGAAGTGAAAATAGTTTCGACGAACGACACCTTTTCACGATATATCGGCGTTACCATCAACAAGCCTTTAGAGAAAAATTGGTGGAACGGGAACAGGTACACTTGCAATTTTGTCGTCAGACCATCATATGTCGGAAACACATTCACGTGCGAATTGAACGAACCTTACAACTTCTCTCAAACTTCGATATCATCAGACGCCGGATACCTGTGGAACATTCAAGTCACATACAAAAATCAAGTTTACACATGCAGCGGCGTCGACCAGTATGTCAGATGTCCATCGACAGTCTCTCCGACTACAACCACTACAGCAATTACAAAACCTTCCATAAATTACAAAGTTTGCACTTATGCGAATCCGAACGCAATTGGCGGAGGCCTTTATCTGAATGGCAAATCCTATGCAAACGGCCAGACTCCGGAAATTCAGACCGGAGTCCTTTACACGCTCAGTCCGATTTCCGTAGACGGTTATCAATTTGATTCTTGGACGACCTCGAACGGTGTCTCCGTTTCTGAATCTGGTAGTCAGAATACAACGGTCGTCTTCAGCTCGTCTAGTTGGGATGGTACTTGCGTCGGGACTTTGACAGCCAATTATGTTTTGCAGTCGACAACAAGCACGACCACAACTACAGTCGCCCCCTCGATCAATTTCACGTGCAGCGGATGCAATACAGGAAAATGCATGTGCGCAACGTCATGCAGCGGCGGAATCGCCAACTTCTATCTGAATTCAAGCTGTTCCGGAACTCCTTTCAGACAGTTCACTTTCTCAGGAGGAAATTTCACATTCAACATAGCAAGCACGACTTACGCGCAGATCCTATGCGACAACGGCCAATTCAGCTATTGCAAAATGATAAGTCCAACTCTAGCACAGCAGTAATCATTCAGATGAACTTTTCTGTCCACACGAATCTCGTGGTCTCTTCGTATTTTTTCTTTTTCAGGAATTTTCTGAGAGCCGTATGATCTGCTTTCACTATAAGCGATATGTAATCTACTTTTCTTTTTCTTGCAATTTTTTCAACCTCTTTTACGATTGCTGTTCCCACAAGATGATGCCTGAATTTAGGCAAAACGTAAAAATTATCGATGATTATCCAGTCTTTCGACATGACAAAAGCGATTATGAATCCTACAATCACGTTTTTCACTTCTGCAACCAGAAATATGCAGTTCTTCTTTCTGGCGAATTCCTTTAGCTCGCCGAGACTGAAGAATTTTATGTTTCTGCTGACTGCAAATGCGTCGGTAGACATGCCTATTTTGTAAATCGTTGCTGCGTCGCGTAGCTTTGCGCGCCTTATTTTGACGAAAAAATGCATCTTTCCACTATCAATTAATACTGGTTCTCCCAAAAATAATAGAGCGAGTGTGAAGGTCTCTGTATAGTCCAGAAATTGAGTTACTACTTAAAAGTAAAAATATAAGAATTGGCGATAGGGTAAGGCTTGAATCCAAGAAAACAAGCTATGAAGGAATTCTTCTGCCACGAATAGAGATGGGCGACAGAAGCTCCATAGTGATCAAGCTTGACAATGGCTATAATATTGGCATCCGTTTTGTCAAAGGAATGGCTCTGAAGAAGACCGGGCCGTCAGCAAAGCTGGGCGCAATTCCGACTGTGAAACTGAGAAGCAAACCGGGGCTGACTGAGGTTTCCCTCATTGCCACCGGGGGGACTATAGGAACGCACGTCGATTACAGAACCGGAGGTGTTTTCATGTGCAGAACTCCGGAGGAAATCATTGCGACCGCACCAGATCTGGAGAATGTTGTGAATCTGAAAGGAGTCCACCGTCCGTTCACGATTGCAAGCGAGGACATGAACTACACGCACTGGCAGCAGATTGCTGAGCTCGTCGCGAAGGAGCTTAACAAGGGAAGGCGAGGAGTCATTGTGACCCATGGAACCGACACCCTGCATTTCACTTCTGCGGCTCTGAGTTTTATGTTGAAGAATCTGACAAAGCCTGTTGCAATTATCGGTGCTCAGCGAAGTCCGGATAGGGGAAGTTTTGACGGGATTCTGAATCTCATGTGCGGTGGATATTACGTCGGACATTCGAACATCGGAGAAGTTGCTGTTGTGATGCACGGAAGCAGTTCGGACGATTTCTGTCTCGCACACAGAGGGACAAAAGTAAGGAAGATGCATTCTTCGAGAAGGGATGCGTTCCGTTCTATAAACGAATTGCCGCTTGCGAAAATCTGGCCGGACGGAAGGATTGAACTCATGAACGAGAATCACAGAAAGTTTGAGGAGAAGAAAGTCGAGGCGGACACTGCATTTGAGCCGAAGGTGGCGATTGTGAAATTCTATCCGAATTCGGATCCGGAAATAATTGATTTTTATGCTGACAAGGATTACAAAGGAATTATTATCGAGGCGACCGGACTCGGGCATGTTGCGACCGGAGAGAGCGGGACGACGGAAAATGAACTGACGAAAAGCCTTTCGTGGATTCCCCACATAAAGGCTGCTGTGGACAGGGGAATTGTTGTTATCATTACCACTCAGACACTTTATGGAAGGGTTCATCCGTTTGTTTATAGAAATTTGCGCCTGCTGTACGAAGCCGGCGCGATTTTCGGCGAGGATATGCTGCCAGAGACAGCTTACATAAAGCTCGGGTGGCTGCTTGCGCACGAGAAGGATTCTGAAAAGGTGAAAAATCTTATGCTGATGAACCATGCGGGAGAAATCTCCGCGGAAACTGACTATCGGACATTTTTGGCGTGATAAAAATGAAGGACGAAATAAATTACAAAACCGTCGGACTCAAAGCGGGGCTTGAAATACACCAGCAACTCGACACCCAGCACAAACTTTTCTGCAAGAGCTCGACCGCGATGGACGAGAAGGAAACCATTGCGAATGTCAAAAGAAAACTGCATCCAGTTGCAAGCGAACTCGGAGAGATCGACATTGCGTCTTCGTTCGAAGAGATGAAGGACAGGACATTTGTTTATAATTATTTCAACAAGGAAGACTGCCTGGTTGAATTGGATGAGGAACCGCCGCATGAAATAAATATTGAAGCTCTCAACGTCGCACTGCAAATAGCGCTGCTTCTGAACTGCGAGATTCCGAATGAGCTGCATGTCATGAGAAAAATCGTGACAGACGGCAGCAACCCATCTGCGTTCCAAAGAACTATTTTGATAGGATTGAACGGAAGCTTCAAGTTCAAGGGGAAAATTATTCCGATAACATACATGAATTTGGAGGAGGATGCTGCAGCTGCTGTTTCAGAAGAAAATAGAACTGCTACTTTTCGCTTGAACAGACTAGGAGTGCCTCTCGTGGAAATTGGAACAGACATTTTGGAAGGATTTTCTGCGAAAGACATTGAGGGCATCGCTTTCCAAATCGGAATGATTTGCAGGAGCACCGGGAAAGTGAAGAGGGGGCTAGGAACAATCAGGCAGGATGTGAACATTTCGATAAAGCAGGGTGAGAGGACAGAGCTCAAAGGGGTGCAGGAGCTTTCCATGCTCGCGAAAATAATCGACGACGAGATAATCAGGCAACAGAGTCTGAATGATGTGAAAAACCATATGAGGAAAAAAGGAGTCAAGAAGATTTCCTCGCAGCTCGTCAACGTAAACGATGATCTTTATCAGAGCAAGTCAAAAATTTTGCGCGCTCTTCTCGAAAGCAAGAAAATAATTTTTGCTCTCAGGCTGCCGGAATTTGCCGGACAGCTGAAAAAAGAAATCAATCCTGGAAAAACTCTGGGAAGGGAGCTTGCCGATTACGTCGGCTCGTTCGGGGTGAAAGGAATAATGCATTCGGACGAGGATCTGGCGAGATACAATGCCGTTGACGATTTTGCAAAGCTGAGAGAAAAGCTGGGGGCGAAAGACAACGATGCGATTCTTCTCATAGGAGACACTGCGGACGGAAAGGTCGCACAGCTTCTTGTGAAAAAAATAAATCAGATTCTCGAGAGTCCAGAGAAGGAAGTGCGAGGAGTTCAGGAAGATGGAACCACGAAATTCCTGCGACCGCTACCAGGAGCAGCGAGGCTGTATCCTGAGACCGATGTTATTCCTTTTGTTATTGCGGATGAATTTCTGGAAAATATCGCTAAGAATCTTCCGGAAAGCTGGATGAAGAAGTACGACAGGTTCAAAACAAAGTACAAGCTGTCAGAGGATTTGGCAAGGCAGATTCTTAGATCAGAGCATCTCGAGATATTTGAGAAAATAATGGAGAACAGAAGGGTCGATGCCGCGATTGTTGCGAATACTTTTACGAGCACTTTGATTGATCTGCAGAAGAGGGAGAAGATAGATACGAAAAGAATTCCAAATGAAGTCTATCCGGAGCTGTTTGAATCTGTTGTCGAAAAGAAAATCATGAAGGAAGCCATACCAATGCTGCTGAAATATTTCTCGGAGAAACCTGGGGACAATGTTGCGAACGCGATAAAAGAACTGAATCTGAACATAATCTCGGCCGCGGAGCTGGCCAAAATAATCGACGAAGTCGTTGAACAGCAGAATATTCCTTACGAGAAAGCCGTAGGAATTGTGATGAGCAAAGTCAGAGGAAGAGCCGATCCGCAGCAAGTGATTGCGGCCGTGAAGAAGAGAATGAAGTAGTCATTTCGGATTCATGATAAAAAATTAAGTATTACATTATCTGTAAGGCTTTATAAACTATGCAGTTTATACAATATTATGCAATTCGCGGATGGCTCAAAACTTGTCATGACTTTTGCCGTGTCATTACTTTTCGTTTTTGCATTTTTCTTTTCTACGTTTGTGTTGGCCCAAACCGACAGCAGCACTAAGACTGTTGATCAAATGATGCAACAGATTATGGGCGAACAGCATGTAGCAGCGAGTCAGATAGACTGCACAAAAGTTTCGAACGACGAATTTGAGCAGCTCGGAGACGCTGTCATGGATAGGATGATAGGAAATTCCCAGCTTCACGCGCGCATGGATGCGATGATGGGCGGAGAGGGATCTCAGAGCCTGACAAACATGCACATCGCAATGGGTGCTAATTGGCTTGGCTGCGCGACAAACTTGCAGGGAGCGGCTGGCGCTGGGATGATGGGAGGAGGATTCGGAGGAATGATGGGTGGAAACTATTTCAATGGATACATGGGAAACATGATGTCGAACATGATGGGTTACTATTATCCGGCGTATTACAGTAGTTATGGCGACTTGTTAATATGGACACTAATCGGATGGGTCCTTTTCGTCGTGATGTTTATAGTTTCAATTTTTTTGTGGACTGGAAGAATCGAAATAAAGAAGAAAAGAAAATAGAATAAAGTGGCTAGAGTGATAAAAAAAAGTTCTGCAAAACAGACAATCATTCACGGCATAGCTTCATCTTTGCTAGCATCCTTATGCTGCGTGACTCCACTGATATTTGTATTGTTTGGATTCGGCGGACTTTCAATTGCTTTGAGTTTTCTCAGATATCGCCCTTATTTTCTTGCTCTCGGAATTGTTTTTCTCTCGGTGGCAACTTATTTTTATCTCAAAAGAGATTATGGAAAATGCAATCTGAATTCAATGAAAAGAGCGAAATTTTCTATTGCCGGATCTTTTGTTCTGATGATTCTGATTTATGTAGGCCTCACTTATTTTCTTATTCCTCCTGTTCTGGTTTCATCTGTTGAGAATAAAATTCAGCAATCCCAGAATAACCTAAACTTGAATTATCAGAATGCAACAGAGATTAAAATCAAGATAAGCGGAATGACTTGCAGATGCAATGTCGCCGACATTGAATACAATCTTATGCAGATCAAAGGTGTTCTGAATGCAACTATTGACTATGATTCTGGAACTGGAATAATAAAGTTTGATCCTACAAAAACAAGCCAATATGTCATTATCCAAAGCAAGATATTTGCTAGCCCATATGCAGCACAATTAATTAGTTAAAAATTATTTGCAGCTGTAAAAAAAGCAAGATGTTGCAGTCACTTAGAAAGATGTCCGACGAAAATCAGCGGTATTCCGAAAATGAAGCCTGCGAGCAGAAAATACGAACTTGAAAAATAGTTTGGAATCATAAGCGAAAAGAACAGCCACATGCCTCCTGTGAATAGAGTTTCAGGCCAGTTCATTTTTAAACCAGTGGCAATCATCGCCGATCCCATCATGGCAAGCCACATAGACATAATCAGAGAGTAGTCAACCTTGATGAGATTTGTCAGAAACAAAATCGTGAGAAGTATTTCAAGAACGGTCATCGTCTTCCATGTTGTTTCCACTTCTGCCGGCCACTTTTTCAGGACTTCCTTGTATATCGTATAAAAACTCAGCGCCAAAATGAAAACCCAGAAAATGAAGAACATATACATCGGATATCCTGACAGTGCCAAGAAGTGGGTTGCGGTGAAACCGAACAAAAGAACAAGACCCCAAATGGTCTGCTTCGAAAGACGGTCTGCCATAATTCTATTTTAGAACAGCTGCTTATAAAGATTTCATATCCAATAGTAAATTTCAGACGATTTTTCCGAAAATTGAATGTTTGTCGGCACGATAAATCTCTACTTCAACTGCTTCGCCAAGCGGAATCTTTTCCTTTATGACAACCGATTTGTACGCGAAATTTCTTGCGACCACAAAATCCTTGACTTGCTGATCGACAAGGACTTCACCCTTCCATCCAATCCACTTCTTATTCTTCTCCAGGCTGATTCTTTTCGTCAAATCATGGAGAATCTTGCTCCTTTTGTTCACGATTTTCGGATCGACCTGTCTCAATTTTGCAGCATCCGTTCCTGGCCTTGAACCGTAGCGGGAGACATTTGTCAAATCTGGCCTTATTTTTTCGACAAGCTCTACTGTCTGCTTGAAGTCCTCTTCTGTCTCGGTTGGAAATCCCACAATCAAATCAGTCTCCAGCGTAATATCTGGGATTTCTTTTCTGAACTCATTGACATAATTGACAAAATCCGTTGTTCTGTATCCTCTTCGCATGTCTTTCAGGATTTTATCGCTCCCGGACTGGACGCAGAGATGGAGGAACTTGAAAATCTTTTCGCTTTTGTAGGCTTCGATCAAATTTTTTATCTCGACCCTTTTGAAATGCAGAGGATTCATCATTCCTAATCGCATCAAAAACTTTCCATCAATTTCTGTTATAGAACTCAGCAAGTCCGGCAAATTCGTTTTGATATCCCTCCCGTAGGCGGATGAATCTTCCGAGGTCAGCTGGAATTCCTTGAATCCTTGCCGCAGACCTTGTTTGATGCTTTCTCTTATGTCGTCCGGTCTGTAGCTGTACAAATCGCCGCGTGCAAGTTTTGTGGCGCAGAACGAGCATCTGGATAGGCAGCCATCCGAAAGTTTTACAATGGCCGTCACGCTGCTGTGCGAAGAGCTGGGAAGCAGAAGCTTGTTCGCAGGAAAATCGGAATACTGGATTATATTATGCTCGCCGCTTTCGATTCGCTCGATGACATCGTTTATTTTGTGTATGGATTTCGGATCAATCATCGCGGAGAAGTCCGGGATTTCTTTCTTGATTCGCTCTGGATTAACTTTAGTAAGACAACCAGCAACAATTATTTTTTTATTTGTCTTCTGCAGCTGTTTGAGCCTGTAAATTATTTTTTCTTCGGTCTGCGACTTCACGGCGCAGGTATTCACAACAATATAGTCGGCATTTTCTTTTTGAACGACAACTTCATTTCCATTCTGCTCAACAAGTCCGCGCATTCTTTCTGAATCGAACTTGTTAGAAGTGCATCCGTACGTCTGAAAATAAAAATTTTTCGTCACAAACATCAGCTCGTATGCAATTCGATTACGTCGCCGTCCTGCAATCTGTAATCGAGGCCGACTTTCTGGCCTGAATGCTTGTTTGAATTGAAAACTCTGGCAAATTTGAAATTTTTTCTGAAATCCTTGTGAATCAATTCAAGAACATCGTCGACAGTCGCGTCTTTGCTTAATCCTAAAGCCGGGAAATCTTTCTTCTTGCCGGGCTTTTTTGTGTAAACCCTTATCAGGTCCAGCTTTTCTAGGATATTTTCCTTCAACTCCTCGACTCCCTCGCCGGTATGTGTGGAGAGCTGCAAGAAATCCGAGGGCTGGGATTTTATTTCATCAACCTTGCTGGCGACATAAACAACCGGCTTGCTCAAATCGAAATATTTTTCAAGAACGCTGTCCATATCCTCTTTTTGCTGTTCAAAATTTTGAGTTGAATCAAGAAGCACAACTATTTCATCGGCGAAATGCAGAAGAGAACAGAATTCCGGGGTCAGCAGAGCTGGAATCTCAATGATCTGAATCAGCAAGTCTTTGAAATACAACATTCCCACTTTTGGGAGTTTTGTTACGAACGGATAATTACCAATTTCGGCATTTGCAGACGTCAAGAGATTCAAGAGAGAGCTTTTTCCCGAATTTGTTATCCCAATCAAGCATACGGTCGCCGAACCTTCTTTTTTTATTGAAAATTTCGAGTGGACGCCGGATTTTGATGCTCTTCGGACATCTTCCTTCAGCCTTTTGAGCCTTCCTTTGAGCCGTGAAAGGAGATGTTCGGTTCCCTTGTGCTTCGGAAGCTCTTTGATCATCTCCTGGAGTGCGATAATCTTCTCTTCTTTGGATTTTGCATTCAAGTATCTTTTTTCAGCCGCGTAATATTCGGCTGTAGCATTGATTGGCATAAGAAATATCTGCAGTCGGGAGTTGAAAAAGAGTTGCTCCCAACGAAATTTGAATCTGAATCTATTCCGCTGCTTCTTTGTTTTTTATGACTCTATTTCTCATGAGATTTACTTTGTTCTCGATAATCTTCAGGACTTCCTCCGGATTTTTTATTCCCTTCATGTGAATGGGCTCTTTCATCCCGGTTATCTCGACGTTTCCAAAATTGAAAATCCTTCCGACTACTCCCTTGTGTATCTGCACGTCTGCAATACTCTGGTAGGGAATCGCAAAATGCTTCTTCCTGATTATTCCTTCAACTTTCATAACCTCGTTGTTCGTTATCACGTACTTTCTTATCCACTGCTCAATTGTGGGCTGCTCTATCAGGAATGTTATGATTATCAAGAAAACTGAAAAAATGAGATATGAAATCAGCTGCGGCACGGTTCTGATGAAAATTGTGACGTCCATGTACGGCAGGATAAGTATGAGCAGCACGGCGACAAGTGCGGCAAGAAAATAGTTCGATATGTACGAGATTCTCGCTGTTTTATATGTAATTCCCTTTTCTGGAATCTTTGGCATGGCTCTACTATTATAAAATCTCGTTTTTTAATTATTTCTACCCATTTTTTCCAAAATATTTTAAGTTAGACGTCTAACTTTGGTAATTTTTTGTAAAAAATAAGAAAAAGAAAGAAAAGAGAAGGAAAGCTATGTGAGAAATTTTAAAATTTACTCTTCTTCGCTATCTTCATTCGATTCTTCTTCGGAACCCTCTTCAGATTCCTCTCCAGCTTCCTCTTCAGACGCTCCTTCTACTGCTTCTTCAGTGGCATCAGACGTCTCAGATTCGGCTTCGGTTGAAGCAGCACCTTCGCCTACTTTCTCGGCAAAAGCAAATCTGTTTCTAACTTCTTTAATTTTAACGCGGCATTTCTCGCCTTGCTTGGCTCCAGTAACGAACACTACAAAGTTCTTTATCCTTGCAATTCCGTCTCCCTTTGAGCCAACCTCGTTGATCTCGATGTCGTATTCCTCTCCCTCTTTTATAGGTTTAGGAACGTCGTATCCTCTATCGAAGCTACGGCCTCCGCCACCGAAGCTACGGCCTCCGCCACGAAAACCTCCGCGTCTTTCAAATCTAGCCATTTAATTTAACCTCCATTTTATATTTTTTATTTTTCAGACAAATTTTCATTTTTTTCTTCAAATTTCACTCTGAATTACTTAAGAGAACAAGTAGATTTTAGCCTACGTTTGTAGTCCCTTAATTTACTATGTATTAAGGAGAATGCTTATTTAAATGTTTATCGACTTCCTCCTCCGTATTAGGAAAGCTTTATAATCCCTTTTGTCCAATTTTTGTTCATGAAGGTGCCGAATCTAAAGTATAGAATCAAAAATATATTTGGCAGAGGGAATGTTTTGGCGATTAGTTTATTTACCATTCTGTCACATTCATTGGCATTCACATGGATATTTTGGGATGCTCTGCTTTCGAACAGACTGTACAAGCATCAGAATATGTTTCCTGACCATGCGCTCAGATTCCTGAGACTTGGAGTAGGAATGACGTGGTTTGTTGGAATACTAAACCCAATAGCCGCTGGAATATTCTTTATCGGGGATGGAATCTATTCCATTTTCAGATACAGAACGCTCAAGATAACGAAAAATCCAATCGAAGATCTTCCAAGGCTTGGAAGGATCGGAGTGGGACTTTTGATGTTTCCTCTCTTTGCTCAGGCCTTGCCGTTCTTGGTACATCTCTAGAATTGGATGAAACTTCCTTTCACTTTCTTTTCTTTTTCTTAATTGTTGCTATAGCTCGGATATTTGAATTGAATCATATTTTAAAAAAAAATGAATGAATTTTAATTTCTAAATGTAATTACTATTCGAATGAATTTCGAAACGAAAAAACTGGTAATCATGGCGTTAATCATTCTGATGCTGACATTCGTTTTTTATTTCATATCATGCAGGTTCCTTAATTGCACGATACTTTACTATTTGGTTTTCGCGATTTCGTTTGTAATAGTTTCCTTTCTTTTTATGATGTTTTTCAAATCGATCAACGGCTTCATTGATGCTATTTTGAAGAAATCGTAGTTTTCTCTGGAGAAAATTGTTTGAATTGGCTCAGGCTGGGATTTGATGATTAAAGAAGCTTAAAATATTCTATTAACATAAGTTAAAAATAATCTTCATTTGTGTGATACGATGAAACAGCTGTCCCATAACGGCGTAATGGTGCCAAGATACGAACCGAAAGGTTTTCATATTTTGCTTAGAGGCAAGAAGATTGTTCTGACTCCGAAACAGGAGGAAATGGCTGTGGCATGGGTGAAAAAGTTGGGGACTGATTATGTCAAGGACGGCGTATTTGCAAGAAATTTCTTTGATGATTTTGGCGACGCTTTGGGACTGAAAGAAAGAATATCTCCGGGGGATATTGATTTTTCGGAAATTATAAAAAGCGTCGAGAAAGAAAGGAATGAAAAACTGAACATGTCAAAAGAAGAGAGAAAAAGACTCGCTCAAGAAAGGAAAACCATCCGCGAAGCAAACAAAGAGAAGTATGGTTATGCTGTGATGGACGGAGAAAGGGTCGAGGTCACCAACTATGTTGTCGAGCCTGGCTCAATATTCATGGGGAGAGGCAAACATCCTCTGAGAGGCAAATGGAAGGAAGGCGCAAAAGAAAGCGACGTTATTCTAAACATGTCTCCAAGCTCAGTTCCTGAAGGAAAATGGAAAAAAATAATCTGGGAGCCCAGTTTTCTGTGGACAGCAAAATGGGATGATAAACTTCGTAAAAAGGAAAAGTATGTCTGGCTTGCTGATACATCGAAGGTAAAGCAGGAACGCGAGAAAGAGAAATTTGACAAGGCGAGAGAGTTGGAAAAGGAGTATGGCAAAGTAAAAAAACACATTGTTGACAATCTCGCATCGCAAGATTTGAAAAGAAGGAAGATAGCTACTGTTTGCTATCTGATAGATGCGCTGAGCATGAGGGTCGGGGATGAAAAAGATGAAGATGAGGCGGATACTGTGGGTGCAACTACATTGACGAAGAGAAATGTTATTATCAAAGAAAACAACTTGGTAAAGTTTGACTTTTTAGGAAAAGATTCTGTAAGGTGGGAGAAAGAAATCGTTCTGCCAGAGCAGGTTGTAAAAAATCTGAAAGATTTCATTTCCAATTCCGAATCCGAAATATTCCGCGGCGTGAGGTCTGCGAATGTGAAGCTGTTTTTGAACGAGATTATCAAGGGACTTACAGCAAAAGTCTTCAGAACCTTCCACGCTTCAAAGGCAACGGAAGATTATTTCAAAAAAACTGATGTCAAGGAGAATGAATCTGATGAATATAAAAAATACCTTGCTACGATGGCAAATCTTGAAGCAACAATCGTGAGCAACCACAAAAGGACGCTGCCAAAGAATTGGGATCACACGCTTCAGAAAAACATAGATCACTTGAAACTGGCCAAAGAGAGAATCGCGGATAAAAGAATTGACTCCATAAAAAAAATGGAGGCGAGAATCAAAAAGCTTGAAGAAATGAAACAGACTGAAAGCAGGAAATTAAAGCTGGACGATTACAGGAACAAGTTGAGGATTCTGAATTCAAGGCAGATGACAGAAAAAGAAGAGTTATATATCAGAAAATTGGAACTGAAGATTGAGACAATGAAAAAGACGAAATACTACAATCTCACCACTTCGTTGAATAGCTACATTGACCCGCGAATTTATTTGAAATGGTCCAAGAAAGTGGATTACGACTGGAAGAAATATTATCCCAAAAAATTGCAGCGCAAATTTTCGTGGATAGAAGACAAGAAATAAATAGGCGCTCAGGCTGGGATTTGAACCCAGATGAGCTTGCGCTGGAGGGGAGATTTGAACTCCCATGAGCTTACGCCCGCCAGTTTTCGAGATTCGCCAATTAATTCTGGTGCCCCACCTGCTTAGGCGACTCCAGCATAATTAAATTATCTAGTTTCTTCATTTTTAATGGATGATTGAAACCAATTTCTTTTGAAAATTTAGCCATCATTTCTTTGCCATAAATGTTCAACAAGTAGTTTGTATTCCAATTTTTTTGCTTTCGCTTGTAAATATAAATTCTTGAGACAATTCCAAATGTCTGTAGCAGAGTCTGAATTTGTTTTATTCCTTTTCTATTTACAGATTGTAATTGTACGTACTTCTTTGCGACATAACCATCACAATCAAAAAACGATTTCAGCCATTCTTTTTTTGTTGCGGAATTCTTCAAAATTTTAAACGGTATGAACCATTCTAATGAACCAAACTTAGTTATAGAAAATAAATCTAGAACTGCATCTTTACAATCACAATTTATAATAAAATATTTTTTTTCAACCTTAATTGAGGGAGATCTTCCATAAATCATATGAAATGATCTTACGAATGAATTAGCCAATTCTATATTATCGGGATAAAAGCGAATTGTGTAGTGTCTTTTTCTATTATTTTCTTCTCGAATGTAGACACTACCATCAGCCGCCAAACATGCACAAATTCTAGCCTTATGGAAAAGTATTTCTTTTATTGTCAAATCAGGAACAAATTTTTTGTGCTTCTTCATTCTTGCAATAACACCTAATCTTGAAATTCTATGCATATGATTCATATCGACTTTTCTATTTCGCATCTTTTCCAACATTTCTTCACGAAAAATCCTGTCTGTATTGAATTTCTGCCATAATTTTTGGGCAGCTCTTCTTGACATCTCAGATTTGTTATTCATATGGAAAATTTAAAACCACATGTATTTATATTTCGAATTAGTAGAGCCACCTAATTACCAACTTGACCTGAGCAATTGAAGATTATTTCTCATGATTTAAATGATTTGCAATTCACCACTTTTGGCAGTTGCAAAATGATTATTGAGTCGGACTTTCAACAGGATTTCATGGCAAATTTGTGGGGCATATATCATGTGCTTGCGTTAGGTCATGACTTAGGTGCATACAACGAAGCCCGAAAGAAATCTGATTTTGAAAGAGCGCAGAGAAAAGTGAGAGATATCGATTATCACATGAAAGAGGCCGTGAAAAACGGCGCGTCCTACAACGGAACGATAGATCAGGAGATGTTCGTCTTCCTTTTGGATTTTGACTTGAAGCATGACAAAGGAGAAATCTCGGACGAAGAGCACAGAAGAAAATACGCCGAGATTGAAGGGAAATAGATATGTTTAAATTCTTTAACGTCTTTCTTTCTTCCGGAACGAGCATGGACAACGAATGGTCGGGAGAATTGAATGCAGGGATAGAGAAAACGAAAAAGAAAGAGGTACTAGGAAAGATCGAAGGTAGAATAGAAAAAGATGAAATCGAAGCTGCAGGACATGCTCATTACGATTTTGATCAAGGAAAGGCAGCCGTTGGGGCGACTTTTGGAATCAAGAAAATAGGCGGATTAAACTTTTCTGCAAAAAATTCCCCAGACGGTTGGAGAGGCAGCATCGAGCCATACGGACCGATAGCGAAATTACCTAGATATGCCGCTACTGCCGCAAGTCTTGCTGGAGGGTACGTTGCAGGAATTGGCGCGATGAATCTTTACACTTCAGTCAATGCGGCTCCGGAACCATACAAGCCTCTTGCAGTAGGACTAATTGTTGGAGGCCTTTTCGCTTTAGGATTAAAGCTTCTTTTCAACTATCTGGGAAGAAAAAAATAGAATTATAGGATTAAATCAGATTCGCAGCTTTCATTATTGATTTGACTGTGTGGCCGAGATTTGGCAGCTTCAGTATTTCTTCAGGAGTCAGCCATCTCAGCTCAGCTATGTCACTAGATGGATTCTCTTTCCCGCCTATGACTTTTGCCTTGTAGAAAAAAATCACTCGATGCACATTATTTTCAGGCACTATCATTTCTTCAACTTTGATCAGCTCGGTCGGCTCAATTTCCAAACCAGTTTCTTCTTTCAGTTCTCTAAGTACGGCATCACGAGATGTCTCTCCGTAATTCACTCCTCCTCCAGGGAAGACCCACATGTCCTTCGGCCAGACTCCTCTTTTTCCAATCAAGAACTTGCCTTCGGAATTTTCGACAATGGCCGCGCTTCCAACCCTAACAACGTTTCTCTCGTCTGCCATAATCACATGTTGTGAAGAAAATTATTAATTCTATTCCTTGTCCGCGAGTTCGGCGTTCGTGACTTCAAGATATCCTGATGAAGTTTTTGAATCCCAAACTTTTTTCGTGTCGAGAAATTCGATTTTTTGCTTGAACATAGTCCCGTCGACAACAAAAGAGTCATAGTGTCCGCCTTCGCCGAGAATATTGAATCCGTGTTTTTCAGCGAGCATCTTCATGTTCAGCGCCGCATTTCCGTCGAGCTTTTTTCCGAGCCATTCAGGACCGAGACCGTCTACAGCTACGTTTGTAATCCTTATGTCGAATCCTGCCTGTATTTCTTCTCTCAACAGCTGTTCAGAGGAATAAGTTTCATAAGGAATCAGAACTTTGATTTTGTGCTTCTCTGCGATTTTTTTCACCGAAGATATCTGCGTCTTCTGCAAACCGACTCCGCCGAGAAGAAGAGTCTTGATTTTCAGTTTCGAAAACACCTTTTCCAGAACATTCGCCTCGACATTAGGTCCGATCTCGTCGGCTTTCAAAAGAATCAGAGGTAAGCTCATTGCCTGCGCCTGCAAAATTGTCCATTCCACGGTCGAATAGTGCCACAAGTACGCTTCAGTGTTTTTCGGCTTGACTGCTATCAGTGCCTCGATATCCCAGCCCTGCTGCATTGCGTAATGGACTGCCATCGCAGAGTCCTTGCCTCCAGAAAACAAAACCGCGACTTTCATACCTGTCAATTAATATTTGTAAACTTTTAAATTTAACTATAATGATTCTGAGAGAGAATTCCTTCGAAGCGAGAGAATACCAACAAAGCATTGCAGAGACTGCGACGAGAAGAAACACTCTAGTCGTCCTTCCTACCGGGATCGGGAAAACGTTGATTGCGGTCATAGTTGCGGCAAGAAGACTGGAGCTATTTCCGAATTCAAAAATTCTTGTCATGGCCCCCACAAGGCCGCTGAACGCGCAGCACAAGAAAAGTTTCGAGAAATTCACTACGATAGAGCCGGAGAAAATTGCTCTGGTGACTGGAAAAATCCAGCCGAACGAGAGGGAGAAGATATACAAGGATGCCACGATAGTGGTCGCGACACCGCAGACGATAAAGAACGATCTGGAAAACGAGAAAATAAATCTGAAGAATTTTTCATTCGCTGTTTTTGACGAGGCGCACAGAAGCGTGAAGGATTACGCATACACGGAAGTCGCGAAAAGGTACAAAGAGCAGTCCGAACATCCGCTTATTCTCGGACTGACTGCATCGCCTGGTGGGACTGTTGAAAAAATTGGCGCGATAAGAGATACTCTGTTCATCCAGGAAATTGAAATCCGTACTGAGACGGAGGAAGATGTGAAAAAGTATGTGAAGGAAACCGTGAAGGACTGGATATATGTCGATTTTCCTGAGGAATTCCAGATGATAAGGGGAATGATAGAGAATGTTCTGAAAGATGATTTGTACTGGCTCAAAGAACACCACTTCACAGCAACCTATCATCCGTCGAAAACCCAGCTTCTCATGCTGCAGAAAAGAATCGGTGCACAATATTCGAAGACTAGGAACTTCGCTCTGGTATGGGCACTCATCAGAAGCGCGCAGGCAATAAAGCTGGAGCATGCTATAGAACTGCTTGAAACGCAAGGGGTCTCGTCGCTGCATGAATATCTTGAAAAAGTTTCTGCGAGCAAAAAAAATACTGACAGGAGAATGATGAAGGACAGGAGAATCCAAGAAATCTTCGAGAGGGTGAAAAATCTTGCTGAAAGTGGAATGGAGCATCCGAAGATGCACATGCTGAAAGCTCTTCTAAAGGATTTGCTTGCCGAAGATCCGAAGATGAAAATAATTATTTTTGCGAACTTTCGAGCGACTGTAGAAAGAATCAAGAACATGCTGCAGAAAGAGGGAATAAAAACAGAAGTTCTGATTGGCCAAACAATCAAAGAAGGGAAAGGAATGTCACAACAGCAACAAGTTGAAACTCTGAAAAGATTCGGCGTAGGAGAATTCAATGTTCTGGTAGGAAGTTCCATTTCCGAGGAAGGGCTTGATGTTCCGGCTGTCAATTATGCGATTTTCTTCGAAGCCGTCCCTTCGGAAATCCGTGCGATCCAAAGAAGGGGAAGAGTCGGCAGGCAGACGACGGGAAAGATAATTTTCATGCTCACAAAAGGGACGAGGGATGAGGCGTATTTCCATTCAGCACTGCACAAAGAGAAGAAAATGCACAGAATACTTGAGGATATGAAGAATGGGATTAAAAAGAAGGAAAAGCTGAAGGATTGGTTATAATGGACACACAGAAGCTGCTGAAACCAAAAGATAAAATCCTGATTGTCGCCGACTATCGAGAAAGGGAAATTATTTCTTTGCTCAAAGAACTTGGTGCAGTTGTGAAAGAAGATAATTTGCCGATTGGTGATTTTATTGTTTCATCGAGGACCGCCATAGAGAGGAAGGCGCACAGCGATTTCGTCGCCTCTATAATTGACGGGAGAATTTTCGAGCAGGTAGACAGCATGGAAAAACACTATGAAAAAAGGGTTGTTCTGATAGAAGGGTTTTCCGACAGGGAGATAAATGAGAACGCGTACAAAGCGGCAATCGCGACGCTTGTCACAAACGGAGTCACGATTCTTTCCACAAGAAATCTGCAGGACACCGCGAGAGCAATTTTTTGGATCGCAAAAAAAGAACAGATGGAAAACAAGATTCCGCTCGCCGTGAAAGTCGGGAAGAAGCCAGTCAATTTAAAAAATCAGAAGGAGTTCTTGATTGCATCGATTCCAGGAATCTCCGACGTTCTCGCAAAAAGGCTGCTCAAGCATTTCGGGAGCGTCGAAAAGATTTTTGCGGCGAACGAGGAAGAATTGAAAAAAGTGAAGGGAATAAGGGAAAAGACAGCGAAAAGTATAAGAAAATTAGTGACAACTAAATATTGAGTGATTACATCAGAAATCTAATCGTTGGGATTGACTCTGGAACTTCCATCGGAGTTGCTATTCTGGATTCCCACGGGAAAATTCTTTCACTCTCATCAAAAAAACTTCAGACAAAGGGCGACGTCATAAGGCAGATAATGAAGTACGGAAATCCTGTTGTTATTGCAAGCGACGTGAATCCCGCTCCGAAGTTTGTTGAAAAGATTGCAGCTTCTTTGGGCAGCAAACTTTTCTATCCTAAATTTTCAATGACAAGAAAGGAAAAGGGGAAGATCGTTGACGATTTCGAGGAGGAGATAGGCAGCGCGCACGAGAAGGATGCGCTTGCGGCAGGGCTGAAGGCGTTCAAGAACTATCACCAGCTTATTCTGAAAGTCGAGGCCGCCGCCGGGAAGAATTTCGAGGACGTTCTGAGAAATGTAATTATTAACAAGAAAACAGAAAATATTTCAGATGTCGTCAAAAAGATTGGGCAGAAAAAAGCTTATTGAAATCGCAAAGTTCATCGTCATCTTCAATGTTCTCGCGATTCCCATGTATGTCGTCCTCAATTACAATCTTTCTTTCGACCCATTCAGGAATTTCATCGCATTCCTCTCCGCAAAATTCCTGTCTGTCTTCGGAATTGATGCTGTCCAAACGAATTCGTTCATTGACATACTCGCGAGCAACCAGCTGCTGAAAATAGACATATCATTCGACTCGACGGGATGGAAAACGCTGTACGCGCTTGTGGCCCTCGTTCTGGCGACGCCTGCAAGAAAGCCGAAAGACAAAATGAGGTTCCTCGCAATAGGGCTGCCGGTGCTTTTCGCGCTGAATTTGCTAAGAATTGCGACTACTATTCTCGTCGCAGTTGTTTTCGGATTCCAGTATTTCGAAGTCGTGCACATCTTTCTATGGAGGGAAGGGCTGATTGCGGCTGTTGTGCTAATCTGGTATCTGTGGCTGAGACAAAAGAAAATAATATATTAGCTAAAAACAAAGTTCTTTTAAGGTGGAATCTTGGCAGAATTCGGAATAAGTCCTGAGGACAAGTTCAAGCTCAGTTTGCTTTCTGTAGAAAAGAGGTTTGTAGAACTTGAAGGAGCTATCGGAGAAATGCAACAGAAGCTGCAGAATATCCAAGCGCCTGACACAAAAGATTTGGAACAGAGAATATCGGACCTAGAAGATCTCATTTATGTGGAGCAGGGCGGGATAGAAGAGCTCAAGGGAATGCTTGAAGGCCAGAAGGACGAAAAGGAATCTTCGAACCAGCAAGTCGCGGCAGAAGAAGTGCAAAAAATTGTTGATCCGATTCTTGCGAAAGCGAAAAGCGAAATAGACTCCAAGCTTGACCACCTGAAGAACGGCCTTGATCACTTGCGACAGACGAGCGAAAATAATCCGCAGATTGCAAATCAGATGAACGAGATGAATGGGAAAGTCGCACAGCTGAATGCAAAAATCAACGCAATCCATCATTTTCGCGCAGAACTTGATACTCTGAGAAGCAAAGTCGAGCCTATGAAACCGGAGATGATAAGATCGATTGTCGCAGAAGTTTCTGATTTGAGGATTGACACCGGACGGGAGATAAGGGAGCTGAAAGAAAAGGTTGGGAACGCTCCTCTTTACGCCGATATTCAGTTTTTGTCGAACAGGGTCAAAGACCTGAAGATGACTGTCGATAATCTTCTGAACATGAAAGTAGAGATTGATGCGAAGCTCCTTAACATGGAGAGGAACATGTCGGAGAGCGGGACTAGCGGAAGCAGCGCGGTCGCTTCGAATCTAATTTCTGAAGTAGAGGATACCAAGAGGATGATGTTTGGAATGCAGAAAAGAATTACAAATCTCGATTCGACAAACAAAGAATTGATGAGAAGATTGAGCGAGAAGGGAATTGACACAACAAAACAGATGGAGATGTCGCGCGAAGTCGAGACGCTATACACAAAGATGAATGATCTGTATTCGAGTGTAGAAAAGAAGGCGATGGATATGAACAGGCTTGCGCCGACTAATTTCAGCGGAAACGTTTCTGAATTGAAGGAAAAGATTGCAAGATTGGAAGAGCAGATGCAACAGAGAGAAGCCAAGCCGTCAACCAGATATTACGACGACCAGATGAAAGAGTTCTTGGAAAAAATAATACTTTTGGAAACAAGAATAAATGTTCTGGAGACCCACATAGTCGAATCACAGAGAAATCAGCCGATGATTCTAGAGTAGATTTAAGTTTTCAGAGAGAATTAGATAGGAATGGCCAATGAGACAACTATTATAATTTCTGAGAAACCGGATGCGTCGAAAAGAATCGCCGAAGCGCTGGCGGATGGAAGGGTTTCAAAGAGGGGATTTAATAACGCATTCTGGTACGAGTTCAAGAGAGGAAAAAAGAATTTCATTGTTGTTCCGGCGGTAGGCCACCTGTTCGTTTTGGACACCGTCAAGAAGAAAGGCGGATGGAATTATCCTGTATTCGACGTGCAGTGGGTTCCGACTCACACAAAGAAAGGCAGCGAATTTTCGAAAAAATATTTCGACAACATGTCGGCTGTTGTGGAGACTGGAAAGGATTTCATAATTGCGACTGATTACGACATCGAAGGCTCTGTGATCGGATACAACATTCTCACGATGCTTGCGAAGAAGAAGGACGCGAAACGTATGAAGTTCTCCACTCTGACCAAGGATGAATTGATTGAAAGTTTTGAAAAGGTCTCGCCGCATTTGGACAAGGAGACGGTTGAAGCCGGGCTCACGAGGCACTATCTGGATTTCTTCTGGGGAATAAACCTCACGAGAGCTCTGACAATCGCGATGAAGAATGCAGCAGAGAAAGGGTTTACAATTTTATCTACTGGCCGTGTGCAAGGTCCGACTTTGGGAATGCTATTCGACAAAGAGATTGAAATCAGAAAATTCAAGCCGACATCGTTCTGGGAGATTGAGCTGCATGCGAAAGTCGGGAAGACTGAAGTGGTCGCTGCTCATGAGAAAGACAAGTTCTGGAAAAAAGAAGAAGCAGACGAAGTTTTGAAGAATACAAAAGGAAAGGATGCCACAGTCACAGACATAAAGAAAAGAGAATACAAGCAGCCTCCTCCAGTGCCGTTCAACACGACTGAACTGCAGGCTGACGCATACGCGCATTTCAAATTCTCTCCGACGCAGACAAATTCGATCGCCGAAAGCCTGTACCAGGCGGGAATGATATCCTATCCCCGTTCATCATCGCAGAAACTTCCTCCGTCGATCAACTATACAAAAATTTTGAAGGCTCTCGCTGGAATCTCGCAGTACAAGAAATTCGCAGAAGAACTTTTGCAGAAAGGCAAGTTGGTCCCGAACGAAGGACAGCGAGAAGATCCGGCGCATCCGGCAATCTATCCTACTTTTGAGACTGATGATCTGAAAAGGATGACAGCGCAGCAGAGAAAATTGTATGACCTGATCGTGAGAAGATTCCTCTCAGTTTTTGCCGAGCCTGCGACGAGAGAAAGCAACACCGTGACGCTTGACGTGAACGGAGAGAAGTTCACGGCGGTCGGAAAAAGAATAATCGAGCCGGGATGGACGAAAATCTACGAGCCGTATCTTTCATATGAGGAGCAGATTCTTCCGGACATGCAGATCGGGGACGGGATAAAAATCCAGAGGATAGATCAGCTGGCGAAAGAGACGCAGCCTCCGGGAAGATTTTCGCAGGGTTCGATTTTGAAGGAGATGGAAGAAAGAAATCTCGGGACGAGGGCGACTCGCGCGGAAATTCTGCAGACGCTTTACACGAGAAAATATATTTTAGGAAAATCCATCCAGGTGACAAAACTTGGCGAGGCTGTGACGAAGGCGCTGAAAGATTATTCGCCTAGGATTCTGTCTGAAGAAATGACGAAGAGATTCGAGGAAGAGATGGATGAGGTCTACAAGGGAAAGAAGGACAGGGAGGAAGTCATCAAGGAAGCGAGGGAAACTCTGACTGATGTTCTCGCAGAATTCAGGGAAAACGAGAAGAAGATCGGAGAAAAACTTTTGGAAGCGCTCGTTCAGGCGAGAAAAGAAGAGAGAACGCTCGGAACGTGCCCGATTTGCAAAACCGGAAACCTGAGAATTATCCGCTCGAGAAAGACGATGAAATTTTTTGTCGGCTGCAGCTCGTACCCAAACTGCCATAATATTTATCCTCTTCCGCAGGGGGCTTACATCACCCCGTTAGGAAAGAAGTGCGAGAAGTGCGGGACTCCAATGATTCAAGTCCAGCGAAAAGGCAGGAGACCGTTCAGGATGTGCCTTGATCCGAAGTGCGAGACGAAAGCTGACTGGGGCAAGCCATCAAAGAAAGTCGCCGCGAAAGTCGAGGCAATCGAGAAAGCGAAAGCAATCGCACTGAAGACCGACAAGCTCCCGGCACAAGCGAAATAATTTTCTATTCAAAAGAAATTCCTGCAGATATTTTAATCTGTTTTCTGAATAATGTTTTATGTCGTCATTAATTCGCGGATATTCAGAGGAGGAATCGCAGCGAATTTTCAGAATACTTTCCTTTACCAATAAATCCGCAATCGTGCTGGATATCAAATACAAGGGGCCGAGATCGTTGGATGACCTTAAAAAAGATCTTTCCGCACAAGTAATGGCGTTATATTTTCCTTTGCAAGATTTGGAAAAGGACAAAGTAATCGCCACAAACGACGACAAATACGTATTGACCGAATTCGGAGAGAGGGCTGCGAAAACGGTGGAAGAAGCCTGGAAAGAGAGCGAAAAAATAAAAGCGTAAGCTACTAAGAATGATTTTCATGACAAATTATTTTTTTACTTCAGAGTCGGTCACCGAAGGTCACCCGGACAAATGCGCGGACCAGATTTCCGACGCGATTCTCGACGAGATTATTAGGAGGGATGCGGAATCGAGGGTTGATATCGAGACTCTCGTGATGCAGGGAATGGTTGTTGTCACAGGACAAGTGACGACAAAATCATATGTTGATATTCCCGCGATTGTGAGAAGGACTTTGAAAGAAGTAGGATTCAATGACGCGAAGGTTGGGATTGATGCGGACACATGCGGGATTCTTGTCTCGATTGAAGAACAGAGCCCGGACATTGCGCAGGGACTGAACAGGCCGGATATGGGAGCGGGAGACCAAGGTATGATGTTCGGTTACGCTACAAACGAGACTCCTGAACTGATACCGATGCCCATAATGCTCGCGCACAAGCTTGTGAAGAGGCTTGCTGAAGTGAGGAGGACGAAAGTTCTTCCTTATTTGAGGCCGGACGGAAAATCGCAGGTCACAGTCGAATACGAGAACGACAGACCGAAAAGGGTTGAAGCTGTTGTGATCGCGGCGCAGCACGATGAAAAAGTTGACATGCAGACTCTGAAGAGAGACATCATAGGAAAAGTCATAAGAGCCGCGATTCCTCTGCAAATGATTGACAGCAGGACTAAATTTTTTGTTAACGAGACCGGAAGATTTTCTATTGGCGGGACGCTTGCTGACTCAGGGCTGACAGGAAGAAAGATTGTTGTTGATTCTTATGGAGGATTCGGAGGGACTGGAGGTGGATGCTTCAGCGGAAAGGATCCTACGAAAGTCGACCGCAGTGCGAGCTACATGTCAAGATATCTTGCAAAGAATGTTGTTGCTGCTGGATTGGCTGACAAATGCTCCATCCAAATTGCGTACGCTATCGGCGTTAGCCAGCCTGTTTCTTTGATGGTGAACACGTACGGAACCGGAAGGATTCCTGATGAGCAGATTTTGGAAATTATTCGCAGGAAATTTGACCTGAGGCCGAAGGCGATAATAGAATTTTTGAAATTACGAAGACCGATCTACAAGAAAACGGCTGTGTACGGGCATTTCGGAAGGAACGATCCGGATTTCACATGGGAAAGAATAGACAGAAATCTGTTCAAGTAATTTGCTTCCAATAAAATATTATGGGATTTTTCGACATTCTCTTCAGGAAAAAAGAAAAGACATATGAAAAGGCTAGTCTGCAAAACTTGGAAGAGGCCGCGAAGAAGAAAATCGAGGAACATGATGCCAGCTTCAGGAAAGATGCGGAAGAGTTTGTTGCGAGGGTCAACGAACAGAAGAAGAAATTGAAGGAAAGTCTGCTGAAACTTGCCGCGGCAAATACGACGGAAGAAGTCGACGCGCAGCTGATGAACATCGCGATAACTTCGAGAAAATCTTTTGTGAAGAAGGTCGACAGCCTTGCCGAAATTAAGGAGACTGATTCCTCGATACACAGCATTTCTGAGATGCATATTTCTTTTGAATCCATGTTCAAAGACATAGACGCCAGCACCGTCCAGGAGTTCGCCTCGATCAAGGAAGTTTTCAAGAGCGAGTCTGATGCGGTAATAGATGAGATGAAAAACCTGAGGAAAATTTTTGACGAGTTCAGAAGCAGATTAAAGAAAGCGGAGGATTCCATCCAGCAGTTCGAAGAGATTGGAATCAAGGTCCAGATTTTGAAAGAAGAAGCAGGAAGGCTCGAGAGCTACAAAAAGGATTTGGAGAACATTTCGCAGAAGGCTCAGACCATGGAGAAGGAGAACGAGATGCAGCGGACTGAGCTGCAGAAGCTGGAAGAAGGGGAGGAGTGGAAGGATTTCCTTGTCATGAAAAGAAAAGTTTCGGAAAAGGAGAACGAGAAGCGGGAGACTATAAGCAAAATCGTGGAGAAGTTTTCCTCGATTGAGCGTCCGCTGAAGAAACTGAACAACATCCTCCAAGACGGGGAGATAAACAAAAAGCAGCTTGAAAAATATTTTGCCTCGCCGTTCGACGCCTTTCTCGAGGATTATGAGAAGAAGACGATAAATTCAGCGCTGAAGGAGGCTGACAAAGCTGGAAAAGAGAACAAGATAAAAGGCGAGGATAAAGGTTTGGAAAAAATCAGGGATATGATTGCGTCAGACACTTTCAACAATCTCGCAAAGGAATGGCAGAGGATAAACAGCGAAGCATCCGAGACAAGCGAGAAGATTGAGAACAGCGAGATAAGCAGAAAGAGGGATGACATAATAAAATCTATAGCCAACAGAGAGAGTGAGATAAAGCAGCATCGAAGGGAGAAGATCGAGGAGCAGGTTGCAAATCTGGAAAAGGATTATTTATCGCACAAGGACGAGCTTCAGCAGCTTGCAAAAGAAACAATGTCGATGGAAGTCGAATTCTGAAATTTCAATTGAAATAGGATTTTACTTGGCCCTCATCAATCGCTCTGTGAATTTGCCAAATCGGCTCGTGGATTTCTCCAATCTGGCTGAGCGTTAAAGGAGGAGCAGAGCCATGCTTGAACATTGCAAACAGATCCTCCAGCATCGCTTGATATTCGTTTATTCCCCTGCAATGCTCGTTAACGACTTCTCTTCCGTTCTCTGTAACCGTGAGCATTGCTGTCTCGAAATCTAGAATCGCTTTGGCATTTTCTCTCTCGAATTCAAGCTCTATCATTTTGTTTTCCCTCTCCTCGGTTGAGAATCTCGCAAGGTCGAATTCAAGGTTCGCACCCTCGGCAAAGTAATCGTTCTTGCTGGCCAGAAAGTTCGCGAAGATCTTTGTCTCATAAGGCCCTTCTGTCTCGAGTCTCACAGGCGGCGCGAGAGTCATCGAGTTCAGACCCAGCAGTTTGAAGATCGTGATGTAATGAATCATTAGTTCAGCCTCGAGTCCTCCATGCATTCGTAGTCCTCTCCAATCAGAATGAAACTTGTACATAGGAGCGTCCTTGAACGCAGAATAAGCATGAATGACCCGCCCGTACGCCTTGGCCAAGATAGGCATCATGAAGATGAGCCTTTTTGCAGATTCCTTTCTTGAAAAATGGGCGTTCATCAGAAGAAACTCGTCATACTTCTGACTCTGAAGCCAGTCTGCAATATCAACAAATCGCTCCTCGGTTGGTGCCAAAGGCTTTTCGCTGTATACAACTTGAGCGCCATTCTCAAAAGCCGCGCGGATTTGATAATCATGAACGCCGCCTGGACCGCAGCCTCCGACCGCATCTGGTTTATCAAAAAAAGATTCAGGAATTTCCCAGGGCTTTTCTGGATCGAGCTGAACATAATCATACTTTCCGAAACCAGGATCAGTGTTAGGAGTTCGCTTCAGTATGTCCTGATACGGAATTATGTCGGCCACTTTGTGTATTCTCACTTGCGGGACATAGGGAAGCTGGCTTCTAATCCTTTCGTAAACCCTTCCTGCGGCAAGAATGCTCAGTTGCATTGGTTCGGGATTCGAACTATAACCTATATCGTCATTATCAACAGAACCAGTCATCAAGTTCAATTTACAATTGAAAACTTTAATATATGAAAAAATTTCTACGGAATATTAGTTTAAATTTTCATTTTTTCAAATGAAGATAATGGCGGATAAAATACGTTGCGCGCATATTCTGGTGGGAAAGCAGTCACAAGCTCTCGCAGTCCTTGAGAGATTGAAAAAAGGAGAGGACTTTGCAAAGGTCGCGGCAGAAGTGTCGCAGGACGGAAGCAGAAGACGCGGCGGAGACCTGGGCTGGTTCGGACACGGGATGATGGTCAGAGAGTTCGAGCAGGCTGCGTTCGCTCTGCAGAAGGGCCAGATTTCAGAGCCAGTAAAGAGTCAGTTCGGATACCACATCATCAAAAGACTAGACTGAAGAATTTCTTTAATAATAAAATATTTATCAGATTTATTAATGAAAATTTAAGAGTTGACAACTAGAGTTCCTGTCATCCATGGATGCGCACCGAGCGGCCCGTCAAGGCAAGGCTTGCAGTAAATCTTGAAAGTTCCAACTTTGTCCGCAGTGAACTGGATTGTTGGATTGCTGCTCGTGACCTGGTTTATTCCATATTCATCAATCGTAATTCCATGATTGTGCGATGGATTCTCATCCTGCGTGATAATTTTCACGACATCGCCTTTGCTTACAGTGATAGTAGTGGGATCGGTTGCAGCATCGCCTGTGAAATAATAACCGGCGTTATGTGAGATTATCGCCATAATAGTTTTCACATTGCCGGATGTAGTTGAAGACGAAGATGTTGAAGCAGCTTGAGCATTATCCGTAACGGCGTTGCCTGTGTAATTGCTCTGGTTCCTGGAATAATATGAAAAATAAAATGATGAGACTGCCAAAACTCCGATAACTAGCACGACTGCAACCAAGATGTTTTTCCCAATTTTCATTTATTTATATAAAACCTTCATGTTTATAAGCCTTACACCGCATGTAAAGCAAGAATATTAATTTTTTTCTGTTTCTTCTTTCTCATGAGCCAGAATGCTGCGAAGACTCCGACAGAACCCATGTTAGAGCCGATTAAAGCAGAGATTCTTGAAACAGTCTCCAGTATTTTTATTTTCATCATTTCGTCAGAGATTTTTTTCAGGAGTTGCTTTTTCTTGACTTTCATCTTACTTACCCCATTTTTCAATTTCTCTCGACTTTATTTTCAGCGTTGTGACGAAATAGATCCAATACAGTGCGCCGAAAAATATCGCGAACCAGCCCTTTGATGCGACGTTGAGGTTGGGAGGATACAAGCCGCTCGTCTGAATGTTTGTTGTGTTCAGATATTGCAAAAACGACTTCAGTGTGGGATTTGAAGGAAGCACCACTCTGAAATCATTGATCTGGGACAATCCTCCGGGCGTGCTGAAAAATGAAAACCAGATGAAGAAATTCAAAAGCACCTCGAAAAGGCTTGCCATCGCAGCGAAAAATCCCAAAGCCATGTAAAGCTCCTTCTTTTTTGATGTGAGGTTTCTTTCAGTATTTTTTTTGAAGGACAGAAGACCAAAGACGTATGCGAAAAAAACTGAGTATTGAAAAATTGTTATCGGTCTTACGAAAATGAACGAACTGTCAGTGAAACCGTTGAATAATCCGAATATGAAACTTGCCAGAGCTAACGCTAGAAAAAGAATGAACGGATAGAAAAACGTCCTATCGATTTCTTTCCAAGCTCTACTCATATCTCAGCGCCTCGACAGGCTCGAGTTTTGAAGCCCTTCTCGCAGGCAGAAGTCCGGAGATTGCTCCGATGAAGACCGAAAATCCGATTGCGAGCAGCAGAACCTCAGGAGATATCACGGTTTCGAGTCCTCCTGCTCCCGCTCTCGCGCCTGCGCCCCTGAACAGGCCCAATCCGCTGCCTCCGCCGAAAAATGATATTAAGATTGAAAGCACAACTCCCAGTAAAACTCCTATGACTCCGCCTATCAGTCCCAGAAGCCCTGACTCTGTCAAAAATAATTTCATCACCTCGTTGTTCGTCGTTCCCAAGGATTTCAGCACACCGATCTGCCTTGTCCTCTCGATGACCGACATGAACATGGTGTTCGCTATTCCGATTCCTCCGACCAAAAGAGATATGCCCGCTATTCCTGCCAGGAAATATGTTATTGTTGACGTGACCGAGCTGACTGACTGCTGAACCGAAAGTGCGGAAGTGACTGAAAAGTCTCGAGTGCTGTTTGTGACATGCCTTGTCAGAATGAGATTTGAAGTCAGTTGGTTCACGACTGTCTGCACGTCTGCGTTGGGAGCGGTCTGGACTGAAATCGAAGAGAACTGGTTTGATTGCAAATCAAGATTATTGATGACTATTCTCGCGTTCTCCGCTGGGATGTAAATCGTGGATTCTCCTCCTCCGAATGCAGTGGTTCCCGCTTGCAGTATTCCTATGACCCTGAAGGCGTGGCCTCCGATTTCAATCGGGCTGTTCAGAAGTATGTCGTGCTTGAACAGTCCGTGCGCAACATTGTTTCCGATTACCGCAACATACTCATCTCCAGTGGAAAGATATCTTCCGGAATCAAGCTTTGTGGTGACCATGTATTTCCAAACTGAAGTGTCGACGCCTTGGACAGATAGAGAAGCTGTCTGGCCTGAGTATGTGACATCTGCCCTCCCATTTACAATTCCATTAACATACAAAACGCCTGCCGTAGATCTGATTATTCTGACATCGGTCTGCGTAAGATTCGAAGACAGCGTGGTCGACCGTTCGCCGCCAAATCCAAATCCTCCTCCTGCTCTCTGGAAGCCGAGCGAGACTGTGATGAGATTTGCACCGAGGCCGCTCAGCTGACTTTGGACGCTCTGCTGCAGTCCCTGACCGATTGAAATCAATGCTACAACAGCTGCAACACCAACAACAATTCCAAGAACAGTGAGCCAGCTTCTCAGTTTTCTGTGGGTGAGGCTGCTGAAAGACATTCTAAATATGTCGAGAAATTTCATTTGCTCCACCTCAGGCTAAAAGTGAAACCAGAAAAAAAATTCATTTTCCAGATTTTCTTCCCAAGATATGACTCAAGGAAGTTTTCTTTTTTCTGAATTTGAAAAACCATAAAAGTACGACTGCGGCAACTATTATTACAGCGACTATTTCTATTATCGTTGTGAAACTAAGACCGCGGTTTCTCTGGAACGTTGTGCCAGACGATGATGCTGCGAGATTCAGAACAATTTGTTTTTCAGCTATCTGCCTTCCGCCGCTCGTATCGGAATAAGTTATCTGAACTGTGAGTAAGTCCGAGCCACTTGATGCGTTTGACGGCGCTCCGTTTGCACCTCGAGTGAATCTTGAAGAAGTCACCGCAAAATTAGCGACGCTGAAATCGCCAGCGTTCAGATTTCCAAGATAGACGCTGTTCGCTCCGCTCACTGCAAAATTATTTTGATCGGGAATTAAAACTGATACGCTGGTAGCAGGATTTACTCCGATGTTCGCAATCGACAAGGAAGCAGTCCCTGCTGAATACTGCTGGAGGCTGACGTCAAAGTCAGTCGTTCCTCCGATTTTTATTCCGATCGTGGAATTGATGCTCTGCTTCACGCCGGACTTGTCAAAATAAACCAACTGAACAGATAGAGGATAAACGCCTGGAGCTACGGATGATCCTACGGAAACATTGATCGGAAGGTCAACACTTGCTCCTCCGCCCATGGAAGTTATGAACTGCCTGTTGCTCAGACCTAGAGGAAGGATCTCGTTGTTCGGAGTCTGCCATGTGAGGACTATGTTGCTTAATCCGTCATTTCCGGTGTTCATGAGATTGAAATCCAGTGTCGCACTTTGTCCAGCTGCGAGAATGCTGGGCTGGATTGAAATAATTTGCAAAGCTGAAGGTGCTTGGACCGTGACAACTGAAGTCGGATCTATTTCATTGCACGATGAAGTGCAGATGCTTATTGCGAATCTTATCGTGTAAAGTCCGGATGGAGCAGAGCCGCTAACCGAAAACTTGACAGCAGCGGTTGTGGACTGACCGTTGCCGAGGGCTCCGAGATTTCCAATCGCGTTGGAAGAAACTTTTATGCTTGGGTCGGAAGATACACCGGTTATCTGGATGCTGTTCGCAACAGCGTTTCCGCTGTTCGTCAGAGTGAGCTGCACATATCCGTCACTTCCAGGCGAGACTGGAGTCGGGCTCACCGTCGAAGTGACTTGTATCTGCGGGTCTGCTAGAACTGTGGCCGAGAAAAATATTCCGGCGATTAAAAATGCAAAAAGGATTATCGCGCTTTTCATTTTCTATCACTTATTATCTGTCCGTCTTTGAGCTTTACAATGCGCTCGGCATGAGATGCTATCGTTGAATCATGCGTCACAACTACAACAGTCCTGCCTTCATCGTTCAGCTTGACGAAAATTTTCATTATGTCGCTTCCGGATTTCGAATCAAGATTTCCTGTTGGCTCGTCCGCAAGTACGAATGCGGGTTCGTTTGCCAGAGCCCGCGCGATCGCAACTCTTTGTCTCTCTCCTCCTGAAAGCTGTGAAGGGAGATGCTGCGCTCTTTCCCCAAGGCCCACGCTTTTAAGAAGTTCGAACGCCCTTTTTTCTCTGAATTTCTTATCTTCCTCGATTATCATCATTGGTAGCTCGACATTCCCCTGCGCGGTCAGAGTCGGATAAAGATTGAAATATTGGAAAACAAAACCGATTTTCTTCCCTCGCACTCTCGCGAGTTCAGAGTCGTTGAGGTTTTGTATGTTTGTGCCATCAAGAAATATTTTCCCTGTTGAAGGCCTGTCAAGACAGCCGATCATATGCAGCATCGTTGATTTTCCTGAACCGCTAGGACCCATGATTGCGACGAATTCCTTCTTCTTTATCTTCAGGTCAACGTCTTTCAGTGCCTGAACTTGTACTTCGTCCATCTTGTATGTCTTGCTTACGTTGTTTAGTTCTATTACCGATTCCATTTTACCACTTTATTCAAATTTCGTTAAATTTTAATGTTTGAAACACTATATATACCCAACTGAAACAAGTTGAAACAAGAAACTACCTGAAACAAGTGAGAAAATGGAAAAAAAGAACATGAAATATTCGATTGTGATGATGCTTCTGTTTCTGATTGGAGGATTTTCGATAGTCCTCTACATTCTGCAGGCTTACACAGCTGTGTGGGGATTCGAACTTTTCCCGTTTTTGAGAGAGAGAAGGATTTTGAACGATAGTTTGCAACTGAACAGGACAAATGAGACAGGTCCTGCAAGACTGAGTCCAGGTGCAGCATTGAGCTCGCCGCAATCCTTGGTGCTTTTGGTTTCAGGAATAATTTCCCTGTTCGGAGGGATTTCGATCCTGCAGCTGACGCAGGAAAAAGAATTGAGGACGGTGAAAGAAAACCTTAGCTCACTGCTGCTGACTCCGGAAGAGAGGGCAATAATCAGCGAGCTGAAGAAGGCTGGCGGAAAAATAAACCAAAACTTTTTAGTGAAGAGAACAGGACTGTCGAAAGTCGCGGTGCACAGGGCGCTAGTCAGGCTGGAGAACAGAAAGATTCTGAAAAGATATCCGTTCGGAATGACGAACAAAGTTGTGCTGGAGAAGAGCGACATATGAAAAAAATGGCAAAAATAGCAGTTGCAGTGGTTGTCATTGTCGCTGCATTGGCAGTCGGATTCTTTTTTGGAAGAAGATTGATATTTGGCGCGTTATTTGGTGGCAGATATAATTTCACAGGCAATTTCACCGGTAACAGGACTTTCCGATTTCCATTTAGAAACCGAACTTCGACAACCACAAGCAGCTGATTAATGTTTCACAAAGCTTATGAGCGAACTTTCTTATATTTGTTATGCGAATAATTAATCGCGTGATAGTGATGTTGAGAACGGCTATTCTATTCGGAGCTCTTACAGGACTGTTTCTTTTAGTGGGATTTTTGGTTGGCGGAACCGGAGGGATGACGATTGCTTTCGCTTTTGCAGTTGTTATGAATTTGATTTCGTATTGGTATTCTGACAAGATCGTTCTCAGGATGTATCGCGCGAAAGAGATTTCAAAGAAACAAAATCCTAAACTGCACAAGATTGTTGAAGAAGTCGCGAAAGAAGCAAATATTCCGAAGCCGAAAGTCTACATGATTGACACGGATGTTCCGAATGCTTTTGCAACTGGAAGGAATCCTCAGCATGCTTCAGTTGCTGTGACGAGAGGAATCATGAACACTCTTGATGAGACCGAGATTGAAGCAGTGTTAGGTCATGAGATTTCCCATGTGAAAAATAGAGACATACTCACTACTTCCGTGGCTGCCACTTTGGGCGGGGCGATTGCATATATTGCGCAGATGGCATGGTTCGGGAGGATGTCCAACAACAGAAACAACGGCTCGGCTGCTCTGCTTCCGCTTTTGATTCTAGCTCCTATCGGTGCGACACTTATCCAGCTGGGAATATCGAGATCAAGAGAATATACCGCTGACTACGATGGAGCTGTTCTCACGAAAAATCCTCTGGGCCTTGCGAGCGCTCTGCAGAAGATCGAGAATTCTGTGAAACAGAGACCTATGAAAGGGAATTCTACTGCTTCTAGTTTATTTATTGTGAATCCTTTCAAAGCGGATGCTTTTGCAAGTCTTTTCTCAACTCACCCTCCAACGGCTGAAAGGGTTGAAAGATTGAGGCAGCTTGCGAAGACAATGTAAATTTCTAAGTCTTAAGAGTTTAACTGTCCATCAAAAAAACATGGCAGTAGAGGCAAACAGCAGTCAGAACAACGACATGGATATCGAGAGAAGAAAAAATTTGAAAAAAATGCTTCAACTTACCGCAGGTGCTGCAATTCTCACGCAGACGGATTTGTTTTCCTATTTGACCAAGCTGCTGGAAACTTCTGGCCCAATAGTTTCAAAGCTGAACTCGAGAATCAAAGCAGTCGCGACACAGATGGAGCTGGATGGGGATTTAGAAGATTTGAGGAAGATGTATTTGTTTGCTACATCTATTGGTAGTTACAGATCAAGACAAATCAGAACCTATACAATTAAAAGCAACGCCAGAAAAATCGGGTTTCCTGAAGACATTGTGCGCGGATTCAATCCTGAGAATAATCCATACAAACAATTTTTCTCGGAAAAAAACAGAATTCTTACTTACACTCCAGACCAGGAAAATGCTTCAATGAGACTGTATGATGTTGATGTTCAGAAGCTATCAGTATACAAAGAGATGATTCTTAGGAAGATCAGAATTCTGGAAAGCAAGAGTTCCTAATATTCCGACTTCCACGCATTATCTTCAATAGTGTTGTCTTCGCCAGCATTAAATTCCTTAGTGTTTTCTTTTTCGTTATTTTGCTTTTCGTCCGATTTTTCCAGCTTGTTTCCGCATTTTGGACAATATTCATCTGTATCATCACATTTGTTGCCACATTTCGAGCAGTATGTCATGCTATCTAATTGTTTGCTGCGATTGAAATATTTTATTGGTGGGGTTTTCTTTTTGATAGAAAATTTTCAAGGAATAAATCCTTAACAAACGGAGAAGATTATTATGTCAACTTCTTTGATGAAAGATGAAGCGGGCGTGCTGTATGCGAAAGCGCATGAGCTCGAATCGCTGGCCGGCGAGCTTGATTCGATTCGACCTTCTGAATATGTTCTTATAAAAAACGAAGGGCCTCATGCTGCCTACGTCGGAAGGTTTGCAGGAGTTGTCAAAGCGTGTGGTCAATGGAGAATCCTTCTTGATGGGATGGGGATAATTGTACAAAGTGAGAAAGGATACCTCATTGGAAATGCTAGGGAATTCTTTTCTGTTGCCGAAGATATTGAGGGAATGTCGATTGCGATGCGTGAATCAACTAAACGACTTCGCGGAGGGCGTCCTGTGCCGAAGGAGGAACTGCGAGCAATGGTGAAAGAAAAAATGAACGCATATTATCCTACCGCAGAAAATCCACGCTATATCGGGGCTGAAAGTGTCACAAGAGCTTTGGGGAATTACGGGCTTTCGTGGGAAGACTACAGAAAAGCTATGGAAACCAAAGTCCCAGCAAATGCTTTTGCGTCTGCGCCGCATTCACAGTAGATAATAAAGTAAAAATCTACCAAAGTTATTAATAATCTCTTTCTATTTGGCAAATAAACCCATTTTTATTGATTTTAGGCTGTAAATTTTGACGACACTCCTACATCATTTTTACCAAATGGTAATTGAGAATACAAATGCTTTTAATTTGAGGATTTAAAGTAGTTTCGATAAACTTGAGCGGTAACATAGCTGAGGAAAAAGTAAATCAGATAAGAAACCTCGTGGAAGTGGGTCTTTCTAGGCGCAGAGTCGGAAAAATACTTAGAGTTGATGAACATACAGTTGGTAAATACACCAAAGATTTGCTAAAAAGAAAAATGATTACTAAAGATCAAGTCACCACAGATTTGAAAAGAATAATAAGAAAGCGAATTAGAGATGGGGAATCAAAATTACATCTGGCGAAAGAATTCGGGCTTACCCACTATATAGTTTTGTCGATTTCAAAAGACCTTGAAACAACTCAAGGCAACCATGGAATCCGAGGGTTTACATTGAAGTTGCTAAAACATATCACTCAAGACGGATTCTACATACCGAAAACACGAAAAGAAACGGTATACGCAAATCAATCCTATAAGCGATTAAGGATGGATTTCCCTAAGATAAGGAAGATTATCACACCGTCTCACAGCATATATTTGTCGGAGGATAAGAAAGAAGAAGCTTTTAAGGAATTTCTGAACATGCGATTCAATCGAGGACTAACCTACAGAAGATATGTGAAGTTGAGAAAGTTCTTTGGAATCCCTTTAACACCAAAGCAAAAACGTGAAATTTCTGAACGCGGGTGATTTGATGGATCTAAATAAAACATTACACGAATGGAGCAACATGCTTCGAAAGAGGGGGTTCAATGTCTTTACTTTTACTGATGGACAGGAGGTAATCTTCCTAGAAATTAGTGTAAAAAATTTCAAGGTAAGCTTGTGGAAAGAGCTGGATAAACTGTTCCTTTTTATCCCATTTCCTAGTGCAGTTAAAAAAGAAATTGTAGATCGCTTGGAATGCGATTTCTCGAAAATTGCAGAAGATGAAATAAAAAAACTCCTTTCCATTGATAGCAAATTAGCAGGTTTGAACAGCTTGATAAAACCAAAGTCACTTTTTCTAGAATATGATGCCATGGGTATGAACGTGCAGATGGACAGTGTTGAAAATATAATTGATTTATTAAAAAAATTTGATGATATTTATGAAAAAGAATGTAATGAAAGCACAACTAAGTTTCAGGACGATTCTTATCATGCCTTTTTCTTCTAATCACTTTATCGATAAGAATTGTGATAGGAGCTCCAATTATAGCTCCAATAACACCTCCCAAGACATAATCAAATCCATGTGCTCTCAATGTTTCAGTCCAGCTCAAGGATAATTTCTCGTATCTTAAATTTAGTTCTGGAGTCATCACGTTATTATCACCCTTACTCCAATCTAAAGTCAAACTTGGCTGGCAAGCTCCATAACTTTTACAATACTCAATTTCTCCAGTGGGACTTATCTGAGTAAAAATAAAGTTGTTGGGAATATACAATACCAACCTAAAAAAGTTTGAACCGTGTTTATTTCGTTCATCATCATTCAACTCCCAACTTCCAGGAGCAATTTCTTTAGCATAGTTAGTTATTGAATAATGGCATGAAAGGTAAATATGTGAATCATCTGTATGATTAAACCAAATTGTTCTTCTTTCTCTACCAAGTATAAAATAATCAACATTACCACTTGAATTATACTGTCTAATTGATCCATTCTTCAAATCTTTGATAGCCACTTCACAATTGAAATTTGTATAGTTTTGATTATCACCACTGACCTCAAATGAATAAAAATTAACTTTATTTGTATCATTAAAAATATCTAAGTTAAAATTAACATATGCAGAACCACTTTCAGTAATATTGATATATTGAACAATATTGACATCCTCCCAGCTTACTGTATTTCCAGTGTCTGTCTTTACTATACATGGCAAGAAAAATAACAACACAATTAGAAATACTGTTATACCCAAACTTTTCATAATTTCTAATTTATGCTTAGTCTATTTATCCTCTACCATACTTCTATTTCTCAGAAATTTTTCGATTTGTTATCCATTTCGGAAATAACGGAAAAAGAGAAAACTCAATAAACGGAAAATCAGCCAATCGTCTCATTGCAACAATTATTTGTCTCAAAAAAGCCTTAATAATTATACATATGACTCATAAAATGATAGCTTTAAATACTTTTACTTATATATAATATTATTATGAGACAAAGTATCATTGAGCTAAGCAATTATGAGAAATTGTTTCTAAAAGCAATTCTTATTGATGGAAACAAATCAGATGCACAAATCGCAAAAGAAACTGGCATGAGCAAAGCAACTGCAAACAGAATTAGAAAGGAATTGGAGAAGAAAAAAATAATTTTGAAATATCTGCCAATTGTTGATTTGGATAGGCTTGGAATAAACGTGTTTATGGCCATCTTATTCCATTGGAAAGGGTACAAAGACGTAAAAAGAACAGAAGCTATGCTAACTGATTTGGAAAAAGATCAGCACATTGCATTTCTTGCCTCTGGAGAGGGGTCCGGCTTCACTCACATAGTTTTTTTGGGTTTTACAGATCTATCTCAAGCCCACAATTATTTCAAGAAATTCAGAATGAAGTATGATGATGAAATCGAAAATATGGTTTCGTTCTTCGTACCTTCAAATGAGATAGTAAAACAAGACTATACCGATACCATTAAAAGTGCATTTAATCAATAAAAAATTGTCCAGAGAGTGAAAAAATGATAGGAATGAACAAAAAATTGGTTTTATTAATTGGATTCCTATCTTTAATGTTTTCAAGTTCTGCAGTATATGCACTAGATATGACAATGACGATTAATCCTTCTGGGCCGTTTAACATTTATGCTGGTTCTTCCCAGAACTTTAATGTAATCATTCAAAACACAGGAAATGTTATTCAAAACGGAATAAATTGTAATCTTGTTGAAACCGATAATGGAAATATTGTTTTAAATCAATCGTATTCTATCGCGAATGGAGCAGCACAGACCATACCAATAAGTAAAACCACTTCTTCAGGAAGTTCTGGCGCAATCAATATAAATTTTGTTGCAACCTGTAAAAATTGGTTAGGCAGTCTTGCGACTGACAGTCGTACTGCAAGCACAACTATTAACTATTCACCAAATCCTTGTGTCGCTGCTTTAGCAGATGCCACAACTGCTGTTAATTCCGCACAAACAGCAATAACAAATGCACAATCAAAGATCACTGAAGCTACAAATTTGGGAGCAGATGTAACCTCGGCTCAGCAATCTTTGAATAATGCAAAAAATGAATTTTCCAATGCACAATCACAATTATCAACTGCTCAAAGCACTTGTGGTGGTGGTGACACTACAAATGGTCCTATCCAAGCCAATACTGCTAAGACAACTGCATTACAATCAACGAATGATGCAACTAGTGCATTAAATGCAGCTCAGCAGAGCATTACATCATTAACTCAAGCAAAAAAAGATGCTTCCAATAAACTTTCTTCAGCACTTTCTGCAATATCAAGTGCGAAGGATATGGCTAAAAAAGCAGATGACATAATTCAAAATGCAACAGTTCTCGGTATCGATACTATTCAAGCTCAAACTGATGTAAAGAGTTCAAGAGCAAAAATAGACACAGCTCAAAACTATTATAATGAAGCCAACACAGCTTTTAGCCAAGGCAATTATGAATTAACAAAACAAAAAGCAGATTCGGCGACTTCCTATGCGAAGGACGCAGAAACTTTAGCAAACCAAGCATATAGTTCATTGTCTACTGTGATAAGTGTATGTGGTGAAGCCGCAAAATCAGTTACCCAAGCCAATTCAGAAATTACACAAACAGATGAGATACTAACAAAAATGGTTTATATTGAAAGGAGTGTTGAGAAATGGGGAGTAAATCTATCTGAAGCCAAAGATATAACATCAACTGGTCAATCAAATATAGATTCTGCAAAAGATTTACTCGCGCAAGCAAAGATCAGATTCCAAGCTGGCAAATGTACAGAAGCATCAAATGTTGCTATTGAATCAAGAGATAAAGCAGCAGAGCCAACCAATAGGTTGTCAAGAATAGTTTCTTCCATGTCATTAAGCACTCAAGATGCCTTGGAAAAAGCTTACTCAGATGCACAAACTAAAATCACAAGCGCTGAAAACTCTGTTAAAGACGCACAGAATACATATGCCGCAACTCAATCAGAAATAATTGCTGCTCAAAATGATTTAGCTGGTGCAAAATCTCAATTATCAAATGCAAGTTCTGCGATCAATGAAGTGAAGTCAGCTACTGATTTAGCAAGTTTTGTAAGTAAAGCTAGTTTGGCTTTTTCTGCTTTGGATGATGCTAGTGCAAAATCTTCCTCGGCAGTAAATCACGCAAATTCGGCCAAGATGGGTTTAGTTACAACTATAGCTGTTCCGGCCGCTGGTGTTGCTGCAGCTGCTGGTGGTGGATTTTTATATTGGAGAAAAAAACAAAAAGGGCATAAAAAACATGGGATTACAAAGGAGTTAGAAGAAAGTGCTGAAGAAGTTGAAAAAGTTGTAAAAATGGCATGTGAAAATTGTGGAAAGGAATTTTCAGAGATAGAGAAGTTTTGTTCGAGCTGTGGTAAAGAATTGAAGAAGATAGTTGAAGAAAAACCGATGAAACATAGAAAACATAAGTCGTGATTACGGTGAAAATATGGTCCTACCGCTCATCATTCTCACATTTGCTGTATTCTTTACATTATGGATTGGGGACTTTTATCTTACACTGAAAACTACCAAAAAGATTGGGAGTTCTGCCGAATTCAATCCAATTCTAAGAAGTTTTTTGAAATTGCGTGGTAGATATGTTTGGATTTTCAAGATAGTTGAAATTGGAATTTTCTTTTACCTTGTTTATTATTTAACATCTTTAGCGCAAACAGCACAATTTTACATTCTGTTATTCTACATCATCTTTTATAGCATCCTAGTTTCAAACAACACAAGAGTATATTATAATGTAACTGGTAAGCAGAGTTTAGTAACAAATGTTCTGTTTGTACTAATTGTTGTTTTTACCACATTGTTCATTTATCTTAATTATTTTCTTTACTCAAACATCACCGTTTCATACTCCGCACTACTACAGTGTAAATCGACTTTTAACAGTCTCTATTGGAATTGCCAGCAACAGAATGCAACTGGCGGAGTTTCTCTACCGAGTGAACTGGAAAATATTTTGAAATCTCTTAACCTTACAATCCAAAGGCCGTGATGAAGCATGAAGAAATATTTAATAATAACTGCATTTTTGTTTTTCGTATCATTGGCTGGAATAGTAATTGCTGCTTTGAATTTAGAATTTACAATTTCTTTACCCAAAAATTATTTTTTCCCTAATGAGACAATTCCTATAACGGTTAATGTAATTAATCGAGAAGTGACATATTCTGCAAGAAACTTAACTCTTTCAATAATAGTTGGGCAAAGAACTTTCAACTTCAATTTTGGTGATTTGTCAGCTTCGCAATCGATATTAAAAAATATTACACTACCAGAATTGCCATCTGGAACATATGTGATTCGAGGGATACTAAATTACACTGGATACTTTGGTGAAGCGATAACAGTAGAAACATACAATTCATTTGACGTGAAGTTTCCAGAAATAAAACTTCTCCCCAGAAACATCTTCATAAAATCTTTTGAAGTTCCGGATAATGTGACTCAAGATAAACCATATCAAGCGCTAATAATTGTAATTAACAATGGAACAATACCAGCAGATTTGATCGCATCAGTTAATTCGGTTGATTCTAACATCAGCAAAACTTTTCATTTAGACCCTGGGCAAACTCAAACAATAACTCTTGATGTTACTTCTAAGAATGCTGGCATCACTTTGCTTGAAGGAAGAGTTTATGCAGTGGTTGATAATGTAAATTACCTTATGAATTATATCGTAAAAAATGTTTTTGTTCTGGAAAACAAGGTTGCAAAAATATATTACGATAGAGTGGAACTTGTAGACGAACCAGATGGGCAAATAAATCAGAATGACGAAGTTAAATTGAAAATTTACTTAAGAAATGAAGGGAATTCTGCTGCTTCGGACACTAAAGGAACACTATCATCTTCAGAAATCAATATAACAAAATCTATTGTGGATTACAAATTGTTATTGCCTAACGAAACAAATTCGGCTGATTATTTTGAAATAAAGACAGTAAACACAAGCATTGGACAGCATAATCTAAGTCTTGATGTTGTTTTTAATGATATGTCCGGTTCGCATCAAACTAGTCTTTCAATTCCAATAGAAGTGAAACCAGATTTGCCACAATCTTGTAAGGTTGATTCTGATTGCGGAGAAAATGAAATTTGCAAGAACAGTAAATGTGAAGAAATTGTATGCGAATGCGGCGAAGCTAAAAGCCATGAATGCGTTAGATATACCTGTTGCTTTGATTCAGATTGTGATGAAGGTTATGTGTGCAATTCCGCGAAGCATGTTTGTGGGCAATCTCAACAAATTAACGCTGATGTTCTGATTGTCACATCAAGCAAACTTAAAACAGATGGTGACTATAATGAATCACTTAAAGAATACAGAAAAGAACTATCCAACAGCGGCTTTACCTCTTTTTACATACTTGTAGATTCCCAAAAAGTTAAAGATTTGTTCAACACACAGCCCGCAGATCCTACAGATTGGAAATCTGTCAAAAATGTTTTAGATAAAATCATCTACAAAGTAAAGCCAAGTTATTTGTTAATCCTTGGAGGCACTGAAGTAATTCCACAACCGCCAGCAAAGACCGAAGCCAACATACCAACAGTCCCACCAAGCGACGACGTGTATTCTGATGTAACATTGGATGGCGTGCCCGACATAGCCATTGGAAGAATACCAATAGACGATGCGAAAGTTATGAATGATTACCTACAAATGCTGACTCAGGCGCATAAAGAAACTACAACTATACATAAAAAGATAATTTTGGGGGATGCATGCGGAGGAAGCGATTGTTTTCTTTATAGAGATGTGGATTATACTTCCGACTTTATTTTTGGCATGAAATGCGACCAAAACAACAATTGTTTGAAATCACCTCCATACTGCTCTGGTAGAGGGTCGCCCCCAATTTTTCCCGTGCCATGTGATAAGAAGAATGAAATGCTGTCTGCTGTAAAGAATTCTGATTTTATTTTTGTAGGAGGTCATGGCGATGGCACAGGATTTTATAGCATTGAACAAGCTGGCGGGGGTGTACTGGGAGATGTTATTTTATCCAGTGGGCAGATATACGATATGGATTTTAGCAAAAAAGTTGTTATGACTTTTGCTTGCTTCGGTGGTTCGATAGATGTCTCTGCAATATGTGTTGCACCAGGCGCTTGTGCATATCCCGCATTAACACCTTCTGGAAGCACTGCTCTGGCATCCGTTTATAAAAAAGTTCCAATTTATCTCGGCAATACTAGGTTTGGCTTTGGCGGCACTGCTAGCGCACAACTTTTCAAAGAAGTTTATAATAATATAAAAAATGGTGATAACGTGGGAGATGCAGTTTTGAAAATGAAGAGGAATACATTATCAAATGCGTATTCTGAATGGTGGAAAGCTGTAATTTACGAAATTCAACTTTATGGCGATCCAACACTTAAATTGAATGGTGTATGAAAATGAGAAAAGAGTTGATACTGATAGGAACGCTGATTTTAATATTCGTTATTGTTTGGATAGTTCAGCAGGCTCCGAAGACCGCCAAGGAAGCAAATGTGTGCGGCAACAAGATTTGCGAAGTTTCTGAAGATTGCAACAATTGTCCGTCTGACTGCGAGTGTAAACCAAATGAATATTGTAGTTCGACTGGTATTTGTAGAGCGAATGTGTGCGGCGACGGAATTTGTTCCGAGCAAGAAAAGCAAGCAGCAAATTGTTGCGAGGACTGCGGTTGCCTTTCGGATAAAGTCTGCAACAAATTCACACAGCAATGCCAAGAAAAAACTACAATAACGGAAACTCAGATAAATAACATAGTGAAGACGTATTTGCTGAACAAATCAATTAATGGAACGGTTGTCCAAATTGTTGATACCTACTATGCTAACCAAACAGTGAAGCAGGTGACAGTAGACTGTAGAACACAAAATTTGCCATATCCATGTCAAATAATTTTGTTCGTAGACAACAGCGGAAACATAGTGAAAGAGGAGAAAACAACTTAAAGCCCTGGATAATTTTTTCCACAAACTGCGCAAATAAAAGTATATCCTTTTTCATCGCTCAGAGGTATTTCAACATAAAATATATAGGCACCACAGCTTACGCACTGGAAAAAGCTTTCAACTTCAGCATCTTCCTTCAAATCTGAAATCTTTTTTACCCCAACCAATATTCTTTCCATAATATCATCTCATAATTAAAGAAATGGAAGCTAAACCCCCGTCAAAACTTTCCAAGCTTCCTGTAGTTTTTCTTGGAGATATGCATCCCCCTCATCAACTTCTTGGATTATACCTTCTGCTTTGGACTTGATTTTTTTGTGCGATTCTCTGACTTTCATTATATCGGTCAACCTGCCCGTACCTCCATCTGATTTCCACCTGATTGCCGGCAATTCTCTTCTTGTATTCCATGGGAAACAGATTTAGTTGAAACTTTAAGCATAAATTTTTCACTGGGCTAAAACCGGGCTGGGCGAGGGCATGCTTTAGCCCGGTCCAGTTCCTACCCGCAAAACGGAAATTTAAAGATTAAGAAAAAAACTTACTTTACTCTTTTGTGACCGTCTGGAACTTCATATTTGCTTTTAGGAATTCCATCGTATCCGTCCTTTGTTCTTTCCTGAAGGACTCTCCAGCCGATCTTGAACTTCGTGACGGCGTCAGCACTCATCTGCAGAGATTTATCAGTCCTCTGAACTCCGTTCGATTCGTCGTCCGCGAGGCTTATGACTGCATGTATGTAATCAATCGCATCGTTTATGTAGCCAGGTATCTGTTTTTTCTTGCGCTCGAAAGAGCCGTCTTCCTTGATAATTCCTTCGGCGAGTCTTGTACGTATCAAATATTCTCTGGCTTTCTGCAGCTTTCCATCATCCAGTCCGTATTTTACGACACGCATTCCTCAAACTTACAAATTAAAGTTTAAATCACTTTCGCAAGCTTATTTTTTCTCTTCAACGTAATTGTGGTCGTCCATAGACAGGCCCTTGGGATCGCCCTCTATCAGAAGCAAAGTGAGCGCCGGATTATCAAGCGGCAGTAGGGAGCGTTCTTGTTTTTCTCGTAGTAGTCCTGATGATATCCCTCGGCCTTGTAGAACTTTTCGAAGGGAAGAATTGAAGTCACGATTTTGTTTGAAAAAACCTTCTGCTGCTCCTTCAAAGATTTCTCCGCAGCTTTTCTCTGCTTCTCGTTATGATAAAAAATGACAGAACGGTATTGAGTCCCGACATCGGCTCCTTGCCTGTTCAAAGTCGTGGGATCGTGGCTCTTCCAGAAAAATTCAAGAATCTCCTCGTAAGAAATAATCTTCGGGTCGAAAGTCACCTGAACAACTTCCGCATGTCCAGTAGAATCAGAACAGACATCTTCGTAAGTCGGATTCTCTGTGATTCCGCCGGAATATCCGGACTCCACCTTCTTCACGCTTTTGATTCTTTTGAAAATCGCCTCAGAGCACCAGAAGCATCCCTCTCCGAATGTCGCGATTTCTGACTTTTCATTTTTCATAAAAAAATTAGTCTGTCTTTAGTATTCTGCTGATAATAATGATCGCGACAACGGCAATTACCGTAACGACAAAGGCAAAAAGAATGTCTACGTAATAACTTTCCTTCAGCGGCAGATAATAAAATATTTCAGTTTTATAATTCGTAATTATTTCCTGAATTGCAGTGTTCCATACGAGCGCGGCCATGAATGAGAACGCTCCTGTGAGGAAGACAAGAAGCTGCTTGTTGAAATCCCTGTGGAAAACCTTGGCCTGCTCTCGCAGTCTTTCCCTTCTCGCCCTTATTCTTTGAGCTATTTCATTTTCTTTTTTTGGAATATTTTTCACTGCCTGTTAATCCATTTTTGTATTGACAGCTTAAAAATTTTATTTCTTCTTGAACTTCAGAGAAACTGAATTTATGCAGAACCTTTTTCCGCTGGGCTTGGGTCCGTCGTCAAAAACATGGCCCAGATGCCCTCCGCATTTTTTACAAAGAACTTCAGTCCTGAGCATGAGCATCCCGTTGTCCTCTTTCATAATTACATTGCCTTTTATCGGCGAGAAAAAGCTAGGCCATCCTGTTCCGGAATCGTATTTTGTATCCGAAGAAAACAGTTCAGCCCCGCATGCAGCACAAACATAAACTCCCTTCTGCTTGTTATGTAGATATTTTCCTGTGAAAGGTCTCTCAGTACCTTTTTTTCTTAAAATTGCGAACTGCTCTGGCGAGAGGCAGACTCCCCATTCCTGCTCGGTCTTAGGCATTTTTTTCATAACTGTCTCCTAAAATATTCCTCCGGCGCTTTTAAATATTTTCCGAAGTCAGCTATTTTTTAAAGCAAAACTAAATATTAGGAAAGATGTTGGCATGGAAAAGAGAGAAATAATTTTCCTGAATTCGGTATTTTTCGTACTCGGCTTCACTCTTGTCTTTTCTATCGTGGGCATAGCGCTGCAAACTCTTCTGCAGAACGTAGCCTTCATGGCAATGGGTCTGCTGAGGATTGCTGGCGGGATAATAATAGTCGTATTCGGAATATTTCTCATCGCTTCCGTGAAATATTACATCCCATTCCTGACAAGCGAGCACAAAATAAAAGTGAAAAAGTTCAGCAATTCATTCGTCACTTCTTTTGTTTTTGGCATCGCTTTCGCAATCGGTTGGACTCCTTGCGTCGGAGCCATACTCGGATCAATTTACACGCTCGCAGCAACATCTCCAGGAGTCGGATTCCTGCTGCTCTTCTCTTATTCGTTGGGAATAGGAATACCGTTCATGCTTGTCGGGGCTTTCACATCCCGCTTCTCGAAATTTCTAGAAAAGTCGCAAAGGATTTTGAAATACTTCAACATCATCGCCGGACTTTTTCTGATCGCAATCGGCATCTTAGTCGTGACAAACTATGTAGGCATACTCGCGACATTCTTCCTCAGTCCGAATGCAACAGTCTCGCCTGAAGGACAGCTTAACTTCCTTCTTGCTTTTGTTGCAGGCATACTTACATTCCTCTCGCCGTGCATCCTTCCGCTCCTGCCGGCATACTTCTCATTCCTCGCAGGCACGACGGCCACAGAACTTAAGGAGAAAAGAAAATGAAGCTGAAAAATTTCAAGATAGAAATAATCGTCTTCGCAGTGATCGCAGTTTTCGTGGTCGCGGCAACGTTTTTGATAAAAGTTCCTCAGCAGCAGCAAGTCTCAGCAAGCAACTTGACAGACCTCGGGCCGGCGGCTGACTTCGTCGGCATAAAAGGCTGGATAAATTCGGAGCCTCTGACTATCGCAAGCCTGAAAGGAAAAGTCGTGCTTGTGGATTTCTGGACCTACAGCTGCATAAACTGCATACGCACGCTTCCCTATCTCAACAGCTGGTACGCGAAATATGCAGACAGGGGATTTGTGATTGTCGGAATCCACAGTCCGGAATTCGAATTCGAAAAGAATTACGACAATGTGAAGGCTGCAGTGGACAAGTTCGGGATAAAATATCCTATAGCTTTGGACAGCGACCACCAGACTTGGGATGCTTACAACAACCATTACTGGCCTGAAGATTATATTGTAGACCAGAACGGCGAAGTGAGGTCTGTTCATTTCGGCGAGGGCGATTACAACGGGACTGAAAGCATCATTCAAGGGCTACTGAAAGATAACAATCCGAATCTTTCTGCGAACATGACGAACATATCGTCGAATGTCGATTTCAACCAAATCGGCACGCCTGAAATATATCTCGGCTACGCATTTCTCAGGGCTCCGTTAGGGAATTCTGTCGGGCTCGCGCCTGATGAAGTGAGGGATTATACAGTGGCGCCGGTGACGCAGAATAACATCGTCTATCTTTCCGGACAGTGGCTCGCGAAATCTGACAGGCTTGTTTCGGTCAACAGTTCGAAAATCTTTCTGATGTACAAGGCAAAGAATCTGAACGTAGTTGCGGGCGGGGGCGCGACTGTCAGTATTCTGCTTGACGGAAAAAACTTGAACTCAAGCTATGCAGGAAACGACGTGAAAGTTTCTAACGGAATCGCGACTGCGACAATAAGCAAAAACCAGCTTTACAATCTTGTCGCGGCTCCGGACTATGGAACTCATCTGATAGAAATCGACGCGTCACCTGGATTTGAAATATACACATTCACTTTCGGCTAGTCTCGAACATTCTTTTCATCTTTTCCCAGTAATGCTCCTTCCATCCGTCGCTGATATCCTTGCAAAATTCTTCAGGAACATCTGTCTGAACAAAAGTCAATTTCGTACCGCCAGGAATCTTTTTCATCTCGAAAGTAGCTATGGAATAATGTCTCTCAGGCCAGTCGCTCCCTCTCCACTTCTGCACAATCTTCTTGTCGGCAACAAGCTTTAAATTTTTTCCATCAACATATCCGCTGTACGCAGAAATCTTTCCGCCGACTTTCCTGCTCATTTTCGCGTCCTCGCCGGAGAATTCAGAATGTTTTTTAGAATCCATCAGCGCTTCATAGACTTCATGAAGACTAGCTTTGAAAATAGCAGTCTGGCGGATTGTCTTGGTTTTCATTTTATAATTTTTGCAGCGCTATTTTATTAACCTATGTAGCTTGAGGGCTCGAAATCATCCAGAATATCTATCGTGCTTTCGCGTGGCATCAGGGCGTAGCTCGGCTGGATAATTTCCGGAAGTAATCTGTCGAAATTGAAGCTCATTTTTGTTGCTTCATGGTTTCTTCCGAACAGCTGAAGATTCACATCATAAGTAAATAATTCAGTATGCCTCTCGTTCAGAACTCCCAAAGTGTGCAGATATTCATGCATCATAACGTGGAAAACGTAGGACTTCAAAATCTCTGGCTTCTGGCTTTCAATGATCTTCAGGATGGCTTTGTTCATAACAATTACGTTAGAGCCTACCGGATGGAACGCACCGACGAATCCTTGAGGCTGGACTCCTAAATCCTGGAAAGCGAGCATGAGGCCAGAACGGGTTCTTTCGAATATCTGCTTGACTCCGTCTTTTATGAGCTCAAAAATCTCTGCGAAGCCCTTTGCCTCGTCATATCTCTTCGAAAAATATGCCCTGGTTTTCTTAGAAGCCTTGAAAGTCATTTAGGGTATTATGGACCTAAAAATATAAATACTTTAGGGTTCTATAGTTACTAAAAAGAGGATCGAAAATGATAAAGAAAAAAGCCTTCATAATCACTTTTTCGACAAAGACTGACAAGAATTCCGACAAAACCAAATTTTTCAAGCAGCTTTACGGCTGGGAGCAGACCATTCCAGGGAAGAAGAAGAATTACGAATACCATAGGGAAGGTTTCCTGGAGAAAGTTCCGCACAAGAGGGTCGGAGAAGGCTCGTTCATGGTGCCTGAGGACGAATTCACCAAAGTCATGCAGTTTTTCGAGCAGTGGCACAGAAAAGTTATAACTAACGCTTTCAAAGTCATATTAGAAGACAAGGATATTTTTAACGAATTCGACAGGCAGATGAGACAAATAGATGAGGAATTCGAAGAAGAGAAGGCGAATGAAAACGAAGAAGGATTGAGCGAAGAGGAAGAAAATATAATAAAGAGGCATGAACAATGGCAGAAGAAAAAGAAAGCAATCTGAAAATAAGCAAAAAAGAGATGGAAAATGTGGAGCATTTTTTTAAAGCGTTACATATGAATCAGATATTAAGCAAAATTTATCGAAAAAAATACGACAGAGAATACAAAAAGAGAGAGAAATCAATTTTAATCGGTGGATGAAAAAATGGCAGAAAAAGAAAATGAAATCCGCTTGAAAGTCGGCGAACTCACAGCAAGAGAAGAGGCTGGCAGAGGAATTGTCAGAATAGACTCTGGAACCATGACCAAACTCGCAATCAAAGAGGGTGATGTGGTAGAAATCGAGGGCGGAAGAAAGACAGGAGCCATTGCAGTAAGAGCGTATCCTGCTGACGTCGGGCTCAACATCGTGAGGATGGATGGAATCGTGAGAAGGAATGCTGGAAGCGGAGTAGGCGAAGTAGTCAAAGTGAGGAAGACTGATGTTAAGGAGGCAAAAAGGGTTTCAATCGCTCCGGCAGAAAAGGGAATGATAATCCATATCGCGCCGAACTTGGTAAAGCAGAATATTTACATGCGTCCTGTGTCAAAAGGCGACATTATAGTCCCAAGTCCAGTTGTCCGCAGAAAAAACAAGGGCCCATCGATATTCGAGGACTTTTTTGGTTTTGATTTTGATGATTTCTTTTACACTCCGTTCCCTGGCGAGACAAGATTTGTCATAACCAGCACCGAGCCGAACGGCATTGTGAAAATTGGCGATGTGACTGATCTTGAAATTATTCCAGAGCTTCCGGAATCGATGAAGCTGGAAGAGAAAGCAATTCCTGCGGTGACGTATGAAGATGTCGGAGGAATGAGAGGAGTAATACAGAAAGTAAGGGAAATGATCGAACTGCCTTTGAGGCATCCTGAACTTTTTGAAAGACTTGGAGTAGAACCGCCGAAAGGAGTCATGCTTTATGGAAGTCCGGGAACTGGAAAGACACTTTTGGCGAAAGCCGTTGCGAATGAATCTGGTGCGAACTTCATTTCGATTTCCGGACCAGAAGTGATGAGCAAGTGGTATGGACAATCTGAAGAGAATCTGAGAAAAATTTTCGACGACGCAGAGAAGAACGCGCCTTCGATTATTTTCATAGACGAAGTAGATTCAATCGCTCCAAAAAGAGAGGAAGTGACCGGAGAAGTTGAGAGGAGAGTTGTCTCGCAGTTGCTGACTCTTATGGACGGACTGAAGAAAAGGGGAAAAGTAATTGTTATAGCTGCGACGAACAGACCAAATGCGGTTGATCCCGCATTGCGAAGACCGGGAAGATTTGATAGAGAGATTGAAATTCCTGTTCCTGACAGGTCTGGAAGATTAGAAATTTTGAAAATCCACACAAGGAGCATGCCTATGGAAAAAGATGTTGACCTGAAATGGCTGTCGGACATAACGTACGGATATGTCGGAGCTGACTTGTGGGCGCTGGCGAAAGAGGCCGCGATGAGCTCACTGAGAAGAGTTCTTCCTGAAATAAGATGGAGGGAGGAATCCGAACTGCCGAAAGATCTGATGGAAAAATTAGTTGTTAGGAAGGAAGACTTCGAAAGCGCGCTGCGCTTAGTTGAACCAAGTGCGATGAGAGAAGTGCTTGTAGAAATTCCAAAAGTGAAATGGACTGACATCGGAGACTTGGAGGAAGTGAAACAGGCGTTGAAGGAAATGGTCGAATGGCCTTTAAAAAATGCTGACAGTTTTACAAGGATGGGAATAAAACCGCCGCGGGGAATTATGTTGTACGGTCCGCCTGGAACAGGAAAAACTTTGCTGGCGAAAGCCGTTGCGAATGAATCTGGTGCGAACTTCATTTCAATCAAAGGACCAGAACTGAAATCAAAATGGGTCGGGGAATCTGAGAAATTTGTCAGAGATTTATTCAAAAGGGCAAAGCAAGTCGCACCCACTGTAGTATTTTTCGACGAAATAGATGCGCTCGTCCCGAAAAGAGGAACGAGCCTCGGAGAGCATGCGACCGAATCAATCGTCTCACAGCTGCTGACTGAAATGAGCGGACTGGAAGAATTGAAAGGAGTTGTTGTTATAGCTGCGACGAACAGGCCGGACATGATAGACCCGGCATTGCTGAGACCGGGAAGAATAGACAGACAGATCCTAGTCCCGGCTCCGGATGAACAGGCAAGGGCGGAAATTTTGAAAATCCACACAGCAACAATGCCATTGAAGGGAGTTGATCTGAAGGACCTTGCGAAAAGGACTGAAGATTTCAGCGGTGCGGACATAGAGGCATTGTGCAGAGAGGCAGGCATGAACGCGCTGAGAGAGAACATGAAGGCGAAAGAAGTCACGAAAAAGAATTTCGAAGAGGCGATGAAGAAGGTCACTCCTTCGCTCAGCAGAGAAGTTCAAGCGCACTACGAGAAATTCATCGAAAGACACAGAAAGATTGCGAAGACGGAAGAAGAGAGAGACGCGCACAGCTACATCGGATGAATTCTAATTATGGAAGAAAAATTGAGACTTGGAAAATACCAACATTTCAAAGGTAAGATGTACGAAGTGATTGGAATTGCAAGGCACAGTGAAACTCTAGAAGAAGTGATTGTATATCGTGCGCTTTATGATAGCAAAGAATTTGGTAAAAATGCTTTATGGATAAGACCCAAGAAAATGTTTCTAGAAAACGTAGTCATTGACAGGAAAGAAGTTCCAAGATTCAAATTCATAGGCAAATGAACGAATACAAAAATTGTATAGCTTTCCCATAGAATCTTAATTTTTCAATAGCGTGAGACCGGACTTGGGATTTCCCATTTCTCGAGTTTTCGGATGAAAAAATTCTTGTTGATCGCAATCTGCAGGCAGTTGCAGTTCGGCATGTTGTGCATTAGAACGCCCTTGTAATAGCCGCAGTGCTCTTTCTTTGTCAGCTGGCCGCAGTACGCGCACTTAACGTGTATTCCCGACATTTTCCTCAATCCGCTGTGTAATTAGAGGCACATCTTCTGACATGCCTGTGATAGACCATCCTGGATTTCTTGAGATGGCACTGGGGACATATGTGTTTCATTTTTTTTCACCGAACAGAGAACGAAAATCTCTAATATACGCCAATACACTAGAAACTAATCTAATCTGCTGAGATATTTTTGCAGTCGCAACTTTATATACTGACCGAGCGAATTTTAATTTAGGTTGAAATTATGGCGTTAAGCAAAACAGCAAAATACATGCTAATGATATTGGTGATCCTGCTCGTCGTGGTAGTTCTCTTTGGAAACCAGTTAGGATTGCCGTTACCAAAATTCATACCGATATAGATCACAAAAATAACGGTTTTTGGATTTTCTTCTTTTTTATTTTTTTGTGAACTGCGAGAATTGGGTAATCTTCTTCTGTTCCCTTCTGTCGGTCATTATCCTGCTGTGCGGAACCCACTTGCCCTTCACATAGATCCTTTCTGAAATTCTTTTTATCGCATCCTGCACAGTTGCAAAAGTTTCATGGCCGCCGCTCATAGCATCCCGGACGGACTCGCGCAGCTGCCAGATTCCTACGGGAATGGAATACTCGCTCCTGACCTCACGCACAATCAGAACAGTGGCCTGCCTCCTGATTTTCTCGAGATACTCCATGACCGCGAGCCTCCCGGCGTAAAAAGCTCCATGCGTGTGGTTCGCGTAATTTTTTCTCCCCTGAAACGGCTCATAGTCCGCGGAAAAACTAGGCATTCCAAAAACTTTCCCCCAGAATTCCACAAGTTCGAACTGATATGCGCCGGGAATCAGCATGACCTCGTAGTGGTTTCCTATGTATTCCGAATGGAACAGCCGCACCTCATCAATCTCCGGAAAATCCTTCACTTTCTCGCGGATATTCTTCCCGATCATGTCGTCCACAGCTGTGATTCCCCATCGCGTTGGCACAAACTTCCTCTGCATCTGCACTCCCAGCATTCCGGAAGAAAATATTTTCTCTATCCTGCTCACAGGGATTCCGAACTTGTACAAAGACAGCACGGCATTCTCCGCAAGTAAGTCAACATCCGAAATAAGATAGTCGACCTTCTTTTCCACTTTCGGATTCTCGGTCACCCTAGCGGAAATCATAGTCGCCGGACTGCCGACAGGTGTGGTGTGCGTGTTCAAATCAAAAACAAAACGAGGATGTTTTTTCAGATTGACCTCGACATCTGTGCTTCTCTTGGCCATAGCGACCTCCTGAACCACATCGATCAATTTTCCCTTTGAGGAGTTGACGTCTGACTTGAATCTCGAGTAGACAAGCTCGCCGCGCAGCGAAAGAATCTGCTCGATTGTTGCCCTGTTCTTGAACCATGTTTCAGGAGAATCCAGGATTGAAGTCGAGGGCTGCTGCACAGGCGGGGAAAGGACGCCGATGAAAACCTTAGGATATTCATAGCTTCCGACGAAAACAGACGGAGGAGATGTGCCTGTGAAATCCTTCGTCGCCTCTATCGTTGATTTCCAGTATCTCAGCTTCTCGACTATGTGCGGAGGCAGTTCGGAGAACTTCATAGTAAGAGAAATTGTTTAGCGAGGATTTATTTTTTAAACATCCATTTGTGGAACCAATGGTGGCCTCTCGTCTGTGAGAAAAGCAAGGTAACTATTGAGTCTGAATGTCTGAACATATACTGCCTTAAGGAAATCGAAAAGACCCTTGTGCCTTCTCGCGTAAATCAGAATGTAGAAAAACTGGACCACAAGAACAATCAGCGCAACCAACGCGAACACATAGAGCACAAGACCTGCTATGATCGCCCATACCAGTCTGTAAAGCATCTCGATTCTTCTCGATTTTTCCACAAAATTAACTTTAGTCAGAACAGTTTTCATAAAAAATATTTTGATTTAGCCATACTTAAGCGGCATCGACTTTCTTTCCGATGTGTATTCCTTCTCTGAACGACTCGTCATCAGTATGCCCATATTTCTCAATCACTTCGGCAGTCTTCATATCCCCCAATTTGATGCAATCTTCCTTGCAGATTGTCACAATCTTCTTCGTGTCTTCGTCCCCTGCGGTGAAAACAGTGGTCTCCTTTCCGCACAGATCACACTTGCCCTCGAAAGTGGCGGACGTTTTCAGTTTCATAAAAATAATCTGGAAAAGCAAAGCAATAAATGTTGAATGACTATTTCTATTTGGTGGCGATGATTAGACCGTTCCAGTGTGATTTGATGAGCACGGAGGTAGCTAATGAGCCACCCTATTTTTCAAAAAAATCTGGAAAGAAGCAGCAGAAAGAATGATAAAGCAAACAGAATATGATGCAAGAGCATATGCGGCTGCGAATAGTATGCGTTGAGATATTTTTTGTAGCTTGCGACTTGCTTAGGGGTTCCTGAAACCGTTCCCCGCGGGCCGAAGCTTGCCCCTGATTTCTTCTCCGCGTAAGTTGCGCCATACATAAAAATCGACAGCACAGTTGCAGCATTATAAACAAAAAATGAAACGATTATATTTTTTATTAAGCCTGAAAAAGATTTCGCAGATGAAACAAAGACTACAAGGAGAAATATTAGAATGGCAATTGAAATGAAAAAACCGGCCGTCTTGTGGAAGGGCTTGACATTCTGAAGAGAAGCCATAATTAATAATCACACTTTGTCAAGAAAAAGATGCAGATTGTAGCTGAGAAAAACGACGAAATACCAGAACACGAATTCGTTTCGCGAAAAGGAGAATATGAAATAGCCTGAAAGAACCGCGAAAAAAGAAAAGAAGATGGAGAAATAGAAGTCATGAGAAACCCCCCTGTGCTTTGACGGGAAGAACTTTATCAGAAAATAAATTATGAAAAAATAAATTATTGCGTAGTAAGTCTGGGAGAAAAAGTAAATGTAAAGCAGCGCGGCGACAAAAGCGGCGCCCAATGCGACCCAGTCTCTTATCTTCGACCTTCTCATGTCAATGTCCGGGAAGATGGAGACGAAAACGACAACTGCCGTAAGCGAAAAGATGAACTGCAGGCTTATTTCAAAAATCTGGAAGAAATAGACGAAGTTGAAGAAAGCGATCGCCAGCAGCAGCCCGAAAATTGCGTGCGACTTCCAGTCCTTCATACTATTCTAAAATAATTCTGGCATCCACAGCATAAGCGCCTTTCTTCAGCACGAAAATCGGATTCATGTCCAGCTCTTTTACTTCCGGATTCTGCTCAAGAAGCTTTGCGGTCTTCATCAGAATGTCCACAACGGCATTATGGTCAACTGGATGCCCACGGTAGCCTTTCAGGATATGATAAACTTTGGTCTCTTTCATCATTTCTTCAGCCTCTCTTTTGTCAATCGGCAGGACTCTGAAAGAAACATCATCGAGAAGCTCTACGAAAACATCGCCATGCCCGAACATGAGGGTCGAACCGAAAATCTGATCCTTTATTCCGCCGACAATAACAGGATGGCTCTGCTCGATCATCTTCGACTCAATCACACCCTCTATCTTTGCGCGAGGCGCGTGCTTCTTCACATTCTTCATTATCTGGTCGAAAGAATCCTCCACTGATTTCTTATTGTAGAGAAAAACAAAAACGCCGCCTACATCAGTCTTGTGCACGATATCCTTGCTGACGATTTTAAGAGACACAGGATATCCGATCTTTTCGGCGAATTCCCCGGCCTCCTTCGAGCTTCGCACGACTTTCCATTTCGGAAGCGGAATCTTGTAGTGCTCCAGAACAGTCCTGGCTTCGGACTCGAGCAGATTCTTTCTCTTCTCCCTTCTTGCTTTCGCAAAGACCTGCTTGGGATTCATATTCTATATTTTGGAGCCGGACAATAAATCTGATTCCTTTTCCAGCTTTTTGCTTTTCAGAAGGTGGCCCATGACTTTAAGCGCTGCGGGAACGAGCGAAACAACAATGATGCCGATGACAACAAGCGACAGATTGTCTTTTATAATTGGAATCGTCCCGAATAGGTAGCCTGCGAAAAGAAACATTGAGACCCATGCGATTCCTCCGATGATGTTGTACAAAATAAATCTGCTGTATGTCATCTTTCCGACTCCTGCGACAAAAGGGGCAAACGTCCTGATGATCGGGATGAATCTTGCAAGAATGATGGTTTTCCCTCCGTGTTTTTCATAGAACTTTTCGGCCTCAACAAGGTATTCCTTCTTGAAAAACCTTGACTTGTCGTGAAATGCTTTTCTGCTGAGATAATGGCCGATCCAGTAGTTGACAGTGTCTCCGATTATCGCTGCGAAAGCAAAAACAACGAAAAGAACCCACAGGTCAAGCGAGCCTGCCGCTGCAAAGGAACCGGCGATGAAAATCAGAGAATCTCCTGGGAAAAAAGGCGCGACGACCAATCCTGTTTCAGCGAAAATTATCCCGAAGAGAATCACGTAAGTCCACAGGCCGAAGGTGGTTATCAGGAAATTCAGATACCGGTCGACGTGCAGGATAAAGTTTATCAGAATGTCAATGAAGCTCATTCTTTCAATTTCTCCGCAGAAAATAAAAAGAAGTAGCCCCAACCGGATTCGAACCGGTGTATTGAGGTCCAAAGCCTCACGTTTCCAAGTCTTGCGACTCCTTGGCCACTAGACGATGGGGCTAATTCAAGCTTATGAAATATCTGGAGCTCCTACGTTTATATAATTTGTCGCTAGATTCAAATCTATTTTTTCACATCGTTCTAGAAATGATAGTTTTGTCTCAAAAAATCCAAACTTTCTCCAGAATAAATATCGACTTCCTTGAACGATATTGCCAATTCCGATTTCTTTTATCCATTTCTCGAGCATAGGGACTCCAGAGATTTCATAATAAAACACAGTATTTTCTCTTCTAGTATCATCCCAAGAACTATAGTTGAATCCTAGTTTGCTCAAAATTTCACCTATTTCTTTTCCATAGATGCTTTCTTTCGATTGAATTCTAATTCTGGGATAATAGTGTACTGGTTTCGATTGTTTAGAAAATTTCAACCAGCCATCAGTATCAAAGACTCCTCTAATAAAATGTTTCTGCAATTTTCTGTTTTTCATAATGCTTGGCGGAACAAATGCATTTATTTTGTTTCCTTTAACCAAACCAATCTCATTTATTAAAAAAGAGTGAATGTGTTTTTGAATTTAGTTGTAAAAGACATGCATTTTTTCCTTTGACATGATATAAGTGCGGCATTAGACCAAATATTTTTTTGAAAAGAGGCATTACTCGATTACGATAATAAAATTGATCATTAATGTGGCCGGAAACGAAAATAGAATTTTCAACTTTACTTATGTGACCATCTCCTAACAATATTCCAATTGTTTCTGCCAATCGCCAATCAATTTTCTTGTTTCCGTTTGTCTTGCAGAAAAAATATTTTTGCAAGGATTTATTTATAGAAAGCATGCCAAGGAAGGGGCTGTCAATACAATTTTGTTATTTTGCAATTATAAAAACTAAATTTAGAATCTAAAAATTAAACCTTTCTGACTTTCCAAACAGAAAACCACGGAACCTTGGAAGTGAAGGCGTACATGCTCCTATCGTACTTCGCCGCGGCTTTCACGGTCTTTGTATCCACAAAATCCTCAATCGTAAATCCGTTCCTCACAATTGTTCTGATCATTGTCTGAAATGTGAAGTGCTGGTAGACTATCCTGATTCCGAGTCTCGGCCAGCGCTTGTAAAATTTTCCCTCCTTGAAATAATTCCCGAAAATCCTATACTTGCGCGGTCTTCCTCTCATTTTGTGGGTTGCTGCCGTGACAGGATTGTCGCTCGAAAAAATAAAAACACCGTCTTTTTTCAGGACTCTCCTTATCTCTCTGAACGCCTTGTCAATATTTCCAAAATAATGAACTACGAGGGACGCGAGCACGATATCGAATGTTGCTGACTTGTATGGCAGTTTTGTCGCGCTCCCGATTCTGAACTCAACGCCCTTGACTTCTTTTTTTGCTATATCAATCATTCGAGGAGATATGTCTATCCCCCAGACTCTTGCGCCTTTTTTCTTCAGAATTTTTGTATAGATTCCTGTCCCGCAGCCGAGATCAAGAACTTTCTTTCCCTTGATTTTTTTCAGCAGGGAAAGTGTCGCAGGCAATTCATTGAATTCGTTGTAAACCATCTTCCACCCGACTTTCCGCCCTTCATGGTATTTTCCTGCGATCCTGTCGTATGTTTTTTTTACTTCACTTTCAGTGACTCTCATGTTTTACTAAAAATAGTTAGGATTTGTGAATTAAACTTTTGTCGCCCGCATTCCCTTCTGGGTCACGGCAAAAGTCCCATCGCCTACAGGAGCAATCGCAATCATGCCCTGGTTCAGCAGGCTTTTCGCGATTTCATTTGCAGCCTTACGCGGGTCGTCCACTTTTCCTTCAAGAAGGAAAATTATCTCGTTCTTTTTCATCAGGAGCTTTTCAGAGATTTCTTTCAGCACTTCCAGCTCGAATCCGTTTTCCATTTCAATTAATTTGTTTTTTTATTTAAAAATACAATTTGTTTGTATGTACAAGCAGGTTCTTGTTGTGAGAAAGGATATCAAGATGGGATTAGGAAAGACTGCGGCTCATGTCGCGCATGCGTCTCTGGATGCAGCACTTCTTGCAGACGAAAAAATTCTTAACGACTGGAGAAAAGAGGGAGCGAAAAAAATCGTGGTGAAAGTCGATTCATTGAAAGAGATTCAGGAGCTGCAGAAGAAGGCGAAAAAAGAAAAGGTGCTTAACGTTCTCATCAAGGATGCCGGACTGACGCAACTGAAAAAAAGAACGGCTACTGTCTTGGCAATAGGACCTGCTAAGGAAAAAAATGTCGATAGAGTGACAGGAAAGCTCAGACTGCTGTAGTCTTCCATGCATGCGCCTTCATGTCAACCCTTCTCTTTGTAACATGCGCGATGAGCGAATAGAACCAGATGAATCCGAGTATTGTGAGATAGATGCTGATTATCGGAAAATAAATCAGAGTCTTCAGGGACGATTTCGAGACCTTCACGGAGAAGTAAGCCTCAGAAAACGTGACCGCAAACATTGAAATTATTACTGCTCCGAAGACGTCGATGGGCTTGAGATGAATCAGACCGAAGAGCCAATCAAAGGCCAGCTGGAAAATATTCTGATGCAGCAGCAAAACTCTTTCATAAAAGCTCGCGCCTACAAAAGCGAACATCGCTATCTGCAAAAATATTGTGACATACTCCAACGCGAGAATTACCGGCACGAATCCGTGGCGGCTTGAGATAAGATCAGAGTGTTTTGCAAGGACTTCGAAACCTCCCCTGTACCATCGCGTCCTCTGCTTGAACAACTGACGCAGATTCAGCGGCGGTTTTGTCCATGCCAGAGCCTCCCTGTCGCAAACTACTTTGTATCCGGCCTTGTGGATTTTTATTGTCGCATCGTAATCCTCAATGAGCATGGTCGGGTCGAATCCTCCGATTTTTTTAAGGACATCTTTTCTGAAAGCGCCTATCGAACCCGGCACAACCATGATCGCATCGAATGCGGCCTGTCTTCTTCGCGCAAAAAGAAACGTCATGTATTCGAGACTTTGGAACTTTACAAGCAGGAATGTCTTCAGATTACCGAGAGAAAATTTGGAAAAATTGCTCATTTGTGACGTCTTGTAATATCCTGCGACCGCGCCCACCTTTCTGTCGGAAAAATGCTTGACGAGACTTTCAACCGTTTTAGCCGCAAACTCAGTATCTGCATCCGTGGTGACAATCAAATCATTCGACGCATTCTCTATTCCGACGTTGAGTGCTTTGCATTTGCCTAAATTTGTCCTGTTTTTCACAACAGTCGCCCCGAATTTCTTCGCGACTTTCGCGGTATCATCACTAGATCCATCGTCCACAACAATAACCTGCATTTTATTTCTCGGATAGTCCGAAGCGAAAATATTTTTCAAAGTGTTCGGCAGCACAGCGCTCTCGTTGTGCGCGGGAATTATAATCGAAACGCTGGGAAAGGATTTTTTCGCAGGGTGATCGCTTCTTTTCCTTCTTGCAATGTAGAAGATGTCCCAGAAAAGAATTATAAGCAGGACCGAAAGGGTTATGTAGACTCCAGCCATGTATAACTGAACTTCAGCAGTCACTGGGTCCATACGTATCACATTAAACTTGTCGTTATGAAATCTTTATGCTTAGTATCGCCATCATCAGCCTCACGGTGGCAAGGTCAAACTGTATCTTGTCCGTATCAAAATTATTAGTGTTTTTCGCCTCGACGTAAACTATGTAGCCATCCTGCCTTACAAGGGTCTGGTTCGAATAGTTCGGATGGACCAGAACAATTTTCGGGTTCAGCTGGTTCGCTGTGATGTTTGAATAAGAATCTATAATCTGCGCTTTGAAGGATGGCAGTTGGTGCGCCTGCAGGCTTGGTGAGTAGAGATATGCGAAAGTGAGCGCTCTTATGAGCTCGGACTCCTCCAAAAGATACAGAGTGTTGTTTTTGTCGTCTGTGGGTTTGAAAAGGAAAGTGATGTTCATCACATCATCCCGGACAAGCGAATTGCGGATGCTTAAATCAGGGTTGCCACTCGGACCTGTGGTTATAATAGGAACATTCTGCGCTGCCCTCAGGTTTATTCTGAAAGCGACAGACCTGCCTTCGTAAGGCCACGAGTTTATCGGCAGAACAAAGCGCACGGTGAGGTAAATGGCGAAAGGTATCGCTAAAATCACAAAAATTGCGGCGATTTTCCTTGGCGAGATCTTGAATTTGAAGTGAGACGTAGATTCGAGAGTCATATGAATTCACATTATGATTTGAAAAATAAAAAGAAAAAAGGAAAGAAGTCAAAGACTTCTTGCGCGTTCAGCTTTAAGCTGGTGTTATACCAGAGGCTGAAGCACTTGTTACTTCCACTGCTTGCGACGTTATGCCTTTGAGCAAGGTATCATATTGCTGAAGTACATTACCAGCGACTCTTGTGTCTGCTGCTCTTGTACCTGCAACTACCAATGCCTGATGTCCTGTAGCAAACGCATTGTCAACGACCTGTATTCTGGCGAAGTTTCTTCCTGGCCAGCTTGCACAGGTGTATGGGAACTCTGCTGTTGTGCTGTTTCCACTTGCAGTTGCAAGACTTGCAACCAAAGTGTTAACGCATGGACCGCCGACGAGTACTAAGTCGTGCGATGATTCATCAGCAGATGTTACCTCACTGTCCAACCTTGTGATTGACTGAGTTATAGGAACTACTTGTGAGTATGTTCCTATGGCTGAAGCCCCTGCACCCATCTTACCGACGTAAGCGTCAACAGCTAGAGCTGTTGATGGGACCTGGACTATAACCTGATTACCGCCTGTATAGCTTGCAGGTGCGGTAATTATGACTCCGTTGTTTGCAACGACATCCTGAGTTGACTGACCAATATCAGCGTATGCAGCTGCTCCACCACCGCTTGGGAGGTTGAGAACTTGCACATCTTTTGTTTCAGACGAATCAGTTGTGTACAATCTAAATGTTGGGGGTTGTGAAGTTGACCATGTTGTTGTTTTGTTTACCCAGTTAATCAGAGTACCAGCTGGATAGGCGACATATGGTGGGTTACCAGTCGTCAAGTCTCCCAATTGGAAGGCTGAGAAGTAACCGGCACATGCACTACCGCCACTTGCTTGGCACACTGCATTTGTTGGACCTGTAACATTGACGAACAAGACCTGCTGATCTTTAGACGCGGCTGAACCGCCGTAGCTTAAAGTCACATTGAACTGAGCGAAGTTCGTTCCGTTCAATTGCGCGCAGTAACCTTGTGCGACTCTTGTTATTCCACCGATGTTCGAAACTCCCATGTTTGTAGCCGCTATTGAGCAGCCTGTTACGTTCACTCCGACTCTACTGTTCGAAGAATCGTAGAAACCTAACATGACAGGGAAGTTTGTAGTACTGATGGACGTATTGAAGAGTATGTAGGCTCTGTTGTAACCAGTGTTTGTTGTAGGATCGACTAATTCTCCATTTACGTTTGAATCAATCTCAATACCATTGAGATTTGATGCAGCGACTGTGGAGTTAGTTGTTCCTGGACTGGTTGTAAAGTAACCTGATATACCCTCAACTTCCTTGAATGTCAATGTTGCGAATGTAGGACCGCCGAATCCCTTGAAGCCGATTTCGCCATAGTTGTTTGGCAATGGCAACGTTACGGTCGAGCCTGTGTACTTGAAGTACTGCGGTGATACCTGTGGTCTGTATGAGACTTGCAACTTGTCTCCAGAAGCTATCGCTCCTGAATTTGCAAATCCACTGACCTGGATACACCATGATGTTTCACCTGGGAATATCGTTGCCGATGATCCTGTGGTTGTGACATCACAGCTCGTTGTATACGTGTGCTGAACGGCACCAATTGATCCGACTACTACATCAGTTCCGACTACTGTACCATCTTGCAATGCTCTTGCATTCGTTACCTTAACAGTGATGTTTTCAGCTGAGAAGTCGAACGAATCACCTTGGTTGATGACTCTCGTCTCCACAGTGTTTCCAGAAGCGTCTTTCACAATGACTCTTGCCCAGTTTCCGTTGTTACCCAAATCTGAATATACTGTGTATGAACCGAATGTAACACCTGATGTTGATGTTGCTGTTCCGACGGAACCTGACAACATTATGACTTGGTTAGAACCAATGCCAACTATGACAAATGGCTTACCAAGTAACCAGATTTTTACAGGGTTTGTGTATTCAGGGTTTGTGAGTGTACACGTGTTCTGAGTTGTGGTTGCGAGCGCAGTACAATTCAACGCCGAATCGAAGACGTATTCATACATTACTTGGTTACCTTGCATAACCATTGTCTCAGTTCCGTTTATTCCGGATGTACTGAAATCGTGGCTGAAGTAGGTGTTACCAAGCTGTAAGTCTTCGTGGTAATTGTATTGATTACCTTTGTATGAGATTGTGCTTTGCTGGAAACCAGAGTATTGTCCGCTTGTTACTGGATTTGGAAACACATCTGTAAAGTTACCGTAGTTGTGACCAATGGTGTTCTTTTCAACACCTGTGATCGCAGCACTGCTTCCCGGTACGTTTACTGACGTTGCGGCTTGTTGAGCTAACCTTGCTACAATGTCTGTACCTGCTAAAACATCTTGTGAGCTTGCGGATGATCCGTAAACTACATAGGCGTTCAGCGAGCCATCGGAATTGAGCAAGAAACTTGGGTATTGCCCCAAATTTGTTGCCGCGAGTACTGGATATACTATTGATACTAAGGACATCAATCCGGCCAAAAAGGTCGCGATTGATTTTTCATATTTCATTTTTTTACCCTCTTTTTCGAATGTTAAACCAGACTTTTTGAGACTAGTTTAACTACTCGGGTGAGTTTATTCATACCTTTAATTTGCTATTCAGTATATATAAAATATTCTTGAAACGATTTACGGATTGTTTCTAGAGCAATTTATATAATATCTATACCATCTTAAACGTTCTTAATTAGTTTATGATTGTTCCTAAAGCCAAAATAAGACGTTTTTATTTAAATAAAGGTTTAAAAGTCTTTTCAGACTTTTGAAGCATTTAGGACACCTAAAAAGCGTTTTCATAATCGAAAGATGCAATGTTTATTTGCTTCCCCTCATATTATTATTATGATGAAAAAGATGGCTACCGTTAACGTAATCATCCTTGTTTTGGTTTCAGTTATGCTAGGTGCGTTCGGCCAGATTTCAATGAAAAAGGGGCTTAAAAACAAGCCGATTCAAATAAACCAACTTGCTTCCATGAAAATCTTCGACACAGTATTCGAGCCTTATGTGTTTCTTGGGGCGCTGCTATATATAGCCGCGACACTCGTATGGTTCGTCGTCCTTTCGAACGCAGATCTGAGCTATGCCTATCCGCTCATCGGACTGGGCTACATAGTAACCACAGCGTTCGCCTTTCTTTATCTTGGCGAAAGCGTTGCGCTCGTAAGGTGGCTGGGGATAATAATGATCGTCATAGGAGCGGTGCTCGTTGGCAGGACTTAGACCTTGAACTTCTTTTTCAGCAGTTTTATCTTGTTTGTTCGTCCCATTCTCTCAATCTCCACAACACCCCTGTCCACAAGGCTTTTAATCACCCTACTCACTTTGGCCTTCGACAGATTTGTCTCCTGAACAATCCTCCGTTGGTTAACTTCCCCGCCTGCGCTGTTGATAATACCAACGACCTGTCTCTCATAATCGTCCAGGACAGACAATATCAGTTTCTCAGGCTTTCTTGTGAATCTTGATACCAAAACAATGGACGCAATTATGACAGCGACGACAGCAATAACAATGTATGGCCAGTACGTGAGGAAAGAGGATTGGTTGACTTTTTCGTAGAGGAGCTGGAAGCGCAGCTGGTCGTTTGCCGTGAGATTTGACATTGACCATAATACTATGATCCTCCTGCCGTCGCTCAAGGTGGTCGCATACTGCGGAAAGGAAAGCCTGTTAGGTACGTTTCCCTCTACAAGCGCGGTTCCTTCTGGAATCCTGATCGTGACAGAAAGTTTAGAAATGTCTTGGTTTATGGAAAAATCTGTGTCAAAATAATTCTTCCCATTGAGGTTCTTTACAAAATCGTTCGTCTCGAAATATAGCTCTATGGTCCTTTTGTCGCCGGTGAGGTTCATTTGGCAATTTACTGTTGTTATTCCGCTGGAAGTCATACCGCAATTGACAGGGCCGGAATTGCTTGTGGCGTTGAAATTTTCGATTTTTCCGATGATGCTGAAGTTGAAATTGTTTATGGGATTTTGAAATGTCAGCGTCGTTTTCACAGAGCTTCTGCCTGCATCTGAGAGGCTGGCATCGATCCCGTAATACTGAACTTGCGCAAAAACTATAGTGGGCAAAACTAGGAGAAGTGCGACAAGAATTATTCCACTCTTCACAAAAATAAATGTGAGTTTGGTCGATTTATGCTTTAGGATGTGACCACGTTGATTTTAAGGCCGCAAGTCGGACATCTGTCATTTGACAGTTTGGATTTCTTGACTTTCCATCCCTCGCGAGTTATGAGCAGCTCTCTGCAATTGTAGCAGTATGTGTTCTCCTCATAATGTCCGGGAACCCCGCCTATGTAAACATACCTCAGTCCTGATTTCTTGGCCTCATCGATGCATTTGTCCAAACTGCCGACAGAAGTCTGCGGTAAATCGCTGAATTTGTCCGAGGCAAAAAACCTGACAATGTGGAAAGGAACTCCTGACCCAAGCTCGGCATTTATCCAATCAGCGAGGTTTCTGCACGAGTCAGAATTATCACCAATCTGGGGAATAATCAAGTCTGTGATCTCAAGATGAATTCGCTGCTTCTTAATCTGCTTGACAGTGCTGAACACGGGCTCCATTTTCGGAACGTCAAAGAACTTCTGATAGAACTCGGCATCTCCTGAGCCGTGAAAATTAACGGTGACTGCATCCAGAAATTTCGCGATTTTTTTCACTGCCTCATCCGAGGCATATGCATTCGTCACAAATGTGTTCTTTATGCTGCTTCTGTGCGCCAGTTTCGCGACCTTTGCGGCAAACTCGAAGTTCATGAAAGGCTCTTCGCCTGAAAAGGTGATTGATGTGACCCCCTTATCCTCTGCGAACTTCACAATCTGCTCCGGAGTGTAATCCTTGCCAACAACCTGATTGTGGTCTCTGTCCTTGAATGTTTTGTCAATCTCTTCCGGCGTATGGGCAAAATTTGTTCCAGGACTCACAATAGAAAGCGTATCAGACCCTGGCATGAAATGAAAGAGAGGGTTTTTTTCGATGACATTCACACTCATGTCGCGAACTTTACCATAATTCAACGAATAGAGCTTGTTGTCGGAATTTTTTCTGACTAGACAATATCCAGCCTTGTCCTTAGATATGAAACATCTTCTTTCGCAGAGCT
>Ga0315281_10000207_pt1 | contig 77482 bp, 75 predicted proteins | sample YL17G07_0_MG_FD_204540 | JGI IMG/M metagenome (GOLD analysis project Ga0315281, IMG submission 204540) | Sediment microbial communities from Yellowstone Lake, YNP, Wyoming, USA - YL17G07_0 | ecosystem: Environmental > Aquatic > Freshwater > Lake > Sediment | place: USA: Wyoming | collected... | reverse complement strand
TAAGTTCAGTGTTCCATGGCTTCGGAGTGTATTTAGTCTGCTAAGTGCTTCCAGAGCCACCGCAAGCGTCGCAGGCAAGTCTCCCGCCGCCGAAGCACTCTTGGCACTTTGTCTCGACAATACCGCGACCATTGCATATGTCGCATTCAACTGATCCAGTGCCAGAAGGAGCCGGCAACTTGCCCGTGCCTTTGCATTCGTCACACTTCGCTGGCAATAAGCCGGTACCTTTACACTTCGAACAATCAACTTCGCCTTTCCCGTTACAAGTAGCACAATCCAAACTAGAAATCACCTGTCTGACTTTCACGGTCAGTAGGTAGTGGCACGCTACGCATTCAGTGCTTTTGAACCTTATGTAGTTTGTTGACTGACACAATTCGGAGCTGGAGATCATTTGTGTCTTCGTCGTTGACGCAGAAGGTTTGATCTCCCGGCATGCGAGCTTCAGATTGGCAACCTGAGGCAAATCCAAGGGTTCAGTGAGACGATGAGTGTTAGAGATGGCGATTATACTTTGATCTCACTCTCTAGGTTTGTGTCTACCACTACCGCTAACGTTTTCGCGTCACAACTTTCTGCGAGAGCTTTGCCAAGAAGCAGAATCCTGAAAGTACGCCTGTTTGATGAGGAATATGTGCGGCTTAAAGCGTTCGCGAAAAAACATCACGCAACCATCTCGGAAGTAATTCGATCCTTCATAACGGCTCTGTCAAAGGTCGAGCAAAATGAACCTGATGATGGATGATTCGCGTGAATTGTGGCCACAGGGGTCGAATTGTACGCTCTGGAGGGGTCACTTTTGACGTATGTTCGATGGAAGATTCGCATCCCAAGAACGCTAGGGCTCCTTTGCAGGGGCCTTGCTGAGCGAGAGGGCTGGCAAATCGCTGATCTCTTGAGAGCCTTGCTTCTCTTGTCCGCTACCACGAAGTTTCTCTATCTGCCAAAGGATAAGACATTCAAGAAGCTAGTCGAGCTGTCACGCTACTCAGTAGGCCGAGCGTATTCCATTAGTGGGGCCAGTGTCACCGTCCTGATAGATCTTCGTCTGCCCGAGGGGTTCGCGAAGATGATCACCGCTTACGCAGATCGCACGAGGAGATCCAGGAACGATACTGTTCGCTACTTTATCCAAGCAGGTCTGATCATGTACCTGAAGGCCGAAACCAGTCTGATCAATACACTACCGTCACTCAATGAGACGGCCCCCGCGGACCTCTCATTCAGCCAGAGAACACAGTCTCTGGACAAGTCATAGGGTTCGGATCCAAGTCCAACATCAACCTCTCTCAGTTTGAGAGGTGGACCTGAGAAGGCCATGCAAACCCAGCGCTGATGCTCCAACAACAGCAGCGGCTGCGCCTGCATATTTCAGAAACCGACGCCGATTCAAAGAATTCCGAGGACGTAGTTGATTGCATATTTATGCGCTAAAGCGACTTGTGAATTCGGATCAAAATGCCTTCAGCGCATTTACGGGCCACAAACTCCATCTGACTGTGGCATCCAGAGTATCGCGAATCATCGCAGGGTGTATAGCTTGAGAAGGATACTTGTGACAAACGACGATGGGGTCTCGAGCCTAGGTCTGTGGGCCCTTAATGATTCTTTGCAGGCCATCGGAGAGACCGTGGTCATTGCGCCTGACTCACCGAGGAGTGCAACGGGAATGAGTCTGACTTTCCACAAGCCACTGCGCCTCAAGCAGGTACACAATCGTAAGAGGCATGCATATGCGGTTTCTGGAAACACTGCTGATTGCGTGTTTCTTGGAATAATCGAAATCTTCAAGCACGAGGTTCCGAGTTTAGTCGCATCAGGAATAAACCTCGGAGACAACTTGACCAGCCAGTTGGTATTCGCCAGCAGCACTGTTGCCGGCGCAATACAAGGAGCGGTAATGGGAGCACCTGCAATCGCTTTCTCACTCTCGTTACCTGAAGATCGAGATGTGACGAAAGATGAGCTAACCTCCAAGTTGTCAATTGCGGCTTCTCATGTCAGACGGACTGCAAAATGGGTTCTCGACAATAAGCTGCCCCGCGGAATTGATTGTTTGAACATTAACTTCCCTTTCAGCATTACGGAGCGAACTCGTGCAAAAGTCACTACTTTAGGTCTCAGGAAGTACAATGATCAGGTGGTCAAGCGGAATGACCCAGGTGGACACCCCTACTTTTGGCAATGGGGTACCATCAAAGATGACCGCGAGTTTCTTGAGGGCACAGATATTCACGCCGTCTACGTTGAGCACATGGTATCTATAACGCCTTTCAAGCTTGACGCCTCAACTCCAAGTCCGCGAGAATTAGCGCAGCTACTGAACTCTCTAAATGGCGGCGTCTGAACTGGGAACTTGACAATCCCACCCCGAGAGGGGAACGGTGACTTGTCAGAACGATAGATACGAGGAAACTGGAGAAAAAAGGGAAGGAACCGTGCGCATCAGGCTACAGTTTTACTTCTTTGCTTTGCCGTAGCGCTTTCCAACGTCGTCCCAGTTGACGACGCCCCACCACTTTTCGACGTAGGCGCCTCGATCATTCTTGTACTGCAAATAGTAGGCGTGTTCCCACACGTCGATTCCTAGGAGTATTGGGAGTTGGGCTAGGTGCATGAAGTTCTGTTTCTCGATTTGAGTGAGAACGAGCTGGTCAGACATGTTGTCGTAGAGTAACAGTGCCCATCCAGAGCCCTCAACTGTCTTAGCTGCATCCGAGAATTGTGCCTTGAACTTGTCGAATCCGCCGAAATCTGCCTTGATCTTGTCTCCTAGGGCTCCGCCTGGGGTCCCGCCACCTTTACCAGGAGACGCCATGTTCGGCCAGAAGATGCTGTGAAGCACGTGTCCGCCGTAGTTGAAGCTGTAGTCTCTGAGAACTGCTTTGATGTCGATTTGCAGTTCTCCCTTCCTTGCCTTATCGAGTTTTTCGAGTGCTGCGTTTGCGCCGTTAACGTATCCTGCGTGGTGCTTGTCGTGGTGAAGTTTCATTACCTCTTCAGAGATGACTGGTTCCAGTGCGTTGTATGCGTACGGTAAATCTGGAAGTATGTATTTGGTTGACATGGGCCGTCCGCATGGCCACATCTCTCTTAAACTTTTCATCCAACAAAGAAATCTTTGCGATAAGCCAAATTTCAGACTAATTGCTTCACATCATCAGCAATTGCCTGACCGAGATATCCGTAAACACCAAGCTTGACCACTTTGAGCCCGAGAAGAGCGCACTTTATTCTCGTTGGTCCGGGGTCTATGCCCAAGAGAGCGAGCACGTCGGGTTTACCCAAAGCCTTGATCTCGTCTAGCGTTTTGCCCTTGATCACTTCTGTGAGCATGGAGGCCGAGGCCTGGCTTATCGCGCAACCCTTTCCCTTGAAACGCACATCCTCAACTCTGCTGTCCTTGATCTTGAGTTGCATTTCGATTATGTCGCCGCATAGAGGGTTCGAATCTTTCGCTCGGACGTCCGGGTTCGGCAGGTCGCCGAAGTTGCGCGGGTTCCTGTAGTAGTCGAGGATTATGTCTTTGTAAATGTCTGAGCTCATGAACCGAATAGCTTCCTTGCCTTCTCAAGCGCGTTAATGAGTGCGTCAACTTCTTCTTTCGTGTTATAAATGTAGAAGCTGGCTCGCGACGTGGCCGGTATATTCAAGAACTCCGCGAGGGGTTGCGCGCAATGGTAGCCCGACCTTATTGCAACGCCCTCCTCATCCAATATTGAGGCCAAATCGTGTGCATGAATATCTCCGAGATTGAATGAAATGACTCCCACTCTTTGATCCACATTTTTTGGGCCGTAGATGGTCAGGCCCTTTACTCCGCTCATTTTGGTTATTGCGTAGTAGGAGATTTCTCTTTCATGACCGCGAATATTCTGCATGCCTATCTTGTTCAGATAGTCTATAGCTGCCCCGAACCCAATTGCGCCTGCAATATTCGGGGTCCCTGCTTCGTATTTGTACGGGAGTTCGTTCCATGATGCTCCAGTCGTGTGGACTTCCCTGATCATCTCGCCCCCTCCTAGGAATGGGGGCATATTCTCAAGATGTTCTCTCTTTCCGTGAAGTACTCCAATTCCAGTCGGGCCAAGCATCTTATGCGCAGAAAATGCGAGGAAGTCGGAGTCGATATCTCTAGCATCAACACGCATATGCGGCACTGATTGCGCCGCATCAACCATTACCAGAGCACCAAATTTGTGGGCGATCTTAGAGATATCTTTGACCTGATTTATAGTGCCCAGCACGTTAGATGCTTGCGTCACACAAACGAGTTTTGTCCGCTCGTCGATAAGTTCGCGAATTTCATCCTGTCGAAGCAGTCCGTTCTCGTCTATCTTGATGAACTCGATTTCGGCATTCTTCTCTTGCGCTAGCAACTGCCAAGGAACGATATTGCTGTGGTGTTCCATGATTGTGAGGATTATTTTGTCTCCCTTGGTTATGTTCGCTCGGCCCCAAGTGTAAGCTACCAAATTTATGGCTTCTGTCGTGTTGCGAACGAAGATCACTTCTTCTGTGTGGCGTGCGTTAATGAACTTCGCAATCTTCTCTCGCGCTTCCTCATGGGCGAGGGTTGCCTCTTCCGCCAGCTTATGGATTCCCCGGTGGACATTAGCGTTGTATTGTCGATAGTAGTTATCAATCGCTTCGATAACCTCCTCTGGCTTCTGGGATGTGGCAGCGTTGTCGAAGTAGACGAGTGGTTTCCCATTGACCTGACGTTTCAAAATGGGAAAATCTTCTCGGATCTTTGACACGTCTATTGTGCTCAGTTTCTCTACCAAAACTCAGACCCGCGGACTGGGTGTCCTCTTGTCGTAGGCTATGACGCGCGTTATATGATATAAACACTCCAACCGTGTTCTCTATTGAATATCAATTTTGCTCCAGCTTAGATGGATCTCTACCCACCAATTCTTGTCATGTCGTGTTCGAGAACAGGAAGCAACGATAAAGAAGGGCAAGAGGAAGATCGAGGTTTCAATGCTTGCCATGCTCGTTTAGGTCTCTCAGAATGTTCTCGGGATATTGATACTGTTGAATCAGCACTTTCGCCACGTATTTCCAGTTTATCTCGTTCTGTTACTTTGGAATCTGACGTCGACTGTCTCAATTAGTGGCCCCGTGATGCCACTGTACGTCAAATCGCTCGGGATAGATGTCATAGGTTGGGGTGCGTTAGCGGCTGCGTCAGCGGTGGGCATGTTCCTTCTCGAATGGGTTTGGGGGAGTCTGTGTGACAGAACCGATCGTCGACTCCTCATGATTCTTTCAGTTCTCTGCATGAGCGCCCTCTACGCTCTTTACACTATCCATGGCTTGGTTCCTTTCTTCATAGTTCTTCAACTGGTTACGGGTGCGATGGGTGTCATAATCGGGCCCACGACGAGAGCGTATATCTCAGATGAATCTCCCGAGAAATCGATCGGGCTGTTCGCGAGCCTATGGTGGACCTTCTTTGCGCTAGGACGTGTTATGGGTCCCTTGCTTGGAACATACATTGCTCAGATGTGGTCTTTTGAATACTCCTTCTACGCATCATCCGTCCTCAGCATCATCTTAGCGTTCATTATCATAGCATCCTTTCCAAGCGATAGGCAACTACAGAGAACAGATAGCCCACAGAGTATTGTGCGCGGTTTAAGGGCGGTCCTTAACGTGCGTTCTGCAAGATTTCTGTTCTTTTCAGCGATCTTTGTTTTCATGGGGCGTTCACTAATTGGCTCGTTTCTACCTCTCTATGCCTCAGAACAAATCAAAATGTCAACCGTGGAAGTGGGAGTGCTTCTCGCATCAGTTTCGGGGGCGCAGTTGGTCGCCATGCCGCTATTTGGATGGCTCTCCGACAGATTTGGGAGGAAACGAACAGCGTTTCTAGGATTCACTTTGTCTTCATGTCTATTCTTGCTTTACTTCCTCGCCGGAACCTCATATCAGCTTCTCATGGTCTCAATTGTCGTCGGTGTGGGTCTCTCGGGGACTTCACTATTGCTTGCAATGATTCCCGACATCACACCGAACACGATGTACGGTACCGCTATCGGAATATACGGCTCCTTCGAAGATCTAGGCGTAATCATCGGTCCACTGCTCTACGGATTCATATGGAGTGCCTATGGTCCGGTTTACATTTTTGCTGCGACTGCACTGACGCAAATCTTGGGCGCAGTTTTGCTCTTCGGAATTGAGCAAAAGCGATCGGCGCGCGCAACATAACAGATACTGGACAAGGGCCACCTAGTACCACACGTAACTACCTAGTTCTTACTGCTAGGTTTAGGTAGATCCATCTCAGTGGTCTCCTTTGTCGTTTCGAATACGAGGCATGTGACGGTTCTGTCGATTCCGTCGACAGTCTTCAGCTTCTCTACGAGAAACTTCCCGACGCTATCAATATCACTAGCCCTGAGTTTGATTAAGAAGTCCCATTCGCCGCTAAGAAGATGAACCTCTTGCACTTCTCTAAATCGCGAAACTTGTCGCGCTACTGCACTATCTAAGTCATACCGCTGCGCTCCGTATGACACCGTGGCCAGAATGAAGGCTATGGCTGACTTCCCAAGTTTCTTTCCGTCCAGTATAGCGCGGTAGCCCTGAATGACTCCCGCTTTCTCAAGTCTACGTATCTTCGAGTAGACTGTCGTAACGGGGACTCCAAGATCTCTCGCTATCTCAGTGGTCGAGGGCTTCGAGTTCCTTTGAATGATCTCAAGCACCTTGATGTCGAGCGCATCTAGCTTCAAGTTGCTCTTCTCGCAATCCTTACGGAAACTGACTCAAAAACGCGCGTTTTTTCATAATACTTACGAAATATTCTCTGCAATTCTTATTAGTTTTCATCGGGAAGCTGAAAAATCATAGGATCTGAGTTAGCTTGGCAAAGACCATTCAGCAAACGGAAGCAAGATGTCCTGTCTGTAGAACTTTGATGCATGAATACGATTACTTTTCGTTATGCCCAAAGTGTGGGTATGAGAAAGGCGCCAGATTGGACTAAATCGGGTCCGGCATCGTGGTCGTGCAAACCACGTCTAACCGCGACTGGTTGACTCAGTACGCGTGTTTCTCGACTAATAGCAACGCCAGTGGATCATAGACCTTCGAACGCGCCCTTCAGCTCCTTCCGAGGCAGTTTGAGGTTCAGGGCATCCTTGATGCTTTCTATGGAGGCGACCGGCACTCTACCTTGGGCGTGACGTAGCACAATTTTCTTGTTCAGCAATTCTTTTGCAGCTTCCTTTCGAAACTCAACTATCATGTTTGTTACTTTCATTTCGGAAGCGTCAAATTCCACGTCTTTGACCTTCCCTAGATTGACCATATCCTTGCTGTAGACCATTTTGTTCTTCATGTCACTAACGAACATTGACGTTATCCCAGATAGGAATTGATTTCGCCCTAGATAACTGCTATTGACTGGTGCGCAAACGCACCACCAAAAGAAGTCTAGGCTGAGCGGGTGTGCTTACTCTTGTTGCCCTGATTTTTTCAGTACTATCAAGTCACCTATATCCGTCGTAATATCGGTTGGAACGAACAAACGGCCATTGTGATAATCCATACTGCTAATCTGGGGTAGGTTGAGTTTGAGTGGATCAATTTCTTTCGAGTTGTTGCTCTTTCCGTCAATACTCTCATGCTTACCCGCAATCGTACCTATGATACCGGTCCTCCTGTGAATCATGCGCACAACATGGTTGTACCTGTCGCCCACGAAGATGTTGCCTTCTTCATCAAGTGATAGTGATATTGGTCCGTCGAAATGCTCTTCTGGACTGCTATCGAAAGTTGCAAACCGAGCATTTCCATCATCTCCATCGTAGCCTCCCTTCCCTGTTCCTGCAAGGGTGTGGACACGATGGTTTTTCACGTCGATCATCCTTACAGCGAAGTTCCTGCTATCAAGCACGTAGATATTCCCATCTGGCCCTCTCCGGATGTCGTAGATCCAGTTGAATCTCACGTCGTCAAAATCCGCAATCCCAGATTGAAAGCCGGGTTTGCCGTCTCCGAGGGTCATCACTGCTTTGCCGGTTGAATCGAATCTCCATACTCTGCAACCTTCAACCTCGCTAACCCAAACGCATCCTTCATCATCGACCACAAAGTTACAGGCCTTATTCATCCCCAATGCAGAACCATCTACGAATAGTTCGGCCTTCATCCTCTCAACATCGATGCGGTACAGACGGTTATTGCCAAAGTTGGACGCTATCAAAGCCCCGTCAGGCGTGCTATCAATATACATGGGATACCTTAATTCCGCAGGAATGTTGGGTACGTCCTCGAACACCGGCCTACTGGCTACAGTCCATTTCAGTTTGTCGTCATCACCTACAGGGCCGAGAAAGCGTTCCTGGTGCTCCACAGCATATTGATTCCCTTCTCTGTCATGGAAGCCAAAATGCACAACCCCATCCTTGCATAGGTCGCCAGATTCAAAGTCAAAGTTGACTATTCTTTCAATTTTCCAGTCAATCATTCATTCCATCCGACTGTTTCCGGAGTTTGGACAGCAAATAAAACAGATTGGTTTTTCGCGTGCGTGCCACTAGTTATGCGGGCAAGCAAAATTGAACCGGTCAGTTTTCTGCATGTGACAGTTCTGGTTCGGGAAGGTCTGACAGGAATCTCTTATTGAGAGCGTAGTATGCTGTGGCCATGAATAGCGCTAGGAAACCGAGTAGTGTTCCGACAATTGCGTACACTGTTGAGATTGGTAGGTTCAGGTAGACGTTCATGAACTCGGCTGGTTTTATCCCAGTGTCTCCGAGCAGTACCATGAATGGATACCTTCCCCCATCGTTCAAAAACTCGCCCATTAGTGCGACTGAAATCGCGATCGGTCCCAAGAGAAGTGAATAGCGTGGAACCGTGCCCAGTCCCATCTTCAATTTGCTCCAGGTCAGCAATGAGACACTGACGAGTATCGCTATGAATGTCAGCTTTACTGCAAATATGGATGAGACATTGAAGGTTGCGCCTGCAACTCCGAGGACGTTATCGTAAAGGAGAGGCGCCTTTGATGATAGTGTCCAAAGATAGGTTGGCCCAGCGACGCCCTGGATCATTAAGAAGAGTACACCGTGCCATAACCCAATCCACGCAAACTTCGCGTTTACATTGCGTCTAATCGCAAAGAAGGAGGCGACAATGAAGCCACCAATGGACATAGCGCCAACCCAGGTATGCAGGAGCAGTGGTAAGTAAACTGGATTGAAGAAAACCGCCGACCGCGCTAGGTCTTTGAGGCCCTGCAACGCCATGCCAAGACCGTATGGATAAGTTATTTCTGCAAATATGTATCTGAACCCGAGTGGAACCCCGAATCCCGAAATTGCCATAACGAAACCTAGAAGCGAATGCACGCCGGGTCGAACTCTCCCCCACGTGTACCAGAAGAGAGCAATTGATGGAATCCTGATGAAGATGGAGCTTAAGGCGATTAGGATCGGATAGAAAATCAGATCCGTTGCGATTGCTGTAAGTGTTGGAAAGAAACCGGCAAGGATGACTGTTATGACTGTTCCCCAAACACCGCCAAACAATTCATGAATGATGAGTATTTTGAGGACTCTTCGCGACATGATTTCAAGTTCGGAGGACTTTCTGCGCCACGCGAGAAATCTTGCCATAGCCGAGATCCAGCCCGTTCCCAGTGTTATATTCACGATTATCACATGCACCAGTACTGATATTCCCAAAATTGTGAAGCCTAGAAGTTCGATGTTCTCCATTCTATTCTACACCGGCTCCTTTCTTGAGCAGTTCAATGAACTTCAGACCTTTTGTGGCGACTACAAATATCCCGAAAAGGCCGACTAGGGCTACTACCACGAAGACTAGCACGAAAAGAGCAAACACGATAGGATTGATTGCGACGGGAGTGATTAACTCGTCAGGATATAGAAAGCCGTATACAGTCCAAGGTTTTCTGCCTGCCTCTCTCACAAACCATCCAAACGCCGCCGCGAGAACAGATCCGGACATGGCAATGAGTGAGAGCAGAAGAACACCCTTTCTATGCCCTAACGGCGCTAAGATCCGATTGGCGAGCTTGGATAGACCTTTCACTTCAAAGAGGAAACACGCGAGACCTAGTAGCGCTACGAGTGCGATGACGCCTGCTGTGATCTTGGCATAATAGGCCGCGTTGATTGCAGTTATCCAACCTTCGGCGTTTGCGAGATCCGTTAAGCAAATGTCGCTCAGATCTGTGGAGGATGCTGGTCCAACGTTGAGGTTAGGAACTACGTGTGAGACAAGGTTACCTAGAGTATCTCCTTTCATGGTCATACATGCCGTTCTGAAACGGTCGAATCCGTAGATCAGATGATTTGGATCGCCATAGGCGAGGAATGCGACGAGTGGATTTTGCGTAGTTGTTAGAGCATGTTCCATCAAAGCGAACTTGGTGGGTTGATTCGCTGCAACTGCTTTACCCATAAGGTCGCCAAAGACGGTGGGCTGCAAGATGAGCAGAATCAAAAGGACGGGCAAGAAGGCGCGAATAATCTTGACATACTTTTTGTCTCCGGTTCGGTAGAATCGGTAGGCGTAGCCGACTAACCCAAATGACATGCCGATAATCATGCCTGCATTGACATTGTGAAGGGCGCTCGCCAGAGCGTATTGAGAGGAGAACGCCACGAAGGGATCGCTGAGAGTCAGGCCAATCTTCTGAGCAAATGCTGGATCTTGAAGAACCTGTGACGAGGTACCCGATAGTAAGAGCGCGCGTACAAGTTCCACTTTCAGTCTCACAAGAGCTTGTATGTTTGCACTTGCCGGTCCATACTCGGGCAGAAAGGGGTATAGAGATGAGGCTAAACCATCGGTTCCCCATGGCACATTTAGCCAGCTATTCACTGACGTAATCACTGCGCCCGAAAAGACTGCCATGACTATGTAAAGCGCCATTATGCACATGCTGAACGGTGCGCTTGCCTTCCGAAGTGTCACGATAAAGAGTATGAGAAAGACGATTTCCCCAACGAACGCAATCAATTCGAGCGCCAGTGGAGTGAAACCGAAGGTGGCTATGACGAAGATTGATCCAGGCCAGGCTTGAACGAGGCCGAACTCCACGAGAGTGCCAGTTATTGCGCCCAGAGCAAAGTTGAGTCCCAACACTCCCGTGACCGTTCTTGCAGCGCGATAGTAGTCTTCATCTTGGGTTCTCCACCACTTGTACAGTAACGCCATGATGATCCACGGAAGGCCCAGCGACATCGACAAGAAAACAGCGTGTATGTAAATGCCTAAAGCGCTGATGAGCAGCAGCGTGGAAACAGGTTCTCCTGCAACCATACTCAATTCCTCTTAACGGGGATGTTACAGGAACTCTGCCGCTTCACTGGTTGATCAATATATTAGCCGGTAGTATGTAGGGTACGTACCTCAGTCGCTGACCATCCTCACCGTGCGAATTGCTTCGTTTCCGATTCAGCGAAAATGTTACCTGGAGAGAGAACGAAATTCGGGTCCAAGGCGCGTTTCGTCGCGAGCATCTGATTTATCGCGGCGTCATCGAACTGGATCCTGAGAAGTCTTCTCTTCATCTTGCCGATCCCATGTTCTCCGGATACGGCTCCGCCAAGAGCCACAGCTTCCTTCGCTAGCTCCACCGCCAGCCCCTCCGCTTGAGGGAGCTCGTTGGAATTGCATGGGATCATGTTCACGTGGAGATGGTTCTCAGCAATGTGCCCGAACATATAGTATTCGAGGTTAGTTGCCTTCAGTTGGTCTGAGTAATGTTTCATCATCGCTTCGAGCTTGTCGTCTGGGACGGCTGTGTCGGTGCTAATCTTGTGCATTCCGGGTATTCTGATCTTCCTTCGCGCAACAATCTTGTTGATGGCTTCAGGAACCGCATGCCTCAGTGTTTTCAAGGAACTCCTGTCGCGTTCCTCCAGTCCACTAATCGCATTCTCCAGAGATGAATTGAACTTCTCCAATGGAGCCTGTAGAAGCTGAACCGCCTCCACGGCATCCTGATACGCAAATTCGGAGAGGATCGCAGCAGGCGGGTGAGCCAGTAATTTGATTCCCGTAGATAACTCTCCGCTCTCCGCTAGGTGTCGGAGCAAGTTTAGCGAGTTGGAATCGAAGTACTCCATCGAGTGGATTATCAACGGTCCTTCTGTGAACTTCAACGAACGAACATGCTTCACGAATCCTACAGCGTTCTCCTCAGAAGGAAAGAAGGCTAGAAACATCGCAGTATGAGCAGGGGCAACTGTTAGAGCGAATTCCACAGACGTGACGACGCCGAGGGTTCCTTCGGATCCAATGAATAGATCGATCAGATCCATGTCCTTCTGGCTGAAGTATCCCGTGGCGCACTTGGCATTAGGTCGATTGTACAATGGGATCGGCACGTCCTTCGCGGAACCGTCAAGGCATATCATCCTAGCAATTCGACTTGAGTCCACAGAGTTCTCGCCACGTCGCAGTGCAAGAACGTCTCCAGTTGCGAGAACGACCCGAATCGCTCGGACATGCGCCCGCGTTCGGCCATAGAAGTAGGTTCTTGCTCCTGAGGCGTCTGTGGCAACAGTTCCTCCAAGCGACGCGGATTCCTCTGTTGGGTCGGGAGCGTAGAAATATCGGTTCAGATCGCTTGCGAATCTCGGTTGATCTTTCCACTTCATGTCAGATCGGTACGCTTGGTCGTCGTTGAGATTTTTATTGGCTATTCGGTCTTGAAGTTCACTTAGCCGAATACCTGGCTGTGCGATAATCGTCCATTCCCGAGCACTGTCGTTCCATTTGATCCCAGTGATTCTGTTCATTCTTTCCAATGACATGAGGGCTCCTCCGATCGGGACGGCTCCACCTACGATTCCGGTTCGTGCGCCCGAGATCGTAACAGGGATTTTGCGGGAATTCATTTCTCTTAGGAAGTCTGAAACCTGCTTCTCGGTCGTAGGGAAGAAAGCGGTAAGAGCGCTTCCGGGACCGAAAGAAGATTCGTCGCGAAGGTACGATTCAAATCTGGACAGCACGGCGGTCTCTGAATCTGCCCGTACGGGATCACCGTCACTTGCATCCGCGTCCGGCTGTACAGCTGTGATTTCAATCAATGGTGGACAAGGGACCGGTTTATCCTGATCTATATGAACTCAGCGAACAATATACGCTCGTGTCATCGATGGACATCGATATTCAATATGGTCAGGCCTCGCAGAGATTGAGAGTAGACGAGGGCCGATTTATCGGTAATGTCTCACCGAAGAACACGCCAGCTGACACTGACTCCGTTGCAAGATCTCTCTCCAACCCAGTAGGCTTTGCGGATCTTAATTCGTTTCTCGAGGGAAGGAAACGGATACTGGTCGTGGTGAATGATCACACAAGAGCCACCCCGTCACTGACCGTGCTGAAGGTTCTCAATCTTAAGGACAAAGAAGTCGTCACGATAATCGCCACCGGCACCCATCGATCACCAAACGCACGGGAATTGCCTGTTATCCTGGGTAACGTGAGTCCTCCCTACGGAGGAATGGTCGCGGTCCATGATTCGAGAAGTGAATCATCGTTAAGATCGTTGGGCGAGACTAGTCGAGGAACGAAACTCTTCATGAATTCACATCTATTCGATGCTGACGGCATCGTCGCCGTCGGTTCAGTTGAACCTCACTACTTCGCAGGATTCACTGGTGGAAGAAAATTCTTCCTTCCGGCCTTGGCTGGATTCAGGTCGGTCGAAATGAACCACGCTCTAGCCTTGGATCCTAGAGTGAGAGTTCTCGCGCTGGATGGTAATCCGGTTCACGAGGATTTCATGGATGCCCTTCGAATCTTCAATAGACAACAGGACATTTTCTCGATTCAACTAGTGCTCAACGCGAGGCAGCAGATCAGTTACACGAACTCGGGTAACGTAGTCGACTCGTTTACAGATGCGGTTAAGCACGCCAAGGAAGTCTACACATCGAAGTTAAAGAACAAGTCCGACATAGTAATCGCAGTCACAAAACCACCGCTCGATCTCGACCTCTATCAATCGCATAAAGCGATTGAGAACGTGAAACTCGCGCTCAAAGACGACGGCGTGCTAATACTTGTTTCAAAGTGCCTTGATGGCATTGGGAATAGAGAATTCTACGACCTCCTTGCGGGAGGAAATGAAGCAATAGACAAGGCTAGGGAGAGCGGAAGCTTCGGATCGCACAAGGCAGTTAAATTCCACGAGCTCCTGGAGAGAGCGCATGTCTTTGCGGTCACCGGACTGCCGCCGAAGGTTCTACGGACGATTGGCGTGGAATCCTTCGCGGATGTTCAAAACGCACTAGACAAGGCAACAAGTATTACGAGCAAAGATTCCCATGTGCTCGTAGTTGATGACGCTGGCGTAGTAGTTCCCGTTCCTGAGGAGAGATGAGTTGGCTGCGTGCGCATGTAAATACACGTACTTTCCCAATTGCATAGTATAGTCGCAAGTCAGAAAGCGAATCAAGGGCATCATTTGTGCCGAGCGACATGAAACGCGCCTTTACGGTGTTCTTAGTTGTTCTGGTAATCTATCCAAGTGCTGCACCGGTTCTTGGCGCATCGAACAGTCAAGACTACGTCAGTTTCCTGAACTCGATGGATGTCGTAAGAATGCTTGGCACCATAAAGGATCTTACAGATGACAGCTTTGGAGGTCGACAATCTGGCACGCAAGGCGCAACTCTCGCCTCAGAGTACATATCAAACTACTTTGGCACTCTAGGTTTGAGACCGGCGGGTACTGATGGAACGTACCGCGCTCAGTTCACGATGCCTCTTTGGCAGCTTACACAAGTTCCACAGTTGACAATCGAAGGAACGCCTCCGAGGGATTTTGTGTATAGGAAGGACTTCAGCATACACCCTGGGAGTGACAATGGCCAGTTCTCTGCCGATGTGGTGTTCGCAGGATATGGAATCACCGCGACAGATCTGGCCTACGACGACTTTGCAGGCATATCAGCGTCAGGAAAAATCGTGTTGGTCATTGCCGGTACACCGCCAAACGGTCGGTTTCGGGAGAGCAGCTATGGTTCACCGTACTCCAAGTATGAAAATGCTCGCGCACACCATGCTGTTGGTTTGATTCTCGCCAACGCACCAGCGAATCCTGCTGACAATTACGTCCAGATTGGGCGCGGCGTGATGGGTCCATCCGGGGGACCTTACCTTTGGACCAAGTTGACGATATTTCGAGGAAGCGTCGAGATGGCCGATGCAATACTGGCTCCAACAGGCAAGACTCTCCTAATTCTGGAAAATGGAATTGACAGTTCACTGAAACCAAATTCGCTCCAGATGCAAACGAAGCTCAAAGTATCAGTCACCGTAAGCTACAACGAGGACGCGACGGCAGTCAACGTACTCGGAATCGTTCCCGGATCAGATCCTGCGGCTACTCAGAAAGTCATCATAATCGGTGCTCATTACGACCACCTGGGAAGAGATGCTGATGGAAGCATCTTTCGAGGAGCAAACGATAACGGCTCAGGAGTTGCAGTAATGATGGAAATTGCCCACATTTTGGCCACTGGCTCAAAACCCAAGTGGACGATCCTATTCGCGGCTTGGAGCGGTGAAGAGGAAGGACTCTGGGGTTCATGGAATTACGTGAATAACCCGTACTTCTCTCTCGCGCGAACAGAAGCCTACATCAATCTCGACATGGTTGGATGCTGCACGGGGCTCACTGCCTACGTGTCTGAAGATTACAGTGGACTCCGCGGGGTGTTGTCGGACAGCGCCAATGCGTTGCAATTATCACCCGATGTTCAAGGATTCTCGGGCGGTAGCGACCACGTACTCTTCGAGGAGAATCATGTCCCGAACCTGATGTTCATCTACGAACCTCTCGATGCGGTCTATCACACTCCAGCGGACACCATTGATCACATATCAAGACAGGATTTGCTTGAGACAGGCAAATTGACAGCACTCATGGCATTGAAACTATCCGAAGCTACTGTCACATTGGCAACAGAAGCCGCAACGTCCGCACCAACCCAACAGACGACCACGTCCGTCCAGACGGAAACGCAGCCACAGGTTCTCAGCATCGCCCCGACGACGAACGAACTCCTGATCGCCGTCGTGGTGATCATAGTCGTCGCTGGCGCAATAGCTTTCCATATGACGAAAGGTAGAAAGCAACTCGAAAAGCAGTCTCACGGAAGAGGTCTAGCGACAGCGCCGGCAAATAATCGCTGAGGACAACAACAAGATTTTCTCGATGCAGGTCAACGGTACTTGTAGTGTCCTTCGAAGATGTCCTTGGTCTGGTGTCCTTCTTCGTAGTAGTCGTCGTCGAAGGCAGGAGTTTTCAAGGATGCGGCGAAGTCGTAGATGCCTGACCATTTGAGGTCCACTATGCGTCTAATGCGTTTGGCTACCTCGTGGACGGGGATGCGATCCACAACCGGTTCGAAGAACCCGACTATGATCAGTTTCTTTGCTTCGTCTTCCGACATGCCTCTAGACATCAGGTAGAAGATTTGCTCGTCGTTTATCTGCGCAACTGAAGCAGAGTGGGTCGCCTTCACTTCGTTTGTCTCAATCTCAAGTCCCGGAAGAGCGTCTGCTCGCGCTTCCTTACCCAGAATCATGCCATGTTCAGCTAGGTAGGCGCGAGAGTTCTTGGCGGTCTTAGTGATCCTAATCATGCCCTTGAAGAGTAATCTCGCCTTATCTTTGACGACACCGTTCGAAATCGCGTGACCAGTAGTGTTTGGGCCTATGTGAGTTATGTTCGAGACAGCGTCAAAACGTTGGTTGCCAGCTCCAAAGACCACTTCAACATTTTCCGAGGACGCACCTTCCTCGTTCATCACGCTCTCGACTCTGGAGCGCGTAAGCGCGCCGCCCAATAAGCCCGACGACCACACGATCCTACTGTCTCGTGCCCCGACGGACTTCTTGTTGATGAAGATGTTTACATTCGATGCTAGGTTATTGATGCCGGCGTACGTGACGTCAGCGCCTTCACGTAGGTGAACTTCCGAAAGTCCACTGTACGTCGATCTTCTGGTCTGTCCGGTTAGGCGTGTGGAGTAGAGTTCTTCGAGGATTGTGAATTTGCTCCGAGGGTCGGCTACTACAAGGTTCTGTGCGAAGAGGCCTGAACCTTCAGAATCAAAGACAGTAACATGCCTGAACGGTAATGTTACTTCGATCCCTTTGGGCACGTGCAGGAAGAATCCCGTAGTGAAGAGCGCGTTATTCAACGCCGCGAACTTATCGTCTTCTGGAAGAATCGCCTTCTCCAAGAAATATCGCCTGAAGAGTTCTGGGTCGTGCGCTATCGCGGTCTTGATGTCTGTGAATTCGACTCCCGCTTTTTTCAGGGCCTCTGGGATCTTGGGTATGATCGTCTTCGATTCGATCTGGTAAAGTGTGAGCGCTTTGTCTGATTTCAGCTGATTCGTAGTATTGTCAGTATGTTCCGGCGAAGGCTCTGGCAGGTGCAGGCTTATCGATTGGAGCTCTATCCCTGCCAAATCAACGTACTTCGTGTATAAGTCTGAGAGTTCGGCCGGTAGTTTGTGGAAGAGGTTGAGTGATTTGATTCGGAAGTCCTGTAGCCACTGTGGTTCGTGATGTGAGCTCGAAATCTGTCGTACGTATGTGTCGCTTGCTTCCGTTAACGTTAGCTCAGACATCGTTGCCAACCTCTCTAATGTGATTAGGAAAAAGTGAGTTTAGGTTATATAGGATTCTAACCCACTGAACCTGCCATTTCTAGTTGAATGAGTCTGTTGAGTTCGATGGCGTACTCCATTGGTAGTTCTTTGGTGAATGGTTCCATGAATCCCATGACAATCATGCTGAGCGCTTCCTGTTCGGATAGTCCTCGGGACATGAGGTAGAACAGTTGGTCTTCTCCAATCTTGCCCACCGTTGCTTCGTGTGTTGTGGTCGCATCGTCTTCGTTGATCTCGTTGTACGGATATGTGTCGGTTCTTGAGTACTCATCTAGCAGTAGGGCGTCGCATCTAACGGTTGACTTGACGCCTTTTGCACCCTTGGCGACATGAAGTAGCCCGCGGTAGGTGGTCCTTCCCCCGTCCTTTGATATGGACTTTGATGTGATTCTTGATGTTGTGTTTGGCGCGAGATGGACGACTTTTCCTCCGGCGTCTTGATGCTGGCCTTTGCCTGCGAACGCGACTGATAGTATCTCACCTTTCGCTCCAGGTCCGAGCAAGTAGATGGATGGATATTTCATTGTCAACTTGCTGCCGAGATTTCCATCAACCCACTCGACAGTCGCATTGCCGTACGCATATGCGCGTTTTGTGACTAGGTTGTATACGTCGCTGGACCAGTTTTGGATTGTTGTGTAGCGGACGTGTGCGCCGGGTTTCGCTATTATCTCGACGACGGCTGAATGAAGTGAGTCGGTTGAGTAGATCGGGGCCGTGCATCCCTCTATGTAATGTACCCGACTGTTCTTGTCGGCTATGATGAGGGTTCGCTCAAACTGTCCCATGTTCTGAGTGTTGATCCTAAAGTAGGCCTGCAGGGGCACGTCGACACTCACGCCTTCCGGGACATAGATGAAACTGCCTCCGCTCCATACCGCGCTGTTCAATGCGGCGAACTTGTTGTCTTCTGGAGGAACGACTGTGCCGAAATGTTTCTTGAAAAGCTCCGGGTACTCCCTCAGAGCCGTGTCCGTGTCAGTGAATATGATGCCCTTCTTCGCGAGGTCTTCTCTTAGACTGTGGTAGACTACTTCGGATTCGTATTGGGCACCTACTCCACCCAGAAATTTCCTTTCGGCTTCTGGGATTCCCAACTTGTCGAAGGTGTCCTTAATGTACGATGGCACATCGTCCCAAGATCGACTTTTCTTCTCGGTGGAGCTGGCGTAGTAGAGCATTTCGTCAAACTTGAGGGTGGTTAAGTCGCCGCCCCACATTGGTAAGGGTCTTTTCAAGAAATGCTCGTAAGATCTTAGCCTGAACTGGCGCATCCAGTCAGGTTCCTTCTTGATCTTGGAGATTTGTTCGACGACTTGTTTCGTCAATCCCTTAGGGAATTTGTATTCGTAGCTTGCGTCCGAGTCCCTGAAGTTGTACTTGGTATAGTCGATGTCTAGTGTTTGAGTGGTTGCCATCGTGCTTCAATCAACCTTCCTATGACATATGTAATAAGAGTTCCCTTCAAGCAGGCGCCGCTGCTTGCTCAATCCATTCATATCCTCTTTCCTCAAGCATCTTCGACAGCTCAGGTCCACCCGATTGGAAGATTCGCCCATCCGCCATAATGTGAACAAAGTGAGGCTTAACGTATTCCAAGATACGTTGGTAGTGAGTAATCAACAGAACTCCCATCTCTGGTCCAGCCATCTGTGAGACGACTTCAGCTACCTTCCTTACCGCGTCAATGTCCAACCCAGAATCAGTCTCATCCATGATGGCGATGGCGGGTTGCAGAATTGCCATCTGAAGGATCTCTGCTCGTTTCTTTTCTCCACCAGAGAAACCTTCGTTCAGGTAACGTTTAGCGAAGGACGGGTCCAAGTCGACCGCTTTCAGCTTCTCTTCAAGTTTCTTCTTGAAGGCTAGTGCCGAGATCATCTCACCGCCAACCCCTTGCGCTTCCGTCTTTTGCTGCTGCCCATCGCCTCTTACGGATCGGTATGCGGTTCTGAGGAACTGAGCGAGTGGCACGCCCGAGATTTCTAAGGGATATTGAAACGCCAGAAACAGGCCTTTTTTGGCGCGGATGTCAGGAGTTAGGCCTACTATGCTCTCGCCGTTCACGAGAATATCTCCGCTGTCCACCTTGTACTTGGGATGGCCCATGAGTGTATTCGCGAGAGTGCTCTTACCCGAGCCGTTGGGTCCCATTACCGCGTGGATCTCGCCTTGAGCGATCTTGAGATTCACGCCTTTCAGGATCTTCTTATCCTCTATGCTAACGTGGAGATCTTTGATCTCTAGCGTGGTTGCCAATGTGATCACATGTAGAATTGTGTTGCGCGGTAAAACCAGTGCGCTGCTATTAAATATGACGTATGTTATAATCAGTCCTCCTCAGTATGGTAAAGGCGAAGATTTCCGGTACGGACCGCGCTTGCGCTTACGCGCCTTCACCCTCTTCTCGATCTCCGCGTCGATCTCGTCTTCAACTTCGCGCATCGTTAGTCGGCTAATTTGAATTGTTGAACTGTGATTTCAAGATTACAGACGCACTACTTTTTCTTGTTCACAGGCTCGAAGGTCACGCCTTGGCTGCCATGGATAACGGAATGATATTCGCCAATGTTCGTTGGTGGCCTTGAGAGACGTTGAGGACTCCAGAGAAGCAAATCTCGATCATACTCCGCCAGCTCATAGTCAGGAGTATAGTCAAGTGCGCCGGTCGGACAGTAGTCGGTGCAGAAGTGGCAAAAGCAGCAGCGCGCATACCAGTATTGTGGGAATCTTCTCTCAGGGTTCTGATAGTACTCCTTATCGTCCGTTACCGGAACCATGGAGATACATCGCTCTGGGCAGATCCATGCGCAGATTCCACAGCCCGTGCACTTCTCCATGTACAACAAGTGTCTCCCCCTGAACCCTTTGGGGAGCAGCAGCCTCTGATACGGGTACTTCATAGTGAAAGTACGTTTGAAAATATGTCTGATTCCCTCGTACAATGCCCCAAATACCATGAGCTGTGCGAACCTCCGATTACCTATCTGCTTCCACAGGCCAGTAGTCCAGGCTGCCATAGATGATTGGCATATCCGCGACGTGGACGTTGCGGAGGAGGAATGGTAGCGCTATTAGGTTTCGGAAAGAACCATTCATTATCTTGACGCGATAGGGCTTGTCACTGTTATCGCTTATTATCATATACGCGATCTCACCTCGTGACGACTCGACGCGGCCCGTTGCTTCTCCTTCAGGTACAGCGAGCGGTGCCTTGCGTGCTATAGGTCCTTTTGGAATATTGTGAAGCGCCTGTCGGAGGATACTGACGCTTTGTTTCATCTCTTCGAATCTTACCCTGAAACGTGAGTACGAGTCACCCTCTTTGAAAGTTGGGATCTCGAAATCGAGGTCGGCGTAGGCCCCGTATGGTTCCAATTTCCGGACATCATACTTGACGCCTGAACCTCGCAAGACTGGGCCTACAACACCCAGTTTCACGGCCTCCTCTCGCCTGAGGATTCCCACATCCTTCGTCCGCGCGACGAGGAGAGGGTTACTGAAGAAAATACGATCGTACTCAGGGAGTCTCTTCTCGAAATAGTCAAGCAGCTTGGTTAGGCGGTGTTCGAATCCATAAGGCAGGTCTCGCCTTGGACCACCCGGCGGTAGGAACGAGTAAGTAAGGCGGGCGCCCGTCAACATTTCTGCAAGCTCGATGAAGAGGTCGCGGTCGCCGAAGCCCCACATGAAAGCTGTTGTGTGACCTGAGAAGACTCCTGCCATGATTGCCATCCAATAGAGGTGGCTCATTATGCGGTTCATTTCGGCAGCTATGGTCGCGATGTAGCGTCCTCTGGGTGGCACAGTGATCCCATGAAGTTCTTCGATGGGAAGTACGTAAGCCCAGTTGAGGTGAATTGCATCTGCAATGTTTGGTCTCTCGAGGTGCGGAATATTGCTTACGTAATTCCGGTACTCAGCAATTTTCTCGCAGCCTCGATGAACATATCCTATGTCCGGGTCTGAGCTTACGATGTAGTCTCCGTCAACCCGGATCAGTATCCGCATATGTCCTGAACCAGGATGCTGGGGACCAACGGAGACGTCCAGAGTTGACGGTCCCGCCGCTCTGGTTACTGTCGGACTTGGTGTGGGTTGTGCTGTCATCGTTGACCCATCTCTGGGAACTTGATGTCTTTCAGCATTGGGGGGGGACCCTCCCAGTTGTCTAATGTAAGTAACTTTCTGAGGTCCGGATGCCCTTCGAACTTTACACCGAACATTTCGAAGGTTTCGCGCTCATGAAAATGTGCGCTCTGCCAGATTGAGGTCACAGATCCGATCAGGGGGTTCTCTCGTGGTAGTTCGGTCTTCAAGATCACTAGGAGGTCTTCGATATCGGTTTTCGTGAATGAGCCTGTGAAGTATAGGACTTCTATCTTCTTATGAGTCGGGTAGTCGACTCCAGCAACGCCTTTGACGTGATCGAATCCCATCTCGTCGCGCATGAATCTAGCGATCTCTTGAACATGGTCTTTTTCGAATGTGATCGTCAAGCGGCGGGCTCGGTCAACTTTTCCGTCCTTGATTGCTTCGGGGAAACGCGTCTTGAGCTGGTTGATGACAGTTTCTTCTCTTGAGGGCCCAGCTTGGCTCATTAGGCGAATACCTCTTCCCTACGGATCTTCTCACGTAGCTTGACTATTGCGCTAAGTAGCGCTTCAGGTCTTGGTGGGCAACCAGGAACGTACACATCTATCGGGAAGAGTTTGTGCACATCGTTCACGATGCTGTAAGAATCATGGAACAGGCCGCCTGAGCAGGCACAGTCTCCCATGGCAATCACATATCTCGGCTTCGCCATCTGCTCGTAAACAATCTTGAGACGTTTCGCCATCTTCTTCGTGACAGTTCCCTCAACGATCAGGAGATCGCATTGTCTCAGACCTCCCGCAACGGCCTGCAATCCGAACCGTTCAGGATCAAGGCGTGGACCCATCATGGCGCCGAACTCTGCGCTACAACAGGCGGTCGTAATGTGAACAGGCCAAAGAGCATACATGCGACTCCAGTTGATCAGATACTTCACAGGTCCCGTTCCAGTTATCGTCTTGACGAGTTCACTTATTTTGCCAATCCAGACGTCCGCGAAGTCCTGCAGTGTGTTTTGGCTCAAGTGGTCAGATCACGCCCCAATCTTCTCGTAATCGTTGACACGGGAATACGGCACGATTGAAAAAGTTTGTCTGGCTCAGCGGGGCGTGTCGCAACGATGACAGACACGCCTATCGTTTCAAATGTCAGCCGCAAACCGACACAATTCAGGAGAGTTCTTTCAGCGCCGCCATTACTTCCGGTGTGTGCTGCGTCACATCTACTTTGGGGAAGATCTTGGCTATCTTTCCGCTCTTGTCGATTATGAATGTCACTCGACTGGTGGACGTTCCAGTATCCTTGAGGACGCCGTATGCTTTTGCGATGCGTTTTCCGCCGTCACTTACCAATGGAAATGGCAGCTTGTATTTTGTTGAGAATTTCTTGTGTGATTCGACGCTATCTAAACTTACGCCAATTATTTCTGCGCCCATTGCCCTGATGGGTTCCAGATTATCCCTGAAACTGCAGGCTTCCTTAGTGCAGCCAGGTGTGTCATCCTTCGGATAGAAGTAGAGCACCACATTCTTCTTTCCAAGGAAATCCTTGAGGCCGAGACTGTTTCCATCGCCCGTGGGTCCTTCGAAGTCTGGAGCCTTATCTCCGAGGTTTACTTTCGTTGCCATAAGCAAATCCGTCCTATTCGTTCTCTTCTGTCGGGGTTACTGTTCGCATACGTGGCAGGAATTTACGTCCATCCCCGGTTCCAGTCTTTTATGAAGGTCGCACATGAACCGGTTCTTTCGCACGTACTCGCAAGCCGCCTCTATCTTACTCATAACCTCTATTGCCGGCACTTTGCGCGATGAGACCAGATTCGCAATATCGCCAGTGGCTTGCTCAATCTCCTTAATTCCGCCCAATCGAATGGCAGCGCCACGTTTCTGGTGGAGGTATTTGCTGACTGCGGGTTGAGTCACGCCAAGAAGCTTGGCTGCTTCTTGCTGCGTCAGCCCATGCTCTTCTACAAGTCTCTTGACGATGAGCGCACGTATTGCTGGGATTACTGATTTTGAGGCTAACTCCTCGGGGAGTATCATGGGCATTGGAGTATTCCAATCGTCATCTATGACGCAGGTTATATAAACGTGCTATGGCCGATCTCAGCTCTAGACTTCCTGCGACTCACTTGGCAAGAGGATGTCGTGAGGTTTCGCTTCATCAGCGCCCGACGGACTGAGCGCGGCTAGTCGTGCCTTATGCCATAGCTCCTCAATGCTTCTGGCTCCTGCATAGCCCATAGAAGCCTTCAAACCTGAAACAAGCTCGTCGAGGAGTATGCTCACTTCGCCCTTGTATGGGACCCATCCCTCTACCCCTTCAGGAACCCCTTTCGAAGGCATACTATACCGGTCCAAGGAGTAACGCTTCGCTCTTGCAGTCTGGCTGCCCATTCCCCTATACTGCTTGTAGTATCGTCCCCCAATCGTAATCAGAGTGCCGGGTGACTCTCTGCAACGTGCAAGCAGATTACCAATCATTACCGCTGACGCGCCAGCTGTTAGGGCGATCGCAACATCGCCTGCGGTTCGTATTCCGCCATCTGCAATGATCGGTATGTCTGCGGCATACTTTGCTACAGCATCTGCTACTTGCGCCGTCGCGAACAGGGTCGGTGACCCGGCTTTGGTAACCTCAGTTGTCGTACATATCGACCCGGAACCGATCCCAACTCTAAACCCGCTAATTCCTTCCAACTCCGCGATTGCGTCCTCGGCCGCTTGATACGTGCCAATATTCCCAACAATGATTTCTGCGGATACTTCCGACATGAGTTTCTTTGTGGCTTTGAAGACGTTATCGTTGTGGAAGTGTGAAACATCGGTTACGAGAATGTCCGCATGTTCATCAAGCTTCTTTGCGCGGTCCAAATCGAACGGCGATACCGCAGCTGCACAGAGTAGCTGACCATTCTCGTCTCGCGCGGCTTCGGGGTATTTCCCTCGAAGCAGAATATCCTTGAATGTGATTAGTCCTGCGAGTTCCCCGGTTTTGTTGACGATCGGTAGCTTCTCGATTTTGTGATCGCGAAGCAGTCTCTTCGCTTCCTCAATACTAGTGCCTTCATCTGCTTTGACAACCTCCTTCGTCATTACCTGTTTGACCAGAAGACTAGCTTGGGCGAAGCGGACGTCGCGGCCGGTCACTATGCCAACCAGCCTCGTCTTCTCGACCACTGGTAATCCTGAGATACTGTGTTTCTCCATTAGTGCCAGGGCTTGGCCTACTGTGTCTTCAGGAGCCACTGTTATCACGTCACGAATAATCAGCGCCTCCGCCCTCTTCACCCGCTTGGTCATCTCGACTTGTTCGTCGGTGGAGCAGTTCCTGTGAACGACGCCGAGGCCTCCCTGCCTGGCAACCGCGATCGCCATTTCGCTTTCGGTGACTGTGTCCATCGGTGAAGAGACGAAGGGAATGTTGAGGTGATGCTTCTTCGTTACTCGTGTATGCACATCGATGGCGCTTGGTTCGACTTCGGCTCGGCCGGGAAGTATGATTGCGTCTCGAAAGGTCATAGCGACCTGTATATTGTTGAACTTCTCTCGGAATGAGGACTTTGAAGTCTCTTCAGCTTTCAATAATTGAACCCGCTAGCTGAAGAAGATTAGATGGTTCCGGATTTAAGCTCTGGTTTCACGATACGCTACAGATCGAACATAACCATGTCCTCCCCCACGGTTACTTCATCTCCAAACTCCAGTTTCGCATCCGAGTAGAATTCCTTCTCGCGTCGGTCATTTGGGGGCGGTATGTGAAACAGCGCTAACCGCTTTGCGCTCGCCTCCTTTGCTGCTTTGCCGGCCATTCGGGGAGTCGAATGGCGAGTTAGCTCGGCTATTGACAGTTGATCTTCAAGAAAGGTTGCCTCATGGATGAGGAGATCCGTGTTTCGTGCGAGTTCAATCACCGCTGGGCAGTAGATTGTGTCAGCCGTGTAACAGAACGATTTTCCATTCGCCTCAATTCGGAAGGCCATGGTTGGAATTGTGTGAGACGTTCTGCATGTACGAACGTTGTCCTGCGCTTCCCCAAAGTCAAGGTCTGATACTGTGAGGGGGAACTTGAAGAAATCGTCGGAGGTGCTCGTGCATTGAAGTAGTCTGCTGAGTGTTTTCTTGAAGCCTGGAGGCCCGTAAAGTGCGAGAGGTTTCTGGCGGCCATCTATTTGAATGGCCCAAAGAAACGGCACAAGATCGGAGATGTGATCCGCGTGGGTGTGAGATATGAAAACCCGCGCTGGTTTTTCCATGTCCAGATGAGCGGCTCTCAAGTTCTTGAGTGAGCCTGGGCCAAGATCGAAAATTGTTGAATCATCAACGAGAATACTCGGGCATGCTCGTTTCTCGCTTACCGCTGAGCCTCCGGAACCTAGAATTGTTACCTTCAATGAGGGTCCTACTTTCGCTTCTTGACTCGTAGTTTCTTGGCTTTGCGTTTCCTTGAGGGGGGTGGGGTTATAGGTGCCGAGACCTCGTCGCTCATATTAATCCTACTTCTTGGGTAAGCAAGAGGGGTTCGATGGATATTGAGGTACCGCCTCGCACGAGCGTCACCTGAGCTGCGGAGCCACCTGGTCCATGAAGAGTTCCAATGGGGTGATTTCGGTATCGTTGGAGAAGCTGAGGATGATGTGGTTGATCCCCAAATCCTTGACCTTGCGTAGCTTCTGGACGCATTGATCTGGCTCTCCGATCACCCATCCCCGCTCAGCTGCCATTTTTCTGAAGACTGATGGTGATTGACCGCGTCTCTTGGCGCTACGTTCAATCATTCCTTGTATTTTGGACTGGGATTTGCCGATCAGAATAAAACCTTGCCAGGAAGCGATCAAGTCATCCATTTTCCTGCCATAACGCTCACAGTTCTCGCGTACTGAAGCCAAGGTCGCTTTGCATTCTTCGAAGGAGCCTGGCGTATTGAACCCATCAGCGTACTTTACAGCGAACAGGGGTAGTGTTCGTTTTCCCTTCATTATTCCAACTATAATTGGTGGTCCGCCTTTCTGCCGAGGTTTAGGACTGCTAACTGCATCGTGGAGTGAGTAGAACTTGCCGTCGAATGTCGTGTGTTCTTCAGTCCAAAGTTTTCGGAGAATGATCAAGGCCTCTTTTAATTGTCGAACGCGGGTCCGTTGGTCTGGAAAATCATAACCATACGCCACATACTCCTCTTCATACCATCCCGCCCCCATACCCACGATCAAGCGTCCATTGCTGATTACGTCGGTAGTCGTAGCCATCTTGGCCAATAGCGACGGATGCCTGTAAGAAACTGACGTAACCATCGTACCCAGTTTGAGTCTTTTTGTCGCAGCCGCAAGAGCGGCTAGTGTGGTCCATGCTTCAAGGCAGGGCGCCTGCTTATCCTCTAGCGCGAAGAAATGATCATACAACCACGCTGAGTCATATCCGAGCTCGTCCGCGGCTGTCCAGACCTTCCTCAGTTCCTCGTAGGAGTATCCGCCCTGTCCAGTCTTCACGCCCAACTTCGTTGCCATTGATAGTTCTCTGTTTCGTTCTTTATGGCTTGAATATAGGTTGAGGTTCTATTGTAAGCGACTGTAGAGTCGTGTTGTTTGGTGCGAATCACGCGTTGTGAAGTGCGATAAGCACATATATCGCAGATCCAACGTTCACGTCTCCGCAACCGCAATAGTAGTGATCAATGTGACTAAGGGCGCAAGTGGCCTATTAGCCGCCAGAAAGGCAACGAAGGACCGAAGCCGATTCAGATGGCACTATCGACCGTACAAGCGTCGAATGCTCGGACTCGACTATAAAGCGGATCCGTTGGCGGGTGCCCCACAGGGTCGTGGTATCGTCTTGGAGAAGGTGGGTGTTGAATCTCGACAACCGAATAGTGCCGTGCGTAAGGCTGTGCGGGTTCAGTTGATCAAGAATGGTAAGGTTATTACAGCGTTCGTGCCGGGAGACGGCGGTCTGAATTTTATTGATGAACATGACGAGGTTCTGATTGAGGGGATCGGTGGCGCCGAAGGTAAAGCCATGGGCGACATACCTGGAATCCGGTACAAAGTGTATGCGATCAACTCGGTTTCCTTAGACGCGCTGATGAAGGGCAAGAAAGAGAAACCCAGACGCTAAGTTTCCGGACCGCTGAGCCTTTTTTGTTTTCGGTTCAGGTTTGTGATTTGCGAATTCGATTAGTGCAGGTTATCTTCAAGTATTCCCCACGCTGACTGGGCACAGTTGCGTAGCTTCAATGAACGATCTGCTTGGTCTCGTAGGGCTCTTCGTTGCAGGCATCGCCGCGGGCGCGGTTAATTCCGTAGCCGGCGGGGGGTCTCTCATATCCTTTCCGTCACTTGTAGCGTTCGGCGAACCAGAGATCATCTCCAACGCAACGAACACAGCCGCAATGTGGCCTGGGTCACTTAGCAGTGCGATTGGTTATCGAAAGGACACGGCGGTTGATCGCCGTTTGCTAGTCGACCTAGCTATTCCCAGCCTGATTGGCGGTTTGCTTGGCGCCGTAATTCTAGTGATCACTCCAGCGGCTACCTTCCAACTCGTCGTCCCATTCCTAGTTCTCTTTGCAACGTTGTTACTTGCTTCACGCAACTATCTTTCCCGAAAACTTGGCAGCAATCCTACAGGCGAAGAACGTGTGACGACTGCTGGGCGAATCTGGGGCGTTCTATTTCAACTCTTTGTTGCTACATATGGCGGCTACTTTGGAGCGGGCATCGGGATACTGATGTTGGGGTCTTTCGGTCTCATGGGTCTGCGCGACATCCATAAGATGAATGCAATCAAGACTCCTCTCGCCACGATCATCAATGTGACCGCATTCGTTTTCTTCGCGATCAAAGGCCTAGTCGCTTGGCCTTTGATGATCCTCATGGCCGCCGGTGCGATTACTGGTGGCTACGGCGGAGCACGCCTAGCCAAACGTGTGGATCCCCGCCTACTCCACTACTGCATAATCATCATTGGCTTAGTGGTTTCGAGCTGGTTCTTCATCAGAGCATTCCGGTGATCGAATCAGACGCTCGCACGCAAGTCTGAACGAAAGCATTGTTAGTTTTTCGGATAGATCGTGCTGATTCAGCCTAGGCTTCTGTTGGTCGAAATCCAGCGCGCGTCATCGGTCTTGTGGGGGAAGGTTACTGCGAGCATGCGATGTCGCGTAGAGCAACGAGAATCCTCCGAGAATTATGTAGCATAGAACTACAGCAGCAGTGGCAATAGTCCCGAGTAAACTGAGATGAGCGAATTCGGCTACCGCCAGCAAGACGGTGGATGAAATGCAACTGGCGGAAATGAACAACAGGCTCTCCGTACGATCCAAGAATCGTCGGTGATTAGTCAATTTGGTGAGTGCAACCAGAATTGGTCCAAGGTAAACCATTCCTATAGCTGAGGAAGCAAAAATTCCACAGACCGTGACTGCCAGTTCTGGATTGAACGCGAGCTTCGTGAATATTCGGCTCGTGACGTATAGGATTCCGATCAGCGGATAGAGTATGATCTTCATCGTCGCGCGAAGGTAGCTGTTGGATGCGATGAAGGACGCGACTTGCGGGCTGAAACTGTAATACAGTGTATTGAAGGCGACCATGAAGTTGCTACCAGCCAACGTATGCATGACATCTGCATCTCTAAAGTTCCGCAGGAGCGCCACTTCTGGACTAAGTTCGGAACCATATGTTGCTGTTGCGATGAAGCATTTGCTCGGCGGATTACTTGTCTGGGAGGATGTTGTTGTCGTTTGAGTTGAAGGTGCAGTCGTCGATATGGTTACTGTTAGTGGAAGGACGCTGAACTGGAGGTGTGTCTGAGCGTTCTCAAATCCCGACTTGCTGGCCGTTACGAAGACCTCGTATTGTCCTTGCGGCGAGTCAGACGCGAGCGCGAAGGAATCTACATATCCCCCGGACTGGTCGGAAAAGGTGAGCTGGATTTGTATTGTCGTGCCTTGTGGATTGTTTACTTGAATTGACACGCCAGCTCCGACAACAGGATTACTTTGGTTATCAAGCGCTCTTCCTGTTATTGTCACGTTTTCGCCGGGCGTGTATTGTGGCTTGTTTGTTGCAGCGCTCACGGTCATGGCACTCTGCGAATAGGCCAATGGCAGAAGAAGCAGAATCCCCAGGACCGCGAAGACTATCAGTTTTCGAATCAACGAGCTCACCCGCCGGCGCCATCAAAGTTGGGTGGCTGCAAATTAACTTGCTCTCGGTTGTCGAAATCCTCTCTCTATTCCAGCAATTCCAATAATCCCTTTTCGGCGAGTTCTCCGCTCGATCCGTTTATCACGACGTCGCGAGGAACCAGCCCCTTCTGAATGGGCACTCTAACGAATGGAATGTAGAGTCTCTTCAGCTCCGTTACCTGCAGTCTGTTGCTGAGGATCTGCTTGAATCGCTCAGGCATGCGGACGACTTTCTCCCTGAACTTGCCTAGGACCAATTCTTTCGACAGGGCTGCGTCTCGGATCTTCACGCTCGCGCCTCGCACCTTCAAATCGGAAGTGTCAAAGATTCGCTTGGCTCTCCATGATGTCAGCATCATCTCCTCCTCCGCATCCAACGGTCTCCCTCCACCAGAGATTACGAGTTCTGCTTCAGATCTCTTCGTGGCCAGCTCCATAACACCTCCAACCACGAAGTACTTTGATTCGTTGGTTAGGAATGAGCCGAGTCTTTGAAAGCGATCGACAATCGTGGATGGGATGAAGCGGAGGTGCTTACGCTCGAGTATTAGGTCCCGGCCTTTCCCTTCAACCTCGACCCCCACCACATCATTCCTCACGTTCACTCTGTATGAGTTGGTTCTCAGGTAGTAGCATTCGTGGAAACCTCTTACTTTCCAGATCGGAACAAACTCGACGGTAGGCGTTCCAATGATATTCTCGTCTTTCTTCCGTCTTCTGAATAGTCTTGCAAGGCGTTCTCTCAGCGTTCTGTTTGAGGTAACCGCGATCTCTATGGCTCGTTTGATTGATATTGGTTCGATTTTGTAGACCTGCTCGACAACTTGATTCGCGCCCCACCCATTGCCCGTTTTCAGGCCCTTTATTTCCTTCTGCTCGGGCGTCACTTCACCGATTTGCTGTAATCGGCTTGCCAAATAGTCTTCCAAGGCTATCGAATGATTGTCCTCACCAGGTTCAGGAGGCTCGCCCTCGTCGTTTGAGCCACTAGACGCTTGTGAGACTGTGCCGAGTTGTTCACGAATGTTATTCAGGCTTGAGATAATGTCCTCTAAGGTGTCATCTTTTCCTAACATTTGATTCTCAACTCGGGGTTACCGCGAATTGCGCGTTTGAGCTTGCGAGGAATACTCCGCCCTGAGAGATCATATTGTCCGAAACTAGGGCATTGATTGTATACAGACCCGGACTCGGTTTTCCTAGGAGGGTGAAACCGTAACCGTCTCTGAATGTTTCCCCGCCAATCAGGGACGAGATTCTGATGAGTACCTGAACTGGTATGCCGTTGGGATCGCGGATTTGAACCCAGATAACGCCTTGAAATGTTGAACCAATATTCTCAATGACCACCCAGACATAAACAGTCTGACCTGGGGAGAAGACTGTGATCGGATTGCCCGCGCTATCGCCCGTATAAACGGCTTGAATCACGACGCTTGGGGTTGAAGAGGATGCCACCACGAAAGTCGTCCGAGTAGTCGCACCAATGTATCCCTGCTTGCTGGCTGACGCGAATGCAGTATATGTTCCAGCCTGCGCGTTGAGCGGAAGAGCAAAGGTGGCTTGGAATACGCCAGCCGCGTCTGATTGAAGGCCAGCGAGGGTCATAATTTCGGCTCCGCCGGGTGCATCAACTTGCACATCTACATTGGCACTGGCAATAACGTTGCCTGAATCATCAGTGACTTGGCCTTGAAGGTAGACGGTGGCGTTCGGTTCATAGTGATGTACATCGGTGTCTAGTGTCAAGGATAGGCTTGTCCGAGCAGAGACAGTGATCGTGTTGGTGGTCTGAGTCGTTATGGTCGATGCCGTCACTTCGAGGACGATTTGGGCATCATACTCTTGTCCGTTCACTAACGCCACTACCATTACACTATACGTTGCTGGTGCGGTTTCTGGCGAAGTCACTATGGTGAGTGTGGAATGGAATTCGGGAGCGGCAAGTCCACTATCTTGCGAGAATATCGCTACACTCTTCGGTGGCACGCCTCTTGCGGCGAGGAAAACGTTTGCTGTCCCTTGTTGCCTAATGTTGATGTTGTAACTTGCATATCCGCCTGCGGCAACTGACCTTGAAGGCGGTTCGACATGGAACTCTGTTTGGAGAGTTCTATTGGACATCGTTGTCGTTGTTTCAGTTTCGTTTGAAGAAGTTGAGTTTAATGTGGAAGTGGTTGTCGTTTGGGATGTCGTCTCAGTGACAGATACGGATGTAGTTGTACCGATCGTAATCGTAACAGTCGCCGACGTGAATTGAACAACACCTGCTCTCAATACTTCAAAGATCCCTGCATAGACTCCCATAGACAATTTCGCCTGCAGTGTTCCGTGACCGGCAGCGTCAGTCGCGAAAGTTCCAAGCTGGATGTTTCCATTGGTCGGCAAGAACAGGACTGTGTATGTTGCGTTGGGTGTGGCTTGCAGTATTTCTAGATGCATCTGACCTGTCTGGGTATTGATTTCGACGCCGCTAGTGGCGTTTGGAGGTTCCGTGTTTGTCACAGCGGGGGTTAGCTGAATGGTGATGTTGTCGTCTCCGAAAACTGGAGTTGGTGTGATTCCGGTGGATAGAACAGTTGAGATCGCCGCAATAGCACAAATGAATAGGGCGAATACTGTTCGAGTAGGGATCCGGTTCCGCAAGGGTGGGTGTTCCTCACAACTGTCCGAAAGTAGGTTCGGAAGCTATTTAAGTGTTGTCTTGTAGTACACTACTACACTTGCATTCTGTTTACGTGTAGTGCTAACAAACTTTCATATATAGTGGAACCGGATCAGTTCAGTGATGTGGCTTTCTGTGAGCTCCAAGAGCACCGAACCAGTCTTAGTAGATTTGCTCAGAAAGCTCAACCGCAACGTGGAACTCGTTTCCAAGAAACTAGACAAGCTAATAGATGTACAACGCTCTGCGGGCGGTCAGATGATCCGTCAACCAGTATCCGTACCTGAAGATTCACCACTCGATGTAACCACCCTCCTATCACTGCCTGATCACCTTCGCAAATCCGCGTTGGCTCTAGCGAACCTTAGAGAGGCGACGGCTACAGATCTCTCGAAAGAGACGGGCCGGGTGAGGGCGGTGGAGAGCGATTACCTCAACCAACTTGTCGCGATGGGTTTAATCAAGAAGAAACGAAAAGGAAGAGACGTTTACTTCTACGTGGAGACATAGGTGAATTCACAATGAGTAAAACCTTCGCCTTTCACTCGTACAAGGGTGGAACGGGAAAAACATCGATCGTAGTGAACCTCGGAGCTTATTACGCCAAGCAAGGCGCTAGCGTCTGCCTCTTGGATTACGACTTTCGCGCACCCAGCCTGAATGTGCTCTTCAAAGCGAAACCAGAGTTCTGGATCAACGACTACTTGGAGGGAAAGTGCAGTATTGTGGACACACTTGTAGACGAGTCTGCGCGCTTCAATTTGCCTGGGAAACTCTGGGTTGGCTTCTCAAATCCAGCCTTGGAGGCCTTGAAGGATATTATGATCAAGGACCGAAAGTGGGAGGTTAAGGCGCTCACGAAGACATTGGCAGGCAAGAAAGAGATCATCGAGCAGAAGCAAGTCGACTACCTGATCTTTGACACAAGTCCAGGCGCACAATACTCATCCATCAACGCCCTCGCTGGAGCCGACCTAGTCTCGCTTGTCATGAAAGCCGATGAATTCGATCTAGAAGGAACGAAAGAACTCTCGAAGGGTGTATACGAGGCCCTTGGCAGAAAATCTGGCGTAGTTCTCAACAAGATTCCATTGGAGCAGATAGCAGCGTCAGGCGGAGCAGAGAAATTTGGAAAGCAGATTGCATCAGATGTCGGGTTGCCGCTGGTCGGACTGATACCCTGTATGTGCGAACTGATGGCGGCGGGCGGAAAAGTGATCTACACGCTGGAAAAACCTGATCATACATTCTCTAAATCCGTCGGACAAGTAGCTGAGAGCTTGAAGAAAATGTAGTAGGTGTGCTCGATTACGCGAGCATACAATTTCTTTTATGTCGCCAGCACGCGCTGGGTCAAGGAGGAAACCAAATGGATTGCGAGAATTTGGCAAAATGCAAATTCTTTGCATTCATCAGCACCACCAAGACAGGTCAAGCCGCAGCCGGGGGCTTCACATTGAAGTATTGCAAAGGGGAGCTACGTGACTCATGCGTAAGGAAGAAAGTCAGCAAAGCATTAGGCGGTCCCCAATACGTCCCGAACAACTTGTTACCCAATGGATACCCTCTTGCCGGAACAAATGACGTCGAATGGCCTGATATGGTTCGAGCCTTGGTTAGAGGGCCAATCTAAAGTATCTCTAAGAAATGGAAGACAGGGCTGCCAATCATCTGATTTCCAGTTCAGTATCTGCTACGTGCGGAAACGTATGACGTTAAGTTCTAAGTCAGCCGTCGAGGCGGTCTACTTCGATTTTTCGAGGCGTTTCTCGTAATCCCTCTTCAACCGTTGATAAGTTGATTCGTCAACCTTGCCCATTGCGCGTAGTTCCTCTAAGCGCGCGATCACTCTAGCAGTGGCAACATATCCAGTATCGGCTTCGGCTGAGCGAATCAATTCCTCAAGGGCAGCTGCCCTTCGCGCACGTCTACTCCGCAAGCGAAGGAATGCAGATAGAACCACGAGGATAACTGCAACTACTGTAAGGATGAAGATGTTGCTTGGCTGCAAGAGTCCGGGTTTGATGCTGAGCTGGAACGAGGTCTTGTGACTTAGCGAACCGGAAACACCGAGCAGTGTGATAGTATAGTTGCCTACTGGAGCCGAGTTGGATACAGATACTGTTACGATTGCTGTACCACTGGGAACGATTGATGGTGGGCTGAACTGAAAATTCACCCCAGCAGGGCGATCGAGTGCGGTGAGGTTCACGGCCTGGTTGAATTGTCGAATCGAAAAAACGGTAAGAATCAATGTTCCACTTTGTCCCTGTTGAAGGGAGAGGCCGCTGGTCGAAGATTGAATTGAGAAATCGGGGGTCGAATATGTCAGCGTAAGCGTGAGGCGCGCCGTGTCATATCCGGGCTTGTCAGCCACAAGGTAAGTCGTATAGTTGCCACCAGGAGAGTCCTCAGCTATCAGGAAAGTGTCCTTGAAAACGCCTGTTAGATCGGAGTACGCTATGGCCACGTGGATGCTGGTTCCCTGGGGATTATTCACTTGAATGGAAATCACGGCGTTCGGGATCGAGGCGTTGTTGGATTCGAAGACGCGGCCGGTTATGGCCACCGATACGCCTCGGTCAGTTTGCGTTGGGTTGAAGGCGGCTTGCATAAGCATTTTCCTGGCTGCGAATACTGGGACGGGTGAAGCCAAGGTCAGGAGGAGCATACCGGCCAATAACCCCACAAGAAAACGGGTTCGCATAACCGAAAGCTCCATCAAACTAAGCAAATGGTGAACCTTATTGTCTTTATCCGTTTGAATCGATGCATCTATCTTCTAACTATCATTGATCAGCAGGGAATGGTGTTCGGTCAATTGACATTGTTGTTTATTCACGGCGCCGGCAGTAATCCGATTGTTTGGCATCTTCAGCTCAAACGCTTCAAGGAGGAGGCCACTGCGATGCAACTTCCCGGCCATCCTACAGGTTCAGGCTGTACAAGTATCGAAGAATATGTGAAGGCAGTTGAGAGCCAGATCGAAGAGAATCATGTCACTGATCCAATTCCTGTAGGGCACTCAATGGGTGGCGCCATCGCGATCGAGCTTGCCCTGAAAAATCCGCACCTTAAGGGGCTTGTCTTGGCCGGGACTGGTGCTCGATTACGGGTGCGCCCTGACTTTCTGTCGAAAATCCGAGAGAACTATGCAGAAGCCTGTAGATTGATTGCTCAATGGTCTGTCTCCGCCACGAGTGAACCTGTAACTGTCCAAAGCATCGCGCAAGAGATGCTCAAAGTCAATTCAGACGTCGCCTACGGGGATTTCATGGCGTGCGACAAGTTTGATCGAATGAAGGATGTTGAGCGGATCAATTGTCCCACTCTGATAATCTGCGGGGAAGATGACAGGATGACGCCTCCGAAGTATTCCCAGTACCTTCATGAGAAGATTCGAAATTCTAGGCTCCTCGTAGTTCCGGGCGCTGGGCACAGCGTTATGCTCGAGAAGCATCGAGAGTTTAGTGATGCGATTGCTACTTTCTTGGCTTCACTATGATTTTCTGTCTCGGCAACTTGGATTCAATCAAGCCAAGAAGTATGTCCAGGTTGTTTTGAGTCTTCACGCTCATAGGAACGAACTCCTCGTTGAGGAAATACTTTCGAATTGTGGCCTTCGCATCTTCTAGTTCCTCTACGGAAATCAGGTCGATCTTGTTGGCGCAGATTATCGTTGGGGCCGTGATGTCAACTTCTCGGAGGATCTGACTGCACGATCTAACCTTTCTTTCTAACGGAAACTCACGGTCACTTGAATCAATGAACAGGAGGACTAGGTCTGCGGTTGCTAGTTCGCCAAGTGTGGCATGGAAGGCTTTCAGGATGATTGGGTGCATGTCCTCAATGAAGCCAATCGAATCGATCAGGATGAATTGTCCTGAATCAGGATCTGGGCCTGTGTTGGCTTTGCGCGCGAAAGTTGTCAGCGTAGTGAACGGGCCGAGTCCCACGGTCTTGTCCTCGTGGGTCATGATGTTGAAGAAGCTCGTCTTTCCTGACTGTGTGTAGCCGGCGAGAGCGACTATAGGGAATCCTAGCTCGCGTCTGTGGTCTCGCTTGAGCATTTTCTTCTTGTAGATATCCTCAAGTTCGCTCTCGATTCTGCTGATTCGATTTCTCGCGGCCCGATAATACTCCTGATATGGGTAGTCGCCTGGGCCCATCCAGCCCAGTTGTTCGCCCATTATGCCGCGGAGTTTGATGAACTCCCTACCCCAGGAGAGCGTGTACTTTAGTTTCGCGAGTCTGATCTGTAGCTTTGCCTCGTTTGTGAAGGCTCGTTTATCGAAGACCTCGAGAATCAGAAGGTTGCGATCGATCACGCGCACCTCGCCGCCCAGATGCTGCGTGAGCTTGAACACGTGGCTACTCGTGAGAGGATTAGCGAAGATGACTGTGTCCGCCTCATTGTCCTCGACTAGTTTCTTGAGATCATTCAGTCGCCCGGGACCGATTGTGTATGAGTGGTGAACGCTCTTTCGCCTCTGGACCAGCGAACCCACAACTGTGTAGCCAATGCTCTCAGCCATCATCCTTGTCTCCTCAGCCATCGGCGGAAAAGCGGGGAGCTTCAACTCCACAATTACTGCGCGCAAATCTGGCTGCTTCACCAGGACGCTAATCCTTGATCAGCATATGCTTCCAGAGGCGGCTATTTAGAGATACACCGAGCCGTATGTACGGCGATCAGCAAGATTGATCTCAAATTGAACCTCCATATTGCAGATCCAGTCTGGAGCATAGGATCAATGAAAGCAAGAGCACACGTCTACGTGAGCGGCCGAGTCCAAGGCGTATTCTTCAGAGCTGAAACAGCTAACGTGGCTCGCCGTCTTGGAGTAGACGGCTGGGTTCGCAACCTTCCAGACGACCGCGTCGAAGCCATCTTCGAAGGTGAGAAAGAGAATGTTGAGAAGGCCGTGGAGTTTTGCCGCCGCGGTCCACCAGGCGCTTACGTCAAGGATCTGGAAGTGAAATGGGAGGATTGGAAAGGAGAATTCCAAGGATTTGGGATCATGCGCTTGCATTTGTAGCGAATTCAAAGAACTAAGTCTGGTAGAATCGTTTATTGCCCAATCACAGCTTGTGCAGCTCGACTAAGCACAGTGCTCTTAAGCGATCACTTTTCTTCAACTCTCTAGGCTATTTGGAGCAGGCGGCTACTTCAAGATAGACTTCCGTTGAGAGCTCAGGGGTCAAAGATCCTCGAAGAGAGGGTTTTCTGCAACGCTGAAATCTTGAAGCAAACTGTGAAGCAAAGCCTCGGTTCGGACGAAAAGCTCGCATCATATCTGGGTGTACACAAACGGACTGCTAGAGAGTGTCGTTCGGGACGTGTCTCTTTGCCCATGAGTTTCTTTGTGAAACTGCAAACCTTGAATCCCCAGCTATACCCCATAGACATCGCGGATACTTTTTGGGGACAGAGGAAAGGCGGGCTTATCTCAGGGCGTTTGCCGCACAGGCACGACGCTACCACCACAAGCCGCTCAACGGAATTGCTTTCTCGTTTCTCCGAAAGATATGAAAACGTGAGAGTGGATCATACGTTTTCTTTAGATCCAAGTGCTATGAGCGTCTCCAATCCTGTCTCTTTGGTCTCAACTTCATTGTTGGTTGAACACAAACCGGCACTCGCGGAATTTGTGGGGAGAATGCTCGGTGATGGATCTCCGATTATCGCACCGACCTATTCAGCCTCCGAAATAGAGAGTCAGAAACGCATGCAAAGCCTTGTTGAGGAACTGTTTGGTTACTGTCCCGAGATTAAGATTTCAAAGGGCAACTATCGGATACAACTGAGACGCATTTGTGGGCATACACTAAAATTGCTAGGTATCCCACTTGGACGCAAGAGCGTGACAAATCCAGCTGTTCCGTCATTCATTATGGAATGTAATGAGCCCACAATATGGCTGTCTTTTCTTAGGGGTATTTTCGACGATGAAGCATACGTATCAGAGCGAGGAATCGAGATTGGATTGGCTGTTAGGCAATTGGCTCTCTTATCTTCGCTCGACAACCTCTCAAGGTCGCGAATCATAGATCAGGTCGCTAAGCTCCTTAACAAGCTCGGAATACAACATGTCAGAAGAAAAGGGCAGACGTATCAAGTTGGCCAGACCAACGTGATCTGCTGGTTTCTCAGGATACCGCGAAGGGAATTCAGAAAGGCCCGAGACCTAGGATTATTTCTCTTACCTCAGAAACTCGAAAAACTCAAGGGTGCGATGTGAGAATGGTTGACCACGAAAGAACTTAATGTATGGAATGCTTGGTTTGCTGCCGTGCTCCGGTGGTGTAGCCCGGTTAGCCAGGCGGACCGACAGCATAGCGGCCTTTTCCGCTAGCCTCGGAGGCCATTCGAGTCGCTGATCGCGGGTTCGAAATGGTGCCTTAGCGCCACGGAAGTCCCGCCCGGAGCACCATTCCTGACTCTGACTCAAACGAAGTTGCCCCGAGTTAGGGTATCGAATGGAATACGGTTGTCCTCTCTCTTTTCCGAATGTTTCTCGCGTGGACATATCTCTTGTTAAGTGATTTCCATTGCGCTGCCCACCACTCAGCGTTGGGCATCCCGCTCCTCAATGCGATTTCTTTCAGAGTCTTGGTATCAATTGCAACACGTCGCAGGTCTACACTCAGTTTTCCTTCAATCCAATCAACGAGCGCGTATTCCGCCAAAGAGGGTGCACGGTATTCTTTTGTCTTCCAATCGCGTTCATAGGGGCTCCCACGCTGCCCAGGTTCACGATAATTGCATCCTTCTACCGTCGGTACATCTGCACATGTGTATGCCCACCAGTCAACACTTCAGCCCGGAACTCGCTGAACATGCGTTTCAGATTTTCCCCGGGTGTTGTGGAGAGAATAATGTCCATGTTAGACTTGGGAGAGTCATGAAAACACAGCAGGGAGTCGGGAGTGGCTAGGGGCACGTTGATTGTCGGCTTGAAAGATCGCATGTAGTCGAACTCGGCTGGCAGTAGCTGTTTGAGGCACCAATAGTTGATGCCCCTTGCGACCCCTCTGCGCTCGTCATCCGCCTCATAGGGTTGCGGGTCGAGGAGCCATTCATCGCAATTTCACATGGCAACTTGGCAGTTCAGGGACTTCACGTAGTCTATCGTATCGTGTGGCTGAGGCTCAGTTAGCGCCACGTCTCCCAGGCAAATGATTTGGTCAACGTTTTCCCGGTCGATGTCAGCCAAGATTGCCTGTAGTGCCACCAAGTTGCCTTGAATATCCGAGATGAGGGCGATCCTCATCATAGCATGAAGCCATCCTAGGATCGCCCCATCTCAAGCAGGCGAGTCGTAGCACGCGCAACTCGCGTCCTAAAGAGATAGCATTTCCCGTTAGGAAGCAGCCGCGTGTTGACTGCCCTACGAGAAGCCAAATTCCGTGATTATTTTTCGGGCTTCTCGATGCCCAGAACCACGGAGAGCTCAATCTGCCTTTCAGGTATCCTCCAATATTTCCTAAGCAGCTGGTCCTTGTCACGTAAGAGTTCGAACCCGTGCTTCTCGTAGAAGCGTATAGCCCAAACGGCAGCCGCCCATGTTCCAACCAATATCCGTTGAGTAGTTGCGACGCGCATGATCTCGTGGAGGAGTTTTTCTCCGATTCCTTTCCGTTGGCATTCGGGGAGTACGTAGACGTGTCTGACCAATGTCATATCCATTACCCGTTGGTAGCCGGCAACGCCTACTAGACGTCTGTTCTCTCGGTATCCGAAGAACGTCATCTCACTCATTTCTTTTTGAAGTTCTTTCGAGGGCATATAGGATTCATGATAACGATCGTCAGGAATCACTCCCTTGTATGCTCTGGCGGACTCATTGATGACGTTGAAAATTGCTTCTGCATCCCTTGAATTGCACTTCTCTATCAAATCCAACAGTCTACCCAATGACTCGTACTGATCTGAACTTGCCGTAAGATATCTAATGCTGTTCTGAACAACCGCCCGGAACTAAGTGACCCAGCAAGACCGCCAATCAGAAAGAGCATTGCGGCAACTAGAAAATAGCCTCCAATCACAAGTGAAAAGAAGATCGCACGGACGTAGAAGGCATGGAAAATCGCAATTACAAGAGCCAATACAAGAACCGCTATCCTCACACCATTCAACTTCATGGCTTGAACACCGCTCTGTTAGTTCGAATTGCCGCCCCCTCCCTCCAAGAATGACTTAAGACCATTTGCCTTGTGTGTTCGAGGACTGTGGTCGTGACAATTGCTTCCTTTGACGGATGACACAACATCCATTTTCATAATGATCCTAGGTGTTCCTGCCGCTTGGCACTGCAAGCGATGACAAGTTGGCCGCGAGTTTTCTTTCCAATCGCTTGGCTTCAGTCTCACCACTCAATCCCCAGAGGACCGGAATCGGAGAGAACTGCGCTTGAGGGCGCGAGCTGATCAAGGAAACTGCTCGCTTGGTCTCCCAAAGAGGTTTTGCTGCTGTCTTCGATGCTCCACCATAGCCAGAGTGGACGAAAAGCCCTCTTCCGGATCGACTCTTGAGGTTGGGTGACCATTCGAACTGCACATCGTTAGATCCCTGAATTGTCATGGCGTTCTTGCCGTCAAAGTCTTTTGCAAGCGGATGGTCACGAGTCAGCTCGGTGAACTTAACCGAACATGAGATTTTCTTAGCCTTGGTATCCACGACGATCTGAGTGACTAGCGCGGGGTAGACGCCTGTTTTTCGACCGGAGATGTGCCAGCTAGCAATCTCTGACGGGTCATGAAATCGCATGCTTTCAGGAGCAAACGAACCTTCATTGGATGGCTTAACGTGTCTAAGTATTCCACAGATGTTGGCCGCAATCTTGGCCTTCGTGATCTGATCTCGAATCTCCGACAATAGCCCCTCTGCGCCTGGCTCAAGATGGCCTCTTGCGGCTAACTCAGCCAGTGCGTCCTCCGGAGAAATCCCTCGTGCTACTAAGGCGAGGAATGTGTTTAGACTTGAATTGTCCCGTTTTGTTATTATGATTCGCCCATGTCTCAACTTCTGCATGAGGATTGGCAAGATCTCCATCTGATCAACCCACACTCCTGCAACACAGTTAAGTCCTAGAAGGGTCCGCTTTCGTGTGGCATCCGCGTAGAGCTCGGAGCAGAGCTCATACTCCGCCCAAGGAGACTTGTTTGCAGAGCAGTAGGATGCGCAACCAAGAGCACTCCGTACCAGCATCCCGCCTGTCTTTCTGAGAGTTGTGCTTGTATCTATTATGACCCAGCTTTCTCTTGGCTTCGAAATCAACTCTCGTTGAATGAGATCGGCCTGTTGTGGCAGGTCATTGAAATCAAATACGTCAACCCCTGCCAATTCGTTCCGGGATTTTTCGGCAAATTGATTAGGATACTCCGTTTTGATCTTTAGAAATCTACGCATCTCGTTGACTGTGAACGGTTTTCGGTCTAACCTCGACACGAAGCATTTGCTGTCCCCAATCCAATAGAATTTAGGTCGAATTGACTTACTCTGGCTTTGCCTGATGACCTCGCGGCCTAGCTTCCCTAATCCAAGCAAGCCAAACTTGAATTCTCTTGAGTCTAGCTGTTTGAAGGCTCTCTACCTGACGGAAGTATCAGCGCCTCTCCATCATCGTTCAGAGGTGTTTAAGGTTCCTGCAGTACGCGTATGTCCTCGTACATGGATTTCTCAGGTTGGAAAAACGGTAGAAAAATGGAGGGGGGGAGTGCAGGTCTCAGAGATTTCTGAGTTCCTTCTCCACATTTGCCGTGAGAGCCTGAAGTCCTTGGCGGAAGATGACCATGTCTACGCTTAGTGCTATCATAAGTGCTCCTCGTTTGATCGACTCCGCCGCTGATTTAATGTCCCAGCACAGGTTTGCTACTGCAAGGTCTTTGGCTTTGCACAGTCTTACAGTATCATTCAGTCCCTTCCAGATGGTAGGGTGGTCTGTTACGCCGTCCAGCCCCATAGTCATTGACAGGTCGAATGGGCCGTAGAAGAGGACATCAATGCCCTTGACTTCTATGATTTTGCTCAGGTCCTGTAATGCTTCCTTCTCCTCGATAATAGGAATCACCAAGTTTTCCTTGTTCTGTTTCTTCCAGAACTCCGGAAACGGAATGAAACCGTACTTGGCTGCGCGAACGGGTGGAGCAGCGGATCGTCTTCCCTCTGGGGCGAATCTACAGAATCGAACTAGTTTCTCAGCGTCTTCTTTGGTATTGATGTGGGGCGCGATGACTCCTTTCGCGCCAAAGTTGAGTGCCTTCAATGCCATTCCCTTGCTGTTCTCAGTGATTCTTACTAGAGGCGTAATGTCAGCCGCGTAAGCTGCTCTTACACATTCTTCGAGTTCTGTTCCCCAAGCACTCAGCGCGGCGTGTTCGCAGTCGATGATGACAAAGTCAAGTCCACTATAGCCTATCGCCTCAACCAACGCAGGGCTCGCAGTCACCGCAAAGATTCCTATACATGGCTTCCCAGCTTTCATCATTGCACGCAGATCTTTCATGTCTGTTTCACCTCACTCCCGCAGTTTCTCGAACTTGTTTCATGTAGTTCATGCTCGCCTTCAGCAATATTGCTGCGTCCACGTCCAAGGAAACATAGAGGACTCCTTGCTTGACCCATTCCTTAGCGGCTTCAGGCGTCTCCACGAAGAGACCTACAACCACCCCGGCCTTCTTAGACATAGCAGCGATTTCTCGCACCTTCTCAACAACCTTCGCGTGTGTGACTTGACCGGGTACGCCTAGTGATTGTGAGAGGTCGTATGGACCGACGAAGATAACGTCGATGCCTTTTACCTTCAGGATTTCTCCTAGGTTGTCGATACCTTCAGTGCCCTCGATCGCTACAATGACCATCGTTTCCGTGTTGGCCTTGTTGTAGTAAATTGTCTTGTCCGCCGAATATCTTGCCGCTCGGACGAAAGGACAGACTCCGCGTCCGCCAATAGGAAAGAACTTGCTTGCGAAGACTGCTTGCTTTGCTTCTTCGACTGTTGAAATGTGCGGTATGTGTACGCCGGCTGCGCCGATGTTCAATGCTTGACTGATCAGTTCGGGTCTGTTGAACGCCACTCGGACTATTGGCACTATTCCAGCGGCGTTTGAGGCTCTGACCATGTTCTCGGCTGTATCAACATGTATGACACCGTGCTCCAAATCAATGATGCAATAATCGAATCCGGCATGGGCTAGGATTTCACAGATTCCTGGGGAGTTGAGTTGTATGAATGGGCCAAATGCTGGTGTCCCTTGTCTCCACATAGTTCTGAGATCTTTCAAGATTTCCACAGTCCGGTTGGTTTCGGTGTAGCGATAAGAGCTTCACGTCTATAGAAATCGGATTCAATATTGGAGGCATAGCAAGTATATACGGGACTAATTCCACATACAAACTCTCGAGCCTTCGATCTGCCAGAATACTAGAAAGGCTGTCGATCATTGAAAAAAGAAAGGAGATTGGGAGCGCGTTCCCACTCCTTTTGAAGGACGATTCTGAGCGTCTGAATCTCTAGGCCTCTTTGAAGAAGGCTTTCACTTTGTTCATTCCTTCTTCGATAGTTTCCGGGGCCATTGAGAATGAGAATCTCAGGTGGTTTTCGCCTGCGTCACCGAAGCTTGCGCCTGCCAAGACAGCGATACCGTATTTGTCAAGCAGCACTTTGACGAGTTCACGGGAACTTATTTTCTTAGTGTATCTAGGGAATGAGTAGAATGCTCCCTCAGTCCTATAGGGTTCCAGTGCGTCTATTTCTTCAATCTTCCTTGCCAAGAGTTTCTTCCTATTTTCTAATTCTGTTCGGAATTCCGAGATGTATTTGTCTCCGTTGTCCAGTGCGAATGCGGAGGCCTTCTGTATAAAGGGCGGATAACACGTAATCGTGTTTTCGAGGAACTTGTTGATAAGGTAGACAATGCGTTCGCTTGCCACGATATAGCCTGCACGCCACCCGGTCATTGAGTAACTCTTGGACAGGCTGAATAGAGATATCACAGTGTCCGGTTTCGGTTCCAGTGAGCCGACGCAGAAATGTTGCCCCTCGTAGACAAGATCCTCATAGGCTTCATCGCTGATGATGAAGATCTTTCGATCATTACAGAACTCATAGAGTTCTTCAAGCTCACTTCGTTTAAGAACCTTGCCGGTCGGGTTTGAGGGCGAGTTTACCAGTATCACTTTGGTTCTTCGCGTGGTCTTCTTCTTGATCTCATCGATGTCAAGTGAGAAATCCTTTTTCAGGGTGTAGAAGACCGGTCGTCCGCCAGAGAGAACTACAGGTTCCCAGTAGAAGTAGCCAGGGTTAGGTAGCAGTGCGTCATAGGCCTTGCTGGAGGCGGCAGCAAGAGCTGCGAAAACTGAATACTTGGTTGTGCAGAATATTGTGTTAGGCATTTCAGCGTGAATTCCATTCTTCTTGGCAACTTTTCTCTTGATGGCCTCTCTAACCCCCATCGTGCCGTAAGAAGAAGTGTAGTGAACTTCTCCGGACCGCATGGCTTGGCAAGCAACTTCGACTATCTCGGCTGGAGTATTGAACGATGGTTCTCCTATTGCCAGACTAACTACTTTCTCACCTTTCGCTATTCTTGCCAGTACTAAGTTGACCATCTCAAGGGATGGTGAATTTTCAACCTCTTCAAGAAACATACCCTTTGTCATCTCGCAGAATGCCGCGTCAGGACACTCGATTCATAACTTGAATACTTAGTTGTATTTAGACCTCCGAAATTACATTATAGACCTACAATTAGATTATACACTTCAAACTCCGTATCTCACCTGACCAGTGCACCGCAGGGCTGCTTGCCCAACTAATGTGGAACTTCTTGAATCAAGTTATAATGCAACCTTCGAATATCCGATTGCTAATTCGAGGTTGTGGGACGATGGGAAAGCTGCTCTGGACTCCGCCCCAAGAACGAATAAGACAGGCGAATATGACTCGGTTCATCGATTTTGTGAACCGAAAATACTCACTCCGCATCCAGTCCTACTGGCCGCTGTACAATTGGTCCATCGAGAATCTGCCCGACTTCTGGGCTGCAATGTGGGAGTTCGCAGACATCATCTCTTCACACCCGTATGAGAGGGTAGTTGATGATCTAAGCAGGTTTCCTGGAACAAAGTGGTTCCCTGGTGCGCGACTGAACTTTGCTGAGAATCTCCTTCGGCATAGAGATAATCGTCCGGCTTTCGTGTTTGTCGGAGAATCGCAAAGGAAGGCCACTATGACCTACTCGGAAGTTTACGATCAGGTCGCGCGTTTGACGCGGGCACTTCGCGAGGTAGGGGTGCAACCGGGTGACCGTGTGGGCGCATATATGCCCAACATGACGGAAACTGCGCTAGCGATGCTTGCCGCAACCAGTATCGGAGCCTCTTGGGCTTCTTGCGGTGCCGAACTAGGTCCATCAGCCGTGCTAGATCGATTGGGTCAGATTCAACCGAAAGTTCTCTTCACAACCGATGGATACTTCTACAAAGGTAAATGGGTCGAAACCCTTCCTGCTGCTGAGAAGGTTGCCAAAGAGATTTCATTATTAGAGAAAGTTATTGTAGCTTCGTATCTCGGAAACAAACACAATCTTCCGAGCGGCACGCCCAGCTTTGCCAGTTATGACGAATTCCTCGGACCACAAGAGCGACTTGACATCAAGTTCGAGCAGCTGCCCTTCGACCACCCAGTCTACATCATGTTCTCCTCAGGGACGACAGGCAAACCGAAATGCATGGTACAGGGGCCTGGTGTTCTTCTAGGTCACCTGAAAGAGCTGATACTCCACACCGATTTGAAGCGTGAAGACAAGATTACCTACATAACGTCGCCTAGTTGGATGATGTGGAATTGGCTGATGAGCTCACTGGCCGTGGGTGCAACTATCGTGTTGTACGACGGCAACCCGAACTATCCCGATTGGGGCACGATGTGGAGATTGATTCAGGATGAGCGAATAACCATCTTCGGGTGCAGTGCAAGCTACGTCAACTATCTCAAGAACGTGGGCGCCACACCAAGAACGACCTATGACTTGTCCTCCTTGCGAGAGATTTCGCAGACAGGTTCACCACTCTCCGCTGAGGGATTCGAATGGGTTTACCGTGAGATCAAGCAGGATTTGCATTTCAATTCCATCTCGGGAGGAACGGATATCAATGGATGTTTCGCGGCGGGAAGTCCCACTCTTCCTGTATATGCGGGTGAATTACAGGCACTGGGTTTGGCTATGAAGGTGAAAGCATATGATGAGCACGGGAAACATGTGCTCGATCAAGAGGCCGAGCTTGTCTGCGAAGCTCCTTCACCCTCAATGCCACTTTACTTCTGGAACGATCCAAGTTATGAGAAGTACAAGGCAGCCTACTTCGACTTCTACAGACCCATAGGCAAGAACGTGTGGCGTCACGGCGATTACATCATGATTCACGGCGATACGGGTGGAGTGACCTTCCTCGGCCGATCTGACAATGTGCTGAAGCCTTCAGGAGTCCGCATAGGGTCAGCTGAAATCTACAGCGTGCTAGAAGAATTACCGGAGATCGCAGACAGCGTTGTCGTAGGACAGAATTGGAGAGGAGAGCAACGCATAATCCTGTTCGTTCAACTATCACGTGGGCAAGGCCTTACAGAGGAATTGAAGGACAAGATTCGAAGAGCCCTGCGTGAAAAAGCTTCTCCGCGGCATGTCCCAGCCATAATCCTTCAGGCACCGAGTATCCCATACACTTTCAACATGAAGAAAGTCGAAAGCGCTGTCAGGAACCTGGTAAACGGTAAACCAGTTACAAATAGAGACGCCCTGATCAACCCAGAATCATTGACATACTTTGAGAAAATTCTTTCAGAACTTGAAAGTTGAACCTGGTCGGTAGAAAGATTCGGCTTCAACCGTCCGTGGGTGTAGGGGAACTGTGCAGATCGAAGAGTGGCTTCATAATGACAGTAAGAAGACTATAGTGGAAGAACTTAACTGCGCAGCTTTCGCAATGCAGACTTGGTTTTTATGATCAAGCAAGTAATCGATCTCTCGTGTCCGATGGAAAGCCTTTCGACGCCGGTTTTTCCAGGCTACCCGCAACCACTCAAGTCCGCTTTCACGACGATTCAAGAGAACGGATACCGCTCGTACGTTTGGTCGTTCGTTGAACATACGAGCACTCATGTGGATTCCCCAGCGCATTTCCTTCAGGACGGCCGAACCATTGACAAGATTCCGATCTCCAGATACGTGAGCAACGGAGTTGTAGTTGATTTCTCTAAGAAACCGGCAAACTACGCAATCACGAAAGAGGATATCATCAAAGCACTTCAAGCAGCCGGTAACAAAGACATTGGCCCAGGATGGGCGTTGCTATTTTACACAGGATATACAGCCAAGGCGGGTTCACCGGAATGGTTGAAGCATCCAGAGCTTGACGAAGATGCGGCCAAATTCATTGCGGAGAAGAATGTAAACGCGATTGGCTTTGACGCCCCAAGCCCTGATCACGGCGAAATATCGGCCTCCGGGCAACTATCAGGCTTCGCAGCTCACAGAATTCTGCTCCCGAAGGAAATTGCGGTCTACGAGAATCTGAACAACCTAGACAAGTTACTGAATAAGGAATTCCTGTTCGTTGGTGCCCCGCTTCGATTGGTGGGCGGTTCAGCTAGTCCGGTAAGAGCGTTGGCAGTGATAATCTCTTAAGCGTTCTCTATAGGTTCGATCGACTGCTTTCTCGCGGGTCGAACCAATTCTCCATTTATCAGACGTGCGCTATCGAAAGCCTTGGTAACTTCTCTCTCGTAAGAAGAATTCCACAGTTCCACGTTCATCGTATCTTGTAGGTTCCACTACCCTAACCTTCGGAACTAGTCAGCATTTGCGCCTGATGCAGACTGTGTCAAATGTCTACGATACCAAAGCAACATTGCGCGGAGAGTCTACACTACGAAAAGAGAAAAAAAGGAAAAAGGGAGTGGGAGAGTTTGTCGGATTCTATAGTGGTGGAAGTTCTCTGCTAGCTAGGTCTACTGGAATTCCCCGTGACTTTTGGTAGAAGTACGATATTGCGTATATTACTAGTAGCGCTATCATCACGAAGAGCATGCTGACGACGTAGATTGGGTTGATTGGGAAGCCAGCGAATGACGGCAAGAGCGTCGAGTAGGATATGAAGAGCGATGCGAAGATGCCGATTACACCGACGATTGTGATGATCGGGATCGACCCGATCTTGGCTGTCACTATCTTCGGCGAGCTTGAGAAGATGTCCTTTCGTCTGAATGGAAAGATCGCTGCTGCGAACATTACAATGGCGACTGCGACCCACCAGCCGAAGTTGGCGTAGTACAAGTAGTTGAACCAACTTGTGTAGACTGTGACGTAGACCGAGAAGAAGGCGATGAGGGCATAAACTATGACCGCGTAGTAGGGGACACCTCGTCTGTCTACTGATGCGAACTTCGCTGGGATAACTCGGTCAAACGACCATGCGAAAATGTTTCTTGTAGGAACGAAGAAGTACACCATGGCGAACCCGAAGTTGTTGAGAACCAATGCTAACGGAATTAGCATTGCAAGTATTGGGTTGCTGGTAATGTAGCTTATCAGAAAGGCTGGGGAGGGTATTGACGGTAAGGGTGACTGGCCATTTACCCACAGGACCGAGGACGCAACTAGGAAATCGTGTCCGAAGACGTTGTACAGTGATGCATAGAGGATGTAGATTAGTATTGAGAAGAGGATTGGTGTCCCAAAGATGGCCATTCCTTGCGATTTCCTTGCATCACCCTTTACCTCACCCGCAAAGTAGGCACTGTTCGCATACCCGATGAAACTAGTCATCGTATAGACCAAGCCGATCGCCGTCTGCTCAGCTGTGAATGTAATAGGCGAACCGAGGAGATCTGTTGCACTCTTCACCATTGCATCTACGGTCGTTCCCGATTTCGCATTGAAACCTGCAACGAACGCGGCGTGGTTGGTTGTTGCCATCATGCCCATGAAGACCACGTATATCACTGCCTGCAGAGCGAATAGTGCTATGACAATGCGAAAGATGTTCTTGGTGGAGAGTAGCATTGTCAAAACGACGAGTGCCACGGTCACCATCGAGACTATGAAAATGGTACTGGTGTCAGTGAGAGCTGTGGCGAGGCCAGTATACATGGCGTTTCCAGTTGTAATGCTAAGGTTTGTGAATAGGATTTGCAGATTGAAAGCTGAATTGAAGAATGGGAATACGCCGGCCCATGTTACCATTAGAACGACAAACAGTCCATTGACCATGAATGCTATTGAGGGATGAATAATTCTACCAACCCAGACGTAGTCTCCCCCAGTTCTTGGCATAGCTGTTGAAAGCATCCAGTACACATATGCGACAACTAGGTTGACGGCTACTGCTGTTAATACGGTGGCTGTTAGGTCTGCACCCGGATATGACGCTGAGGCAAATACAACCCAGAATATGTTGACCAGTATGCCCATTCCGACAAGGTTTGAGATAAATGCGTCTGATGCGGAAACGGTTCTGACTAGCCCTGAACTTTTTCGAACAAATAGTTCCGAAGCTTTGCTCATTTTTATCGTGTGGATTCTCTGGCTTACAGAATTTATGTGAACCCTCTATACTATATCAGGCGTATATACGATAGCTAAACGCAAACATATATTATAATCCTGATGAACTCCAGCCGAAAGTTGTGGATGAGTTGACAAAAACACGAGTCTTCTTCGTCACTGACATTCATGGATCGGAAAGACTTCTCTTCAAGTTCCTCAACGCAGCCAAAGTGTACAAGGCGAACATGCTCATTTACGGTGGCGACATAACTGGCAAGACAATAACACCGATCACGAATGAGGGTGGATCTTGGAATGCAGAATATGTCGGGAGCCAGAGGACAGCGAATACTCCAGAGGAATTGAATAATCTTGAGCGGGAAATACGCGCCTTGGGCAGCTACCCATTCCGCACAACCAAGAGCGAATGGGATACGCTTCGTCAAGATGAAGCGAAGATGGATCACGTGTTCATTCAGCTCATGACCGACAGCCTTAGACGTTGGATGCAGATCGCAGAGGAACGGCTCAAACCGATCGGAGTCAAGGTCATCTTCAATGCAGGGAACGACGATGTACAAGCAGTGAGAGACGTGCTCAGCGAATCCGACTATGTAATCTATCCGGAGGAAAAGATCGTCTCGATCGACGACAAGCACGAAATGCCAAGCGTTGGCTTCTCCAATATGACTCCTTGGAACTGTCCTGGGGACCTTTCCGAAGAGGAGTTGGCAACGAGGCTGGAGAAAGCGACATCTGGTTTAACGGATCCAGCGAACAGTATCTTCAACTTTCATTGCCCTCCGCATGACACGCAAATTGACGTGGCTCCCAAACTCGACAAGGATTTGCGGCCGGTGCTCACTCCTGGAGGGGAACCAGAGATGGACCACGTGGGGTCAACTGCAGTAAGAAAGGTCATCGAAAAGCTTCAACCTTTGGCTGGCCTTCATGGACATATCCATGAGTCTAGAGGCTTTTCGAAAATCAACAGGACTGTCTGCTTCAACCCGGGTAGTGAATACGTGACAGGAGTTCTACGAGGGCTTATACTAAACCTATCTGACAAAAAGATTGACAACTACGTTTTCACAGAAGGCTAGGAGATCACTGAGGAGGTAATTGGTTTTGAAGAAAGTCAAGCTGGCGTTCGTAGGCTTCGGTACCGTGGCGCAGGGTTGCGCTAAACATCTGGTTCGAAATGGGCCGTACCTCGAAAAGGAATATGGTTTCCAGTACAAAGTGGTCGCTATCACGGACACTGTGAAGGGCTCAATACAAAACAACACTCAGGGTATCGACCTGTCTAAGGCATTGGAGCTGGCGGGGAAGGGAAAGAAGGTGGACGGCGGCGAGCTAAAGGGCAAATCCGGGCTCACGTCGACTGAGACGATTAAGGCTTCTGACGCGGATATCATCATCGAGGCAACTTGGACGAATTTGAAGGACGCTGAACCCGGCCTAAGTCACATTGTCGCCGCGCTTCAGACCGGGAAAGACGTCGTGACGTCGAACAAAGGGCCCATTGCCCTAGCCTACAAGAAGCTAGTGAATTTGGCTAAGTCCAAGCGGCGTCAGTTGCGGTTCGAATCAACCGTCATGAGTGGCACGCCTGTTTTCAATATGCACGAATCTGGTTTAGCGGGCGCAAAGATCACTACCTTGAGAGGAATACTGAACGGAACAACGAACTACATCCTCACTGAGATGGCAGCCGGGAAGAGTTACGGCGAGGTGTTGAAGCGGGCTCAGGAGATGGGATATGCCGAGGTCGATCCGACTGGTGACGTGGAAGCATACGATCCAGCGGCCAAGATAACCATTCTTGCAAACGCCTTGTTGAATGCCGAAGTGGACTACAAAGATGTAGAGAGAGTAGGAATAGCTGGCGTAACGATCGAAGATATAAAGAATGCCGCGCAGGATTCGAAACGAATCAAACTCATCGCTTCGGCCTCTCGGGAGGATAATGGGCGTTTCAACGTTGGCGTCAAACCTACCTTAGTCCCGGACACTGACATACTTGCTCACGTTGACGGCGTCATGAACGCTCTGAAGATCTCGATGGACGTCCAGCCGGACGTAACGATAATAGGACCGGGGGCTGGCGGCGACTCTGCAGGATACGGTCTATTGAACGACATTCTAGCCGTCCACAGATACAGGGTCATGAAAGGAAAGTGAATCTGTAGGAGCGTAGTTGTGTAAGGTTCTACGGCGCCGGGATTCTCTACGTCGCCATTGCGTCGACCAGAGATTTGCGAGCGAGAAAAGCGGAGAAGAAGCATAAATCTCCGTTCCCAGGCCTTAATCGAGAGACCAAAAATGGCTAACAAGATTAAGGTAGCCATCCTCGGAGCTGCGGGCGTTCTCGGGCAAAGATTCGTGGAACGATTAGAAAACCACCCCTTCTTTGAGACGACCGCGTTGGTTGACGTAATGGTTGGAAAACGCTACCAGGAAGCCACGAAATGGCGACTTGGCAGTCAAATGCCTCAGACCCTACGGGACTTGACGATCCGTTCCGTAGACTCATTGTCGAAGAGTGAAATAGGTCTCGTATTTTCGGCTCTACCCGGAGGACTTGCCAAACAGATAGAACTCGACCTTGCCAAGAAAGGGTTCTTTATTGTAAGCAAGGCGAAGGATCTCAGAATGGAACCAGACGTTCCACTGATGGTACCGGAAGTCAACGGCGAGCATCTGGATTTAATCAAGAAACAGCGGAAGAATCGCGGTTGGGATGGAGCCATCGTTACAGATCCCAACTGCAGCACAACTATCTTGGCGCTGACACTCAAGCCCCTATGGGATAAGTTCGGGATCGAAAGCGTGGCCGTTGCGACTATGCAGTCAATATCAGGCGCAGGTTACCCTGGCGTCCCCTCTCTGGACATTGTCGACAACGTAGTACCCTACATTTCAGAAGAAGAAGAGAAGATGATCATCGAACTCAAGAAGTTGCTTGGCCCTGAGGATAAACCAGCAGAATTTTCGGTAGCGGCGAGCTGTAACAGGGTTTCAACGATAGATGGTCACATGGAAGCAGCCTTCGTACGTACAAAGAAGAAAGCCGCGCCAGAAGACGTGAAGAAGGCTTTTGCGGAATTCAAAGGCCTAGACCTGCCCAGTGGGCCGCATCCGCCAATAATCGTTAGGGACGAACCTGATCGTCCTCAAACCCGGCTTGACCGCGACGCAGGCAATGGCATGAGCGTTGTAGTTGGCAGAGTAAGGAGCGACGAAGTCTTCGGACTGTCTTACACAGTCCTAGGGCACAACACGATTCGCGGAGGCGCTGGTGGCGCCGTTCTAGTAGCTGAACTATGCCATAGCAAAAGCTACATCTGATTGAGGGTCAGAGAATCATCGCCTATTCAGCGCACTAGAGCGTAGCTAAACTGCACTTTCTCTGCTTCTAGGCATATGTGACGACTGCCATAACTCCGAATAAGACTATCAATGCCAAACAGAGCCAGTAGGCGAAATTCCAGGTTCTGCTGGACGCATATTTTCCCATGATCTTTTTGTTCGACGCAATGAGACCCATAATTACTGCGGGGCCTATGAGTACGAAGACGAGTGCGACCATTAGATTCAACGCGAGAGAGATTAGGTCGGAGAAGATGAGCGGGACGAACACTGCGGGTACGGATTCGGCTAGGTAGAGCCAGAAGTAGCGGTTTCGACCCCAACCGATGGCTTCTGCTATTCCCCAGGCGCCCGCCAGTGAGATTACAACAAGAGCGAGAAACGCGGCGGCAACCAATCCGATACCGAAAATGTAAGGCGCGTAAGTTCCAGCGACAGATGACAGTGCCAGCGAGAGTTGCGCAGGTCCCGTGAGCGAGACATTTGCGAACGAATCCATCCCAGCGCTTACCATAACAATCAACACCATTATGACCTCGCTGATCACTGCACCCAGAAGCGTTTCGACCCTGGAAGCCCACGCATGCTTCACCTTTTTTTCCGCGGTTGCAGAGGCCTGATAGAATAACATGAAAGGCATAACGACGGCCCCAATGTCGGCCGCGACAAAGTATAGGAATTGATGGTCCGTCCCGATATAGAACGGAGAGTAGCTACCGACTCCCCGCAGAAAGAACGACAATATGTATGATCCAATGAAGACCGTTGAGACTGCGAGGAGTGCCTTCTCAACTGTGAGGTACTTTTTCTTGAATACGATGAACAAGTGAACCAGGAAGGCAATTGGTAGTGAAACAATCGGGGGGACTCCGAGGAGATCCATACCTATCGCAATGCCCGCGTACTCTGCCACGTAACTAAGGAAGTCCGTCAAAGCCATGGGGAGGGTGACTAGAAGGGCTACTCGTCGTGAGAAGTTCTCTCTGACAACTTCGCCTAGGCCCTTTCCGGTTGCGACGCCTATCCTGCCGGCTGCTTCTTGGATAATGAAGAGCGGGATGATGAGGATCAGTAGGATCCAGATCATCCCGTACCCGTAGATCGCGCCGTTCTCAGCTGCGGTCAGGACGCTTGCGGCGTCCACGTCGGCGATCATCACAATCCATGCGGGGCCAAAGTACTGAATGAATTCCGTGAGCCTGCGAGGAACTGGAAAGGGCATGGTTTGCATAGTTGTTGCTCCCTAAAGGGGGAGGTTGCGAGCTCTCGCATCGCATAATGCGATTGCTCGTAGAAAGAATCTTGGCATGTATTCTCTATAATGGTAACAATTTATGATTCCACAGAACCCTCTCGGTCAAGAACGTGTTGCATCCGCCTGTCACTGCAGGTAGATGTTTCCTGTTGACTGATCATAGCTGATCGGGATTGACGGTAGTGGAGAGGGCGCTGGTCCAGAGAGGACTTGGGCCCCATGGTTCGGGTCGTAGACTGCGCCGTGGCAAGGACATGCGATATACTGCTCGCCAGGAACGAATTGAACTTGACAACCTGCATGAGTGCAAATTGCGCTGTAAGCAACGAACTGATCACTTTGAAGATGAATTAGAAGGAAAGGGCCGAAATTGGGATCGTTGAGGGTTATCGATTCACCCACTGGAATGCTCGATGCTTTAGCCAGAAGCTTCTGTCCTGCACTTCCCGCACCAGTGCCTGTCAAGTAGGACGGGATCTGTGTGGAAGGAGAGAAGAACGCCACCTTAGCCCACAATAAAGCCGGTACGGAGATTATCACAAGTCCGAGCACATTTCGGAGAAAATTCCTACGCTCTTTTCTCACCCGCTCAGGAGTCCGGATTGCTTCGGCTCTGAAGGATGCTCTTGATAGGAGCATTCGGATCTTCGGTTTAGTTGAATATACTGAGGCTACCACGTCCCCGGCTAAGTTCAATTGATATTTCTCGATCAAGTGTCGAGAGATCTGGTCGGCTTCATTATCCTTCGACAATTCATAACACCTTACTGCGGAGTGCTTTCAAATGCATCTCTATTGATGATGGCCCGGAGTCCTTCAAGTATTTTCTTAGCGTCATTTCGGTCTGCGCCCAAGCTGATGACGAACGCCCGAACGAATTCCAGTATTGATTGGATTTCTTCATGCGACACGAATTGCCGCTTAATGCGTTCAAAGGCGCGGTTCACTTCGTTAACCTGTTTCGGATAGAGCTTGGCTTCTGCGGGAAGTTGGATTTCGCTGCGTACTGGTTCCTCAGGTTTAGGCGCCGTTTCGGCAATTATCGGGGCTTGAATTGGTTTCGTCACAAACCATCCTACGGATTTGTGACTTCTTGCAATCCATCCATCCACGCTCAAACCTGCCTGCGGACCAGTCAGAAGCAATGTCAACCAGCACAGGACGAACACTATGTCGGAACCAAAGTAGTATGGGAACGCGTTCCAGGTCGCGGAGAGGAAGAACGTGAAGTTGAGAACCAGACCAAGAAACGAGGCAACTTTGAAGAAAAGGCCGAGTAGTACAGCTATTCCAATCAGAGCCTCGCCAACAGCTACAACATAACCGAATGCGACGGCATTTGGTTCAACTAATCCCATAAGTAAGTCGTGAATCGGCGAGCCAACGGCGTACTGCGAGATCAAATGCCCAATGAATCCTGGTTTCGATGCGTCGAAGTATGATGGATCCGTCAGATGCTGTATTCCCGCGTACAGGAAGGTTACGCTCATGAAGACGCGTAAAGGCAAGAGCAGGTTCGCAGACAAGATTGAAGGAAGAGTGGTCTTCATCCTACTTTTCCAGCCTCGGCCCAGTTGCGCCCCTACTTGCCTCTATTAAAACCGGTACTATTTCCTTCGACAGGTCCCATGTGCAATGGTTCAGCGGATTGCTAACTAATCCGTGTAGTTGCTATTCCGCTTGGTTTTTACAGAAGTGGATTTGCTGGGAATGGGCAACACAAGTGGGTGAAGGGTCGGCGATGTCAGGAAGGGTCGTTCAAAGACTATCTGTTGTGTTGCTGTTGTTGGTTGTTGTCTTCGGATCTGTTGCCGTGTATTACAGTGTGGGGCTAACAGCGGAAACACGTAAGGTGGCTGCGCTTCAGCAAGTAGCGAATGAACTTCAGAATCGGATTGGGCAGCTAGAACAACGCCTCTCTGCGCTGGACGCCTCCACTCGCAACGTATCCGTTTTGGGCTTCAACCCCGTAGTGATCTACGACAGCGCCAATGAGAGCGTAGTTACAGTTCAGGGCTCTAAGATCGTGCCCGTTCTGACGATCTTCGGTCCTCAGCAATCCATCGAGAGCGTTATTGGATCTGGATTCGTGGTCAATTATGCGAACGCGCACTATGTGTTAACGAACTTCCACGTGATCGACGGAGTAGTCAGCGTCACCGTGACCTTCTGGAACGGCGACGCATATTCGGGCAAGGTGATCGGAGGCGACGCGCTGAGTGATCTTGCAGTGATCTCGTCCAAGCTCCGGCAACTGATCTGTACTCCCTTGACCTCTCCTCATCCTCGACACTCAAGGTGGGAACGCCGGTAGTGGCGATCGGAAACCCGTTCGGCCTCGCGGGGTCCGTGACGTTCGGCATCATAAGTCAACTCGGCAGGACCGTGCAATACCAATCCACGTCAAGGACCTTCGAGATCGCTGACATAGTCCAATTCAGTGCTCCAATTAACCCCGGAAACTCCGGAGGGCCATTGCTGGATGCTAATGGGTTTGTGGTTGAGATTACGTCAGCAGCGGTTAGTGGGTCGCAGGGCGTTGGATTCGCGATCCCTTCGGACACGATACTCCGAGAACTCCCATACCTAATCTCAACGGGCAAGTATGATAAGCATACTTTCATTGGAATTCAAGGATATGACATGAACTATCAATTAGCGCAAGCAGCTGGAGCCAACGTTACCTATGGTGTGCTCATCGCGCAGATCCAGACCGGTGGTCCAGCGGACAAGGCGGGCTTGAGGGGTGGAAGCCAAACTGTTGACATTGCAGGCCAGCAATACACTTTGGGTGGCGATATCATAGTCTCGATTGATGGTACAAGGATCGTGAACTATGATGGGTTCTCAACGTACATGGAAAGGCACGTTGTGCCCGGGCAGGCAATTCACGTAGGGATAATCAGGTCAGGTAGCTTCCAGGTCGTACCTGTCGTAGTGGGGTCATTGCCCTCTCAGTAATCCAAACGCCTAAGCGAATTCACTTGCGCCCCAGTCTGCGTTTAGTTGCGAGAAATACCAGCAGAGCGATTAGTCCCAGGAATGAAGTCACGATGCTATACTCGAATGCTGCAGACCTGCCAATATTAGTCCATAACACTCCGAAGATCGCGTTAGCGGCAAGAGTGCAGAAACCGATCATAGTGTAGTAGAGAGCGTAGGCTGTTCCCTTCAGTTCAGGTTTCGTGAAGTCCGGAATCAGAGCACGTTGCACGGTGTCACTTATCGAAAGGTAGCTTCCGAAGAGAAACGCAATCAAGAAAGCGTACAACCAGTATCCGGCGATGAAGAACCCAGCAGCAGAAGTTCCAAGGAAAACGATGTACCCCAAGAAGAGGACCGGAATTTTGCCTACCTTATCTGCCAATAGTCCTGCTGGCACTCCTAGTATGACGGTTGCCAGATTAAGCGTCGCGTAAACCAACGTAATGTTATTCTCCTGAATGCCTAGGGACCCAGCGTCCAACAGAATGAACGAGAAGTCGTAAGCGCCTATGGTGAAAACTGCAAGCGCAATTAGCAGAAAGACAAATTCCCGGTTCAGAACACTCCTCGCGTTTTCGAAGACGTTTCTCTGCTGTGTTCGGCCACGTGTGTCTTTCACGAAGAATACGAGAATAATCAATCCTGCAACGCCCGGAATAAATGAAAGCCAGAAAATACCTCGAATCGCTATGAATGGAATCGCGGCAAACGCAATAAGCGGACCCAAAACAGCGCCGACTTGGTCGAGCGATCGGTGAAGACCGAAACCTTTTCCGGCTTGAGATTTCGGAATTGAATCACTGATCAGCGCATCCCTAGGTGAGGTCCGCGTTCCCTTCCCAGCTCTATCAATCACCCTTACCGCGAACGCTTGGCCCCAAGAACCAGCCACGGCGAAGAGCGGTTTAGCGATCGTTGACAGCCCATACCCAAGCAGGACTAGCGGTTTGCGCTTGCCGATTTTGTCGGTCAAGACGCCCGCGAAAGCTCTGAAAAGATAATTCGTGGCCTCCGCAACGCCTTCAATGATTCCCAAGATTGCTGGGGTTGCGCCCAGGTTAAGGACGATGAAGAACGGCAAAACGCCTAGGATCATCTCGGTTGAGACATCAGTGAAGAGGCTCACGTAGCCGAGTCTGACTACGTTCCGGAATCCAAGCAACTGGGTTTCTTCGTTTTCTTGATTCGACAATTTCCCTGTCGCCGCTCCTCAATGGGAATTCTTACGTTTTGTTCGCAGATCCATTCCTGTCCATGATGCAGCATGCATGGAGCTGTCGGACACAAAAGCAAGTTGAATAATCACCCGTCATAAAACCCTATTCCATTCACGTTCACATGAGTGCGTTCGATCTTGAGTGCTAGGAATAGGAAATTAGCGGTCTCGATATTGCTGGTCTGCGTTACAGTGACCGCGCTGATATACCTGCCCTTGACGCCGCCCGTAGCCAGCGAGAACATCTCGTTCAAGTTTGGTTGGTCCGTTCCTGTGGGGAGTCTCACCTTTCCATCTTTCTCGCGCGACGGAGCTCTTATTCTTCTCCCAGCTCTCTTCGATGGTTACTATCTTTATGATTCCAGTGGGGGATTGATTCAGCATCTCCCAGATCCATACGCATTGTTAGGAGATTTCTCATCGGACAGAAACCACCTGCTCCTGGCGCGGGAGATTGGAGGAAGGCCGTCGGTTTCCTTGGTTGATCGAAGTACGATGAGTGATGTCTGGAACTATTCACTCGACGTTATCCATTATGCTACGGTGGCGGGTAATCGAGCATTAATCGCGGGCGCAACCAGCAATCCTACAGGCGGTTTTCAGGAGCTCCTTCTCGTTAGGGACGTGAATGGAACGGTACTGCTGAACCTGCAACTTGGCTTGGCGCGCTTTGAATACGCATCGCTTCCAGCGATCTCAGGGAACGGTAGGTACGTTGCGATAGGGAGTTGGGGTCAGCCGCAGAGCAAGTATTGGCTCTACTTCAGAGACCTCGACTCCAGCGCCTATTGGAATGTTACTCTACCAAGCGGCGTACAGTACTTGGCGGTGTCCTCCGACCAGTCTACAGTTGCTGCGGCAGGACCACAAACCCTGTTTCTATTCGACCGGAGCGGCAAGCAGCTTTGGTCAACCACACTGCCAGACTTCTTTGCTTACCTAACGGCCAATCCGTTCCTCCGCGTTTCCGAGGATGGACATTACGTTGCAGTTGCAGGTGGGGGAATCAAAGAATCCGGCGGCTATGTTCTATTGTTCGACAGAACTGGGAAAAAGCTGTGGAGCTACTCCACCGCCTCAGCCGTTAGCGCCTTCTCTATGGACAGTCATGCCTCCGCAATTGTGGTCGGAGACTCTAGCGGCCTTCTGTACGTTCTGAATCGCTCTGGGAATTTGCTGTTAAAGCGCAACCTGTTTTCCAGAGTTCAATCAATTGCTGTCTCGGAGACGACGGGAACCATTGTCTCTGTTACTGAGACTTTCATGTACGTGATGGATTCACCAGGAAATATCCTGTGGAAGCATTTCGAACTTCCATTTGCAGGATCTGATGTCGACCTTTCAACTGATGGCAGGAGAATAGTTGCTGGTAACATGCTGTTCCTAGATCAGAACGGATCAAGATTATCCACGGTATCCTTGAACGGTCAACCCGTTGCTTCGAAGTTATCCGCCGATGGAATTCAGCTAGTAGTAGTCAGTGTTATGGGGAGTGGCTCTGAGCAGGAATCAGTTTTGAGTTGGTTCAACGTGAACTCGGCTAGTCTAATCAGAAATGTGACGCTCGACAAGGGCTTAGTTGCACAGACGCTTTCCACGTCCTCAGACGGTAGCCTGGCTGTAGTGGCCGGCAATTTGCCCGGGAATTACTCGTTCCTTTATGCCTTCAACTCTCAAGGCAGGAAGCTTTGGCAGCATCTGGCGCCAATCCGGACCTCGGTAAGCTCGATTGCAAGGTTCGACTATTCGGTTGCTGTTTCCGCGGATGGAGAATACGTTGCGGTCGGTAGCAGAGAACTGGATTTCTATCCCTCCACGCGCCCGCTGGTCGCTGGAAATAACAACGCTGTTTTCCTCTTCAACAAAGATGGAGCGCCACTTTGGAACTACACCACCGACAACTGGATCACAAGCGTCACCGTATCCCAGCACGGAGAAATTATCGCCGCTGCAGGTGTCTCAGGAATTCTCAAGTTCAACAATGCCGGGAAGCTGCTTTGGACGCAACCTGCCGATAACGGGGCAATTGCGACGTCGACGAATGGGTTGGTATTCATTGCAGGAGATTCCAGTGGAGCCGTATTCTTAGGTAATTCCAGCGGCGCGCACTGGCACCAGAACTTCAATGGACATGTAGAGAACGTAGCCATTTCAGATGACGGAAACATATCCGCCGCCATACTGGCTACTGATGTCATCCAGCACGGCAGCCTTGTCAAGCTACTTTACATTCTGAATGGAAACGGGGAATTGTTCGGTAACTTCACTTTCACAGCTGCAGCGGGAACCAATGATAGGTTAGCAGTTGCCGGGAACGGTTGCTGCGTGATCGCCTCGTTACAGGCCAATGGCGTCTACTATTACGAAGCAAGTGCGCAAGGAACCAGCACAACCACAGTTCAAACCACAACGACAGGGACACCTATGTCGGTCTTCATCGAGATCGGACTCATTGGTGCGGGAGTAGCGATTGTTGCGGGCTTAGCCGTTGCCCTTGCCATCATGAGAAGGAAAAAGAAAGTAACTAATCACTGATTCAATCCAGCATTGTTTCGTTACGGTTACTGATAGTTGACAGTTGGATAATTCCGGAGGTCTTAATCAGCCTAAAGATTGGTGAATGAAATATCTCAGTAGCCTATTCATGAAGTCGCTGTTGTTTGCGCTTCGATCTCAATGGCCGCGTTCGCATTCTTCCTCCTCTACAGGATTAGGGCTCTGGTTGGGAAGTGAGCTAATGGAGCGAGTGTCCACAGGCATCATGGGATTGGATGAACTGTTAAGAGGCGGCCTCCCAGCAGGCTCCATGAGCCTAATCATTGGGCCTCCAGGATCTGGGAAGAGCACCTTAGCGCGACAGGTTCTCTATGAGGCTCTTGGCAAAGATAGGCCCGGGATTCTCGTGGACACGTATGAGTCGTTTGACTTGGCGAAAGAGGTCATGACCTCGTACGAGTGGAATGAGACCCTGGTCGGTAAGATGGTCTTTGTTGACTGTTACTCATGGAGAATCGGCGCGCAGGTTGGAAAGTATTCGGGACATCCGAAGGATCTCACTGAACTAAGTATTGTCATCGACAACCTGCTAAGCAGAGAGTTGACTTCAGATTCTCGGGCTCGACTCGTAATTGATTCGTTCTCTGATTTCATAAACCACGCGGGTCCCGAACGCGCGAACAAGTTCCTTGAATCGATCAAAGCGAAATTGGCAGAGAGAAAAATAACTTCGATGGTCTTGCTTGAGGAAGGGTTGCATGAGGAACGCGTCAACGCTGCTGCGGAATATGTTGCTGATGGGACGATTCGCATGAAGTATGAGGAAGCGGGGCGGTCACTCATGGTCAGAAGAATGATCGCGACGCCTGTGAACTTGAAGTGGATACCGTTCAATTTGGCGCGAGGCGTCGATCTCGCGGTTGCCAATTACTTCAGATAGAACAGGTTCAGCCTAAGCGAGTAGACGCCTGCCGATCAGTACAGTTCGCCCATCAAGTTCGACTCGTGGTGACTTGACAACCATATCCACGTGGGTCGGCGCCTTGTTTCTTCCTCCAAAGTTATGATTGTCCCCCAACGCTATGTGCGCCGTTCCAAGCGCCGCCTCATCTTCAATAATGGCGCCTCGGATGCGCGCTAGAGGATTCAAACCGATTCCGAATTCACCGACTCGAAATGCATTGCTGCTCCTCGTGCGCCGAAGTATCCCGACTAATCGGGTAGCCTGTGTTCCACCACGAATTCGTTTCACTCTTCCTTGCACAATGTCAAGGACGAGTGGGTTCCTCGCAATACCCGTTACGGAGGTGCTTCCGTCGACCGTCAATCGCCCGTTAACTGAGCTCTCTAAAGGGGCTATGTATGCTTCAATGTCTGGCACTCCTGTAGAATCACCTGGCTTTCTACAGATTCCAGTGACCACATGTCCTTCCCGGCCAGTTACGTTCAATGTCAAATCTGTTCCAGCTGGATTTGTGAGCCGGATTCGCTTAGCGCGAGTAAGGTGTTTAGCGAGACGTTCCACGACTTTCTTCTGTCGATCGAAGTCCGCGAGCATTGCATTTGATGTGAGCACCGATGGTACGATTCCGGTCATTGAGATGAGTCTTGCACCGTTCTTGCAAGCCAAGTCTTTCGCCTTGGTATGGAACAGTGTCGTGCTGGTTGGGCAGATGATCACCTCCGACACACACATAGCAGCAGTTACAGGGGCAGGTGGCTCTTCGCCCGGAAGTTTTCTCGGCCTCATGGTGACGATTACAACTTCCGCGGCGAGCTTCGTTCCCGCCTTCGCGATGGTCAGAGGGATAGTGGGATCGGTGTTCATGTCGGTCACGATGAGAAGTCGCTCGCGGGGTTTCAGGTCGGCGCAGACACGAAGCATCCTGATGGCGGCTTGAAGAGCTCTGGTTGGCATTCTCTAATCACTCTAATTCAGAAGCGAAGCACTTGTGTTGTGGCAAAGATCATCGCAACGCCCAGAATTGTTGCTCCAAGCAGTTTGAAGGATGCTTCATGTCGATGCGCCTCAGGGAGTAGATCTGTGGCGCCTAAGTAGAGAAACTCGCCTGCAAAGAAGGCCAAAAGAAACGTGACCGCGTAGAGAGGGAGCGGGGCCAGAAGCGTGGTCGCTGCGCCTAGAAGGGGCGTGACAGAATCCAGAACAAGCCAGCCGAAAGCTGTTCGGTGTGAGCTTCCTGAACGCATCATCACTGTGACAGTGTTCAGACCGTCAGAGAAGTCGTGAAAGACCACAGCCAAGGCGACAAGTAAACCCAGCTCGAATCCGACGTAGAAAGCCGTTCCAATCGCGACGCCGTCGAGGAAGCTGTGCAACGACAATCCAGAGGCCTTCACCAATCCACTAATCTGCGGGGCATGCCCGGGATGTCCATCTTTCTTTGTGTGTAGGCAGAGGAAACATTGGTCAAGTGTATGAAAGATCATGAATGCAACTACAATCGTGATCATCAGGAGATTCAGTTGAACTCCGGTGCTTGTGGAGAGCATAGCCGCTTCTGGAATTATGTCAAAGAATGAAATTCCGATAAGTGCACCTGCTGCGAAGGCGAAGAGCATGTTAATGTCGAGGCCAACCCTCCTCAGAGCGAAGACGCCTCCAATCATGGTCGAAAAGAACGTGACCGTGACAAAGAGGAAACCATAGGATACTGGCAAGGTTACTGCAAGCCTACCGCTCAGATCAATAGCCGCCGCTAAAACTGTATTGGAAATAGTTCTTCGGTGCACTGAAGAGCAGTCTTGTTACTTGTCCAAAGCGTTGAAAGCCCTCACAAATCATAGTGCGCGAACAGTGGCGAACGACGCGTGGCAATTCATTTCGAGTCAACCCTACGGCAGTCGCGTATTCTGAGCCCGCTAAACAATTTCGAGCCAGTAACACAAACAATCGATCATCGAGAGGATCCGCTGACTGGTCGAAGGATACTGGTTCTAAAGGAACGAATGGACTATGTCAAGAGATTTATCGAAACGGACGCGAATTTCCTCCAAGAATTAGTTGAGTCGACTGCGGACAGTTGTCCGTTTTGTCCAGACTCGGTTTTGAGCAAGTCACCAATGTTTCCACCTGAACTCGTTCCAGAAGGCCGTATTCAGGTTGGGGACGCTGTCTGTTTTCCAAGTCTCTTCGCTCATGAGGATTTCAACGCGATCATAGTACCCACAAAGTCGCATGGTCTGCAACTCAATCAACTTCAGCCGTCTATGTTCGTTGACGCGTTCAAGGCGTCCCTGCGGTACTTCGAATGCGTGCGAGCTCGAAAGCCCGAAGCAAAGTTCGCCTCCATAATCATCAACTTCCTTCCACCCGCTGGATCCACGATCGCTCACTCTCACGTTCAAGCACTGGCAAGCGACATCGCCTTCCAGTCCACGGATCAACTCATTGTAGCCAGCAAGAGATACTTCGGGAAGAATCATGTCTCATACTGGAATGATCTGGTGGAGGCTGAGAAGAAATCTGGAGACAGGTACCTGGGAAGGATCGGCAATGTCGACTGGTTGACGCCATTCGCGCCAATGGGACTCAACGAAGCTCAGGGCATAGTCACGGGCAAATCGAATTTCGATAAATTGGCCAGCGATGATCTCGAAGGCTTAGCTGAAGGGTTGGTTAGGGTTCTGAGACACTACCATGACATTGGGGTTAGAAGCTTCAACGCTTTGATCTATTCCGGACCGTTGGGTCAGGCTCTCGACTACTTTGCCGTCGGTCTGCGAATCGCCTCCAGATACGGATACAAGCCAAGATTCGTCAGCGACGTGTGGGCTCTACAGTATCTGCTTGGGGAGCAGGAGGTCTACGGATCTCCGGAAGAGACAGCTCACAGGCTGAAGAGATATTTCCAGTCGTAAGTAAAGGGCTAGTCACCTGATCGTAACCAAAGTGGCGCCTCGCGGGTTCTCGCGGTGAGGATTATGCGTCAACGACATTGTAGTTAGAGGAGCTGAAGAGAGGACGCGTAGTCTGCGTTCTCCGGTCATTCCGGAAACAATGAGTACAGTCCCAACTCATCGAAGGATGCAAACATTGTCGAGTAATGTCGGATTGGAATCGAGATTCAACTCAAGATGAGTGTCGGGTATTTTGTTTCGAGCCGGTAGCGGGAACTGAAAAAAGGTTCAATTCCCATTTTCTAATGTCAATTTCTTATCCGCGGGGCATTATTCGAACAGTTGCGGAAACCGCTTAATTATCACTCTGCATGGCCTCCAAGAAGAATCCGCGTCAATCATCGGAGAAGGAAAGCGTCCATTCTTGTCGGAGAACAATAAGGAGATTCTGGGGATCCACCATATCACAGCGATAGCAACCGACCCGCAACGTAACATCGACTTCTATTCACGATTGCTAGGTCTACGCTTGGTCAAGCTCACAGTGAACTTTGATGACCCGAACACATACCATCTGTATTACGGTGACGAGATCGGTGACCCTGGAACGATCCTGACCTTCTTCCCATGGCCCGGTGCACCTCGCGGCCGCCTGGGAACCGGTCAGGCAACCGCTATTTCATTCTCGATTCCCGAGGATTCGTTTGAGTTCTGGATGGAGCACTTCAAGCTTCATAGAGTGGAGTTCCATGGCCCTGCGAATTGTTTCAGTGATCAAGTATTGTCGTTCGCTGATCCAGACGGCTTGAGGTTGGAGCTAGTGGCTCACAAAGGCGCAGATGCAACTCGAGCTTGGAAGGAAGGCCCGATTCCCGTGGAATATGCGATAAGAGGCTTCCACGGCATCACACTCTCAGAGCAGAATTCCGAACTGACCAACGCCCTATTGACTGACTTGTTCGGTTTTCGTCACCTGCGCGAAGAGGAAAACCGCTGTCGATACGAGGCGCCAGGAAGAAGTTCAGCTACTCTTGTGGACGTTATCGGTCTTCCCGAGGTTCCTCGCGGCGCCATAGGTGCAGGCTCCGTTCACCACGTAGCCTGGCGTACCCGAAATGACGAAGAACAGAAAACATGGCGGAAGAAACTCGTCGATGTCGGACTTCACGTGACTCCCATAATTGATCGCAAGTATTTCCATTCAATATACTTCCATGAACCGGGCGGCGTTCTCTTTGAAATTGCCACCGACCCGCCAGGGTTCACAGTGGACGAGTCGCCAGCAGAACTTGGAACGCATCTCATGCTGCCACCTTGGTTAGAGTCTACAAGATCTGAAGTCGAGCAGAGCTTACCCAAAGTCCATCTCCCGCCCATCAGCAAAATTCGCTGAACCATTCAGTGCATTCTGTTGGTGCACACGCAAATCACGGTTCAAACTCGGACGCCCGCACCACGTGACCCACACACAACCGAAGTTCAATTTCTGCTGCGTGAGACTGCAACTTCGACCGCTGCCAATCCAACCTTCATTGTCCACTCGTAGCTTTCTAATCTAAAGACATCGTCACTGGCACGTCATCGCTTTCGAGAAAGGTTGCGTCTGATCAGGACTAGAATTACTGCAACAAGCATCGTGCTTAGTATCATTGTTTGACCAGCTCCGAATTCAGGTGTAGCATAGGTCGATGTCGTCATGACTGCCGTTGAAGTGGAAGACGACATGACTGTCAACGTGGATGCCGTCAATGATGACGTGACTTGCAGTGTCGTTGAGGTCGGGTTGATTGTTTGCATTTGCAGATTCAATGTAATCGTTCCAGGCCCAATGAAGGTGACAATGGTAGGATTATTCGAACCTGAACAAATCAGCCCCCCTAAGCAATTCCAGTTGGAAAACCTGTAACCGGACGGCACGTAGCATGCAGTAACTGCAGCTGAACCGTAGCTAGTGCTGAAAAACGAGACCCCGTTCCCCAGACCCGGATTAGAGCAGGCACCCCAACTAATCAATGCTGAAGAAGCAGGATTCGTTACGAAGTTCACTTGAGCCCCATAGACAGCCATTAACGCTCCACCAGAACCGAGAGCTGAACAACTTGTCGGGTTGGCAGTGTTACTGGAACATGTTACTCCCCCCGTCCATATCCAATGATTAAACTGCCAACCAGTAGCGGGTGTAGGCAGGTTCGCGGTAGCCGTGAAACCGCTTCCACAGTTAGATGTTGATTGACCACTCGAGAACGTGTTTCCGCAAGCTGTGATTGTGCCCGGACTTGTCGCGTCAACGAAGCTCGAAGGCGTAGACTGAAACATGATCGGCTGGAGCGATGTTTGGATGGTTGACTGGGAGGAAGTTACTGACGACGTCTGTAAGGTGAAGTCCAGTTTGATGTTCGTGCCATTAAGCGGCACCGTCTGAGTGATTGGGCCGAAACTTGGACCTGAAGCGGTAACACTGATCGTTCCAGATGTGCCAATCGGGATAGCGTAGCCACCGGACGATGATGAGACTGCATAGTAATCGCCGCTGCTGGGTGTGATCGTTATTCCGGCTATGCCTTCACCGATGTCGTAGAAGTTATTGTGGTTCAAATCATTGTAGACTACACCTAACAGGAGCGGGCCGGTGTTGGCTGCAGCGCCAAAATCTTCCGTGATGAGGCTGGTCAGACCAACGCCATTTGGAGTTGCTCCTTCATAGTATCCGATTCCGACTTCGGAGTAGACGCACGGGGAACCTCCGCAAGGGTAGGGCCTAATGAGGTCGAGAAGGTTGACGCGGTGAGGGCGCCCCGACGTGCCGGCGTCCACCATTATAAAATCCTCTAACTCCATGGCACTTAGATCCCCACTCGCCGCGGCCATGTTTTCGCCCGCCCGCACGTAATCGTAGCCTGCATGTGTCATGCGGTCGAACGGGGTTGTGCCGTTCGGGTCGTTGTGGGAGAAATAGTTCAGATTGTACATGTCCCTGCTTTGGGTCTCAGCAATGCCCAGCAGGTTCTTGTTCATTGCCAACGGTGGCCGAGGACCAACAAGACTCGGATTCGGCAGGCCCTCATGGATATCGATACCTAAACGCTGACCTTCGGCAACAGGATCAGAACGAGCCCGGTTAACGTACTCCAACACCAGCTGTTCCGCGGGAGTAGGATCACCGGAATCATACAGCACCGCAGCCTTGACGGTTGGCACAAACGCAACTAGAGAAAGCGCAAATGCTGCCAACATCAAGACGATGAAAGCAAAAGAAGCAACGCCTCTGCGTTTCGAAAACATTATTCCGGTTCGGCTCCCATTTGAAGACAATATGCGAAACTAATGCCGGACAAAAATGATTCTCAAGCGTCGGTCTTTACGATCTTCTTACAACCATGCTGAATGAAACGATCATTGATGCGACAGTTGTCAAAATGACAGGATCTTGTGAACTAGATAACGATTAGCTGCTGCCCAGCATATTCCATGCGCAAAATGAGGATTCAAATTACGCTGCTCGCGCCATTACTACGTATACACACGAAAACAACCCTGATTGTCGGGTGATTCCCCTGCTCGTATGGTTCGTCTGGGAGTTGGAGTTATACGGCGCCGTAGCAGTCTTATCTTTGCTTCTGGAAGACGAGTTTGCCTTGCAGTGCCAAGGTTAGCAAAATGAATGAGTTCCCATTATGAAAATTACAGACCTGTTCTTGAAAAGCAGCCGGCCGATTTTTTCGTTTGAATTTTTCCCCCCAAAAACGGACGAAGGGATGATCCAACTTTTTGAAACCTTGAGAGAAGTCAAGAAGCTGAACCCCGGATACATCTCTGTGACCTACGGAGCCGGCGGTGCGACCAAGGACAGAACCATTGAGATAGTGAAACGAGCAAAGAAGGAAATTGGTCTAGAAAGCATGGCTCATCTCACCTGCGTTGGGCATTCAAGACACGAAATCAAAAGCATTCTCGATGAGTTGAAAAATTCAGGAATCGAAAATGTAGCAGCTCTGCGCGGTGATCCCCCTAAAGGAGAAACAAGTTTCGCTCCACACCCGGATGGATTCAGGTACGCAAGCGAACTGACAGCATTTATCCGTGCTTACTCCTCTCTATGTATCGCTGTTGCTGGTTATCCCGAGGGGCACATTGAATCACTAGATAAAGAAACGGATTGGAATCATCTTCGTCAAAAGGTTATGGCCGGAGCGAATTTGATTATTACTCAGCTGTTCTTCGACAACCGCGATTTCTTTGCTTTCGAAAAAAGGATGCGCGAAAAAAGAGTGACTGTGCCCATCATACCGGGGATTATGCCAATAACGAATTACCATCAGATCGTGCGGTTTACTCAAACCTGTGGCGCAAAGATTCCTGAAAAACTGGTAAGCGATCTTGAAAACATTCAAGACGATCTAGAAGCAGTTCAGCAATATGGCATTGAATATGCTACACGGCAGTGCGCAGAGCTGATCGCTCGTGGAGTTCCCGGCATTCATTTCTATACTCTGAATAGATCAGACTCCACGCGAAAAATCGTTGAAAACCTACGAAGGTAGAGAGAGGTATTTTTCGTGCGCGCACCAGGCTACCCGCTAATCTACCCGAGCGTTGACCAGTAGAGACATGCTAAACGTGTGTGACTCTGTTTGAGCGGCTCAGTGAGTTGCCTTGCGTTCCAGAATTCTTACTCTCCGCTCCAACTCGTTGACTCGTTTCGATAAGCCGTCAATGGCTTTGTGGTGACCGTAGCTATGGTCGACAAGGTCCGCAAGAAGTTTCTTCAGTTCCTTCGCAGTCTTCTCTTCCACCAAAACTTATCCTACCGTGTCGCGCTGTCTAAGGTTTGCGAAATAAGAATTACCCTATCATGAGGAGATCCTTGCGCGGGATTACCTTGAATGCGCCGATTATATGAACGAATGGTGTGGAAAGAATGCTTATGACTGGGGGTTATCGAAGTCAGCGGAAAACTGAGTTGATATGAAGTACAAGTATGTTGTGCTGACGAACACGACAATTGGTTCGTTCATGTCACAACTTGACTCAAACATCGTGCTAATCTCACTGCCCACCATAATCCGCGAGCTTCCTGGCACAACCACATTCGATGCCCTATGGGTCATAATGGGCTACATGCTCGTCACTGCGACTCTCCTCCTAACATTTGGACGACTAGCGGACATCTTTGGTCGCATTCGACTCTACAACCTAGGATTCGCCGTATTCACAATAGGCTCAGGGTTATGCAGCATAGCGCCAAACGGCACTACACTCGTGCTCTTTCGACTCGTTCAGGGAGTCGGTGGCGCTTTGATCTTCTCCAACAATGCAGCCATTCTGACCGATGCCTTTCCGCCCACGGAACGCGGTAAGGCAATAGGAATCAACCTCGTCCTCGGTGTTAGCGGAGCAGTAATCGGGCTAGTGGCCGGAGGAGTCTTAACAGGCCTCTTGGGGTGGCGCTCCATATTCTGGATTAACCTAATCCCAGGAATTTTCGCGACCGCTTGGGCATACGCTAGATTGAAAGAACTAGCCACCACACAACGGGAACGCCTCGATCCTATCGGCAATACTCTGTTCGCTGTCGGCCTGTCCATCTTCCTGCTGGGAATGACTCTGGGGGCTATTTCGGGATACACAATTGCGGACGTCGCGATGATGGTCGCGGGGCTGGTAATGGTCGTTGGATTCGTCATTGCGGAGATGAAGGTTCAAAGTCCAATGATGGATCTCACATTATTCAAGATCCGAGCATTCTCAGCCGGAATGATAAGCAACTTCTTGGCTTCTATCGCGAGAGGTGCGGTGCTATTGCTGCTCGTTTTCTACTTCCAAGGTGCACTACTGTTGGACGCATTGACCGCGGGAATCCTGCTGATTCCGTTTTCCATAGCCTTCGTGAGTGTAGGACCATTGAGTGGGTATCTGTCAGACAGGTATGGGGCGCGGGCCTTCAGTACGGGAGGTTTGCTTGTCTCTGCCGTAGCGTTCGTTTGGTTCGCAACGATGCCCGCAGATATTCCTTACAATATCTTTGTTCTGCCAATGATTCTTGCGGGGATTGGTGGAGGAATGTTCGTGGCTCCCAACATAAGTTCGATAATGAATGCTTCACCCGTTGCGCGCAGAGGCATAGCCTCAGGCATGTCCTCCACCATGATCACGTCAGGTTTCCTCCTCAGTCTAGGTGTCGCCTTCGTGATAATGGCTGCAAGCATGCCGCTCAGCACGCTTCAGGCAATCTTCGCGGGTCTCCCAGTAGCCGCAAACGAAATCAATGTTGTCCTATTCATGGACGCCATGCACAAAATCTTCTTACTCATGGCGGTGATAAGTCTGATTGCCGCTATTCCATCATCTATGAGGGGACCGAAGTACGTCCACCACTGAAGCAAACTCGACTTCAGTCGTCTTAAAGGGTTAATTACCTGTAGGTCGGGCATTTACTCATGGTACTCGTCGCCAAAGATATTGTTGAGAAAGATTTCCTCTCATTGAACCGCGACCTGACAGCATTGGAAGCTGCCAAACTGATGAAGTCAAGTCGTCACGGGTTCGCAGTCATCCTTGACGAAAAGGGTAACCCCGAGGGTATCGTGACTGAATGGGATTATCTGTCCAAAGTAATTGGCGAAGGGAAGGATGCGATGCAACTCAAGCTCGGTGAGATCATGAGTACGAATCTTGTGACCGTGAAAGGTGGAGACGGGTTGGATGAAGTGGCTCAGGTGATGGCTGAGAAGGGAATTCGCCGAGTGTTAGTGACGCAGGGAGGTAAAGTGATCGGCGTCATAACCGCTAGAACAATGCTCACTAGGATGAAGGAATACGTTGACAGAGTATCCTCTCAGATAGCCAGACTACAAATGCCAAGGCTCTAGCTTGACCCGGAACTTCTAAGCTTCACCCTACCCAATTGAACCTAAGACTTAGGACGAACTATGAACCTGAGTCGATACATGAGCTCTCCTTGTGGTCGAAGTTCAAGACTATCAACCCCGCAACCGGCGAGACCCTGGCAGAGTATGAAATGGCCACGCCCGAAAAAGTGAAAGCAGCCGTTGAACGAACGAAGAAAGCGTTTGAGAATTGGCGCCAACTGAAACCCTCAGAACGCGGCAAATATCTTGTGAAAGCCGCGCAGGTGCTGAAGGAGAGAAAGGGCGAGTTCGCCCGAGATATGACGAACGAGGTGGGCACCGTATTTGCGCCGTCCTGAAACTCAGAGTTTCCGTTTGTCTGACGGGAGGCAGCAATTAAACCGTGGGCCATTCATAACGCGTGTGGAGGCTATCATGGAGCAGACATGCCTCAGATGCGGTGCACTCAACGCTGAAGAGAGGCGCTATTGCGAACGGTGTTTAAGCATCCTTGAGCCGCGTACACGGTACTGGCTGCAAGTTGAGGATTTCCAGACCACAGCGGACAGGGATGCGCTTGGCATGGTGAAATCCACATGGCTTCTGCCGCATCTATTGAACCAGTTCTTTGTAAGGCCTAGGGAGCGCAAACAGCGAGAGATACTCAACAGCCAAGGTACTCCAGCGACTCGATTCGCGAAGCTAGCTGTCTTGATGCAAGACTGCGCATATCGACTATGCCTTGAGAATTTGCCTTCAATCTACCTAATCGAGAGTCATGGGTCGCCTAACGCTTTCACCTTCGGAAGCGATGACGCTCCAGTAATCGTGATCGATAGCAGATTGTTACCTGCCATGGGAACAGATGAGCTGCGCTGTCTGCTGGGGCATGAGATGGGGCACATCAAGAGTAAGCACCTCCTCTACCACTCTATGGCTGAAACTCTTGCCAATGGAATCGGAGTATCAGCGTCACTAATGGGAGCCAATTTGATTTCCGCGCCTCTGAGGATCGCCTTGCTTGCGTGGCAGAGGGAGTCAGAATTCTCCGCAGACAGGGCTGCACTAATCACATCAGGCAACCCGTACCAAGTTGCTTCCATGTTTGCAAAACTTGCTGGTCTATCGACTCCACCAATACAGCAAAGACCGTCTCTTTTGGAGGATCTAGTCAAGCTGTTCAGGACTCACTCGAACATGAGCGAGAGAGTGAAGGCCGTTTTCAGCTTCTCCAACACCGAAGAATACGCGCGCATCATCAAGAAGTTGAATGATCGGACGATGTTGCGGGGCGCGTTCGCTCCAAGCTGTCGTTTCTGCGGTTCCTCAAAACCTGTCGCGGCTGTATTCTGTCCCGCATGCAAGAGGAGTCTAGTGTAGAATCAGGAATGCGGTGTAATCACCGCGGTGTGTGTGCACATCACTAGACCCGCACACAAGAGAGATCGGCGCCTATCGGTTCAAATGATTCCCCAACTATTGATTAATCTACTTCGAGAACGCGGAGACGATGCCCTATGCATGAGATTGTGGACTGGTTGCTAGAGCAAGACCAGCCTTCCATTCGGTATCATACCCTGACACAGCTTCTTGACAAACCTGAGAGCGACCCTGACGTCAAATCGGCTCATCCCATGATTGCGAAAAAAGGTTGGGCAGCCGATCTTCTGAACACGCAGTCTCCTAGTGGCTGGTGGGTTACTGACGAGAGTCTCTACCGACCGAAATACACGGCCTCTAACTGGATGCTCCTTATTCTCGCAGACCTAGGTTTGAATCGAGCTGAGCCCCGTATCAGACGAGCCTGTGAACTATGGATTGAGCGTTTTGCAAAGTCGGATGGTGGCTTCGGTACTGACAATATGAGGAAGAGTGAATTGTGTTTGGTTGGGAATACTGCACGCGCTCTCGTTAAATTCGGCTATGTGGATCATCCGAAGGTGAAGAAAGCGTTTGGCTGGTTGGTTAGGGAACAGAAGGAGAATGGCGGATGGCATTGTTGGGGAAAGAACGGTGTTCTTGACGCATGGGAGGGAATGAGCGCATTTGCTGTGTATCCTAGGGAAAAGTGGACGAGAAGCATTAAGCGAGCGGTGGAGCGAGGCGCCGAGTTCTTCCTAGAGAGAGCTACACAAGCAAGGCGCAAGTTACGGTCCTTGGTATCGTTTCCATTACCCAGTTCACTACTACTATGATCTGCTCGTCGGATTGGACTTCCTGACAGCCCTAGGATTTGGCGATGACAGGAGACTCGATTATGCCATTAAGTTGCTGAAAGAAAAGAGGAGACCGGATGGAACATGGAACTTGGATGCGGTTCACCCTGACCTTGAAGGTTCACCCGCTAGCTCGTACAGTAAACGCCCCCCTACGCCGTTTGCGTTAGAGCGAGCTGGCGAACCAAGCAAAATGATCACTCTCACGGCCTTGAGGGTACTCAAGCGATTAGAGGGCTCACTTCCTCTATCGTAAGCGCCACTCTCAACCCTCAACCGAGAACCTGCACTTTCGCATCTTCATCTTCAAGGTACAGTTCAATGGCTTCCCTGAGATTTCGCAGAGCTTTCTCGACGCTCTTGCCTTGGCTGGCAATCCCTAGCTCTGGGCAGTCCGCGACAAACCATCTTCCGTCCTTTGTGACGACGGATGAAAACTCGAGTGCCTCTTTCGCCATACTATCGCCGTTCTATTTCAGGGGTAAGTGCGTTGATCTCCGTTAATGCTCTTCCCAGCGGACGTTACTGTACTGGGCCTGTCTCAGGTTAGGCCCTGTCCGTTCTTTCAACGGAGATTCGGCATCGTGTTACGATTGCGGCTATGGCGCCAAGCGCAGCGAGCCATGGCGCTAGAACTACGCCTATCAGACCGGCAGTTACTGGCAGTTCCAGTAACAGTTTGCCTTGTTCGTCTCTTACGATGATCTTGGTTACGTTGCCCTCATGCAAGATTTCCTTAACTCGCTTGACCAAATCCTCCGAGTCTACAGAGAACTCCTCTGTCACTGACTTGCCAATCTTCGATCCGCATTTGAGACAGTAAATGGCGTTGTCGGGCAGTTCGATGCCGCATTTTTCACATTGCATGCGCATCCACTTCGGGGTCTATCCTGAGTTTCTCGCAGTCCTTGTACATTGAGTAGATAGCGAGGAATATCGCTATGCCTATGAGCACTTCAATTATGCCGCGTAGGAGCTCGATCTGGCTCAGAGGGAAAAGGAGTGTGTTCGTTAATTGCAGTGCTTCGTCGACAAGCAAAAGGAAGGCGATTGCGATTACTATTCTAAATGCCTTCTGAAAGATTCCGCCTCTGAATATGTCTGCGAGACGTCGACCGTAGATGAGGATTCCTACCGCAACAACGAGTGCGATTACATCAAGAGAAACGTCAAGCAAATCCATTGGACGCGATTACTCCCTAGTTTCGATTCGAACGACCGCTTCCCATTAGGTCTTGCGACAGATTCTCTGGTTTCGACCGATAATCCAGAATTGAAGGCTTTCAGACGAGGCAAGCATCGCTGAATTGCGAATGAAACTTGCTTGCCTTAGTCTAGATGGCTGTCCGGTATTTGATGAGAGTTCACTTCGGACCCTAAGGTTTGGTTGGGGTAGTAGGTTGCGGCGAAGGTTGGCCTTCGAAGAGGGTTTTGAAAACTTCCTTTAGCTTATGGGTTGCTTCTTTGGAGGACAGCCCAACCATGCCGGATACAGAGGCTACGCCATAGACATTGAGGGCTGTGGTCGTCGTTGAGGACAGGTTGAGTAGTCCGCCGCGCAAAGCGAAGTAGAAGACCACCGCCAATGAGGAGCCTAGCAGTGGATGTACCAGATACCATAACGCCCAGCCGCTTTCAAAGGTCCTGTTGGCCACGCGCGTAACAAGCGCGGTTGAAGCGTAAATCACGGCTCCAAGAGCACCCATCACGATAACTATCAAAAGGACTGTCACCTCACCCGAAAGCACGAACGATCGAAAGAACAGGTTAACTCTTTCAGTATACGTCCAGGAAGATGAGCTCGTATCGGGCCATATGGTCACCAAGACGTAAAGCGCAAGAGCCGACATGGCTACGTTATAGATAAACAAGGCAGCTATTACTTTCTTAACATTCTTAGTGAAGTTAACTAGGTTGGTTTTCTTCGCCGCAGCACTCCCAATCTTAGCGTTGGGCAATACAGAGCACAATAACTCATAGTGAAACGTGCATTTTATACTTTTCAACATGCAGACGCCGCGGCCAATAATTACGTGGCGTTTTGAGTGACCTATTGAGTGTGACCTTATGCTTGGCTTTCAGTTTGACCGATAATCCAAAATTCCAGTCTGTCGGACGAAGCAGATGCGGATAGATTGGTTATGAAACTCGCTCACTTTGCCAGAAGGGACCAAATCCGGGTAGGCCTCGTTCAAGGAGAATCTATCTTCGATCTACAAGATTCGGCTAAAGCGGTAGGTCTGTCACTTGAAGAGAACTTGACGATTGACAGAATTCTAGCTGATGGACTTGTGAAAACGCTTCAGAACACAGAAGCTAAGATCACTTCCACGAAGACAAGCGTTCCTGTGTCGTCGGTGAAGCTAATGAGCCCAGTTCTCTCACCTGAGAAGATATTGATGGTGGGAATCAACTACAAGTCACATAGTAAGGAACAGGGAATCAAGCCTCCCAAGGATCCCTACTTCTTCACGAAGTTCAAGAACGCGTTGATCGGACCCGGGGACCCGATAATTCTTCCGAAGATCTCCAAGAAAGCTGACTGGGAAGCTGAACTAGCAGTAATCATTGGCAAGTCAGGCAAGAACATCGCACGGAAGGATGCGTTTGATTATGTCGCCGGCTATGCCGTGGCTAACGACGTGAGTTTCAGGGACCTACAGGCCTCAACTCTTTCACGCGAAGGACTGAGCCGACTTGGAATGAATTGGGTTAAAGGGAAAGGCCTTGATTCATCGTTTCCCCTCGGACCTTGGCTGGTCCCTAGGGATGAGATCCCTGATCCTCAGAACCTGTCAATTTCTCTCTCAGTGAATGGCAAGAGGAAGCAGGATTCCAATACTGGGGACATGATATTCACGATTGACGCGTTGATCGAATACGTTAGTGCAGGCATGACATTGAAACCAGGCGATGTAATCTCAACCGGCACACCGGAAGGCGTCGCGCTCGGCACGAGAGAGCCGTTCCTGAAAGATGGTGATTTCGTCGAGGCAACGATATCTAGCATCGGAACCTTACGCAACCCGGTGAAATCAGAGTA